>Ga0179593_1418529_pt1 | contig 23544 bp, 46 predicted proteins | sample CZODoug2_1_08_16_FD_185931 | JGI IMG/M metagenome (GOLD analysis project Ga0179593, IMG submission 185931) | Vadose zone soil fungal communities from Angelo Coast Range Reserve, California, USA - CZODoug2_1_08_16fungal (PacBio error correction) | ecosystem: Environmental > Terrestrial > Soil >...
GGCCTGGTTGTGGGTGGGGGGGTAGAAACTGATTGAATATAACTCTGCTCTATTTCCTCGAACGGTGTGAAATATTAAAAAAAAAGGTGACGCTAAGAAATTAGCAAAAATAATTTTTGAGTCATACATGGATAACAGCGTCCAACCGAAGGTGAGGAGGGGGGGAAGAAACGAGGGTTGCGAAAAAACTCAGGGGGGAAGGGCGGGATTGAAGTGGGGGGAACACGGACATGGAAAAGAAATTCTTGAACAACGTCTTTGGAGGGGACCAGAAAAAGGCGCTTGTGGGGGGAGGGGAGCCTCAAAAAAAGAAAGGGATGGTCTTCCGATTTGGGTCTCTTGGCTCTAGAAAAAAAGGGGGGGGGGGGGGGGGGGGGGGGGGGGGGGGGGGGGGGGGGAAATCCAGGTGACGACCATATCGGAATATTGGGAAAGAAAAAAAAGGTGCGGAAAACTGGAGTGCGGGGGAACCATTGTTGTTCGTAGGGGTGAGTTAAAAGAAAAGGGGAACGAGCAAGCCACAAATAAAACAGAAAAGGTAAAGCAAAAGAAACAAAGGGGGGTGGACTGATTGGGTAAAGAACTACTTTCGGGAGCGTGCGAGGGTTGGTACACTGAGGGGGATTGCAGTTCTGGGCTAAATTAAAGAGGCACTTGATTGTTAAATGTCCCAGGCGTAAAATGAGTTCTGTTGTGTTGTGATCAAAAAAGCATGAGGGTCGCATCGAAGATGGGGACCAAATAAAATCTCCAAAACTGGCCAAAACTTGAAACAAACAAGAAAGAATCGTGTAAAACGCGTCCTGACAAAAATAGAGATTTTCGACTTCAGGGCAGAAGAGACATTCAAAGAAAATGAATTGGAATGGCAAAACACTGGGGGGCTATTTTGGGGGAGGAAATCAGCTGAAAAAAAAGCACAAGGTGGACCTTACCGTACGGGGAAAAGGGGTTCGACATATGAAGAATTAGGGGGGGTGAAGGAGGTGGAAAAGACAAGGGGTCTAAGGCCTTGAAACGGGGTGGGGGAAAAATGCCTGGGGAGAAAAGGGGGGTTAAAATTCGGTCAGAAAAAGCCACCAGCGGAGCGATTCGGAAGGGGGAAAAAGACGGCTGGGGGAGGCGAGAGGTCAGAAAAAAAAGGACCCGTGGTGGGTTTGGGGGGGCGCTGGGGTGCGCATGGAGAACAAATTCCAAAACCATCACGAAAAGAAGTCTAAAAGTTAGCGAAGAAAAGGTCGGGCAGAAAAAAAGGGGTGAGGTGGCAGAGGGGGCAGGCACGCAAAGAGGGGAAAAAGTGAGCATGATTTTAATAGAAGGCGGTGACCATTGAAAAACGTGGGGCACTGCCGTAAAAAAAGGGGAGGAAGGTGCTAAACTTATGGGACCGACCCGAAACGGAAGTAATTGCCCCAAGTTGGAAAAAAAAAAAAAAAAAAAAAACAAAGCGGTAAGGTCACAAGGGATTTGAGAGGGTGATGAAAACGGCGGGGCGGGGGGGGAAACCGGGCGCCCTGGGTAATATAAAGGGGGTGGGTAAACAACCGGCAGGTTATTGTTTGGACGGTTGGCGGAATAGGAATTTGACCCCAATGATGTCCCAGTTAAGTGTCTTAAAAGATAACCATGGTCCGGAAAATTGGGGGCCTCAAAAAAATTTTTTTTGGGGTTGCCTGGTGCAACCAGGCCGACAATTCCTGGACATGGGCAAAATAAAAAAAAAAAAAATAGTGCGGAGTAAAGGGAAGGGGGGGGAGACGGCGCTGCAAGGCAGACGGTGGGGGGGGAAAATGATGAGAAGGGGGAAACGAGAGAATTTATTGGAACAAGTCTATCCAGATGAGGGGGACCTAGCCCAGGAGTGGAGGAACGCAGCGAAGGCAGCAAAGGGGAAAGACTGGGCTGGGAAAAAGGATGGGGGCAGGAGCGAAAAAAAGAAACGTTATTGAAAAGGGGGACCCTGGGGGGTTGAAAAAAAAGTCCGAGAAGGGGAGGCAAAGGATGGTATAGGAGGTCGGGCGTCAAACGAGGAAAGGTGTGGGGTGTGAAAAGCGGCAGGGAAAGGGGGGAACCGGTTTTTATCAGAAAGAGGGGGAAGGGGCTCCTGGCGGGGCAGTTAAAAAACGTAACAACAAAAATTCAGGATCCGCCCACATAACGTGGAAAACTATCAGTCCGGCGGAACACTCAAGAAAAAAAGAAAAAAAGATTCGAAATTCCGTTTTTAGAGGATTTTTCCCCAAACCAAAAATCCAGAGATCACTTCAAGAAAGGTGAAAAAAGAAAAAGGGAAATCAGGGACAAAAACGGTAGGCGAGAAAAAAGACTCAGATGGTTCAGCATCTTGCGCCTGAAGAAGACAGCCCCCACGCCCAAAAAAAAAAAAGATTTCCGGGGCCAGGGGCATGGCATATTTGTTTTTGGAAGACAGAAAGGTGAGAAAAATACAAAGTCCAGTGAACAAAGAAACCAGGGGGGGACTCGAGAGAAAAACAACTGAGGAGCCCAGCCCATGACCAAAAGTCCATGGGCAAAAAAAAGAGGATCCAGAAAAAAGTTTTGGGACACGGGGGGGGGGGTGGGAGGAACCAAACTGGTTCGCACTAAGAAAAAAGGGGAAAAAAAAAACAAAACCTGACGTTGGGGAAAACGGTGTACGTTGGGTAAAGGACGAACAAGAAATGCGAATGCCCTGGAGGAGGCCGGGGAGAATGGCGGCCAAAAAAGGGTACGATTGGCCTTTTGCGGAAGATTTTTGTTCAGGTCGGGCCTTGTGAAAGAGATTGCCTTTTCGGTCAACTGAGCGGGGGGCCTGTTGGGGGAGGAAGTGCAAGTGTGGCAAAAAGGGGGAAGTAATCCGGAGGGAGTCGCGGACGGCCACCGTTTCTCTGAAAGGAAATCTTAACGCGGAAACCCAGGGGTACACCCGCTGATGCCTGGGGTGGAAAGGAAAGGGGCCCGACCGCAAGGGGGGGCGCAGGTTGCGCGCGGATAAAAAAGACCGATTGGGTTCTTTCCCGAGTGTCTGAAACTCGAGCTCGGGGAGTTACCTTGGAATGGGTAAAACGGGGCGGCAAGAAAATGTGGAAAGGGGGGGGTATGAGAAAAAAAGAGAAGCAAAAGGGGGGAACGTGTTTGTTTAAAAAACTTTAATCGCCGCCTGGCAAAGGGGACAAAGGGAATGAACGCATAACTACGGGAAGGTCGAAAAGACAACAAGAGGAAATGAGATCACCTCGTACTCACTCTAAGGGAGGTGGGGGGCGAACCAAAACAAAAAACAAAGAATCCGGCCTGGAACAAATGGGGAGTGGGGACAATTGGGGAGAAAAAGAGGAAAAACGGCAAACAGGATCCGCAACTGGGTGGGAACGGCACGTGTATTATCTTGTAAAAGAGGGAACGGAGGCGCGAGATTTTAGAGGAAAACAATGCAGCACGCGAGAGCAGAGGGGGAGGAGGTGCGAAAAGTAGGGAATAAAGGGACGGGGTCGTACCAAACCACTCAAAAAACAAAGGCAAAAGGCCAGCGGGTCAGGGTTATTGTGCCTTATGAAATTAGGGGAAACTTGGGAAAATTATAAAAGGCAAAGAAAGGCAGGTGCCGTGGCCTCGGGGAAAAAAAAACAAAAACGTAGCACATTCGGCCACTTGGGGGGGCAAAGACCACGGTTGTTGCGGGCCAGGGGGGGTACTAGGGGGGAAGTAAAAAGGAAAAGGAAAGAAGGGGTTCTTTGAAAAAAGGTCATGTAATCTCTCAAGAAAAAACACAAACCCACAAAAAAAAACAAAAGGAGGAAGAAAGAGAGAGATTCCATGACAGCTTTACCAAAAAACTCGGGGTGTAGAAAGCAAAAAGGACAAGGAACATGCCCAACATAGCCAAAAACACAATCTGCCCCCGTTGCTTGAACAAGTGGACACGAATCACCAAAGGGGGGAGAAAAAAACGACACTCAACCTCAAAAAAACCGCCGCCCGCACCCCCCGAAGGGGGAAAAGACGATAAGGCCCCGTCAGTCCGTGCAAAAAAAAAAAAAAAAAAAAAAAAAAAAAAAAAAAAAACAAAGAGGGCAACCTAACGCCGCGGGCAAACAGAAACTCCGTTTTGTTGGGAGGGGTTACACGGGCAGGAATGGGGGGGGGGGGGGGGGGGTAAAGGGGCCCCAGTCCCTATTGGGAAAAAAAAAAAAAAGCTAACCAGAAAAACCAAGCGGTAAAACTGGAAGTAGGGAGGGAATTCCAAATTCTAGCAAAAAGACATTCTCAGCAAGGCGTGAACAAAGAACAGGAACAAGGGGAAAAAACGAAAAACTCGGAGGAAAACACACCGAAAGAGGCCCCTCCGAAGAGCCGCACCAAAGTAAAAAAAACTGGAAAAAAAAAAAGAGCGGAACGAGAGTCAGAACAACCCCGCAAGCACATATAGAGAAAACCCAAGGGGGAAGCAGACATTCAACGTGGAAACGGACCAAAGAACCCGTTCGAACAAGCAGGAAAAACAAAAAACGCATCGTCTGCCAGAGGCGAGCACGGAAAAAAGAAAAACAGTGTGAATCGGCAAACTTCCGACATAAAACCCCCAGGGGAAAGGGAACCCCTTGGTTGCCGAAAAAGGTCAGTTTCCTTGTAAAGAAAAACCCGCCGGCCTAGTCCGGGTAATAAAAAAAAAAGAGCGTCAAAAAGGAAAAAGAAGATGTCATCCTCGTGAGGGCGGCAAAAAGATTCCACCAGAAAACCTTGTCTCACAAATGTGGTAGCGGCCCAGAATGTAAACAGAGCAAGGTCAGGGTACATGTGAACGGAGAGTCAGGGCGTCGTAAAAGAAAGCCGAAAGGCGGCCCAGCCGAAAAAAAAGCAAACCGACCCTATTACAGACGGAAGCTAAAACCGCCGAACCCTTAAAGCCAACCAGGAAACCACGGAGAAGAAAGAAAGAAAAAGCGAAAAAAACCCAAAGAATCAGCGGTAAAAAACCAAAGACCAATACCACAATCGCAGAAAGTTCCCTGGGGAAAAAAATGCCATAAAATATAAAACCCCAAAGACTGAAGGCCAGACGATTGGGGGGGACGAGAAAAAACTAGATATAAGGTAACCCGGTATGGGAAAACACGTGTCCGTTTTCATCCGATGGAGGGGAAAATGTAGCTTAGTGCGAACTCAAGGCAGGGGGGACGGGTGGGGTCGACAATACCAATAAAACCAAGAGGTAAAAAATAGGGGGGGGGAGGGGGATGCTCGATAGGACAGCACCTACGAACCAAACGTAATGCCGTGCGTGGAGGCGCAAAGGCAAGGAGTTAGCTAGGTTGGAAGAGGTCGTCAAAAAAGGGGGGGTGAAAAGAATGGCTGTGTGGCGTTGGGGAAGGAGTCAATCCACAACGTCAAAAAGGGAAGAAAAACAAGGGCGGAAAAACAAACCAAAGAAAGGTGGGGTTGGAGGGAAACTGGGTCAAGAGTCAGCAAAGGAGGGACGAAGGCAAAGAAAAGCTACGTCCCCGTAAAAGGAACAGAGACTGGGGAAAACACCCTCTTGGAAGCTTTCAAGGAAAAGGAAGGAAAAGGGAAAGAAAAAGAAAGCCAGAGTGTGGTTTGTTGGGGGGACCTGGACCCACGCAGCCAAATGAAGGGACGTCCGCGCCCGAGAAAAAAAAAACAAACAGGCCAGATCCAGACAGGGTTTTTCCACGAGGGGCGCACTAAAAAGGTCCGAAAAAAAGGAAAAAAAATAACGGTTGAAAACCAACTCAGAAAAAAAGGAACGACCGAATGAAACTCATCAAAAAGCAGCCGCGATCAACCAGAGAAATGTCGGACAAGAAAAAACAATTCGGCCATTGCTAACCTAAACGTCCTCCGCCCATAGCCCTCCTCGCCCACACCCACCATCCCCCACAAGGACCCGAAGCCGTTAAGGAGGAAAGAAGAGTACTACAAAAGTCCAGGGGGGGATGGAATAACATCTGGATAAGAATCTCAAAAAAAATCCAAAAATCAAAAAGGAAGAAAAGAGATCAATCAAGCAGGGGGGTTGGGGAAACAAAAAAAGACCAACAGGTACCAGAGAACGGCCAAACCGCAAAAAGTGCTGGCCATGGCCCATTAAAAGATGAGGCACAAAGGCAAATAGCAACAGGGGTGGAGAAAAATGCCAGGGACGGACATGGTCGTAGGAAAGAAAGAAAAGAAAAAAAAACAAAAATCACAATGCCTGGGGTACACTTAAAGTTGGGCCCCATTGGGGAACTAAGTAGCCAAAAAAAAAAAAACACGTCAGAAGGGTAGGGGCCAACAAAGTTTGATAGGGGCCCAAAATTTCGGGCAAAGAGTTCCTATTGGTAACATGGTGACCTCATTCAGATCCGGCCGAAAGGTCAATTAACGAAAAAAACGGAGTGTCCAAGACAGAAGAAAGAAAAAAAAATTAAGTCCAGGGGTTCCCAAAGGAACAAAGAGTGAGAAGGAACGCACAAGAATACGGCAGTAAAAAAAAAAAAAGGTGGGTTCAATGTCAAGGAGGGAAAGACAAATGGCCAGCTAAAAACAGGCGGTTCGAGGCAAAGAAAGCTCAACAAAACAATTTTGCCAAAAAAAAAGGGCTTCAGGGGAGAAGGAAGTCGGGGGTGAAGATCGGATGGGGTTGGGGAGTTGTCAGGGTAATCCAATGGAAAAAAAATCGACCCAAACCAAAAAGACAGGAAGTGCTGAATCTCCCCCCAAGAAGAAACCGAAAAGGAGGGGTGGGTGTGGACCCTCATAAAACATCCTTTGAGTTTCGCGCCAGGAACGACGAAGTTTTGGGGAAAAGAGTCGTATACAACAAGCAAACAAAGACCCCTAGAGGGCTGAACCCCTCGAAAACCAAAGAAGGGAGCAAAGCTCCCCGAAGAAAAGGAAAAGCCAAAGGCGTAATCCAAGAGGGAAAGAAAAAAAAACTGAATCAACGAGGAGGGGCCAAATCCATAAAACATATGACTCGGTATCGGAGAAAAAAATAAAAATATGGCGCAAAGAGAAAAAACCTGAAAGATGAGAGAGCCCTTTGGGTTGACAAAAAACGAGGCGAAGTTGTTTGGCGGCAAACACAAAAATCGAGGCACGAGAGGGCGGGACAGGAAGGAAAAAAAGGGAAACGGAAAGACCAATGTAGAGCTGGTCCCAAGACCCGTGAAAGAAAAAGGGGGGGAGCAAAACCCGCCCTGCAATGAAAGGAAAGGGGGGAGGAAAAACCCACACGAAACCGCGCAAGACTCAACCAGTCATAAAAATGTGGCATTAACATAAGGCAACAATTGAGTGATTTCCGAAAGGTTTCTAGTTTGCGGGGGAGGGGGGAGAGGCATCGCGATGAAAAAAAACCTCACCCCCGAAGAACATGTCAACTAGTTTTCCTCAAGCATTCAGCGAAAAGGGGGGAGAGAAAGGAAAGAATCCTAGAACATGAGGACCGGAACAGCGGCAGAAACTTACGAGGGGAGGCGCGACCCCAAAAGATACCATCCCTCGTCAAAGTCTAAAAAAAAAAAAAAAAACAAAAGAAGAGTTTATGTAAAACACGCAACAAATTAAAGTTTCAGCACGGTGTGGGGGAACACCACAGTTCACAGACACCGCAACCAGCGCAAAAGAAGGGAAAAAAAAAATCGTCAAAAGAGAAGAGGGAACCACGGCAAAACCCAAAGGGGGGCTGCAAGAGTGAACGACACGAAAATTCTATGATCACATTTCGGACACAGGGACTACACAAACGGACTTCATCTAAAAGGAAAACGCGGCCAAGGAGGAGGCGGTTATCCAAAAAATAAAAGCATTCTAGTCGAAGGAACAATAAACCAAAAACCAGGCACATGTACGAGAAAACACAACAGGAGGGAGTCAGGAAAATAGCTATGGCCCGGTGGTTGGGGTGGGGGAAAAGAGGAAACGGATCCTCCGGCGCAGAAAAAAAGGGGGTAAAGGAGCGCAAAGACGCCGAACCAAAAAAAAAACACAGATAATTTTCGTGATGAAAAGAAAGAAAAAAAAACAGCCATTTTGGCGGGAAGGGGGAATAAACAAGTGAGGTATACGATGTGGCAAAAAAAGAGGGAAAGTTGGGCGCTGGGGGAGGGGAAATTGTGAAAGGGGTGCGGACTAAAAAAAGGAGTCCCAAGGCCAAAAGGGCAAAAAAAATTAAATCAGGGACTGTGCTGAAACAGTGAACCGAGGATGTCGTGGCAAGGGGGGGTTCGAGGCGCGAGGAAAAAAGGCGAAAGGGAATGGCCGAAATAGGTAGAGATTAACAAGGTGACTAGACACACGAACTGGAATGGCTTGAGCCAGGGGAGCGGGGGGGGGGGGGGGGGGGGGGGGGGGGGGGGGGGGTGGGGAGGGGGGGGGGGGGGGGTGGGTTGGGGGGGGGGGGGGGGGGGGGGGGGGGGGGGGGGGGGGGGGGGGGGGGGGGGGGGGTGGGGGGGGGGGGGGGGGTTGGGGGTTGAAATTTTAGGAAAAATGACGAGCACGCCACCGCAAAAAAGAAAAGTACGAGCAAACAGGGGAAGTTTGCATTATTATTTGAGTGAAGGGGAGGCGTGGGCATCAACTTCTTACTAAGGGGCTGTGAAAAAGGAGAATTTCTTGGAACTCGGAGAAAGAAAAGGATCTTCTGGGGAGAAGACAAGAGAATTCGGCCACAGGGGAGACAAACATTTCTGAAACCGGGAAAAACTTTCCTAGAAAGTTTATCCGGAGGACCAAAAAAAAATGAATTGGGGGAGGAATTGTCGGAGGAGATCGAAAAAGGGCAAATGAAAAAGAGATTGGTATCCGAGGGGGGGAAATGCAGGTGCGGAAAAAATCGTTGCAGGGACTTCCGTAGTCCGGAAAAAAAGAAGGTATCAAAAGGGTTTGCGAGGATAGCAAGTCTAGGGCCCTTGACAAACAAGGCCCTTGTTGAAAAGCTTTTGAAGGAAGGGGGAGGGTTCGGGAGCCGAAGTAGGGGTCGTAATGGAAGAAGTTGAGAGAGAAAGAAGGTCAGCAAAGGAAGGGGGGGGGGGTTGTTGGGGGGGGCCCATGGATACGCGCAAAAAAAAGGGTGACACCATCAAAAGTAGAAAAAAGCAGGAGCACAAAAACGGGGTAAAGGGGGGAGTGCTCAAATTGAAGGGAAAGGATAACGCAGATGGACAGGGGGGAGACTGTGTACTCTACATTACATTGACCAGTGCGAAGGGAGTGCGAGGGGAGGAGAGAAAAAACCGACGATGACTAAAACTGAAAAGGTTGCGTTAGAAACCCCCGCTGAAACCCGTGGCCACCGGCAAAGTGCCGCGGATGGGGAAAAGGGGTTACTGATAAACGACGGCGGCCAGGGGGTAATAGAATGTTGTTGGTCATCACCGCAGGTGGGAGGGGGGGCCTTGCTAAAAAGAAGGGAAAAAAAGGTTGACAAAGGTCAAAAAAAGGTCCCGGCCAATTGACAGGGTGGATCATTTAGGGAGACGCCCATTGCCAGGGAAAAAGGGGGGGGGCAACGAGGGGGGAAAAAAAAGTGTTGGGGCGATGGGGGGGGGGAGCGGCCTCACAAAGGGGACATGTAAAACATGAAGCACTCCGCAAGGAGTGCGGGAGTGAAAACGGCCGGCGCCTGGAAGACGGGGGGGGGGGGGGGTGGAAAAGGGACCAAGAAGGAAAATTGGTTCTGGGGAGGTAGAGGGGAAATTGCGTGACGAGATCCTATTCAAAGACTCCTAGCAGGAGTTGAAAAAAGAAAATTCTCGGGAAGAAAAGGGGGAGGGGGGGGACGGGGGAGGAGGGGGGGAAAACAGCAGACTAATCGGGAAAAGTAGAGTGAATGGAAGCCCACCTTTGTGAGTCCTAAAGGCACGCGGGGGGGGCCATTAGTATTCGAAGAAAGGGGCTGAGGTGGTTTTGAGATCCGGAAGAATGCGGCTAAACTTTTTTAAAGAACAACGGCGGGGCAAAGTAGAAAAAAGGGCGTACCAACGGGAAAAAGGGAAAAAGAGAAAAGCCAAATAGAGGTTTGCGATAAGCGGGGAAAGCCACTCAAAAAAAACAACCCTGAGGATGAGGGGGATCGAGGGGTTAAAAAATGCGCAAGAGGGGGAAAAAGAAAAAAAATCTTGTAGGGGGAAGAAAAAAGAAGCGCTCTTCGATGGGAACGGGAAGTGAGGGGACTGAGGAGGCCATAATCCGAGAAAAAACAAACACTTTGTGTCGGGGCCGGAAGGGAGCAAGTGGCAAAGAACGAACTGGGGAAGAGCAAAAAAAGCAAATGAGATAAACCATTACCGATATACAAAAAACTTTCGAGAGGTAAGCAAAACTTGAAAAAATTCAATGGGCCGAGAAAAAAAAAGAAAGGGTGGGGGGAAAAGGGGGTTTGGGATTACCCCAAATAAGAAGTTTCTAACTAAGATTCCTTACACCCAATGGAATGTTGTTGGAAACAAAGGTAAAGTTTATAAAGACAAAAAAAAAAGGAGAACCTTGAGAGGGGAACCCAGGGTGCAGTATGGAGAGGAAAAATAAGGAAAACCTGGGAATTGGTCTTGGGGCGGCGGGGGAGTGGGACTTGAAGGATGGGGATTGGGGAGGGGGGAAGGGGGGCGGGCGGCCGGGAAAACGGGGGGAATTTGGAAAAAGCCAAGCCGTTTGGGCAAGGGGTAAAAAACGGAGGACTCCGTTGAAGCGGGGACGCTGAAATTCGCCAGGGCGCGGAAAAAACAGAACGCTTAAAGGGCTGACCGCCACAGGGGGGGGGGAGAAAAAAATGCACTTTCTTCAGGGAATGTTTGGGGTGCCTGCTAATTTGAAAGGTTGCGGGGCGCACGAAGAGAAAGGAGGAACGGTGGGGAGAAAAATCAAATTGAGTGACTCCGCGAGACAGAGGGGTGGGGGGGTTGATTTGGGGACCTGCCTTAATTAATCGGTGGGGGGGGGGGGGGGGGGGGGGGGGGGGGGGAGGGGGGGGGGGGGGGGGGGGGGGGGGGGGGGGGGGGGGGGAGGAGGGGGGTGGGGGGGGGGGGGGGGGGGGGGGGGGGGGGGGGGGGGGGGGGGGGGGTGGGGGGGGGGGGGGGGGGGCAACCAGGTGAGGTGGGAGTGATAATGCGGTCGATCACACTGTGGAGGGGGAGGGGGGGAACTATCAGAGGGACTAAGGGGAGACCGGGATGGAACCGCGACGGGAAAGGAGCGCGAAAAAACCGTCGAAAAAGTGAGGATCCCGCGAATAAGCTATGGGTTCTTGCCAAAAGGGGAAAATCACTGAACGAGAAGGGGGACTTTGTAAGGTGGAGGGAGCTCAGAAGGGGAGGGGAAAGGAGGCTCACGAAAGTTTGAAAACGGCCGGGATGGAGGGGGTAACGCTGCAAGAAAATTTCGGCCGAGATTGGGAAAAGAAAAAAAAAGACAAAGCACTGAGAAGAGAACGGGGGGCGGGGAGAAGTGAGGGGAAAAAAGGAACGTTCACGAAAAACAACAAAACGGAGGGGTGGGGGGAAGAACAAAAAGATGTTTGATGGGGTGCAGGGGAAAAAAAAAAAAAGAGGGGATGACTTGCACACAGGACGTTCCCATAAGGGCGGGGAACGGAGAGGGTTTGCTGCGGTAGTTTTCTCTATAAAAGGTGAGGTTACGGCCTTGACGAGGCACTTGGGGGGGGCAAAGGCCAAAAAAAAGAAGGGATGGAACCCATGTTGAAATTTGGGGGGAAAAGGAATGACAAAAACAAGCCTGTGTTGTCGGGGCAAGTATTAATCGCCTAAAAACAAACAAACCAACAACCAAACACACGAGGGAAAAAAAAGAGAAACATAAAGGGAGAAAAAGAACTGGGGGTGCTGAGAAAAAAAAAGGGGAAGAAAACAGGTAAACATGCCCAACAAACAATCTGCCGGGTTAAGTTTGCAAGGTAAAGCCGAATCACAAGAGAGGGAAAAAACAAGTCAAAACCCTCCGCCCCGGAACACAAAAAGTAGGGGAAAAAACTAATATCGGGCTCGTCAATAAAAAAGGCACCAGACTGCAAAAAAACAAAAGAAAACCCTGGGCCTGCCCCACACCAGAAGTGGGGGAGGGTGGTCAACGAACCCAGAGGCGACATCAGAATGTTGGGGAGAACCCAAGCCAAGAGCCTGACATCTCCTTCCTAGAAAACGCGTAGACTTGTGGATAAGGGATAAAAAAGAGACGGAAACAATAACGGAAGGCAAGGGGTAAAAACCCTAGACCACAAAGCCGTTCCACGAAAAAAAAAAAAAAGCCGGATCCGTACCAAAGGAACATAAGGAAGGAGGAGCCACAAAGTACAAAACACGCCAAAAGGGATTCCTGAAAAAGTCGCACACCGCAAGCCCACGAGCCGCCGGGAGTAAAAAAATAAGTCGAGGGGTGAAAAGGGAAAAAAAACCTCACCGTGAATACATAAAAAAACCAGCGCCTTGAAAAAAAGAAGAAGCAGGAAAAAAAAACGAAAAGGGAAAAGGTTGTAATCGCCAATGAAAGCAAAAAGCCACCAACGAAAAAATGGGGGGACCTGGCCGAAAGCCAACAAAGAAGGAAAACTCCACCAAAGGGGACTCCAATCCTAACTATGGCAGCTCCCGGCAAACGAAGACAGCAAACGGTTCATCAGGCTAGTGGGGCAAAGTCTCAAACCTGCGCCCTAAAAAAAAGGGGAAGGAAGACAAACCAAAGAGAGGAAAAAACAAAAAAGAAAAGGGGGGGAAAGGTTACCTTCAAGCGTCAAGGGGGAGGAAGGTCATCAGAATTCAGAAAGGTTCAGCCGGCCGCAAAACTAAGGTGACATTGACTCCTGCAGCCAAAAAAAACAGGAAACCTTGGAGGGCAATCAACAAAGTAAAATCCCCGTCACTCGTCAACGTCAGCAAACAATTCATCGACCAGAAAACAAGAAAGAAAAAAGAAGAGCAACAAATCTGGAGGGGTGAAAGCTCCTCGAAAAGAAGAGAATGAAGCCCCAGGGGGCCTCAAACGGGGAAACAAAAAAAAGAATTTTCTGTCGGGATTTTATAAAGGGGAGAAACTAACCCGTTTGGGGGGAAGAAAAAAAAGGGGACATTGTGGGGGCCGGACTGGAAGGGTGGTTCAGAAAAAGCCTGGCTTTGTGGAAAAAGCCCACAAAAAGGTCCAAAAAATTGTTTAAGAGAAGTCAAGGGCCCAGGCAGGGGAGTCCGCAGGCCAGGGTGTTTTTGGGGCCGGAACTGAAAGAGAAGGGGGTCCACGAGGGCAACAAATGGGTGGGTGAAGCAAAATTGGGGGATGGGTACTGTTTTTCAATAAAAAACCCGGAGTAGACAAGGGGCCTTGTCCCACCAGAAAAAAAACGAGGGTGGGTGGGGATCGGGGGGCGGGTCAAGATTCAGCGCAGCAGGAAAAAAAAGAGGGGGAGAAAGCTCAGTCCAAAGGAAACGAACGAAAGACATGGGTCCCTTGAAATAGGATCCTCTGAAGGAGGAGCAACACGGCATCCGAAATCTGTTTGTGGGAGGAAAAACGAGAGAGAAAAAAGAAAGTGGGGGAACGCTCAAACAACCAACGCAACTTAACCGTTGGGGGAAAACAAGCCACGGAGCACATAAGGGGTCCAAAGGAACGCTAAAAAAAAAGGGAGACGAAGGGAAGGGAGGAGACAACCACAAAGGTGAAAAGACGGACTGCCCAGAAAAGGACAACAAGAACGCAGCAGAAGAAGATACAGCAACAACAGGTCCCCAAGGCACAAAGAAAGGGGCCAGAAGGAGAACTCAAACAGACACCCCCACGCCACGACGAGAGACCTAATGGCACTGGCACTCAAAAGAAGACTGAAGACCCGAGGGGGATGATCTAGGACACCGAGAAAACTCACAATCAATTCCGAGAGAACAAAAGATGCCAAGAGCGTGGTCCCACCAAAAATGAAATACATCAAGCAGGAGAGAAGGGGTCTCAAAAAAGGAAATAAAACTAAGAAAGATCGAGGGCAAAGGGGGGACCCCCAAAGGATGTTCGGGGAACCGCAATAAGGACAAAAAACCAAGTGCAGAAAAGAAGGAAATGAAAAAGGGGGGAAAAAGACCCAGGGGAGGGGAAAAAGAAAGAAACCATTTACAATGGACGGAAAAAAAAAAAAGATGGGGAAGCCAATAACAAGTAACCAGTAGGGGAAAACAACACCAACCACGTGCTGGGGGGACCAAAATTATGGGGAAAAACAACGAAAGGGGACTGGCACACCCTAAAAAGAAAACAGGATCCAGAACTAAAAAATTCTGAGAGCACCATTGGGGGAAGGACTACATGAGTTGCTAACTAATAGAGGGGGGGTGTAGTAAGAGGAGGGGAAGTCAAATAGGGAGCATCGAAGCCAAAAATACTCCTAAAAAAACACTTTCAATGTCAGAATGCGATACAGATAAACACGGAAAAATCAAAAGGGGGGGGAAGAAAAAAAAAGTATGCAAATAGAAAATCAACTCACAATTCAACAAAAAGGGCCTTCTGCGAAAAAGGAGAGTTTCCATTCCTCTCGGGATGGGGGGGAAAGGGGAAAAGTAGCCAAAGGCGCACCAATTAGACAAAAAACACACCTTAAGTGGAGACAAAAAAGAGCCTAAAGCAACTTCGGGAGAGGGGGGTTCCGGCCGTCCCATCAGAAGAGCCCATAAGACGACTGGGTGGGGGGTGGTTTGAAAAGAAAAAATCAGCGGCAAAACAAAGAATTGCACATAGAAAGACGGATACAAAAACCTCGAAAAACCAAAATTCGGCCAAATAGATACTCAAACCAGAATAACGACTGAACAAGGAGGGTAGCGATTTTCAACTTTACCGCCCAACGTCGAAGACAGCGCCCAATAGAAAACAAGGAAAGAATGGTCAGGATCAAATGGAAATCCCAAACCCGGATATCAATCCGATCGGCAGACGCGCAGGGGAGGATATACGGCAAAGGGGGGGACAGGGATAAGTTTTGGAAAAACATCAAGATTGATGTGGGCCAGAAGGGAAAACATAGAAAAAAGCCGGCAAAGACTTTATGTCAAAAGAGGGGACAAAAAACAAGAACCTGGCCGAAGACTGGAAGAAAAAGGGAGAGAAACGTCTTTCAACCGAAACACTAAAAAGGGGAAACAAGCACCTACATAATCAGAAAAAAAAAAAAGAAAAAAAAGTACAAAGGGCCTTATGTGGAACTTACCGCTAACTGTTTTCTAGGGAGGGGGGGGAAGCAACGTTGGAACAACAGAACACTCAGATTAAAAAAAGACCAAACCCCACGAAAATTTCAAACTCCTCAAATAAGTCCAGAGCAAAGGGGAAGAAGGGAAAAACGGGGGGGGGAAATAACAACGAAGAGTGGGGGGGGGAGGGACAAACGTAGCGGTGGCTCCCTTGAGAGCGACTTAGGACCCGAAGAAAGGGGAAACATCCCTAGGGTAAAACTATGACACGCCCATATCAAAAAAGGAAAGGGGGAAAAAATCAAAGAAGGGAACGAAGAAGTTGTAATAAAATGTTACGCAACGGTGCACAAACAGGAGAAAGCGACAAAAGCGGGGAAAAAAACTTCGAAAAAAAAGAGGAACTACCTAACTCTTTGCAACCGGGAGGACCAGCACATGCAATAAATGAATAGAGAAAGTATCAGGGGGAAAGGGGGAGTGGTGGAAAGTGATCTGGCCTCAATTCAAAGAGAAACCGTTTCGCGCCGGGAGCGGTCTCAAAAGGCCTATTATAAAAAAACCAAAAACGCCATCTCCCAAAAGGTCGCTACAAAAAAAACAAAAAACTTGGAAAGGTTAGTAAGTAAAAATATGAAAGAAAAAAAGGGAGGGGTTGGGGTTATAATTCTTATAAGAAAGATCATACGGGCTCTAAAAGGTATGACAGACTGACAGAAAGTGCCTTCATATAAGAGGGGAGGAAGAAAAGGGGGGGGAACGGTGGGTCAGGCCTCCTTTGCCCAAGGGGGAAAAAGGTTTCTACGTCAAATTTTTCTCCATGGGCAAAGATTAATGGTATGGCTCTAAGTCTTCAAAAAAACGACAAGGAAAAAAGGGAAGAATGAAAACGGAAACCATTGGAGGAGACCTCAGTTGAAGGATTTAGGTCAATATTTTGTGGTCTAGGGGCACTGAAGACGCGAAAAAGAGCTGGAACAAAAGTGGCAGCCAAGACGGGGGTAGGGGACGAAAACGAAAAGGGGAATGAGGGAAGGAGGGGGCCCAGGGGCCTTAACGGGGAGTTTTGAAATAAATAGAAGGGGGACGAGCAAAAAAAAAACCGCAAAAGAAGAAACAGAGGACGAGGAAAATCAAAGGGGGAAGGAGGTCAGAGGAAAAAAAGGGCGGAGGAGGTAGGGGGGAGTTTGAAAAGGAGGAGGGGGGCCATCCTTTGGAAATAAAGGATAGACAACCGGTTCATTGGACTAGGAGAAAGCCTGGGGAAAAGGCGGTTCTTTGGGGAGAGGGAACGGACCTCAGAGGGGAAAAAGAAAAAAAGTCTAACCGTCACAGGGGGGGACCAGGGAAAAAGGAATCTTTACAAAAGGACGGTTTCAAAGATCGGATGTGTTGAAGGAAGAAGAAGGAAAAGTTGACAGGCGAGGAGGAAAGAGGGCACTGGGGGTGAGGAAAAATAGGATGTACTCCCTGGGGAGAAGTACGGATTCTGGAAGCTCTAGGAAAAAAAGATTTGAAGGGGGGATGTGGCTTCAAAGAGGGTAACTGAAAGTTGGCAGGTCGAACAAAAAACACTTTTGATTCAAGATCGTTTGGGGAAAAAGGTGCGTCGTCGAAAAGGTGGCGGGTCACCTAGCATGGCAGGGGGAGAATGAAAAATTCGACCTGGGGGGGGGAAGGGGGGGGACTAGGTGTTCTCATTGAAACGCCAAGGACACCATCACGAGAAGGAAGAATATAGTAAGCAAGAAAAAAAAAACTGCGGGAAAAGGGGGTGAGGGGGACAAGGTTCAATCGAAAGCCAGAAGTGCCGGGAAGATGACTGTGGAAGGAACTGTTAAAAGGGAAATAGGGGGCCTTCGGTGACACTGGCTTCGAGGGGGGGGGAGAACCTATGTAAAGAAAGCAAATCTGCCTCAAAAGGACAACTTGGAGGGGACATACGTTGGTCAAAGGGGGGCAATGGGACAAAAAGTTCAGGGAGGATGCACCCTGTCGTACTTGCCCGCCTGGTCTAGATGTTCAACGACAACCGACATTTGTCAAGGGGGAGAAAAGGGAGTTGGCCCAGGCCCTTACGGGACAGTTGACTGGGGGCCTTCCGAAAACTAAAAAAAAAAACATGGCACCAGGTGAAACCTGGAACATTGCCTCAAAAAGGTGGGGAACTAGGGTCCACGATGAAAGCATGGAAGGCCCATGCAAGCAAGAAAACGAAGGGCAACATTAGTGCAGTGCTCGGGCTTCAAAGGGGAAGGCAGGGGGGGGGGGGGGGGGGTGAATCAGTGAGGGGACGAAAAATTTGGGCTGGGAGAATTGATTGGGGGGACGGGGAGAGAAAAAATCGTCCAGATTGGGTAACAGATAGCAAGATTGGGAGTCAACGAAGAGGAAGAGGGGAGACGGCAGCGGGTGATGGGTTGGTGGGAGGGGCTTCTCAGGAAAGGGTATTGAAATGGGGTACCTGTTTTTGTCTGTCAAAACACGAGATTAGTGCAGAGTGAGGAGGGAAGAGGAGTGCTTAACACTGGAGGAGGGTGGGGGGATACTCCTCAAGAGGCAAGGGACGGCCCGTTGGTTAGAGAAGACAACGGCGGGAAAATGTAGGCGAGGTTGAAAACAAAAAACTTAAGACAAAGGCAGGGGCGGGAAGAGACCTAGAGGGGACGATAGGTCAAACAAGGCCAACAACAGATGAAGAAGGGGGAATAGGGGGTTCAAACCGAGGGGAGCTCAAATAACTTTGAAAACAAAACAAAAAAAAAAAAAAAATCGGTCTTGGAGGACTATCGACAAGAGGGTGGGAAAGAGGGGAAGCAATGAAAAAATCCTACCCACGCAAACATCCTGGTGTACAGGGGCTTAAGGGGAGAGACACCTGGAACAGCATAAAAAAAACAAATAAAGGAGAGGAAACCAAATGGTTTACGGAGAAAAAGAACCCCAAAACTTTCGGAGGAAAGCCCACAGCCGCAAAGAACATTCCCCTGGGGAAAGAAGAGAAAGACAAAAAAGTGGTTGGGAACCTTGGGAGTACCACAAGAGACTTTCGCATAAGATCAAACAAAAAAAATAGGGGGGTGTTGGTCCCAACATGAAGGGGGGAAAGACGCAAAATTAGGAATGCAGCCTTATTAGGAATGACTGGAAAGGAAGAAAATGCACTAGGGTTGGAGAAATGGGGAGGGAGAGGGGGTTATCAGGGAGGCAGGAGTGGTTCTTGCAAGTTTGCGGGTCGAGGGAGTTTCCAGGGGAAGTGGAAGAAAGGGGAAGGGGGTTGAGCAGGTCCAGGAAAGGAGGCAGGCTTCTTGGTCAACTGGAACGACTCCTTCTAAGGGGGAACGGACTAACGCGGGCGAGCGAGAAAGAAGTACCAGCAATGAGGGGTGAAGTGGGGGGGGCAAGGTATCAAATTTGGAAAGTATTTTGGGGGAGAGAACTGAAAAAAAATCAAGGGGGATTCACCCACTTTTGAAGGTGCCTCCATCTGTTTAATGAACCCCGGCGACTCTGTTTTTGTGGAAGTTAAGGAAGGGGGGAGGGAGGGACAAGGGGAACCATTTGGAGGGGGGTTGAAAAGAGAGGGTAGGCGAGACAAGAGTTTTCGGTTTTTTTTTATGGATCGACGGCCTGTGGGGAAAGGAATGGTTGAAAGGAGAGGGACGAGGGGAAGTCAAACGACCAGAAACTGACGGGAAAAGTGGAAGGGAACCGGCCTCTCTTAGGGGGGGGGATGGGTAAGGTGAGACTGGAAATCAGGGACCGATCAAGTGTTGCGGTGGGTTTAAGGGGGGACGGGGAACAGGGGTGAGGAACGGAACGGAGCCGACGCCGATTGTGTTTAAAGGAAACAAGGAGGAGGATCGGGTTCACGCAAAAAACTTGAGGCAGATATGTGGGGGAATGAAAAATTAAAAAAAAAAGGGGGGGGACTGAATCAAAAGGGGAGAAGTGAGGAGAGAAGAGGGAAGCGAATTAAAAAGGTAGGTAACCAACTCCTCAAAAAGTAGGGGGGGTGCACAAACCGTCGGTTGGGGAAACAGTAGGGAAAAACGGATTCGAAGGAAAGATTGGCAAAGAGGAGGTGCCAAAAGGAGGAGCCAGTGAGGGTTGGGAAGACAAGAACGGGGGGGATTTCCGGCTTCGAGGAAGTGTTTTGCAAAAGAACCTCAGATTGGGAAGCATGGGAATAGGTGGGTGAATTGGAGGGAACGGAACAAGAAGCCAAGTTTTAGGGGGTGAAAAAGGTGCAAGGGGGGGAGATAGGAAAACAAAAACAGAACCCCAACTGATAGTAGGAAAAGAATGAAAGGGCCATGACCTGTGCAAAAGAACACGGCAAGGGGCGCGCAACTTCCCAAAAAAAAAAAAAAAAAACATGAAAAAACAATCTTCTCAATGGGGAATTGCCAACAGGGCCTCAGAAATTCACACGAAAGAAAAAGCAAACGAAGGAAAAAAAAAAGAGGAAAAAAAGAAACCTTCCCCAGGCCCAGAGGGGGAAAGACATAGTCGTGCCCCGTTGAAGTGGGAAAGGTTCACTACTAAAAAACGTGTCACAAAGAAAAAAGAAAAACCCTCGGGGAGGAAAAACCAATCCGTTGTTTGTAAAGGGGGGGGGGGGGGAAAAGGAAAAGTTTTTCAGGTGAAAAAAGAATCTTCCAAGAGGGCGACAAGGACGAAAAACGAAAGGAAAGATGGCCATCAGATGGGCCGGGGGGAAGGGAAGAAGGATCACAAAAAAGCTCGGCCGCCACGGCATGCCAGAACGTGAAAAGAGGACACATAAAGCCCTTGGAGGAAAAAGAGTTGGCCGGGGACCGGCACGGGAAAACTCCAAGTCGAAGATAGCTCCAAAGTAAAAAAAAACGGAAAACAAGGTATCGGCAACGATGAAACCAAAGAAGGAAAAAGGGAAGAGTTCCGAGGTCAATACAAATGTCTTAATCTCACCCCATTCAAGGGCAACGCAACTGGGCCAGCAGTCCCTTGACGGAAAAAAAATCAAAAAAAACTCCAGACACACGGGTGATCTAAGGGGAGAAAAACTTCGTGCGCAGACAAAAAAACACGAAAAAGTTTACTGGGCAAAGCAAGACAGGTCCGGGGCTCACACCACCGGGTCGAGAAGCGGGTTGCTCAGAACAGAAGTGGCCGGCCCGACCAAGCCGGTTGAAGAAGGCGGAAGTTCATGAGGAACGAAACGAAAAAAAGGGTAGCTTGAACCCAACAATCAATGAAACAACATCCACTTGGGACAATTGTCGTCAATCAGGGGGGGGAGGGAATCAGGCCTTGACATCAAGGAAAGGGAGCAGGATCAAAAACATCGGCGAGACTCAAGGATTACTCAATGCAAAAAAAGAGAAAGAAAACAAACAGCAAAAGAACGGCCGCAAACGGGAAAGCGCACAGCCGAACAACAAGAAGCTGAAAAGCACCTCATCAGCAGAACATAAAAAAAAAAAAAAAAAAGAACAAAAGGAAATCCAAGAGATCCCAAAGCGCACCATCGGTAGGGAGAGAGGAAGAAGACCCCCCGCCTCATATAAAAGGGGAAATGAAAAAAAGAAGGAGTTGAGGGCAGGAGTTATGAAGAAAACACGGGGGGGAAAAAAACCAGGGAAAGGGTTGGACCAGGGAGGGGACCTGGGAGAAAAAGGGCAGTCTTTGGTAAAGAACCAAAAAATGGTTACAAAAATTGTGGTGTGGATGCCTCGAAAGAACAAATTAAGGTAGGACGGGCCAGAAGAATTAAACAGAATCCAACGAAGGGGGGGGTCTCTCTTTCCCAAATGGGGGGTTCCTATTGCTTGGGCTTTGTGGAGAGAGCAAAAAAAGTGGAGGCAAGGACTTTGTCAAACAAGCAGGGGAAAGAACCTACCAACGATGTTGGTTGGTTTGGGGACTATGGGAAAAAAGGAAAGGACAGACGAAAGGAACTGAAAAAAGACGTAGAAAAGGGCTCTCAGTGAAAAACCCCGAACGGGGCCCAAAAACTGTTGAAACTAAGGGGGGATAACGAGTGAAAAAAAGTCGAGACCGGAAAGCTTCCTCAAGGAGGGTTGGAAAGGGGGGGGAAAGAGGGCCGCTCCGACAGAAAAATCTATGGGGTGCGCAGGGGGAAGTCTCAGGACTACCGGAAAGAAAAAAAGCGACCTCACAAGAGGCCCTGAATTTTTGACCCCGAAAAAGGGGGAGCCGGGAAAAAAATCAACGGCCCGATGCGGAGTATCAAACAAAAAGAAGAAAACCCAGAAGAAGAAAAGGAAAAGAAGGCCGACTAACCATACGGCAAAGGGAACAAAAAAAACAAGGGGAGGGGAACAAGTACACTACCTACACGCTAAAGGCCGAAACAAAAAGAACAAGGTCCACACAAGGAAACCAACAAGGAAAGGAGAGCCCCCGAAAATGCAGATGCGGCCAAGCATTCATAGAAAAAAAAAAAAACAAAGATGGAGGAGAGTCGGAGGCCACCAATCCAATAATTCAAAGTCAAAACAGAACCATTGGAAATCAGAAAAGAAAAAAAAAAACAAAGGGAGCCAAAAGGTCCAAATAAAGAAAATACAACGAGACAATAAGAAGACTATTGCTGCATGGGGGGCCCCCCCCCAAAAAAAAAAAAATGTTCCAGTGGCAGAGATTAAGCAAACATGGGGGGAAGAGGCAAAGGGAGAAAAAAACTCGGAAAAAAAAAGAGAAGAAAATGAAATTGTATAAAGATTACGGGGGGTAAAATGGAAAAAGGAGGGCCAAAAGAAAAGAAAGAAAATCAAATAACACTTGAAAAGGTTGTTAAAAAAAGGGTAACCAAAAAAAAATTATAAAAACAGACTGCTCTCTTCAAGACAACAGTGGGGAAACGCATGGCCCCATAACGAGAGAAAAAAAAAAAGGCCCTTTGAAAAAGAAGGACTGAGTGTTCCGTAACAAAAGGAAAGAGGGGAAAAAGGTGCCAGAAAGAGTTATATTCAAATTTGAGCAACGACCAGAAAAAGGAAAGCCAAAAGACAACTTGTATGGGGAAAGTACTTTTGCGGAGGAAAAAGTCAGCACTCACAGACGGAGCTCGGTTCAGGGGGTGAAAAGAATAGAAAAAGAAAATTTAAAAGCAAAAGTTGAGGCTGACGAACTATAGTTTCAAACCTGTCCCTCAGACGGAGGGGATGGTGGTAGCAGTGAGGGGGGGTAGCACTGGGCGCAACACATCGACCAAAACAAACAAAGGAAGAGGGGATCCAGATCACTCACAGAGGGGTAAAGAAGCCAAGGAAAGCTAAAACAACATCCTCGCGACAAACAAACAACGACAAGAAAATTTTCAAAAAAGAGGGAATCAAAAAAAAAAGCAGAAACTGAAGAAAAAAGAGGGGAAGAAAAAAAGCAAATGGGGGGAAAACCATTCACGGCATAGGGAGCTTCAACCAAAAGAACAAGAAGTCAAGGGGAAGGAGAGGGAAAACCAAAAAAAGATCGACAAAGGACAGGCACTTATGCGCGAATCCTGCGAAGTAGAAAATAGCATCTCGCCGCGCCAGGAAGGGAAAAGAAACTCTGAAATTTTGGCCGGGCGAAGTTGAGAATCCTCGAGGACGATCGAGGAAAAACGAGAAAAAAAACAACAGACCTCACGGCGAGGAGGGGAAAAAGTGTCCAAAAAAAGGGGGAAAAAAAGAATTTAGGGGAACACCAAAAGAAAGCAAGCCGGCCTTCCAAAAAAGCACAACGAAAAATATCCACCATAAAAAGCATGACCCAAGAAGAACCAAAATTGCTGAGTTCCGGGAAGAGTTCCAGCAGGGGGAAAAAAGTTTTACGAGGATTTCCAGGGGGGTTGGCCCGGGCTCAGGGGTTCACTCGGATGGAAAAAAACATCACCACAAAGGAAGGGCAACCACTCAAGAGAGCCAAAAAAACAGGAAAAGGTGGGGTCTCGGAGAAGAGAAGATCAGGGAAAAAAACTGAAAGGAGGGAAGAAAGGAACTGAGCGACCCTCGAAAGAAATAGGAAAAAAAGACATCGGACTAGGGGGGGGGGACTCAAGCAAAGACACTAGGTTTAAGTCAAGCGCAAGAACGTTTGGGGAAGAAGAGGGAGAAGAAAAAAAAGGGGGGAAAAAAAAAACCTTATAAACCTCCCAAAGAACAAAAAAGAAAACACAACATCGTTCCATGATATGGCAACACGCAGCCCCTCAAACAAGGGAGAAGGAGAGAAGAGAAAGAAAATGATCTTGAAAAGGGAAGAAGGACGAGAAAGACCCACTTAGTCTACAAAATCGCGCAGGGAGAGCGTTATCCAGCATTCCTTTTCTAAGGGGGACAGACCAAACAAAAAAAAAACGAAAAAG
>Ga0179593_1497143_pt1 | contig 23544 bp, 18 predicted proteins | sample CZODoug2_1_08_16_FD_185931 | JGI IMG/M metagenome (GOLD analysis project Ga0179593, IMG submission 185931) | Vadose zone soil fungal communities from Angelo Coast Range Reserve, California, USA - CZODoug2_1_08_16fungal (PacBio error correction) | ecosystem: Environmental > Terrestrial > Soil >...
CCGGATCGCTGTCCTTACATTAAAAAAAAAAAGGCGCCGGACTGTTCGACAAAATAACTCAAAAGAGGGGGAAAAACCCAAACCGAAAGGCGGGAAGGACGGGTTGGGTTGCTGGAGGAAGAGAAGGGGGGCATCGGAGAGTTATCGGGGATTAGTGAAACGGCCCTCGGGTGAAGGGGGAAAAGGGTGAGAGGGGAAGAGTTCTGCAAGGGGGGAAAGAAATTTCCTACCACACAAAATATCTCGGGAGCAAAGAGGGAAAGAACCCGGAATCTGGACAGATGAGGGGAAGGTCGTGAGCGTAGGACTGGGGGGGGGAAAAAGGAAGGGGACAAGTCAAAAACGCCTAGAAATTGCTGGGAGGAATCTCGAACCTACTTTTTTGTTAATAAAGAAGGGAGTGGAGACTCCTAAGGGGAAGAAGAAAGGGGGGACGTGCGAAACAGCCTGAACGGGGTTTGAAGAGGATGAAAAGGAAAAGAAAGCAAAAAGGGTTTGACGGCGAAGAAGTCAGCACGAGCAAATGCAAGCAGCTATTAGGAGATTGGAACTGCCAAAAGAGATCCCAACACAAAACGAGTAATGGAAGAGGAAGAGGGGGAACCATTTTCAGGGGAAGTGTGAAGTTTTTTGGGCTCAGGGAAAAAAAACTAGAAGAAAATCTTGCCCGCCCAGAGATGATGGGGAAGAAAAAGACCTCTCAGGGAAAAAGGGGGACAAAACACAACCGAAAAAGGAAAAGGTCCAACAAGAGAGAGCCTGTCGAAGTTAGAAAAAAAACATCAGACTTTCAAGAAAAGTATAGGTGGGACGCTTAGAAAAAACCGAACGTCCACTCTAGGCGTCGTCAGAGCGGAAAGCACCACAATACGTGGAGAAAAGAGAACTCATAGTCCCAAAATGAGGTAACGCGGATTGGGAACCTCAAAAAGAGAAACGATGTATCTGGTCGATGACAGAGGCCAAAAGAAGGAACCCGTGCTCCACAAAGAGAAACCCTTCTTCCTGCAGTCGGGGCCTGGGGGGGTTGAAAGACACAAATCTCGAGGAAAAAGACCGGGGGAACTATAACAAGTATAGGAAACCACAATAGAACACAACCAACAGCGGTAAAGCTGCAGCGGGGGGTGGGACGCCAGGGGGGGTTGTGTAAAACAGAAAGGGCCATGCCAGATGTGGCTATTTCGGTTTCCGATTGGGGTACCCGGAGAGAGACTAAGTGAACGAAGCCAAAAAGTTCGAGAATCACAAGAAGTGAAGTAAGGGGAGTAGTCAGCTGTGGGGGAACGTCTGGGCTTGTGTGAGCTGAAGGGAAAACCGCTTGGGAAGCTATGAGTTGCGGGTCCCTGGGACAAATATACACAAACTCTTACTTGGAATCATGAGGGAGAAGTATTTCTGCAGTTTTCCGCGTGGCGACACAGTGATATGTTCGGGAAAATTGTCCAGAGAAGCGTGCTCCGCTCTTACTGACTAAATGGATAGGGAAAAAATTTGGCTGGTGGAAAAAAAAAAAAAAAAAAAAGGGGATCCGAAAAGTATACCCTAAGAGTTTCAGATTCCCTAGAGCGCCGCGATTGAAAGGACGGAGATTAGGGGTGGCTGACATGGGAAAAGCGGACTAAGAAAACCTTTGCGTGTTATACCGCTATGGTGGCCCAGATCAACAGACCAAAGCAACGGAGAGAAATTAGCGATCTGGCAGGGGTGTCTTACTGTCGCATTGAACAGAAGGGGGGGGGAGAGGCGCTTGGAAGGGAGAAGTCAGGACTTACTCACCAAACCTATGAGCGAAATCAAGCGAAAGGAAGGTCGGGGTACAGGCAGGTTAAATGGGAGACACTCAGGGGGAATAACGTCCCTGCCATTGCAAAACTGGGAGACAAGAAAGGGGAGAGGGATGTCAGTCAAGAGGAAAGCGGAAATCCGACCAACTACTCCCACAGCCTGGGGGGCATGAAAGGGGAAGGAGAGGTGGAACGCCAGAGGAAGGATGTCACAGTGGTGGGACTCTGCCTCACTACAACCAGGGGGGGGGAGGGATTGTCGAATGTGCAAGGGGGGGGGGCAAGAGAACAGGAAGTCGGTCGCAATGAAAAAGAACTTAAAGTGGGAAAAAAGGATTGTCAAATAGTATTGCCGCACAAGCGAGGGCCTAGAATGAGCCAACTGAGAAGCGAATTCCCGGACGCCGAGCGGTGTAACTCCCAAAAAGAGAAGAGCGAAGGGCCGGAAACCGAGGGCAGGGGGGGACATCGAAACGGAAGGGGTTATTCACGAACTGAAGTAAGCAAGGGGCAGGAAAAAAAGGCCAGAAAAAAGCGAGCGGGGGGGGAAAGGGCTCTAACAGACTTTCTCAACACGCCTATAGACCAAAAGAACAGGGGGAGGAAAAGAAACAAGTCGAGGAGTAATCGGGAGGAAAAAAAGAGAAAATAAAGAAAGCGCGACATGAGGGAAAATAGGGATTACAGTATTTTTTTCGGCGAGAAATGCTCAAAAGAGGGGGTCTCAGAGGAAAAGAGCGCGCAACACGCATCTTCATAGAAAAAAAAGGAGGACCCAATGAATGCAGAAGAGGTTGGGGATTGAACCTGCGCGAACGCGAGGGTGAGAGGGTGGAACGATTAAGGGAAAAATTACCGCTCTCCAAATCGGGCAGTGAGTGGAAGAGGGGGAAGTTCGAGGTTGTCAACTGGGGGGGGGCTTAATAAACGAGAAAACTGGAGAAAAAGAAAAGGAAGGAGGGCCATTACCAATCAAAAGAAAGGGAGCCGTAACTTCCAACCCATGAGAACACAAGACAGTTGCGGTCGGAGTCGGTGGAAACGAGCGGCTGCTGGCCTTAAACTACGTGTCAAAGAAGGAGGGGTTCAGAACGTAAATTGGCGAGGCAAAAAGGGCCAGCGCAAGAAAAGACCCAGGCGAGATCCGTCACGAGACAGGGGTAGTGTGGTTGAAATTGAATGAGACTATCAAAAAAGAGAGAGAATCAAAAGAACAAAACCAGGCTGAGAGGAAAAGAACTGAGATAAATATTGAGAGTGGCAAGAGCAAGGAGCAAAGCACCAAAAACATGCCCGAGTTCTCTTTTGTCTAAATGCTCCGACAGCGGCCGCACCAAAGGGGAAAGGAAAGACACGAATCAAAAACTTAGGACCAGAAGTAGAAGAACCGGATAAAATCACTGGGCGGACTGTAAAAAGGGAGTGGGGCAGTCTGAAGCTCATTCTGTGTGAGGTAATGCCGAAGGGGGTTGTTTGCGCCAAGTTGGGGGAGAGTCGGCTTCAAACAAGAGTGGGGGGTGTGGGTTTTTGGTGTTGGGTTGTTTTTGGTTGTTGGGGTTTGTTGTGGGTTGTGTGTTTGGGGGGGGGGTTGGGGGGTGGTGGTGTGTTTTTGTGGGTGTTGGAAAGCCGGCACGAAGGAGGGGGGGCCCGAAGGGAAACACTTGCCCCGAGGACGAGGGGAAATGACGGACAATATCGTTTACACAGGTAACCCAAGGGCGCCGCGCAGACATCCCAACCGAGGACCTATGGGCGGGGGGGTCGATTGAAAGAGCGTGCCGCTCGATCCAGGAGGAGAAAGATTTGAGTCACTCACGAAAAAGGGGGCAGCACTGGAGGAAGAGGGGAAAAACTCAGCGCGCGCGTCTGGAAGGGAAAAGGAGAATGACAAAGGGGAATAGCGCCCGCTGCGGAAGGAATGAGCAAAGTGGGTCGATAGCGGGAAGCGCGGACCTGGCTGAGGAAAACAGGAAGGTAAAAAGCTCCAGGATCGGAAGGTCGGGGAAGAATATCTTCAAAAACGAGGGCACAGGGAAAGGGGGGAGCTGGGGGCAATGAAGAGGAAAAGGGCGCTAAAGCCCAAAGGGGGAGGGCAAGCGAGTCCTGCTCGAGATCAGGAATAATCCGTTTTCTGACTCCTCTGGGGTAAAATCAGGGACAAAGTGCAGAAAAAGAAGGAGCCGCGGGGTGGCTAAGCGCTTACTAAAGGGGGCGACATTAAAAACAAAACGGCCATCTAAACGCAAAAGGGTTACCAGTGAGCCAAAGCGCACCAACGAAAGACAAAATCCTGGGCGAAGAGGAAGTTAAATTGAGAACAACCATAGTGGGGTGAGGAGGGACCTGGCATGGGAACTGAAGCCCAAATCTAAACGTAAGGACGCAAAGGGACGCTACCAGGGAAAAAAGGTCTTCCCAGCAGAGGAAGCAAAACGGAAGAACGGGGATTCTCTCATAGTTTGGGAGCTGAAACCGGAGAAGGAGAGAATATCCAACTCCGCTCAATGAGGACCACACGCAAATAGGGGAAGAGAAGGAGAAGTGGCTTTAGTGGAAGCGGCCAAAAGCGCTGGCTAAAACACAAAAAGGGTCAAAGGGAGATAAAATCGTGAAGAGACCACCGCCTCCAGGAAGAATTCAAAGGGCTGAGTCATCCAGAGAAAAACTAGGGTAAAGGAGGATAAACTGTGAAGGGTATCCAAAAACCAAACCCGGGGGTCCATGCACTGAGCAAGGTAAGTAAGAAAAAGAGGAAAAGTCCTCAAAATATTTCCGCAGACAGGGGGAGGAAAAAGGAAACCGGACCGAAGACTGCGGAAGTCTTTTGACAGGTCATTGTTTGGGTACGCGGGTTCGGGGGACTAAAGCGCCAGGCGGGCGATCAAAGCACGAGAGAAATCCCGTCAGGAAGAAAAAAGAAGAACTGAGGCTTCGCAAGATCGGCCTGGAACCCAAAAGCAGGAAAAAAATCAAATAGCGCGAGAAGCGGGGGAAACCAATACGGTCCACCAAAATGCCCGGACGGGGCGGCTTGGTTTGGGGTTTATGATGGGATCTAACGTGGGGGAAAAAGGATGGATAGACTAGGGGGTGCCGCCGGAGAGAAAAGCCAGTGTCGGGAAGAATGGTTGGAGATTGGCGAAAGAAAAAGGGGAAGGCGTTGGCGTCGTCTCCCGAAACACCCACCCAAAATCGAGAAGGAGGTTGGAAAAAGTCGCAGGGTGAAAAGATAGAGGGGGGAAGGTTGGAAAAGAAGAAGTGATGGGGAAAGAGATCCGGAAAAAAAAAGCTTTAAGTTATAGGGATAGACCTATTAAGGTTATGAGAGAGAGGGAATCTCCGAAAGAGCGAACGGGGCAGCAGTCACTTGTCTGGAAACCTCGGAGACCAGGGGGTGTTGGAAGAGGCTGAAAGGGAAAACAGAAATAAGGGGAAAAAGTGGGAAACGCAGCGTCAAAAAACAAAGAACGAACGGGCCGGTGAAAAAAGACGCTCGTATGGGCAAAAGAAGGGGACTTAGAAACGTAAGAGGGAAAGAGAGACGTCATTGTAATGACTGTCGGGGGCCAGCGGCGGAGATCAGGAAAAACCCACCCACCCCAAAATTCTCGTCCTGTTTTAAGAAGAAACCAAATCATCAGGGGGAGTGTGTTTATCACGAGAACCCGAGAAACTGTGACCGAAAGGGGAAGAAAAAGGACGAGAAGGGTTGGACTAAGAAGCAATATCAAAGGCATCAAAAAACATAATAGGTTAGAGGACCCTCCTAACAGCCAGAGAAAAGGGAGTGGAAGGGATCGACTTAACCTCAGCCCGTTCAAAGCGCGAACCTCAAGGCGTCAAGGCGAGGAAAAGCCTGACTCATAACCGGAAGATCGGACTCAGGGGGGGGCGATAGTTCAAAAAGAGGAAGGGATAGAGAATCTCAAAAGGCCGGACGGGAAAACGTAGGTCCCGGCACAAGACGAGAGACTAGCAAATACAAGTAAGTGTGACAATCAACCCAACCAGAAGAAAGGTCTTGAGGGGTTGGTGGGGAAATGAAAGAGGGAAAAAAAAGATCTGGACTGAGCGAACCTCTAGGGGTCGTGGGTACATCTATGACCGAAGATGAACGTTGTCGTAGAAGTCCTGAAAACTGAGGAGTCGATGTATGACAACCTTAGGAAAACTTCAACAGAGGACGGATAAATCTGACTGAACGAAAAACGGCGTGAAAAACAAAACAGTATTTAAAACTAGACCGTATTTGTGCCGGAGGGTAATTTCGAAGCCCGAATGCCGAAAGATGGGAACGAGAGAATGAGGGACGATTGACTGCCATGCGGGAAAAACGGGTTGAAGGGGGGGGGCAAAGGTGTGGGAAGGAATATGTTGCAGACGCACTACGACCAATGGAGAGAGTTCTGGTGGTCGATCAACGATAGGCGAAAAAGCGTAGAAAAAAAATTGTCAGATCAACTACCGCAAATCTCCCATTCTCTAGGAGGGGGGGGGGTGGGGGGGGGGGGACCCCGGGTTTTGATGGGAGGGGAAGAAGGGGGCCGTTAAAACAGGGAAGGGAGTTACCCAAACGAGAAGAGTCATCCGGCGGTCCGTTTGGTGCAAATCGTTCGCTGGAAGAGACCAAAGAAGTCCTGAAACGGCCTGCAGACCGTGCATGCATTTATAACTGTTATAGAAATCAGGGCCCAGAGCAAAGAAGACAAAAAGGGCCCAAAAGCCCTGGGTTATTCATTGGGAGAAAGGCTACAAAGGCTGTTCACGTGGGGGGGGGGGGACGGCTAACGACAAGTTTTAGTGAATGGTCGAGGGGGAATTTGTGGTGTACCACTCGGCGAAGCGCTCAAAAGAGGTCGTTTACTAGCCACCAGAGCTGAAGGGATAGCGCGGTATAGGGGAGGCAAAAAAGAGGGGTCAAAGGTAAAAGAAGATCAGAGTACCAGGCGCCTAGCTTGGAAATACAAGCCTGTTGTTCCCGAGAAGGGTTCCTCGGGTGAAAGACCCTAGTGTGATCATGAGGTCTTGCCGAAATTCAGAGAAACAGGGTGAAAAGCATACGGGAGGAGGTGCAAAAAAGCTTGAGAACACCCTGCCAACAGTCCCACGCAAAGTCGGGGAAGGGTAACGGAATCGATCGAACCTTGTAATCCGGGATAACGCGCCGGAACGGCGAGTTCGAAATAGGGTTTCGGAAAAGAATGCGCAGCTTGCGAATCATGAAATCAAGGAACATAACCACTATTAAAAATTCGTCTGGGTCTTCTCCGTCAACGTCGTGGGGGAGTGGTTGAAAGAGAGGTTCCGTCATCGTACCTATCAGCCCCGCAACGCAGCTCCTGAAAGAAAACCGGTGGGGCCGTTTCGTGTTTAATTTGTGAGAGAGACCGCTCAAAAGGTAGAAAAAAAAAGTCATTACCGCAAAAAGTTCGCCGGAACGATGCACGAACCTTGGGAGGAGAAGCGGACAGTGATGCCTGCGGTTACCGGCATCGTGCCATTCACGGGAAAAAAAAAAACTTGGCCTTGTACGGCGTCCTGGGGGGAGAGGATCTCTCAAACAAAAAGCGCCGGGAAAGAGGGTCACCGTTGGGGGGTGAGGGGGTGAGATGCGCGCCTCTCAGATCGATAGCATCTCGAAACAAACAAGGAAGGGAAGGGAAGATCAGATCGAGCTTGCCGCATGCCCTACAAAAATCAACCCAGAACCCTGCAATCAGGGAACGAGCTGTTTACGAGGGGGGGTCTGTTTTTCGCCGATATTCCCGACGGGGGGCACAGTGTCACCTCAACGGAAGTGAATAAAAGATCCGGTCGCACCGCGATAAAGGGGGAGCCGCCCAAGGTCGGGCGCGGGGAGGAGGATCAGTGGAGGTTGTACAGAAGTGGTGCTCCGAACGAATCTTCAAGTATGACAACGAAACCAAGAAACGAACGCGAGACGGGCCTCAGGGTGAACCATTACTTAAAAGAATTTACAATTACCAAATGCGCGGACTAGAAAAACATCAAACGTCCAGTCCCCTCGTATGGTTTCGGAAGGGAGCGCGTGACTATGGCAAGCTTACTGTGAGTCCAGGAGCACAATTCTTGGCCGATCCCTGTCCCAAAAATTCTGTGAATCGACGAGGGAAAGTCCCCTGCGGAGAGCCCTATGCAGGTGGGCGCTTTTGTCATCTAACGTCTGAGTAGACTGGAAAGGAAACTCTGCAGTGTATCGGAATGTCTAAGACTCGTTAATACGATGGGATCACATCTTGGTGGGCAAGGGACCGGCAAAAGATCGGGCAACAGGGGGAAGGTGGTCGGTCGCTTCCCCAGTGAAAATTTGGCCTGACTCCGGGGGGGGGGGGAATAGAACCGCCCTAGCCCCAGAGATGAAGGGCGAGATCCGAGTGGACCCGCGTCGCCACATCAACTGCAAAAGGGTGAAATGGGGGAAAAAAAAAAAAATAGCATAAGCCATTCAAGCTATACATGAAGCAACCAGCGTTTTTTTGGGAAAGTGTCAGAAGACCAATGGGGACTGAACTTAGGATGCCTCAAGGGGTTAGGCGTAAACGGACCTGCTAGGGACTGTCCAGCGAAGCCGAGCACCGAGGGAATCGGCCGTATTCGAGCAGGAGAGAGGGACCGGGGGACTGCTGACGGAAAGCCTCAACAGGCCGCGCGAAGCAAGAAAAAGAACAGTCGCCGAATCGATAGCTCCGTGGCGGGATTGAGTCCCCTAGAAAACTGGCCGCAGTAGGAGAACTCACGATGACAGAACGGGCTCATCCGAGAAACTCTTCAGGGAAAAACCCTGTTTTGGCCCAAATAAACCCAGGGGTTGGAATCGCCCCGGAGCGTCAAGAAACGAAAGACGGAGCGGACAAGGACCGAAGCTGGGCAAACAAGCCTGAAATAGGACGGCTCGGTCCATTCAGATGGGGGTGTGGGGTACAGTTTTTGCGCCGAGAACGCGGGCAGCAAAAAGAAACGGTATCATAAATTCGACCGCAAAAAGGAGAAGGGAGAACCTTAAACTCTCTTCGGAGTGACCAGATAATGCCACGAAACAAAGAGGTCTAACTGTACGAAATAGAAATCTCCTCCCAACCGAGACGTTCGCGCTGGGGGGGTTTGGCGGGGGGTAAGTACTTGGATCGGAGCAGGAGCAGATATTTTGTGCCCGCGAAAAATAGAAGGGAAGAGGTTGAAGACAAGTTGTCACTGGGGCCACTCTTTTCCCACAAGCGATATCTTCGTTGAGGAGCAGGAGGGGGTGGACCTCGACGACGATCTGAGTTGGAAAAACGAGATTAGGCTGGGTGGTGTGAGGGTGAGGGGTACGGCACGCCTAGCGCGGTGTAGGGGTACGACCTAGTTACTGTGTGTTAGAATAGGGGATCTCGCGAAAAACCCTGACGTTGAATCGTTGTGGCTTTTCGGCCCTCATTGACGAGCGGGTGGTTAATCTTCTACAGGGGTTCACTGAATGGGTAACGATTCAAGCTAGGGGACAGTGCTGGGTAGGGGGGGGGGGTTTAAGGGGGGGGACAAACATGTTGGAGGGAACTGGCGCACGGGTGCTGGGGGCTCGGTGCAAGCCGAGAGCAACAAACGGAAGGGAGGGAGTAAAGAAAGGGTTAGGCCGGGTGAATGATACGCGATGAAGGGACGCGGGAGGGACGCACAAAGACTCCTCAGGTCGGTGAACCGAGAAGATTGAAACCACGCCCAAACGGTCAACCGGGACCGAAGAACAAGAGGAAAAGGATGCCGTGAGGAGAGTTTCGCCTTCAAAAAATCATAAAAAAACAGATCGGAGATAAACCAAGCGGGGGGGGGGGGGCGTGGGCCGAATACGACCGTCCCCAACCATCCGAAGCAGGACGTTAAGCTCCTCAGACCAGAGTATCCACCCCCACCCCCCGTTCACGCGATGGGAAAAGAAATGCCATAACCTAGAGTCGCTCTTTTGTTGGTTGAAAACTGGCTGCTCTCCAAATCTCCACATCTCAGTCAAACGACAGGTACGCAAAACGAATATACTTAACGATACCAGATAAGGGAAGACATAACCCAACCATCGGACATGGGTTGAGACGATTGAGGTTGGTTGACCAGCTTAGCAAACGGCGCGCCCACGTAGGGAGGAGGTGTTTATTTGGGTGGCCAGAAGAGCAAGGGCCGAAGATAGAAGTTCATATCAAAACAAGGACGGGGCTATGTGCCTTTGCGGGGAAGGAAAAAGACCTCTCTTTCGGCACGAACCTTAAAAAAAAAGATTAAAAAATGGCGAACGTTTTTGCTTTGAAACAATGAAAGATGAAGGAGAGGATTTCTCGCAATTGACTTAACTCAGGCGAGAACACGTTCAGTGGATGGGGGGGGGGAGGGCGTGTTTTTGATGTTCATTCCGACAGGCCAGGGGGAGGGCTTGGGTGGCTCAAAACCGAGGCACGAATCGTGATATCGAAAAAGGGGGGAAAAGCGTTTCCGCGCGTGGCGGGATACCCCACAAGGTCCGAGCGCAGTCTGGCCGGGGTAATGCTCCTCAGTGAGAAAACATTTGAGAGGTTTCTTTAAAAAAGGAGCCGGGACCAAAACTCTAATAGGCGAGCAAGTCGGTGCAGGTTTGCTGGGATCCAGCAGGAAAAGGCCCTCAGCTGGCAGAGTGCTGCAGTAATTTATGAAGGATCAGCCCATCGCCCGCGATCCAACCCTGCATCTTGGGAATTCGAGGGAGGCGCCCTGCTTTAATCATGGTCTGGTGTCATTATAAGACACAAAATTTTTGGGGAGGGGGATTCAAATGTGCCCATCGCGGTCGCTCGCAGGCGTTGCCCCAGAGCTGAGAGGCCGGGGGACGATATAGGATTGCGACACCACAGCGGGAAGGCTTCTCAGCCGAGAGTCAGACCGGAATGCCAGGCGCGGGTAAATCAGGGTCCGATCGGGGCCAGTAGAATTTGGCAACGAGGACGAATGTCCAGAAGATACTGGGATAAAAGGGGGATAGCCATCAGCATACTTCGTAACACTAAACAACCTAAATCAGGGCGGCACGCAGCAGAAAGCTCGGAATAAAAGGAATGCAGACCTTCATAATCCGCCTGGAGGAAGCATCGAGTGTCGGACAGACACGGAGGAAATCAGGTGGATCGCGGCGGGAAGCCTTCGTTCAATGCGAATAGGATGGTTTGTGTCTGCCGCGCGTTTTGGCCAAGAGTAACCTACACCCGCGGGCCATTGCTCGATGCGGAAAGACACCGGTCGTGGTCAAGCTTGCTGAGAGACGGGGGGGCGGAAAAAACAGACAATGTAATTTACCAAAAAAAAACTCACCCGATGGGCTCAGGGCAGGACACGACCCCGTGGCGGCAGGTCTCCGGGGAACTCTGGACTTTCTTAGGACGGTGCTCGAAGGTGGGGCCAGCCGGACCGCGCACGAGACCACAAAGCCGTCACGCTATTGGTGAGGGTGAATGCGCGACAACGCTCGCGATATAGCTCGACAAAACAAAAAGGGAAGTACGATGGGCGGTCGCGAAGTCCTCAACAATCACCAAGACCAATTGAGGGAGGGGACGGCGCTGCGACGGAGGCCCCGAACCCCACGATCGACCGTCGTCCGAGTCCAAGCACGTTGTCACAGCAGAAAAAGGCGACAAGGAGCTTAAGAGGGGAAGGTTGTTTTGATTTTCAACAATGGATGCTCGGCGATCAACAATCAGGGGGGACCTAAAATCCGGCTTTCATAGAAGGGAAAACCTGGTGCGGTAGGATGAAAAGACAACAGTCGGCCGGCGAAAACATAAAGGCATGTCCTCTAATGTTTTTGAGGTGCGAAGTGTGAGCTAGAAATGCGGATGCCAAAGCTGAGCGCGAAAAATTCTGGGTCGAAAGCATGCTGGGCCAAGGCCGCGCGATCGTAGGTCAGAATCGAAGTCAAAAAGACCGAGCAAAGGAACTTGAGTGCCCCCAGTCAATAGCAGTGTGATAGGGGAGAGGAAAAAAGCCAGAGTGGGGTCGGGGGGCTGGGGGAACCACTTCGCCATTTATACGAGTTGGAAATCACAAGAGACGATGCAATTGACGAGGCACCGTCAACGCGCTGGGGGCACACAGCTTGGCTTTAAGCGATGAAAAAAAACGAGAAGAGAGGTTCCTACCTCCAGAGTTTGGGGCTCAATAAAAAAATACCAACGTTAAGAAAAAAATTAGATAGGGGGGAATACCGCCGCGTAGCGCTACGTCGAGTGAACAAAACATTGAGAAAAGGGGTCGTGCACCCCAAAGAAAATAAAGAGGGCAAGCACAAATTGAAGGGGTGGTTAGAAGTTGCAGGGATGGTGTCGCGGGCCGGACTCCGTAAAAAAATAACCGTAAGCCGCAGGTCGGAGCGGGTTGGGAGGTCCACGAGAGGCACCGAACGGAAGCGCACGTTATTCGCAAAAGAGTTTTTTGGTGTAATGAACTCACTGAGACGATCCACCCAGAGAAGAACCAGAATCGCAAATTGATGGAGGGAAAGGCGAGTTATCTGTCCACAGCGCACGGCTCACGCTGGGAACCAGGGTCAGCTAGAGAGAGTAGTGGGATCAGGGCGTTTCAGAAAAAATCTTCAGGTCGAAAACCTGTTCGTCCGCAAGCCCCAAGGGGACTAGCAAAGGAGACGTAAAATTCAAAAAAATAGAAAAGCCGTAATGGGCGAGGCCGAATACGGCAGCGGCGTCACATTTCATATGGGGGGTACTCTGAGGAGAAAGCCGTTGCACGAAGAAAAAATACGGAGCATACAGAAGCGGGGAGTAGACTTCGTCCTTTAAAAAATATCGCTGTACAATATCCACGAACTCCGAGGCGAGAAGGGACTGTGGGCGAAACAATATGAAAATCAAGAATAAGATTCGCGCTGGTGAGAATTGGATAACATACTGGGACGGATCAAGTATTCTCGATATTTTGCATACCGGAGAGGGGAAAAAGCTGGCAAGGAGAAGGGGGGAGATTTGGAGAAGAGAAGTCCTGCTTGGCACCAGACAACCATATCTTTCTGATCAGGGGTCAAAAACCATCAGGCAGTGCGATATTTGGGCGAATAGGGAGATTTGAAGGCCGGGGGGGGGAATAGAATTAAGAACGCCTAGGCCGGTTGAGGGAGAGAAAGATACTGTTTTTATGATTGGGATCAAACGAATCCCGGGAAAAAAACTTAGGACCTCGAAAAAGGAGGTGTAACTTCCTACGGTTCAAACTATGAAATTGTGGGACGACGGGTCAAGCACGAGCAGGCGGTGCAGATCGCGAAGAAGTGAATTAGAACTGCTCAACTCTAACCAAAAACGAAAGGTAGAAGGGAAAGAGAGATAGGAGCACAGTCATTAATGACTTTCTTGCATACTGAACGATAATGCACGCCTAAGGGTTTTGAAGAGGAGGCGACCAATCTCATAGGGAGGGGGAAAAGGTAGAAACCAAAACCCAGTCAGACTGGAAAGAACACGAGTATGGCGTAGTGAGAGATCAATCTTCTTAAAAAAGTAATAGGGGGGTTGGGCCTATCCCTCTAACCAAAAAGGGCAAAGAGACCTGCCTCATCCAATCAAACAGTGCAAATCTCCTCATGGGAAGGTTCCGTCGGATGGAAACATCCTTACAAACCGAGAGTCGCTGTTGTAGAAAAGTGGCCCATCAAGGGAAACGCATCTCCAATTTCGAAGCTTCGCGGCCGGCACAAATATCGAGATATAAATTGAAAATAAACAAGTCTAGTTAATAACCACCCAGAGCTGAAAGGCCGTTCGATTGAAGGATGTGATCCGATCAAAATTAGGGAGTTCGGGGTGTTTGGTACATTGTACCACGATCCGGACCAAAAAACGAAAAAAGTTCGATATCATTAACACGTCCTGCGTTGGAAGAATCGTCACCGAGGGGACGAGGCTTCGGAGAACTTGGCAAAAAAAGAATGGAACGCGCCCTGAGTTCGGCGTCGCTTCCGATGCTGCAAGTGGGACCGAGAAGGATTTACGCTCGACTACGAGAATGCGAGCCCACTGTTCTGTGACCGAACAGGGGAGGCCCTGAAAGGGCTCTGAACGACGGATATTGTGGTTGCTCCTCACACTGCGGCAAACAGGACGGGTGAGCCGCGTGGATCCACTATGCTCAAGCAAGATCAAAGCTTGGCGGTGAAATTGCGCGGCAGTTGAGCGAGACTTAGAGCAGGAGGACTGCAAAAAAAAACTATGTCGAATCCTGAAAAAAAAACGAGAGCGAGATCCCCAGTCCGAAACGCTAAGGCTGGCAGAGGAAAGGGGAGGCAGGCTAAGAGGGTTTATAGAGGAGAAAAAAAAAAAGAGAAAACGCCGCAACTGACCCTTTGGTCATTGGAAAAGGAGCGAATGCTGTGCTATTCGCGGGGGAGAGGGCAACCTTTGCAGTGAGAGCTTGGGGAAGCGCGAATCGTGGCTCGCTCGCTGGGTCCAACCTGATAGTAACGGCGGTAATTGATGAGAAAGATGTAGTCCCAGAAATGGTAGCCGGAGAGGACCCAGGCCGAATCGATTGTATACCAGGGTGTGTCCCCGAGCCGGAGGCCCTCCGTCCATTTGGCCCGGGCCCGAGGAGTAACGAGGATTAAAGCTGTCAAAAATTCAGAGATGCTCACAAAGTTTTCGCCACAATAGAACCTAAAGTCAGGGGCGCACCCATGCGAGGGGGCCGGAAATCGAATGAGCCCTTAAAAAACCATAAGGAGCAAGTATCGAGTTTCTTAGACGAGAATGCTGCAATCAAATCGCAGGCAAACAAGAGATTTATCGATATCAAATAACGTCTGCGAAACCAAGGGGGTACTGTGACGATAGGTCCTTTACCTAGAGGGGGGAAAAACGCGCAGGGTCCCCCCCCCCGCGGTGAAACCGTTCGTGGGGGGGCTTGGGGTATATCAAGCAACTGGGCGAAAAAAGAATGTCATTAAAAAAAAACCCCCAGTCGAGCAGGGCAAGCCCCAATTGGCCTGAACCTACGTGCCAGGTGGGGACCGCAAGCACTTCGACCACGGGGACCGATGTGAGTCAAGGGCGAGGCCCGCTCAAGCACAGGGGCAAATAACGGTGGCTGGTGGGTAAATGTTGAAATGCGCAACGATAAGGAGATTATCAACACAACAGAAAGAGAGATTACAGAAAACTCGCGCATTCAAAAAAAACAATCCAGCGCGCTGGAACGCCTTGTGGTTCGAGCCTGCCCACGTGGAGGGAAGGACGCCGACACGATCAAAGAAAAGAAAAGAAGATCCAGGTCAGAAAACTGAAAGGCGCCAAGGGGGAGGGGAAAGCTTACGCGATGGAAATGAGCGTTGGTTTGAACCAGCCATGGAAACCGAAAAGTCAACTAGCTTTCAACAAAGCGGGGGCGATAGGTACGAAACGGCTAGACGTAACAATGCGAAACGCCAGAACAATCCACTCGCAATTAGGTTTCAGTGAAGGCGTGTGCCGCCGCACCTGATTCGCAAAGGAGGGGACTCGAACAGCGAACTCGGGAGCTGTCATCAGCGTGTAGGAAAGGTCATCAGTTCGGGGGATTTCCGCCCAGCGTCTGATTGCCTGAAGGGTTGTCTAGTGCAGCAAACGGGGAGCCCTTCACAACATCCAATGTATCGGATTCGGGGGGGGGAGACTTAAGATTAATCTAGTGATCACTATAAACTGGGGGGAAGGCAAGCGAAAAGAAGAGGAGCAGGCAAACAACTACAACGAGGCAATGGACACGCTAAAGGAGAAGCCATTTTCCTGACCCGCTGGGTGGAAAAGCTATATGACCGCCGTCCTAACTCCTTCATAGTACGCGCGGAGTCCTACGGGTGACCATGCCCTCCAAAAGGGAAAAAACAACCCAAAGGAAAAGGTCGACGATTCACAAGACCCAGGCTGTTGGGCAGTTTGCAGGAGGGGTCCAAGAGGGAAGATCCGATAACGTAAAATCTGCAGCGGGACGATCCAGCAAGAAAAGGAAAGAATGAGAGCATAGAGTTTGGATATTCCAGACCTTCAAGGGAAGAGACGCCTGAGCTCCACTAGAACCAAAACCGGCCAGATCGGGAAATAGAAGGTTATTGCGCGGACCCCATTTCCTCGTTTTCCGCTATGCGTGAGGAACCAGCAGCGCTGTGAGAAGGGGGGAGCGTCGGAACTCTCATGGAGCGCCATGGGTACCATCGCAGAAAGCGACAGTAAGAGCGGAAAACTCGTACAAGTTGCCGCATACCTCGAAGAGAAAGGAAGGGGGGGCGCGGCTTCCATTTCAGTAAGTTTGGAGAAAGCCCGGACCGCTAAAAGCACGTAGCATACGAATCCGTCATGAAAGGGAGATCGAGTCGTCCCTCGGCGGGGATCGCGGGAAAAAAATACAAACAATGTCACGGGAAATAACTCAATTCAACCGATCAGTTTCGCGGGGGGGGTATTGATTGGATTACTAATATTTGGATCGGGGATCAGGAAGAAGCGAGATTGTGGGCCGTACCTGCGGCAAAGTAATTAAGAGGTGGAAATTTGGCTACAAGTTCCGTGCACCCTTGTCATCAGAGGTCAGGAGAGGGGGGGGGACAATCGCCACGGATGGACTAAAAAATTTGAAAACGTAGGCCTGGTGGTGTGAGATTCCTGCATCTGCGTAGAGGGATAGAACTATTTTTAAAAGAAAGGATTCTGGAACGTCCAGCTTGGGGTCGAAACGCAGGAATCTCTAAGGGTCACACAAACGGGATTGGTCCGGCGTCTCACAGCACTATCAGGCAGAGATCGCAGGGAGATGGAGTCATTAAGGAACGACAACGTATCTAACCACAAAAAGAGAGATCTGAAGACATTCTTGTAACTTTCTTGCCATAAAACGCGGAATGCAACCGCTTCGCTTGACTATTCGGAAAATCTCAATGAAGGGACCTTATAAGATTAACACCCCCGCTCACTGACTGGCCGAAAGAACAAGCGACGGCCTTCCGTAGAGGAGAAAAGCAAGGCTCTTTTCAAAAAGTATATTCAGAGAAACTCGAAACGTCAGCTCAACGAGAAAGATTCCCCATAACCCACCTACGGTGGGACAGGAAAAGTCGTTCACGGACCTCCTGCAGCAAACCTATTCCTCTCTTTTGTCCCGAGGGTCCCAATCGAGGATGCGCCCCAACAATCTTAGAAGGTCGAAAGGGTACGCGGCATATCGAGATATGATCCGATAAACAGGTTATCCAAATCAATACCCACAACCAGCGCGAAAGTCTCGGTGTGGGTGTAGGAAATTTTGAGTGTTGTGCCGCTTGATAGGGGGGGGATGTATGACAGAGATCCTGAGAAAGAGAGACATACTGAAGGCTATGGACGTGTTAAAACGCCCACAACCTCGACTTCTTCTTTTTGACTTACCAAAATGGAACGGCCTTTCGCGGAGCCAGCAAGATGGGGCCCGAGGAGGGAAGCTCTTACTGACGCGTTGCATGTACACTTTTCTGGTTAGGCCGCAGAAAAAAAGGTAAGATTAAAGTGGAATTCGGACTGCTGGGGGTATACCACGGAGTAGCGAAAAGGGGAACCACTCGAGGGGAAAATAGAAAGACCGGATAGGATAGGGGTCCCTTTGAAACGGTGTGCAGTTTGGGGATCTTACAGGAGCATTCGGATTGCTAACACAACTCGAAGTAAGGAAGAACGGCGTTCGGGGTGCAAAAACTTCAATAGCTGGATCAAGTCCCGAACGGGCCCTACGGGACCTGAGGCATTCTTCTGCGTGGCTGAGACAGGAAAATGGAAGAAAACTCAACTTAGAAAATGGTGGGCTCATTGTATCGAGGGGACCCGCTTTGCGGGGGGGGGTTGCGCTCCTCACTTACAATGGGCAGTGGAGGGTATGGTGCTGTTGTCCACCCGTAAAATAGCTCCCAGCGCGGAACAAACAGAGCTTTGAAGATAACGGCGGTAATTGCAAAACACAGTCAAAAATGTGAGCATCAAGGCCCCTGGGAAATCCAGCCTGTGTGTGCCGAACGGTTCCCCCTTCTGGATGTCCCGCCACGGTTAGAGTGTCACGCGTAAATGTCTCAGAGGGAGACACGAGGGGGGGGAAGGCTCCATCAAGAACGGAGACAGCCGCTAATATAAACCTGCATCAGGGCTGCACTCTGGGGGAAGAGAGATGCGCACCCATCAAGGACGCCAGGACAGCATCGATCGACAGAATTTTGGCGACGAAAGAAAAAGTCACCTTGCTGACACCTTCCAGAAACGGGACTGCCGAGCTTTGGGGAGTTGCTGCGCGCCAGAGCATGGGTTAATTGGTACGTAGGTCCACGTCCATCGTCCGCGCAAGCAGTCCAAAAAGCACTCGGTTACACGGCTAAAGCCGTCAGCACTGGCGAAAAACACTGGATTCATTACCTAAAAAAGAAAAAAAAGGCCATGCCACACACAAGGTCAGACAGGCTTCTGCGGTGAGTGATTCAAGGGCAAGATCAGTCCCCGACGGGCCATGTCGCCGAAAAGCACAATCAGGAGAAAAGGGGAGATGTTGGAGAATGCGCTCAGATGATACTCTCCGGAAGGAAGAAAATTCGAGGCGCATGAAAAAAACCACAAGACCCAAATACGGGCGCTGTGGCGACGGCGGCTCAAGCTTCATCGAAAGGGAGCCGGATCAGGCAGGTCGTCAAAGTAAGCAAAGGGACGACAACTGAGGGGCGTGGGCCAAGCACCCGCAATGAGGGGAGGTAAAATAGCAGTTTTGGTTCGCCAGTGCTCGTGATAGACGAGCCAAGCTTGCAAGAAAGGAGTGCTTCCGAGAGGGGGGGAGTAAAACGAGAACGGAACTACTACACAAGTTAAAAGCCAGGCGCGCATCACAACAGCTCGGCCATGTCCCGGTTTTCGGGTGGAATAGCTACCGCTAACCAGGGGGACATGCGCAATTCTGTGAAAAACCCAAATCGATGCTGGTCCCTCCAGGCGCGAGGCATGGGTCGCATCTCTCGCAAGCTGCGGAGTGTGAAGTTGAGTGGCGAGAAGCTATGCCTTGGGAACGTATCTGAATTTTCTGGAGAATTAATACTAGGAAGATTATCCGGAAGCAATGACGGGGGGAGGAGACTTCGGGCAGTGCAAGGGAAGGGAGCTCAGATTTCAGCTCCGCTTGGAACAAGAGGACCACCTATACTCTGAAGCTTGGGTACGCGCGGGGCGAGTGCGAGTGGAAAAACAGCAGAGACCATTCTGAGCCAGAACACCCCAAGAGGCGCCAAAATGAACCGTGTTGGAAGGGATTTCGCGGGCAGATGTGTATAGAAAGGAATGCAAACAAGGGACCTGTCCATAGGAAGGTCCTGCCTTCGAACAAAACGGAATCGGTGATAAAAAAAAGGGGGGTCCGACCCTACCTCGAAAACTCTCCAACTTCCGATCGGAGACCGCAAGACACCGCCAGACCGAAATGAGGAATACTCACGGGGCGGTAGTTGAACTGGGGGGCCGGAAAGCACGAAGGGACCGGGGGGGAGATAAAAAGATCGGAACAACAACATCTCCCGAGTTCAAGACGGGCTTTCTCCGTCCTAAAAGGAAAAAAATTACATTAAAAATGAGGAAGAACAAGGTCCGCATAAGAGCGGAAAATCCATCTTCGGGAACGCGGGCCCGCATATGGTCGAAAAGAGGAAAGCAATACGGCGCGACCGGTCAATGGTGTGGGTTGGTACCTCCCCGAGAACGAGTGCAAGTATCCAACAGCCGGGGGGAAAAAAGATATCGAAAGGATCTTCGGCCATCGCGAAAAATACATTCCACACGACTAAGGGGAGACGCCGGAAGTGAGGAAAACTCCCAAGCTAAAACCGAATCAGAACTTCCACCGCTGGTTGGGGTTGTGATTGGATAGGCTACTTTTTGGTATCGGAACAGTATCTATATTTTGGGGGAGACCACGCGAAAGCTGTGCAGAAGGAAATGTGGGGGAGCCAAACTGGGCACTTTTCAGACACCGAGCCTCGGTTTCTGGCGTTGAACATGAGAAGGGGGATATGTGGAGATTGGGGCAGGGGCGGGTGCTGGGAGGGTATTCCGGGCACTCCTGAAGGTGGGGGGATAGAACCTACTGGAAAAAATTCTTCCTCGAACTTAGAAGGACGGAGAGGCGCAAGGGAGGTGGTCAACCAAGAATTTCGACAAGCACGAGCAGGACGGATACGCTACTCAAAATGTAAGGAACTGGCTCAACTTACCTCCTCAAAAAAAAAAAAGGAAAAGAGAGAGACCCGTTCAATTAAGGACTTTTTCGCAGCGCGGAAGAGGAACGCAGGTGCGGTCGACGATTTCGTACCTCGAAAGTTCAGGGGGGGGAAGTAAGATACAACGCCACTGTCAGAACGGCCGAAAGACAAGGATGACGGATGTCGTAGAGTTAAAAAAGAGAAAAATTTCTTCATAAAAACGGAGTTTCATCCTAGAACAAGAGGCGTGCATGAATCTACTCCCCACCCGAATACCATCTCCCTCGTCCAACGGGTGGAAAAAACCTCCCTGGACAGAACGAGTCGCCGTCGGTGGGGGAAGGGGAAAAAAAAGCAGAACTTGACTCCAAATCCTCCACAACATTCGACAGCTTTTCGCGCAGGTCGGACAATATAGAGAATACTTGAGATACCAGTATTCAATTCATGAAACCACCAGAGCGAAGTGGCGCTGTTTGAGACAGATTGGTATTTGGTAGAACAGTCAGGCGCGCCCGTTATGGATTCTTTGAAGTAGGGGGGTCCATCGCCCTGAAGACGAAAAGGGATCATTGGAACGGCGAGAGGGTCTACGTGGCGGGGCACGTGCCTTAATTGCAAAAAAAACGCGTACAATTTAAATGGAAGCAGAGACCGGATTTCGTTCGGCGTCTTTTTCGCAGGGAGACAGAATATTGATAAAGGAGCCAGGGTGAGAACCCCCTTTTGGGGGGGCAGCAGAACATGGTTCCTGAGATTTCGGAACGCACCTTGAGAGGAGACAGGTGGCTCGATCGTGGCTGAAAAGCGGTGAGAAGAGGCCAGATCATACAGGCAACGGAGGTCCGCGGTTGCGTGTGTCTTGCTGGGAGGGGAGCTCGAGTCGTAGACTCCAAAATATGCTCATCAGAGAAGGGTGGCGTGGGGGAGTCAGAAATCCTCCGTACCTGGGACCGTGCAGGAACGGTATAACGGGACAGTCAAATGCACCGCGAACCGCAAAAGGAGACACAGCCTGGTTTGCCTGTGAATTCCATCTTGACTATTTCGTGGAGTCGCTCTGTCAAAAAAACCTGTTGCGGTGGTCGAATGTGCCCGGGTTGTCACTCGCATCCGAGACCGGCGCGTAAAGGAGCTGAGAGGTTGGGGTAATAGGGGCGCCCAAGGCAAGAAAAAATGGCTTCTTCTGACTGAGCGCCCCATGCCTCCTCTTGTAAGTACCAAGCCGAAGGCGTCACTAACCCACCACGGTGAATGTGTCGTATTAAGACTAATTCTGAAACATTACAGATACACTGGGGTTGAAGGAAAACAACCTTTCTCGAGAAATAACAACTCTGGCGCACTCATGCACGCTGGTAGGGGAGTCGAGATGCGACCTCACCTAAGAAGCTCGGTGGGGACAACATCATTGTGGGGAGAGCCAGAAAAATTGCGACAGGGAAGCGGGCAAACACAGTCCAGAAACAGTGCGCTGTTGTGGTGCGCGCACCGCGCTTTGTATGTACCGTAGTCACAATCCTCGCGAAAGCGACGAAGGGGCCGTTCAGCTTGGCGAGACCGAGCAGAAAAACGGAAAAAAAAATCACTTCATTACACTCCATGCGCTAAGCTTGCCACGCGTGCGATGAAAGTGTTCTGCGTGGAGGATCGTGCTTCTTTATGCACTGTCGAACGGGTGGCCGATTTGTAGCTGTCCCCTTGGGGGAGGCTTCCGAAACCACAGAAGGCCGCAGTAGTGGGTGATGTTGAAAGTCTCAAAAGAGAAAGAAGATATCTCTCTCAAACAATAGAGAGAGCGAACGTGTCGCGCAAGGGATAAACATCCCAGACCTCGCGCTGGGAGAAATGAAAAGGGCTGCGCGAACGGCAGTGACTCCACATAAGCAACCGTCCGTCGAAGTGCAGGGATCAGGTCAAAAGAAGAAGGAGAGCCGCCTGCAAGCTTAGGGGTAAAGAGGGGTGGGGTGTGACGAAGTGCTGCCGCATTCCCAAGCCGTGCAACAAACGGCACGATGGCAAGCAACCCGCGTGGTGGCTTCGTACGATCGGATCGTTACACAGTCATCCAGCAAGTACATCCAACATCGAGGGAATTTATGTATGAGCCGAGATCAAGAAGACTACGCATGCATCGCCCAAATTCTGTCCGAACTCTGCTGGATGCGTTCGGGAAGTAGAGATTCCCCCGAACGCCTGCTGAGGCCAAAAGATGCAGGTTGTTCTATGTGCAGCGAAAGGGATTAGGAGGGGGAGCGGGACTGCAACCCGCGCCGGGTGTCGGGAAAAAAATTGCAGGTTGCGCTAAAGAGGTGAATCCGTGGAAGCATGCGGACATGACGCTCGGCAAGTTACAAAGGCAGAAGGGACTCGACAAAGGAAGAAGCCATTTTTTCCCTGTCCGCTGTACAAGACGAGGAAAACCGTTAAGAAAGAAGCGCTGCGCTGGAGCGACAAAAAACGGCCTGAAACAGGCAAGGCGACCATCTCCCACATGAGTGAGACAAAAGAGCGCACCCCGCATAACCGAAAGTTCACAATGAAGCACAAGAAAGTGAGAAAGTTCGCGGAAGGGATCTAAACAGGGAAGACGCCCTTCTGCGTTCTTCCCTTATAGTCCCTCGCTCGCCAAAGAAAAACCATCACTTATTCGAGGATAGAGTTTCCTTGATCGCCCACGGAAAGCCAGACCCAGATTCGCGAATAGATCGCCGACGGTAGTTTTGGATCGCCACAGAGGGGGGCAAAGAGGCCTGTCGCTAGCAGAATGTAAGAAGCAACAGCGCCCGATTCAAAAGGCGGTCGGGCCGAGAAACATTGGTCCGAGGAGGCGCCACAAAAAAAGTGGGAAACTCGCACTGAATCAGCAGGGAAAAGGAATCCTCTCTCCAAAATCGCCCTGGGCGAAAGCGACTAGAATACTGGGAGACGGCTTCAGGAGTTTGGGTAGGGGAGAAGAAGGCCAGCTTCCCCCGACAAGAGCAAAGATCTCGACGAAGAAAGAATGATGATAATCGGCGGGGGGGGGGCAGGCCGTCGCTTGTGCCAAATCCATTCCCAAAGAAAAGGAGCGCCGGAAGCTAAAAAATACTCAAATTCCTCCACAACTGCGCGGGTGGTATTAAATATCAATTGGGGTATTGTGGGCCGCGAAGACTGTGGGAAGAAAGATGTGAGAGCAGAGCAAGGGAGGGCTGGGCACCTCTTAATCCAGAAACCGAGCGATATTGAAGGAGTAAGCGTGGATTGAGGAAGATATTTGGAAACGGGTGTGAGGTAAGTATTCCAAGAAGCCAAGCTGGACCGTGGAAACCATACTGTGTTTTTGAGATCAGTCTAAGAACGGCATCAGTCAGCTTGGTTCTTTCGACCTTCAGGAAAAAAATGGCCGTGGTTGTATCTTGACTTCCACACGAACTAAGATGGGGTCGATCGAAAGGCAGGGGGGGGGGCAGATCCAACAAAAATATGGCAGAAGTCATTAAGGAAAAAGGCTCACAACGTATAGAG
>Ga0179593_1476309_pt1 | contig 23541 bp, 31 predicted proteins | sample CZODoug2_1_08_16_FD_185931 | JGI IMG/M metagenome (GOLD analysis project Ga0179593, IMG submission 185931) | Vadose zone soil fungal communities from Angelo Coast Range Reserve, California, USA - CZODoug2_1_08_16fungal (PacBio error correction) | ecosystem: Environmental > Terrestrial > Soil >...
CGTGGAAAGGGGCAACGTAACGGCAGCGTCCTACGGGCACCGGGGGATCAAGGGATCAAATGTACAAAATGCTGATGATTGCAAACCTAATACCATGGAAAGGGGAGCAATAATAACAAGGAGAGGCTGGGGAAATTCGGAGGGTGTCGAGACGTAGAAGTATATGCGGGGGAAAGTAAGCCGGCTGAAAGAGGTGTCAACGGGAAAAAAAAGTCACTGAACCTCTCCGGAGTAGGAATATGGGGGGGCAAAGTTGAACAAAGGAGGGGCGTAATAGAAGAACCGATGGTAAGAGACATTCTCCACAAATCTATCTGAACGGAAAAAAAGAGAAAAGAATGTCTGAGATGAAATCCTCCGGAAATAAAAAAAGGACAAGTATCTAAAGGATTTAACTTCACGGAGACAAAGAAAAGAGAATTCACTCGTGTTCAAAACGGCTAAAAAACTTAAAGGGGGGACTAAAGGAGGTTGATTTGAACCCCCTGAAGGAACAAGATGCGGGAAGGAGACGGATTTAGAAGTACAAACGGGTTCAGAGGGCAACCCGGGGTTAAAGGCAATTGACCTTAATGACCAGGGGAGAAAAAGGGGACGGGGGGGAGAAGCAAATGACGCTAATTCGCGGGCTCAGAATGGAAAAGATAAACTAGTTGAGTTGCTCGTTCAATCAAGGGAAGAGGATTGGAATAAAAAGTTTGTCCTAAAGTGTTGGACATTGTTGAAGACCAAGCCTCGCACGCGGGGTCCGGGGGAATTAGCCTGGATCTTGGAAACTAGTGGCCTCGGTTGTCTGACTCAGTCCACAACCTTGACGGGACAGACCGTACCGAAAATACTCAAACGCATAACCATCATAGCAGTCGGCAAAAAAACAGAAAGACACTGGGGGGAAACTGGACGTTAACGCCAAAACTTGCTGAGAACATTGTGAGAGAAGGTGGTCTGGGGGGTCACGTCCGGGAGGACTTACCTATAAGGAAGGAGAGGGACAGGCAAATCATCTCGACTGACTTGTCTGCTATCATGTCGGGTCATAAAAAATAGGAGGTAAAAAAAAGGGAGGGGGTTGGGGGGGGGGAAAGAATAATGGAAAAAACGGCCAACGTTAAAACCCCCCCAGACGGGAAAAAAAGTGGGGGGGGGGGAGGACATGTACTGGGGGGGGAGAGGATTAAAGAACATCTGACGATTACCATGGGAAAGAAGGAGAAACACCAAATTTACGCAGCAGAAACAAGATGTCTAGTTATCCGTTTTTGGTTATACAGTCACTTCACAATGCCAGAACGTCATATGGGGGGTCTAAGGGAAAGAGCTCATTAAATAAGAGCATGGAAAAGAAAAGGTGGAAATACACGCGAAAAAGAGACGAAGAAGAAAAGGGGAACAAAAAGCTGTCTGAGGGGGGGGAAGATGGGGATGGTCACGCCTAAAAAAAGACAAAACGGCAGGATGAAAGAGGGCGTTGGAACCCCAAAAGCTAAATCGATGTGTGGAGAAAAGGGGGCTTCAAAGAGGCCAGATTTAAAGTCCTGAAATTGGCCTCAGGGAACCAAGGAAGAAAGAGTAAATAAGCCACGACCGGGGGGGGGAAGACACTACGAAGCCTTTTAAAGTTCGGGGGGTGGACAAAGAAGGGAAGTTCCGACCATTAAATCTTCAGAAAAAAACAAGGGGGAGGGGATAGGTAGAGGGGAGGGAACGTGGGAGTCAAGTATCGAATAATCCCAAGTACACACAAGGAGGAGAGTATAACAGGGGGGAAAGGGATGAGAGGGAATAGGGGGTCTATGGTCGAGCAAAACAAGGGCGTCATGAAGACAACTGAAAATGCCCTCTGTAGGAACACATGGGAGGGGGAGGGAAAACAAAAAAAGGGCTTTGCAAAAAAGTCAATCTTAGAGGCCCTCCGGGGGGAGTTGGCGGAAGCCCGTAAGGGATCAGAAGCCGGGGGAGAGATTCCATATTATGGCACAGTAACCCTATCGGAACTTGGGGCAACCGGAGGGAAACCAACCCCTGAGTATTCAGGTAGTGTGCAAAAAAAGGAAGGAGTAAGAAACAAGAAAGTTGAAAGAGAGGTGGAAAGGGGGCTAAAGGGTTTTGGTTCAAAGTCTTCAGCTTAGGGGGAAAGCCGGGCATGAACGAAGAAACAGGAACAGCCCACCGCCATGGCATTGGAGGTGACCTTCTGAAGGAGGAAAAGCACCTCCTGGGAGTTACACACAGAGAGGAGTGATTCAAAAGAATAAGTCGGTTGGCCGAAGGAACTTCTTCAAGGGGGAGGGGAGTTGCCTTTCGAAAAAGAACAAAGCCCGCCTCTGCAAAAGACCGTGGGGGAGGAAAGAGGAGGCAGGTGCGACAATGGGTGCTTGGAAGCGGATGGGGAAATGAGACATTCCCGGGGCACGGCGGGGGGAGCGGGAGGGGAAGAAAAGGTGGATACAAAGCGTTCATTGGAAAAAAACCGTCGGCCGCAAGGAACAGGCATCGAAAAGGGCAGACATTCAACCCGGGGGGGGGCGTGGATTTGCCCCCGGGGATTGTCCTCCCCACCGGAAGAACTATTACCGGTATCGCGCCCAAAGGAAACCCCACTCCAGAATTGTGGGGGGGAAAAGGCGGGGAGGGGAACCAAAGACCTAATTTTGATCGCCAGGGGGACCGGTGATCCGGGAGGAGACGGTTACAACCAGGGACGAAAATTCCAGGGGGACTGCGCAGCAGTTGGGCAGGGAGGGAAAGGCAGACCGCCTCGCTGGGGGCTCATACAGTCTTAAGAATTGCCAACAAATCCAAGGAAGACAAGACCGTATGGTTCGCGGGGGAACGCTAATAAGTTAACTCTTCAGGGGAACTCCTGTGGTGCTTCGCTATGGGTCCTGGATGCCGGCTAAGTAACAAAATATAGTCCGGAAAGGGTTGTTCGAAAAAAGGGGCTCTTAATATAGGGAGAAAGAAACGAAAAAAGCAGTTGTCCCCCTTATTGCGCAATGATCAAGTTGAAAAAGGGGAAAACATCGATCGATAGTCGGAGTTCCAGGTGAGAGGGGATGGGGGGACCCGGTATATAGAACGATTCAGAGGGGGGAAAGGAAAAGAGATCAACAAGGGTTCAAACCTCCGCTCAATAGAGCAGGACAATGGGTGGGAGGGGAAAAGTAATAGGAAACTACATCAGGGAAGGCCCGTGTGCCAAAGGGGGGGGAAGGTCCATGGTTGAGGAAAGTGGGGGTGAAACGAGCAAGGGGGTGAAAGAAAGGCATCCAAGCCTCAACACAAAAAGGGAAAAGAGAAGAGGGCCAGGGGGGAAACGGTCAAAAACGTAGAGTTCAAACGAACTGGGACACAGCACAGGATCGGCATGAAAGAGGGGGGGAAGAGGAGTCAAAGCTGTACCGCATCCAAGCCTGGCGGCTAATCGGGGAATAAGCGGTGAGCTATGCGAATTCATTATTAAGGGTGTAAATTAGCCCGTTCAAAAGGACAACGGAACGGGACCTAGGCAGAAAGTCAAAAAACTAGCGTCTAGGATGCTAGAACATTAAAATTTTGGGGGAATATAAGGGTGGAAAATGGGCCGGTTCCAGGCTACCAGGTGCCACGGCTGGAGAATCCTCTCAAAAAAAGCGCACCAAGCGCGACGAATGTCGAAAAGGGCAACTAATCGAGGAAACAAACCTCTAACCATGCCCATAAAACCATCCAATATTCTGTGGGGCAGGTCAAAAACGCCGAAGTGTGAGTGGATGAATGATTAGGGAGTCAGCCTTCAAGCACGAAAGGGGAACCGGGGAAAGGTACCTTGCGCAGTAGGTTGGGCCAAGGTGACAGGGGTTGTAAAAATCGTTACTTCCAAAAAGACATTAAGGCGAGAAAGAAGCATGAAAAAAAGGGCCACAGTCTCATACTTCAGCACATCAGGGGGTGATCAGAGGTAAAATAACTGAATCCTCCAGGGCCTGCAAGGGGGTTACATTGGAAAAAAGCAAAAGAAAACCAGGGAAAACTTAAAATGGGACGTCTATTACAGTCTAGGAAAAAAAGGACCGAAACTTGGGGGGGAGGACCCAGGGGCGGATCTGGGGATAAAAAAGGGAACAGTTCTCTATGGAAAAACACTGCCGAAACCCCTTTTCACTGGTACCCGTGGTAGCCCGATGAAAAAAACCGAACTCATTGGGTAAAAGCCATCTGTAAAATCTCTGACAAAAAAAAAGGGACTAATTTCCCGAAGGGGGCAACCCTTACTTCAAAGCCTGTAAGGCCGGCCATCGTAAACAAAATGCTTGGGCGTTTGAATCTTTTTCAGAGCTATGGACCAGAGAAGCTGGACACGGTTTAGGATCTCTCAATCTGGAACTGCCTGCGACGTGGCATCATAGTAAATGCCGTACAAAATGCATTCAGGGGCACCAACTTGGGAAACCCTTCCCCACCGAGTAGAAGACAACTGAGGGTTGATATAGAAGGACACTAAAAAAAAAGCCATACTCAAATGGAGAAGATTACTCCGGAAGGGGCCCAGGCCGAGGGGAAGCGGACTCACTTCCGAAGTGGGAATTAACCATCCAATCGGAGCTTTTAGTAGCTTCAAAAAAAGGAGAAAAAAAGTGGCTAAAAGGGAGGGGACGGTGGATGAGATATCGCAAGAAAAGGGAATAATTCAACTAGTTTTGTATGTCGCCCCCTCTGGGCAAGGAAGGGGGCACATCTTCCCAATAGCGAGACAGGGGTATACTCTGGGACACGAAAGGGGGGCTAAGGGGAAAGTTAAGTGAGACGTGCAAAAAACTCGAAATATTAAGAAAACAAAAAACGGAGAGAGAGATTGAAAAGGAGAAGTGTGCAGAAGAGTATCAAGACCTCCACGAAGATCTTAGTTGCAGGAATGCAGAGGTGGGTGCACGGACAATGTTTAGTGACAAGGGGTGGGGGGAGGGTGGGAGAAAAAAAGGGGGGGGGGGAAGGGGCTTTATCTGGTTGTGTTGGTAGGTGTCTTTTCTTACTGCTAATTAACCCACGCGCAATTCTTTCAAAGGGACATGGGTAATTTTAGTGGGGAGGAAGAGTTGAAAAGTCCTCGGAAGCTCGGCAAATCCTAAAGGGTGAAGCCGACAAACAAAGACGGAGCCGGCCTTGACCCAGGGAGTAGGCTCGGGCTCATGGTGTCAAGGAACAACGGGGAACACATTAGGGCAGTGACATGCGACACTGATTAGGAGTGGGGAGGGCGGTGGGTGGCCTGTCTCGACAACACGGGGGACCCGGTGATCTTTCCACTGGGGGTTTCAAGCTAGGTACGGAACACCCGCTAAGGCAGGAAAACTCAGCACGAGGGGAGACAAATTCAGTCTCAAGACGCTTTTCCAAGGGGGGCTGAGGTTAAGGGAGATTCAGGGGGGGGGCCAGAGGTCAGTCAACAGCGTTAAGGAAAAAGGACCACTCCCAACATAGCTGAAAGTATTCAGTTCGCCTTCTCACTTGAGAAAACTGCCTCCCATCCAAAGTATAACTCGGCAGAAGACCGTCTTGATAAAGTCCGGAGTTTCGTTACCTAGGACATTAAAGGGTTCCCAGCGACCATTGAATTGTAAGTTCGGGGGGGTGGTTCGTGCACTGGAATTCCATGGGGGGGGGGAGTGTAACCCGTCCATCGACCACGATTTCGTGGGCCGTTCATCCTGGGGTTCGGGGTCCCACGTGGTGCTATTGGTACCTGCACTCGTTTACTGTGGTACCCTGAGGGGGGGGGTCCCTGGTGAGTGACGGACAGCAACGTAAGAGAAGGGGGTAGAGGTACACATTGTTTACCTCCTCCACCAGGCGGAGTGTGGGCGGGGAACAGAGAGTGGTGGGGTGGCAGAGGGGGGCGGGCGGGTTGTGAGGGGGGCGGGGGGGGGGGTGACAATCTAATAGAGCGGGTCTCCTAGGGGTGGCAAAAGGGCGGAGCAACGAAGGGGGGTTGTTCCACCGGTGAGGGTCAGGGGGGGTGGGGAGTGGTGGGGATCGGGGGCGGGGAGAGACAGAGTCGGGGAGAGGGAGTGGGAGTGCTGCAGAGGGGGGGGAGGGAGAGTTCGTGGGGGGGGGGTGAGGGAAGGTGGAGGGGTGGCAAGACGTCTAAGGTGGGCGCGAGGGGGAAGGGGAGGCAGTGGGAGGGGGGGGGCGGGCGGGTTGGTGTAGCACGTTAGAAAGGGGGGGGGGATGCGGGCTTGGTCGGGGAGGACAAGGGAAAGGGGCGGGACTGTATCTATTCGTTTTGGAAAGATGTACAAGGGCCGGCGGGGTCCTTCCAAACGCAGGAAGCACACATAAAGGGGATCGCTGACACGCTCACCGGGCAGGGGTATTCTGGAACTGGGCGTTGGCCACGGGAAGGCATGAGGGTAACCTTGGACATCGATACGGTCTAGCGTCAACGAATCAGCAAAATTTCGGAATATACAAGGGGTCACACGACTCTGCCATTCTTGAGGGAGCCATTAGAGCCCGAAAAGATCATGCTCAAGGGAAAAATGTAATCACCAATCCTGCAGGGGAAAAAAATTACAAGATACGGCTTGTTTTGTGCACCTTCGCCCACGGTCTCTGCAATAAAAGTTACTAACCGGGTAAATATGGATGCCTCGCGAGGGCGGCGCATGTGGGGGGAATGAGAAGGGCTTATATGGTCCCACAGTCGCGGGGCGCCTGGTAGTTTTCAGGGGAAGGAAGAGCTAACTCTTGGAAATGGGAAAAAAAAAAGTCAATCGGTTGCAAAAAACATTTGAATATGCCTCAAATCGTTGAAAAAGGCTCCTATATCCGGAGAGGGGCATCTAGGAATTGCGTTATGTGCGCGGGGGGGTTATTAAACCAAAGGCTAAGTTCGAAACCCAATGCGTATCCAGCTGACCGCAAGGGGCAAGGCACACGGTGCTTAGATCACGCAGAGGGTGGCCTCGCCACTGCCTAAAAAGAACCCTCCAAGGAAAAGCTTGGGGAGTGATTCTACGGGCACTTAAACAGAAAAGCACACACACGAGCGCACACAAATCCTTTTCCACGCTTTTCCACGGCCTCATACAACCACGTGCCGGGAATGAAGGAAATTGTTAGGCAAAGACTCCCAAAAAAGGGGTTGAGTGGTTAATGTGATAAATATCTGGTCAAAAAACCCCACACGGATCGGCAGCAAAGCAAAGGGGAAAAATAGGTAAAACGTGGATCGGATTCAGGGCCTGGAAAAACGGAAGGATCAAACCGATTAGTGCATCACGAGGACAAAGATGGGGAGGACAGATGGGGGGGGGGACTGCCCGCATGACATGTCCAAAACGCATGGAGCGGCAGAGTAAGTGGGAAAAAGATAGGGGGATTTTGGGGGAAAGGAGAGACGGATTCTAGGTGTAGCAGGGGGTGGGGATATAGGGAGCATCCAGGAAGGAACTGAAAGCGGAAGAAGAGATCACGCAGATAGAGTGCCCCAGGGGAAAAAGGGAGGGAATGGCGCCATATAAAGACAACTGATTTATCAGGGAAATAGACTCAAGAGAAAGGAAAAGAGAGCAGGAGAGAGCAGAGAAACACAGGCGGCTGTCTGAAATGGCTGGGAAGCGGGAGAGAAGAAATCAACGAACAAGTGAGAAAAGCCAGGGAAGGTAAAAAGGGCTGCAGGAATAATCAAATCATCTCTGGGGTGGCAAAGGAGGGAAAAACTAGATTGGAACGGATGGAGGGAAAGGGAGGGGAAAACGGAAAGACCGGAAAAGTAAATATCGTTCTCTGGTCCATCTCTAACGGGGGGGGAACAGTCAAGGTGAGGGAAAGGTGTTCAAGGTGCCTCAAAAATGCTAATGGTATAGCGGAAAAAAAAGAAGGGGAGAAAGGCAAGGGGGACAGAAGGGAGAAACTCCGCCAGGGGGGGAGGCAACTTCGGAAGGGGGACCCCGAGGGGAATGTTGAAGGAGGGTGAAAAAAACCGCCCCCAACCGTCTGACTGGGCGAGCGGCCGGGGAGCATAATTTAATCCTTCGGGCGGTTTTGGAGAACCGTAAACGAGGGAAAAAGCGGGTGCATCTTGGACCCGGTCAAGGACCCTCGTTCCACAGGGGGGTTTAACAAGACAATGCAAATGAAAGAAGGAACTCGGGGTAAAAGACAAGAGCAAAACGAAAGCAACCTCTCCCGAGGGGGAAGCGTCAACGACAAAAAAAAACGTCCGTAGCTTGCAGAAAGTACTCAGGTTGATTTGGACTTCCGGGGTAGAAAAGGGAAAACAGGGAATTAAGCCGATAATGCACGGGCCAAGGAAGATTTTTTCGGAGGTGAGAGGGGGACAGAAGGGAGCTATGGGGGGAAAAGACTGCTGTTCGGGTGGGGAAAAAAAAGAACTAAATTGCTTACGAGGACGGGTGAAAAGGTGGGGAAGGCAATGCTTACGAACATGAAATTATCTCTCCCCTTTGTCTTTATTAAAAAAGGGGGGAGCAACCGAGCTGACCCCCGTGCCGTGTAAACAGGGGTTTAGTATATGCAGGGAAGCAAGGAAGACCGGGGGGAAAGGGGACTACTCATTGAGGTTCTAGAAGCAGGACCGGAAGCCAAGTTCCTATCCGCGGGATCAAGAGGGGAAAAAGATGGAAGACATGGGAAACAAAATCCCTGAGTCTTATAAAATTTTGATTGAGGGAGGACAAGCAAAAAGCGTCAAGTTCTCAGTTGGGAAGGGGGAGGGAAAGAGAGGGAGGTACGAACAAAAAAGGGGTGTGCCAGGATTGAAGACCGCATTTGGGGGTAATATGGGCTGAAAGATGGAAAGACTGGTCAAAAAACAGTGTAAGAGGCAACAATCTGAGAAAAAACACGGGGGAAGAGACACGGCAAAAAACGTTGCCGTCGGAAGGGGGTAGATACTTTCCAGTAAAAGCACTCAGGAAGAGAGAAGACAAAAAAAAAACGGAGGTAGGGGGAGGGGGGAAAGAGAGGGGAAGGCGGGCGTAATGCCTAAGAACGGGAACTGTTGAAAGGCTCTTGAGGGAAGTAACAGGGGCACTTATCGGGGGAAAGGGTGCAGGGACAATTGGGGTTGGAAAAAGGGGCAAGAGGGGGAGGAAGAACTATGTTCGGCCTCTGGAATCTCCCTGGGTAGAAAAATTCGGGGGTCCGAGCCCCCCCCAGTTTACAAGGAAAGAAGCCGGTAGAGAGGGAAAACGTACGGGGGAGGAAGGGGCACGTGAATCAAGGGGAAAAGGATAAAAGCAGGGCATTTTTAATGCGATAGAAAGGTAATGAAAAAAGTCTGGCTCAGGGGGTGTCAAGGGACGGAACGGGCTTGGGTAAAGGAAGAAGATGAGGGGAAAAAAAAGAAAAACTGGGAGGGGAAAAAGTGATGGTAGCAGGCTTGTGGGAGTCCCTGGGGAGGAAAAAACTGCAAAGTGGTGAAAAGAAGCACGAGGTGGAGGATCACAAAGGGGTTTGGGAAAAAAAGAGAAAGTCAATGGAAAAAAAAGGAGACCTACGGCAAAGGAAGACTCCCACCATTTCCACAACTCTGGGAATTGCCCGGGAGTGAGGAGGGGAGTAAAACATCACAACGCGCATAGTACATGGTCCTAGCGCTTGGAAAGATAAAGAAAGAAACGTAAGGGGGGAAGGAAGGGCCCGGCAGTAGAGACGTCTAGGAGGAACGGTTCCGGAAACAATGCCACACGGAGCTTCGGAGAAAAAGGAAAAAGTTAGAAAGGTTTTTGGCGGGTGCCTCGTGGAAGAAAAGATTGAAGGTACAGGAGGGCTGGGGAGAAGGAGGGGTAATGGGGGGGTGAAAAGAGGTGGAAGTGGAAACGGGAGACGTAGTGTAATGAATGAGGTATAAAAGTATATTTTACGCAGGGAACAAGAGGAAGAACGTGACGATTCAGGACGAGCTATCGCCGGAACCAGAAAAGGGTACCGGCTTTCGACAATGTCTGCAAAAAAAAAGGTCACGCACCGCAGGGGAGTCCAGAAGAGCCGTTATCGGTCTGAAAAAGTCAGAAACCCCTTGAAGACTGGATTGCCTTTCGGAGTTAAAGTCGGGTGAGGGGTCAAACTGCACGGGGCGTCGTCATGATAGGGCCGATGGGGGAATAAAGGAACACAGGCAGGAAAAGAGTCAAAGGGAAACGGGCTCTTTGACAGAAAAAATTCTCCGTAGGCCACCGGGGTAGGGCGAGATGGACTCAGCAAAGGCTGACAGTTCCCGGAAAGGAATTCACCGCCCCTCGAGGAGGGGAGCTGATTGGAAAAAACAAAAGGGAGGGACGGCTAGGGGGGAGTCGGAAAGACCCGGGTTGAATATCTTCTCTATATTGGCTAGGTTTGGGGGGGGGGGAGAGGAATAGTCCCAGACGAGAAGCTTCCAGGGAGGGATTGGGGGGAAGAGGAGCCCGATCGGTAAATCTCGGGGGGATGATACCGTGAGCGCGACCGAGCATGGGAAACGAAAGATGGACGAGAAGAAGAGTGGAAGGGGGAGAAATGATAGAGGCGAACTCGCGCGCTCATTCGAGGGGGGAATTGTTGGAAAAAAAATAAGGAAGGAAGTTCTCCCCCCGCTAATCTCGAAGACAGACTCGAGAGAAAACACGAGGTTCGAAGCCGGCCATGAGCGAGCATAAAGGGGGGGGGGCGGGAAAGGGCCATGGAATGGGGGGCTTGGAGGAAGACTGACATCCTGGTAAAAAAATCAGGGAGGGAGGCAAAATCCCATTTGAAAAGTCCTGGGGGACTCAGGTTGGGGGCGGACGTTTAACTCTAATAGCAGGTTTGTTTTCAAAAAAAGGGGGCAATCGAGCGAAGCAAAACTGAGGAAAAGGAAGGGGAAAGAGAAGAGATCCAATTGCACCACAAACCGTGGCTCAGATGTCGCGCAAACATAAAAAGGAGGGGACAAAAAATGAAGCGGGGGGAAGTTCATCAGAAAAAAGGGGAAGATTGCTCGGATTAGGATGCCAGGCCCAAAAACTGCTTCTAGATAGAGGAGTGGGTGCGTGGGGGAAAGAAAGGCGGGGGGGGAATCGATAGCGGAATAATGCGGGGGGGGAAGAATAACGATATCGGTAAAAGGGAAGAAAGGACAGTCATCGAGGACGATAGAAGAAAAAAAAGGACGCAAATGGAAAAAAGTGAGGGAATAGAAAACCCGGACGGGCGTTCGCGGCTCCAAAAAAAGCAAAAGGAGTGAGCAGGGAAGGAGAGCATGCACACCCAGTCTGAGCTGTGGGGAAAGAAAAAAAAAGGGGACAGCAAAAGAGGAGAAAAGAAAGATACGGAAAGAATCATCACAGGATGGAACAGGCTTCCGACTAATTCGCAAGGGGGGGGGGTGGAAAAGAAGGGCGACCCGTACTAGAGGTTGGAGGGATTTAATGTGATCTGTAAATTCAAGGAGTAAAGTCGGAAAGGAGATAAGGATTAAAAGAAAGGGTAAGAACCTTAGAGTTGCAAGTCATTGGGCCCGTAATACCAGAGTGGACATGAAAAAAGGGTAAGACAATTTGTATCGGAGCGAAAAAAAAGAAAAAAATGAAGGAGGTGCGCAGAAAAAAAAGTCAAGGAGAAAATTATCCCAGGAAATGGGGGGTAAAAATCTAGGGGGCAAAGATAAAAAACATCGGAATGGGGCCGAAAGGGTGGTAAAAAGGTTAAAGGGACAGGGTCAAGGAAACAAGAAGGGGGAAGCAAGGAAACTGGATGATGTGTTGAGAAACCTAACGGAGGGGGTAAAGGTTGACGACCGAACTCTGAATCGGGTTTTACCTTACGACTTGGGAAAAGAAAAGGAGAAGCTTCCAATCGAATACCAAGAATCCCCAACGAAAAAATGGGGGAGTCAAGACGAAGAACTGTAAAAAAAAGTTAGAGGAAAGGAAATTGGAAAGTCAAAGGAGAAAGGTCGGGGTACTCAAGGGAACTTGAAAAGTATCGGTAGGGGCAGGAAGAGGCCGGCACATATCATATAAAGTTCGGTTAGGGGGAAAAATAAAGTCTAGAGGAAAAAAGAATGGTGTGATGTTATCAAAAAAAGAACTTGCCTGCCATAGGAGGACGGGACAATGTGGATCAGGCTGAGTAGTAAGGCAAGGGGAGCAGGGAATGTAAATTGAATAAACTTGGGGAAATAAAAGGAATTACTTCAGGAATAAAGGTTGAGTACGGAACGCAAGAACTGGGCACCCTCAGGGGGGAAAGGAAAAAAATAGAAATCAGTTGGAGAAAATGGGCACTGAAAAGAATCTTAAAGGAAAAGAGGGGGACGGGACCGCGGATCCCTGGGGGGAAAAAAAAAAAAAAATAGTAAGAAGAAAAGTAAAGGAAGCGGATTGTTTCTCGGGGGAGGAAAAAGGGACAAGAAAAGAGGAAAGGGAACGTGCGCCGAAGATAACGAATGGAAGGTTTTTATCAAAGGGGGAAAGGAAAGAAAAGAAAGTGTTGTGAAACACAATCTTGCAAAAAGGTGTAAAGGAAGGAATAAGCCAGTGAAGATGGGAATATAAAAACAGGGCCAACCAGCTTCGATGCCTTGGAGGAGGAAAAAAACCCTGTTATAAAGATTCAACGGGGTTTAGAGGGGAAGGAGGTCCGAATTGAAAGGAAGGGGAAAAAGAATCAGGAAAAAGATGGATCAACAAAAAAACGGGAGGGGAAAGAGATAGGGGGTGGAAATGCAAAGGATCGAAGACAAAGAATTGAAAACAAGGGTTTTCAGAGAGGGGAAGGGCAGACTAAAGGGGGAGGGGGGGGGAAAAGGGGCCGGAAAAAAGGGGGGAGGTGCATCATCTTGCCGGTACGTAGTGCGCGAGAAAAAGTGTGTGCGGGGGGAGAGGTGTCCGAAAGGGGGGGGGGGCAGGAGGGTTGGCGGGGGGAGGGATACAGTGTGTGAAGAAGAGGAGTAGTGGTCGTGCGTCAGGAAAAAGGGGTTTGGGGTGGCCGGGTTGACTTGGGGGCAGTCCAGTATCAGTGCACGGGGAAGGGGGGTGGGGGGGGGGGGGCAAGGCGGAGGGGGGGGAGTGTCGGGTTTCTGGCTAGTCACGAAAAGGAAAGAAAGGCGGAAAGAAGGGGTTGGGAACCCGGGAGTGATAGTGCGGGTTGGTGGGGCGTTGCGATAGGTCAGGGGTAAAGAAAAGAGGGGGGAGACAGCCGGGAGAAAAAGGGGTTGGGGGGTGGTTCGCATTAACATAAGGAAGAGACGTCAGGAACGCCTCTTCACAATCCGCCCAAGGGAAGCACGGATGGGGGAGGGAAGGTTCAATTAGAGGGAAATAAAATCATCAAAAACATGCAGCAGAAGGGTCATTGGGATCTCTGAAAGGAAAAAAACAAGAAAAAGGAGGGTGAAGCGGGAAGGGGGATGTCCGGCATGAAGAGGAAGATGAGCCCTAGGAAAAGGATAAAAAATAAAAAATCTAAATTCATCGTAGACCCGTTTGGGAGAGAAGGAAGAGGTCATACAAAGGGAGGGTTGAGTTAACGACTTGGAACTAGTTATGCTGTAGGAGGTGCGGGTCAAACGCTCAGGGGGAAGGTGAAATGGGAGAACAGAAGAAAGGGGTTGATCGGGTTCGAAAAAACGGAGGCCGGAGTCAATAAGCGAACAGAATACTAGGACCTATAACGTGCTGTGGGAGGTGAAAAAAAAGTGAGACAAAAAAAAGTTGAAGGCCAAAGAGGTAGGGGGCAATCCATTCAGGGCATCGTCTTAAAGGAGAAAAAAAATGTGGCAAGGAGGAATGACCTGGGAGAGAAAGAGTGAGGTCCCCTGAATCAGGATGGATCAGTCATCGAAATGCATCACAAAGGGGAAGGAAAGACCTGGGTCTGGAAGGGAAACCGGGTAAGGGAATTAGGGGCAGAGGCGGTACGGGGAAAATAGAGCGACGTACACATCGATGATAAAGCTGGGGGAAGCACCGTAATCAAAAAGGAAGGAAAGGGTCTGGGAAAACAGTAGGGGGGGTCGAATTCCAATGCTAATAGAACGATGAAGAAAGGAGGAAGCCCAGGGGTACATATGTAATGAGAATAAGGGGCTGATGGAGAGGGGGGAAGGGGAAAGAGAGGGGCGACCCAGAAAAAGACAGGCGTCTTTCGGGCGAGGAGATCGGGGGAAGGCGTAAGAAGGAAGGGAGGTGGGGGAAACAGAGACTCAGTTTGGAACATAATCTCAAAGGAAGGCGGGGAAGACGCTCGGAGGCGAAGATGAGAGGCGCTTGAGGGAATAAGTGTCAATGTGATCGTCGAAGGAGAACCCCAGAAGATCTCGGATTCCCTCTCACCCAGACTGAATAAGCAAACCGGAAGCCTAAGAAAATAAGGGGGGATGGGCATGAATGAGAAGACATCGAACAGACAGTAAATCGTAAAAGGGAGAACGGACTCGATCCCTTTTAAAAGGACGTCCATGTTTGAAAAAAAAAAGGAAACTGGGGTGGGGGGGGAAAAAAATAATGGCAAAGGGAATCCGCCTCCAAAAACGGGTATGAGGAAAAAAAAGAAAGAGAAGAGATTCAAGGGTGCAAATAGGAAAAACACACACGGGGCTAGAAAGGTACATGGCGAAATATGAAAAACAAGGAAGGGAGGACACGTGAGGGGATCTAAGGAAGGGGGTTCCATAAGAAAATGGAAAAGTGGGTCTGCCCCGAAGGACAGAAAGAAAGGGCCAGGTTCCGGGGCTCGGAGCAGGGGAAGTTCTTAATGGGAAGAACTGACTTTGTGAGGGGAGGAAGGATGAAGGACCGGAAAGAGAGGGGAAAATTCGGAGGGGTCCAACATAAGAAATCGATCAAGAGAGGGATACGCGATAGAAATTGGAAATTTAAACTTATATCCATTGGAAAGTATGTAGGGAAAGGAAGAAGAAAAAAAGTGAATCATCCGATAATCATCTCACATCTGCGGAAGACTGGGAAAGGGGTCTGTACGATCTTACCGAAAAAAAAAGAAGAAACCATAGCTCTAAAAAAGAGCACGGGAGGTAAAACCGGGAGTTCAAGAGAAGAAACATTACAATTCGTGTTTTCATAATGCCCTCGCGGTTTGGGACACGAAAGGGTAAGGAGGTATCAGGGGTTTCATGTTGAAACTAGGGGGGGGGAAGGGACTGTAATTGCCTGAGACGGTTACATCCGTCCGGCCGTTCTCTTAGGGGCCCAAGGGAATTGTTACTTTTTCATAACAGGGACGGCCCTGAAAAAAAAGGGAGCGGAATCAAGAACGTGGTTTGCAGGGTTGCTGTGCGGGGGGGGTTTCGCACGGAGAGTTCTGGGTTTGGTGTGGGGGGGGGTGGGGGGGGGGTGGGGTAGCTCTGTGGTTGTTGTTTGGGTGGTTGTTTGAGGGTGGCATGTGGAGTGGTGTTGGTGGTGTACTGATAGGACATACGGGAAGAGGTACAGGGAATTTAAGTTGCCGGCGAGAGTAGAACAAGTTTGACTGTTCTTATTCGAACGGTTGTTGGTTGGCAAAAGGGTTGATTTGTGGACCCAGGTGACCCCGGGGGACGTGGGGGGGCGCGGGGGCGGGGGGGTGTGGGGTGTCTGTCGGCGATGTGTGTCGTGTGTTTGGTTGGTTTTGTGTGGATGTGGGTGGTTGTGCTTTTTTTTTTTTTGTGGGGTGTGTTGGGGTGGGGTCTTATGTTTGGGCGGGGGGTGATGGTGGTTGCTTGTCTCTTGTATGGGTTGATCCGGTTGTCTTTTTTGGTGCGTAGAAAATCATATAGTGGGGTTTGGTGTGCGCAAACGGTTTTTTTTTTTTTTGGGGTTTTTTTTTTTGTTTGCGGTTTCGTGTTGGTTTTTAACGAGGGTAATGCGACAGTTTGGCCGATTTTCGCACGCAACTATCCCTTTTCTCTCACCTGTTCTTTATTCTCTCCTATTTCACTTCCCATCTCTCCCATCTATCTTCATGTTTTTTTAGTCCCCTGTTAAATCTTACTCTCGGTGGGTTTTTTTTTTTTGTTGTCTGGGGGTTGTAGTGGGGTGGTGGTCTCACTGTGAAAAACGGAAAACGGGGGTGCAAGAGGCCTCGGTGGAGGGAAGCCTCGCTGTGGGCTGGCGAAGGTTGGTCTGGGGGGGGAGTGCGTGTTTGGTGGGGTGGGGGTGGTTTTTTTTGGTTTTTTGTGGGAGTGGGTGTGGTGGATGGTTGGGGTGTTGCAAAAAAAGTGGGCGGTTGGTGTTTGTGGACAAGGGAAAAGGGGGTGGTAGTGACGGGGGACGGGGAAAGGCGGTCGGAAGAACGAAAGAAGGACAAAATCATGTCTGCGAAAAAGTTACGGTTCGTGTTGCTAGGGGGCGGGGAGGGTGTGGTGTTGGGGGGGGGGGGCATGACGAGTGGAGTGATGTGACTCTTTGTTGTTGTGTCGGTACGGTGTTGGGATGGTGTAATCTGCAGAAGATGGGTGTGTTGAACGGGGGTGCAGACTCGGTTTGGGGTTTAAAAAGGTGTGGAAATGTGTAGTTTGGGGTCTTGTGGGTGGGGGGGGGGGGTGTTTTTGAGAACTCTTTCTCCCCTGTTTGGCGTGGGCAGTTATGTAAAATGTGTCCGGGGGGGGGGGTTTTTATGTTTGTTTTGTGGCCTGGAGGGGCGAAAGGGATGGTCGTCTGTTGTGTTAGCGGGCGGGTTGGTGGGGGACCAATGGTGTGGGGGTGTGGGCTTGTGGGGGGGGATGTTGTACTGTGATTGTTTTTTTGGGGCGGGGTAAGTCGGGCATGGAAGTGGGGGGGGGTGGGGGGTGTTTGTTGGTTGGGGGGTATGGGTTGGTCTTTGTCGGGTGCGGCTCTCATTGTCCGGTGGGGGTGTGGTAGAGACTCACCAAGTAGGAGTTGCGTTTTGTTCTTGAAGGGGGTGTGGTGGGGGGGTGGCGCCGAAAGGGCACCCGGGGGGGGGGAGAAAAAAAGACCAGGGGTGAAGTGAGTTTGTTTGTATAGTTTGTTTGTTGGGGGGGGAAACGTAATGTCGTGTGCTACCTTGTGCTTGGGGGTTGGGAGGAAAGGAAGAATGAAAAAACTGGAGAGGTTGACCTGGGTGTGGGGTGGGAGATAGTCGGACGTGATGTGGAAACGGGGGTAGGGGTGGGTTCGTGTTTATGGGGTGTGTGGAACCATCGCTTTTTTTTTCTTAAAGACTGCGGGGGGGGGGACGCCAAGGGAGGACTGGGGACTTTTGGGTGTCGCTATCTCATCTAGATGGATGCTTTTTAGCTGGGTTCATAGGGTCGTTGATAGGGTGGAGGGTATTGGAGCAGTTGTTGGGTTTGTTTATTTGAGCCGCGAGCAGGGGGTGGGTGTAGTGGAGAGTGGAGGTGGGCGTCTGAATCTGCGGGGTTCTGTGTATCCTTGGTCTCAATTTTACTTTGTGTTTTTTGGGCTCTTGGAGTTTTGTTTGGCCTGCAGACTGTATTGTGGTTTCTTATTTTTTTGTATTTTATACACTTTTTAGTGTGTACGGGAATTTTGGTATTTTGTCCGGTTTCTGGGCGGGGGGGGTAGCTGTAAAGAAGGGAAAAGACATGCCTGGACCGTTTGGACCGTTTCTTGGTGTCTTGTATTTGAGTGTGTGTGTCTGTGGTGGGATGGTGGGGGGATCATGCGGTAGCCTTAGTAGTCAGTGGATGTTCGTGTGTAAGAATAGCGCCAACTAGCTAGACGTTGTGGCAGGGGGAGGGAACTGAGGGGTAGTGATGGTGGGTCTAGGGTTCTGTGTTAAAGGGGGTGGGAGAGGCTGGTGCGGTAAAAAAAATGATCGTCTGGGTGGGCTGGAAGGAGGGGCGGTCCAGGAGAGCTGTCTACACAATTGTTGTTTTGTTTGTATGTCTAAATTTGACAGTTTATTTGTTTGTGTTTATAGTTTTGTGGTTTTTTTTACCTTGTTTGTTTGGTCATGGGGTGGTGAGGGGATAGGTGTTGGTTGTAGTTTTTGGTTGGTGTTGTAGGGGTGGCGTGTGTGCGGTTGATTGAAGGACAAAAAGGTGGGGAGTAGAGAGGGGGACAGGGGACGTTCCGAACAAGGGGGGGAGGGGGGCCGGCGGACAGCAACGGGCAAGGCGGGGGGGTGGGGGGGGCAGGGCAAACATTAACGGGCAGGTGGGTGGGGGGAGAAGGCCAGCAAAAGGCACAGGGGGGGCCGGGGGGGGTGTCTTCGTGGCGGTGTAACATGGTGGGTGGGGGCTGTCTGTGGGCGGGAGGGCGGTGGTGGGATGGGAGGGTGTGAGAGGGAAAAAAACATAGTGTTGTGGGGGAGGCAGGGCAGAAAGAGTGTGTTGGGTGTGTGGGGGGGGGGTTGGGGGGGGGGGGTGGGGGTTGGTTGGGGGTGCTGTGAGTTTGGGTCGTCATGGGCTAGTGCCTAACAGTCTGTTTTGTTCCTCTTTTCGCCCCCCATCTCTAAGGGTGGGTGGGGGGTGTAAGACACAGCTCTATTTTTTTCTCTTCTGTGCTTTATTGTGAGGGTCGTGTGTGGGTGTCAGGTGGCTGGGTGATCCACACGTTTGGTTGGTTTAGGTGGGGTGTGGAGGGTGGAGAAATGTGAATAGAGGTTCGTTGGTGAGTTCAAGATAAGATTGTGAGTAGGAGGTTAGGCAGGGGGGGGGGGTTGGGGGTTGTGTGTGGAAAATTTTTTTGTGTAGGTTAAGTGGGGGCGCGTGGTATGTACGGGCATGGGGAACATGGGGGGCGCACGGGTGAAGAGCGCTGTGAACGCGTTAGGTTAACGGAAAAGAGCAGGGGGTGAAAGATGTGTGGTGCGAGTGGAGGAGACGAGTGCCTCTTCGCCCGAGGGTGGGGTCGATCCGGGTAGTAATGAGTTTGCATGAACATGAGTCAGAAACACAAAAAAAAAGGCGGAGGGTGGCGGTAGCTTGTGCCTGGAGTGGGTGGGGGTGAGGTAAAGGGTGTGTGAAGAAGAGAAAAATGGGCCCGAAAAAAAAAAAGACGGGGGGGGTGCAGACAGAAAGCGAGGGGACCGGGGGGCACGAAGGCGAACAAGGAGGGGGGGCGTATACTTGCATATGGTGATAATGGTGTTTGATTGGCCGCGAGGAGAGGAACAGGCGACGAAAAAAGGGCTCCCCAGAGCAGCGCCAACAAGGCAAAATCAAGCGAAAGCAGCCCAGACGAGGGGGCGAAAAAACCCAAAACCGGTCCCCACCAAGACACGAAACACGGTTACCCGCACCGAGAGAAAAAAAGACATCGGGAGCACGGACGACTGGCAATCTGTCCCTCCGAGGCGACATGGGAAGAAGAGGAACATTGGGGAGACAATCCAGGGAATACGACGGCTTTTCCGTTGAACGAATGACCGGGCACTGAAAAAGGAGGTATATGAACCTAGAAAGTAACCAACGAGACTCAAAATAAGCAGGACGAAGCACTGAAAAGAACGTCGACAAAACTCTCTACGGGTCGCCTGCTTAAATGCGAATTCAGACGAGACGAGCGCCGGGGGAACATCCAGGAATTAGTCATAGGGAGACTTGCGTTTGGGATTCCGGCGGGGAGATCGGGCCCAACAGAAAAGGCAACAGGCGGAGATGGTGTTGCACCGAGGGGAGACGCAATACAGCTGCAGAAGCTAGGGGCTCTTGGGAGCTCGCACATCTGTCCAAAGGGTGAGAAAAGGCGCAATCTACGAGAGAATGCATAGGCGATCAAAATTCGGGAAATCAAGGGGAAGGGGGAAAAGGAATGTGTGAACCGGAATAGAGGCAGAAAAAAAGGAGTCATCCAACCGAGAGAGGTAACCTCAGGGGGGGAGAAAACGATAGGAAGAAGCCCTCACTGATCACATAAGTGACAGGACTTAGGGGGGGAATTGTAAGGCGGGGAGGGGGTAACAGAGAAGATCCTTTGGAATCTTGGGGTCCTTCCGCTGACCCACTGGGATACGGTCCATGGGGAAGTGGGTTAGGAACGAGAGGTTGGATAGTTGCAAAGAGCTCTCTCAAACACAATGAAAAGGATATACCGGGGCAAATGGGCACACAAGTGCACAAAACCGGGCAGACAAAACTAGGGACACATTACAGGAACATTGATCGGAAGGGGGCAATACCAGAAAGAAGGATGATTCAAGGTAGGGGACCGGACACTCGTCAACGCTAGGCCTTCGATCTCGGTCGGATCAGGAGGTCCGTATGGAGAAGAGACTGGGGGAGCAGGGAAATTAACCTAGAAGGGGGAAATGCAGCCCTATATTGGAAAAAATGGGGGACGCACGGAAAATGGGAGGCAGAAGGGGAAGGAAGCAGCTAGAGGTAGGGGGGACGCAAAATAAAAAGTTACGATTGTAGACTATACCGGTTCAACTAGTAGTTGGGACCAGAGCCAGAAGCCCACGAGAGAAAAGGGAAGCGGGTCGAGCCGCACAAATCTCCTGTCGGAGAGGAGATCCTCAGGGACATAAAGAGAATAAGGAATTCGGGAGATCAAAAGGATGTAAAAAGGTCTTCGAGATGCATAGTCACTTCCTTGTTGGGACGGCGAACCAACGTAACGAGAGGGGTGAGGACAAGATGTAGAAATTTCATCATGGAAAAAAAGGAGTAAAGCACGATCTGGCCAAGCCGGGAAAAACCGCTCGCAGGATATGGTCGGGACGCGGGGGGTGCTTCAGCAGGTGCGGAAAGGACCTGATTCGGCCAAAATGGTATGAGATCAATGCAGCGGGGAACCACAGAACCGCAATGAGCAACGGAATCACGATGGGCCAGTTTGATCCTGTCAGAGAATAAAGGCATCGGGATGGGCCGCCCCAAGTCGGACAAAGGGGGGGGTGGAGGAAAGTTGACAGACAAACCCACCGGACGTCGATAGACGGGAATTGAAAAGCGTACCGGACAGACGTGGGGGCACCAAGATGAGATCGTGAGATTTACCTTACCCGGACAGAAAGGCGCCCGTGACAGCCAATTGGAAGAAGAAGAACCGGATGTAGACGACAAAGAGAAATCAGGGCAGAAAAAGAAAAAACTCAACCTGGGGGGGCAAAATGTCTCCGGGGGAAAAAAGTCAAGAGAACTTAGGTGCAAGGTCAGAACTGGTCGAACGTGCCAGGAAAGGGGGAAGTCTGTCCGCGGAAGAACCAGGCGATAAGCCGGCAACGTCGATAGTTCCTTGGAGTGGATTTGCATGGAAGCGGATATAATCAGGCATAGTATGAGGTGTACAGAAGCAAGTGAGGGGAAAAGTAACTTGCCCAATAGGGACAGGAGGACGGTGCAGTTACATGAGTGGGGACTCCGTGAGGGTACACCGGACATTTAAGCACTAAGAAAACAAAAAACCGGTGGGGGATCAAAAGCGACTTCCCATAATTCTTGGGAAAATGGGGTGGAATTGGACAGGAAAGCGTTCCAAAACCATGAACATCCTCAGTGGGGTCAAAAAGGTACAGAATCGTGCACCGAAGCAAGGTGTCAGAGAATGTTGATAAAACATCACTGGGGAAACCAGAAAGGAAGATAGAAGATCACAAACCTCTTTCGGAAAAGTTATGGGAATCGGACGGGCACGCCAACAAACTACGTTCTAAGGGAAAGGATAAGATTAAACGGTGAACAACGAGTGAGGGGAACAGTAAATGGGTGGTCGATACAAGGCGAGGCAAGCCCATTTGTGTGATGTACGAAAATGAACCATGACAGTGTAAGGAACACTAAGTATAAGAAGTTGCAGAGAACAATGGGGGACTCTCCTGCAAAGCCGCATGGGGGGTAAAGTCTTGAGGAATATTCGAGACTGCCGAACAAGCGCATGAAAATGTAACTAAACACAAAACGGATGGAAGAATAGAGATTGCTCTTGTTAGGAGGAATTTGGAAAAGAACATATCCCGGAAAGCTTTAACAGGAAAGGCAGTTCAGGACGTACACCGAAAGGGCCGGAAAAGGAAGAAAGGGGCCGGAACACTGTTAAGTTGGACCGCAACTGTAAAATCACAACGGCTGGGAGACTGAAGACGACAGGGGTAGCAAAGGTGAGTGTAGTGTCCTAAGATCATTGACTCACGTCAATCATCTCACCGTCGAGGGCCGTTGGGGCTGGAAGAAGAATCAACATACGGAGAAAAGCATAGGTTAACAGGAGAAGGGTCGAGTTATTACTGATGAACATGATGTGCCGCGTACTAGCGGAAAAGGGAAAAACCGTGAAAGAGTTTAGGAAACAGCGACAATGGGGGAGGAAGAAAAGGGGGCCAAAGGCGTGTGCTCCTGCAAAAACACATTGCAGTGTGAAAGGGGGAAGGAAGGGGGGGAAAGGCGTTTCAAGTGTGGGGTGTTTGGCAAAGGTGCAATTGCCCCTGAGTCAAGACTAAGGAATCTCGCACTAACTGGCAAAAGGTTTCACGCCATGCAGGTCCCTTATTTTCGAGCACATCATCAACAGCAAAAGGAAAAAACTGGGAAAACCATAGCCTTTAGAAAGAAGAAGAAAATCGGATGTATCAAGGCCAATCGGCTGACGAGACGGTGAAAGGGCCGTCTGAAAAGACTTCGACCACAAGAACTCTGCACATAGGAAAGGGACCGTTTGTAGGGGGGTAGGGACAGGCGTGAACGAAAGAGGTAACCGATCTGGAGGCCGAGGGGTAATGCGAGAAGTGACTGGAAGGCGATCACTGGTAAGTGAATGGGGGGCGCCCCTCAGAGTGCCAGGGGACCACGGAAGCCGGTACGGAGGAAAGTAATCGACGTCCTAACTACCCCATCACCCTGGGGCTTTGGAAAATTTATAAAAACCGTGTGATAAACCTCAAACTATTCCGGTACGGACCGAAATCAGAAACACAGGGCCATAGGATGACAGTGTGAAAGGGTGATCGGGTATAAGGCCACGACTCATTGATCTGCCATCTAACATTGAGACATGCATGTTCAGGAAGAAGCGGCAAAGGGAATAAAGGACCCGATGACCAGGACCGCTAGTGTCTTGTACGGAATCGCAGACGAAGGGGGGGGGAGACCTCGCTGCTCGAAGGACCATGACAGATCAATGCAACAATCAACACTCCAATGTTTGCCTTCTTGAAACAAAATGCGAAGGCGACTGATTATCGAGGGAAAAACCCGGGTTTACAGAGGGGATTAAATATGGCTGCGAGGGTTTGTCCGGACGGGACGCAGTCCCCAAGCAACCATAAATCGACAGGGCAGGTCCCACCAATTGGCTGCGGCGAGAGAGTGCTGAATCTCGTGGGCTATTCATCTACGCGGAACAGCATTGTCAACCAGGTTTAGTGAGGAAAGCCTGAAGAGGCGATGGCTCGCTGCGTCTAACGCAGACTCATTTCGCGGGAGGGCAATGGGGACACGGAGATAAACTAAGGGCTCCGCCCCTAATCGGACCTCTTCGTCAACAAAGGAGCATCCGACCCGGAAGGCAAGGTAAGAATACGGGTCTTGAAGACTGGTATCAGAGGAAGAAGCACTTTGGTGAAAAAGACGAAACAAACAGGTTCAACGGCATAGAGCCCGTGCCGACTGCTTTGTGAGGGACGTGAAACTCAAAGGTGGGTGAATAGTGGGGT
>Ga0179593_1514400_pt1:0-2500 | contig 23541 bp, 29 predicted proteins | sample CZODoug2_1_08_16_FD_185931 | JGI IMG/M metagenome (GOLD analysis project Ga0179593, IMG submission 185931) | Vadose zone soil fungal communities from Angelo Coast Range Reserve, California, USA - CZODoug2_1_08_16fungal (PacBio error correction) | ecosystem: Environmental > Terrestrial >...
CGGCCTGCACCGTGGGAAGTGCCCAGGCGGAACAAGTCAACTGATAAACACAGAGAACGTCAGGGCATCCGCTCGGGAAAACACGCTCAGCGTGCCCATGAGATGGTTGGGGGAGAAGCCATTGGACAAGCTCCGATCGCATTAATGCAAAAAAAAAGCTAGTATCGTAGGAGAGTTGGAGCGTCCCCGATTTGCCAGGAACGGGGCGAAAAAAAAACCGAAAAAAAAAAGACTCACTGTAAGGAACTATCTGAATATTCAAAAACTAAGACTGAAAAAAAGGATCTGAAGTGTGGGTACTCAGAGAGCGTTCGCCGCTTGCGAGCCGGGCCGGATAACAGGGACAATCTTCCTCGGAAAAAGACGCCGCTTCTCCGTTTTTAACAAAGAAAAAGCCAAAGCCGCGCGATTACGTGTTTATCGGTTCGTAAAATTTGGGAGCGTACACGGGGAAAAGGGACGCGCGCCGCAATCATGATCAAAGAACGGAAAAAAGGGGGGGGGGATAGGAGACAACCAAGGCTCCGAAGGAGAGTCTAAGGGGGGGGGAAAACGCCCTTCATAAATTCAAAGTAGCACGAACAGAGAGACGGAAGAAGACGGGGATGCTGTACTTTTTAGAGGGAGGAAGACCCTCATCCTCAAAAAAATTACAAGAAAAGGCGAGAGAAGTTATACGCAGGAGGAGTTGGGGAACGTTTTGAAACCGGTAGAGACCTGGTGGTCCACACTGTTCTGCCTGGCCGGGGGAGGACTTCTAGACGGTCGCGCTTGGTCCGATCCCGCTGAGTGCACTTTCCCTAAAGGTCTCACGTGAAGGGGAGAGCGAAAGTCGCCACTTGCAGATCGACGAAAAAGGTTAACGGTGTCGCCGGACAACGAAGGGGGCTCTCTGGCCGCGTGGGAAAAGCTCAAAAAGAGCGAAAAGCTTGGAAAAAGCGGGGGGGGAGAGGATTACCTCCTTCTGCGATGGCGCGAAAGGGGTGTTATAAAAATGGCCGAGCACATTTTGGGGGGGGACCGGGGTCATGGAAATTGCCGGACCGGCCCAAACCTTGGTGGGAAGCCGGGCATTGATCGTCAGGAACAGCGAGGGGAAATCAGGGAAGCAGACGGATGGATTCAACCTCGCGCGAAGTGAAACGACCTGTATCCCTGGATTACGGGGACACGGCCGCAAAAAACGGGAGAGACAGTCCTGCGGGCGTCACTAAACTCGTAATGATAGGGGAGCTGATCGCTGGTGGCAGAGGGTTCATAAAAGGACTCGGGATAGCGTTCGGTGTGGGCCGGCTGCTATGGAGAGTAAACGTACCCAGACAAGAGCGCTCCCCGAAATCCTAAGTAAAGGCAAAGACGTGCCCAAAAACCTGTCACCCGTCCAAGCCGTAAAACCAGCAGCCAGGGCTGAAAAACAGCAGGAGCCCGCCAAAAGCAGTGAAAAACGAGAGGTGGACCGATCGAGATGAAAAAAAAGGGTGCATAAGAGTCTCATCGCCCCAAGGAGGACTAGGAGAATTGACGTGGGAGAGACGCCAAGAAGCAGAAGGCGCAAAGAAGTAGGAGGGCTTCTCCCCTTTAGCGGCAGGGGAACCTGTAAAGAAGTACAGGGAAAAACGGAATCTGGCTGGGGAACGCGCCCGGGATCTGAGAACGCGGAAACGAGGGGAGAGTACACTCAGTCGGGGGACTAATCTGGATCTTCGCTTGTAGAATCGAAAAGAAAACTAAGTTTCAGGGCAGGTGACTTCTAGAACATCGGAAAAAATGTGAGTTCAATGGCAGTACTCATGATAATCGATCGCCGCAACAAAAAAATGGGAAGAGTGACTCCCTGAGGGGTTGCTCAAGAAAAAGAAGAAAAATGCGCAGCGTCACCAAAAAAAACTCAAAACAAAAAAAAAAAAAAAAAAAAAAAAAAAAAAGAAAAAAACACCAACAAACAACAAAAAAAAAAAAAATAAAACAAAAAACATGAGGGAGAAAGAAAAGCACACACAAACACAAATGGGAGTCACAACAACAAAGAAGGGAGGAAGGTACAATCTAGGGACGGGCGGAGGGGTGAATCCATGAGGAGGTGGGTCGGCTGCCAGGTGGGCGTCTGAAGGGGTCAAAGGAACAAACGAGGGGAGACGTACCAGTGCTGGGGGAAACGGAAAAACAGGAGTCAGGTGTCGTATGAAATCAGGCGCTTCGGGGTAGGAAGAAAAAATCGCTGAACCGGTGGCTCTGAGTGGGCTAACGATTTCATCCAGATGGTGGTCAAACTACGATTAAGCCTGGGGAAAAAAAAGGAGGACGCGGTGATCGAGACTTCGAGCAATAAAAGTGGCGGGGGTAACAAGAGAACACAGCCTGCCGCTAATGGGCGCATCGTCCTCAATGGTACCTTGCTTTCCGGGGTATCTAAAAAAACACTGGAGGAAAGAATTGGGTAGGAGACCTCCGGGCGGACGGGAGACTCTATCTGAAAACTCCATTGAAAGGGGGTGGACGG
>Ga0179593_1514400_pt1:7500-23541 | contig 23541 bp, 29 predicted proteins | sample CZODoug2_1_08_16_FD_185931 | JGI IMG/M metagenome (GOLD analysis project Ga0179593, IMG submission 185931) | Vadose zone soil fungal communities from Angelo Coast Range Reserve, California, USA - CZODoug2_1_08_16fungal (PacBio error correction) | ecosystem: Environmental > Terrestrial...
CAAAAAAAAAAAAAAAAAGAAAAAGAAAAAAAAAAGAGGGTCTTTTTCTTCAGGCTCCCTCCTTGGATATGGGGGGGGGAACCCTTCGGGGATTCACGGGGCACGAGACGTCTTCCCCGGTGGTTCTCGAGCCAGGGGGGGGGAGTGACGCAAGTGGGGGGGGACCGGAAAGCAAGAGGACCAGGATCGGTGCCGCTACGAAAATATTGCCAAGGGGGTCTTAAACATCTAGGGGGGAAATCCGTCTCGCCGCGCTGGTCTGGTCGCCCACGAGCTGCGGTGGTCCGCGGATTCGGAACTGGAAAAGCGGAAAAGTGGTCAGAAAAAGAAGGGGGGGAGAAAGGCGCTGATCGCGACAACACGTCCGAAAAGGGTAAGATCAAAGAGGAAGTCTCCAAAAAAAGCCAGGTTACGAATGTGCTGAGGCGGGGACGAATGCGGAGGTTAAAAGCACCAAAAAAAACAAAAAAGATAGACGATGATCCGGGCATATGAGTATTCGGACAGGGGAAGAGAAAAGAAAAAAAAAGATCGAGAAAGGGAAATGAAAAAAAGAAAAGAAATTGAGCACGGGCTGCCATGATCGTCCGTGGGGAAAAGAAGGCCTGTGGAGGGCAGAAAACAAGAAAGGAAGGAAGGGGAGCTAAACAACAACACGGGGGGAAAGGGGAATAAGAGAGGGAAAGGAACAGGGTTTAGTGCCAGAAGCAAATACGAAGGGGGAGGAGGAGAGACCGATCATTGTTCAGAAAAGCAGATGCGGGAACTCGAGGGACCTTCTCACTGATGTTGGGGTTCTATCTAGCTCACCGGAAAAAAGAAGCAGGACTTTCTCATCAGAAAAAAGAAAAGGATGGGGGGGGTGGCAATCCCCTAGGGTCTGAGCAAATTAAAAAAACAACGGAAGGACCGGAGACAGTTGGATTATCTGCGCACGAACTTTTTGTCGAGAAGAAAAGTTCGGCGCCGCAGCGAAACATCGTAGAAAGAATAAGGGAAGAGACCAAAGTCCTCCGGGGGCTTCTCCGCCAGCTAATCCAAACGGCGATACTGTATTCAAGAGAGGTCGAGAATCACAAGAATTGTAAGAGAGGAAAAAGTGAACGTGATACCTGGAGCTCAGGGAACCATTAAAGAGGACGAAAAACAAAACAACCACGTGGATTAAGAGCCACCAACGTAGTTAATTCCTAACGGGGCTTGGGGGAAAACTTTGGTAACCACAACGGAAACGTGAGTAGAAGGCTAAGAGTGGGGGGGGGGACACGTACTTGATGCTGGAAGTTAAAAAAAAAAAGGTAGGACCCCTCTACATCCCGCGCGCATTCGACAGGCGCCAAAAAGTATGGGGAAAAGGGGAGGAACACCTCTTAGACTGGGGGTCGCGCGGGGTGAGCCCGATATCGTAAACGAAAGTTGCCACCCGCAAAGCGCGGGGACAAAAGTCGAAGCAGCTCAGCGCTTGAGAATCGCCTTTAAAGGTGAAATCGAGAAGGGAAAAATGCTCTATGACAGACGTCGACACTTTGAAGGGGCGAGGGGGGGGGGGGGATAAGTGGTCCAGAAATCATCTCTTTAAGCTTTGATAAGAACCGCAGGGCGAGAGTCACAGCAGGTGAAAAAGGGAGTCTTAACGTGAGAGAGGGGGGAAAGACAGGTTCTTGTGGAAGATAAACCTTCAAAAAAAAAAGTAGGTTTTGCAAAGGGCGCTGAGAAACGCCCAAGTGAACAGGCGCGGATCGGCGAAAAGAGACGGGAGGCAGCCGGGCGGGGAAAACATTCAAGGGGGAGGGGCAAGAGGGATCAAGACGTAGATTCACACAGTAGAAAAGGGTTGGAGAGCAGTGAAAAAGGGAGTGAAGGGAAAAGGCCCTCCCCAAAGGCCCCGTATGGGAAAAGGGAAAACAAAGCGGGAGAATTGAACTCGCGGGGGAAGGAAAAAAGCGGAGGGGTGAAAATATTCAGCAAAGGGAGGGCTAGGGGAGAAAAGGGAAAAACGTGATCACTTCAACTTGAAACAAGAAAACCGGCAAGGCAAAGGAAGACGGTCCTCCCGACGTGAACCTGCAGGGGGGGGGGAAAACCTTGGGAAACACAGGAGTCCAATCGCGTAAATAAAAATCAGACGGACCAGGTCAAGAGGGGAAGCCCTCACCAGCTGTTGTGAAAAATGGGCAGGCTGCCTATCGGATGCACTGACGGTCACGAATATTTCGTACTAAGCTGAGGGGGAGAAAGGGCAAGTTCGGGGTTGAATACTAAAAAAATCACGCAAGATCGGGAAGCTGTCCAGTAGGAAAGGCTGGGGGGAAAAATCGGTTCGGACAAGGAAATCTGGCCTGCTAAGAAGAAAAACCTCTTACAACGAGGTGGAATCACGGTCATATGATTTGAAAAAAGCTTGGGATCAGAATCTTTACGGCTAAGCCCCTCAAAGGTCAGGCAAGACTATTGAGGCGAAACCGAAAAGCGTCACCGGTGATTCGAAACCAAGGAAGCAGGTAGGGAGTAATCGGAATCGCCAATCCTGGTACGGAGGGAGTCTTGGGAACTTTGGGTCGGAAAACCAGCGCCACAAACTGCGAATAAGACACAAACCCTAAACCAGGTCGAAAGAAAGGGAGAGTCTGACACAAAAAAAAAGTGAAGAGATGCCGGCGGAGTGAGTCCTGGGTATGGGGGGGGGGGGGGGGTGTTTGGCGTGCTGGCATGGGGGGGCGCAGTTGCTAAAACAAGACTAAAAGCCAGCAAAAGCTGCTGAACCTAACCCGGATATACGATTCACGACTACCTGCTGAATGGGGGGAACACGTTGGGGACTCGGATTTGTCGCCAGAACACGCGATCGGGGGGGAGGATCTGGACTTGAGGAGTCAGGATTGCGCTCAAGTGGTAAGTCAAAACAAGGCAAGGGGCTGTCTCACCTAGACCGCTGTCGAAAGGGAAGGAAGACATAATTGCGTTACCGTGGTCTTAGGACCTAACAGCAGAAAAGCTAAGGGGTACGGCAGCTGAGAATTGCTCTGTCTTCTGAACTCACTCAGAAAAAAGCAATAATTTTCTCGGATAATCAAGGGCCGAACAAACGGGACGAGGAAAGGAAGCCTAGCGATTTAAAGCTGTTTTTTGGAAGGCAAAGGGAGACAAAAGGCTGGCTGGTGTTGTTGAAGGTCTTAAAATTGCAGGGGGACGTGGGGGGAGGACAAGGCTGCTCTGTAGGAGGAGCATGGGGGGGGGGGACGGAATGTGAGCAGAGAAGAGTGAAAGGAGAAAACAAGAACTTTATGATATTCAAGAAACCAGGGGAAAAGCGAACTCGAGAGCTAGTCCTCTCTTTCACGGGGAAGTAGCTCATGACTTTTCTTGGGGGGGAAAACTGGGGCCATCTACTACGTTAATCGCGAACGGGGGGGGGTCAAAAGTTGTAAGCCTGGATATGTGCTCCACTCGGACGACAGATCAATGCCCTTTGGCGGAAGAAAGGTGTTCGAAGGTCATCGGGTGCACTTAGGGGGAGCCCATAGAAAAGGGAACAAAAAGGGATGGGGAGTTGAAATTTTGACAGAAAATAAAACTTTCGAAACCATGGAACAAGGAGGGGGTCTCACTTGTTTCACAAGCGTTATTGGGGGGGGGGGCCGGGGGTCGTTGTTCCACGTAGAGGGTACGCGGCCAACGTCTTCTGGTAGTACAAGTGAGCGATCGCAGATCCGCAATGAAGGGGGGGAGAGGCTCTCTCTCACGGTAACGACTCAAGTTCACGTAATCTGGAGAATCACAAAAAAATGAGGGGGATTCTACGGGTCAGCGGTCATCGTTTGGACGCTATAAATCAAAAAATTCGAGGAAAAAACTCGAGAGGGATTCTAACGAAAAACAAGTGACAGGCGTGAAAGTTAGGGAAAGAACCAGATTCCAGCCCTGGTAAAAAGAGGTCCAAGATCGGATGGGGGGGAGGGGGTATCGCTTTTGAAGTTCAGGTAAAAAGAGGCTTCACGAAACGGTCGAAAAGGGAAAGGGTTGGGCGGGAAAGAAAAGGTTTTGGGGTGGGAAAAAAAGTGCAGGACAAGTCCTTCGGCAAGGTCAGAAGTTTGGGGGGGGGGGGATTCAGAGAGGGGTCTTAATGGGAGAACGACAGATCTGAATAAAATCGAGCTAGCGTGGTCGGAAAAAAGTCTGCAAGGTCCTCGGCGGATTCTGCCTGTGAGAGAGGGTTCGCCGGGCGCTGGGGAGAAGAGGGACAAAAAAAAGGAATCGGGCATCTTCGGCATGATCAGAGGAGGCTGCGCAGTCCGGGCAAAGGAAAATTTAGGGACCGATTCTGAGGGGGTACTGTTCCAACCTCTCGAAGATGAAATGTAGGGAGGAGTTCAAGGGGGGAGGAAGGGGATCTAAAACAAAATTGGAAAAAGAAACGTGGGGTATGCATCATCTGGCGCGTTCTCACCTGTCGGTGAATCAGATTACTTGAAGGAACGACCGGAGAAAAACGGCAGGCCTAATCTCTCAAACAACAACAAAAGGAGAAAGGAGTCTGCACCCGGGTGTCTTGCCGCGGAAAAGAACACGGCACAATTCTTATTCACGTGAGAAGGGTCAGGGACACGAAAAGCAGGGGGAGACAACGCTCAAGGGCATTCTCGCCGATCTGGTGGATAGAGAAAGGATCAAGAAGAACATTCGGCATCAGGAAGCAGCAGGGGCATAAGGTCCCCGATTGCAGAATCTAATCAACACTACCAGAGGAAAAAAAAAGGAAAAATGCCAGGCTGATTGCAAGGGGGGAAGCGGCCGATACGTGCGCAGGATATCAGAGAGGGCGCAAGAGCGCGCATCAACCCTTAAAACAGGCCGAAGAGAAGTCGAAAACAGGGAATCAGTCGCCTTTGGCTGACGAAAGACCCGGCGTCTAGAAAGGGAAATAGGGCGATCGACTTCAGGGGGGGAAATCTTAGAAGGGGAAAAAAAATTGAACGTGAACTGCGCGGGAGCAGCACGTAAACCCAAGTGGGGGGGGAAAGGAATTCGGGGAAAAAAATGGGGGGAAAAAAGTCTGCGTGAGCCCGAAGATGTTATCAAAAGGAAAAAGCGAAAAGCATGCTGCCGATGGGAAAGGGAATAACTGAGGGGGGGAATTTGGGAGAGGAAGTCCCAACCAACTAGCATGCGCGAAAAGACTAAGGAAAAAGGAAAAGTTATCCTGCCAAGCAGGAGAGCATTGGGAAAAACAAAAAAAAAAAAAACAAACAAACAAAACGTGCACAACCGTGGGGAAAAAAGGGGCAAACGAAGTGGGCCAAGGAGCGGGAAATAATAGCCTTCACGCGTTGAGAAGCCGCTTGGGGAAAAAAATCGGCACAAGAAGACACGGGGACGCGGGGGAGAGGAGATTGAAGGTTCACCCGAAACGTAAGTCAAGCGTGGGCAACGAGCACTCAAGAAAAGGAATGAAAAAGGGTTAACAGAGGAGGAGGACCGAATGGAGGATGCGGGGCTCGACAAAGTTGAAGTTGGGTAGATCCTGACTAGCAATTCGTGATCTGAGAGAACGTGCACAGGAAGACACTGTCGAAAAGAGGGGGGGACATTCCGCAAAGTGGGAGAGACGCAAGGCTCGTGAGGGAAAATATGGGGAACCGGTTTAGACAGTCTCTCTCAAAAGGTTCGCCAGGAAAAGAAAAAGTGTCGGGAAAACACAGAAACTCCACACTCGACCTACTGCGATTAAAAACGGCAAGCGGACTGAGGGGAGGAGGTGGAAGGTTAAAAGGGTGCGGAAATATTCATAGGTAAAACTGATTGTAAAAGATAACGTGATCACATCACGAAACAACGACCAGAATCAGACTCCGAAGGTGCCCGCGTGACAACGGGCCCCTTTCACAAGAAAACAAAAAAACGGCCCATCATTGGCGGACAGCCCGTCCACAAAAAACAAGCTGGTGAGCGGGGCTGGGAGGGAGGGAGAGATTCAGTCCCTTTACAGCTATGTCAAACCGGAAAATCAGATTTGGCTCAAGGGGTTAAGGGAGGCAAAAAGGAATAACAGCACCAGATGCCGGGCCTCAGTGGTAGGGACATCGTCATAGTTAGGCGGTCCAAAGACTGCTTCTCCGGGTCTCGATCTGGGGAGGAGAGTGGAGAACTTCGCATCGGTCGTGGCAGAGCCCATCTTTAATATGTCACTAGGGAATCGAACGCAGAAAGGAAGCAGGTGCTTGGACAGAAGAAGACTGGGACTGGAGGAAAAAAAACACGCGTCAACCACCTAGTTCATACGGACCGAGGGGGAATCGAAGAGTCAACCGCAGTGTAGGTAAGAGCGTCTCAGGGAAGGGGGGGGTTAAGAAAAAATCTCAACAACCACGTCGATTCTCAGACAACCAGACCCCCCCCTAAAAGGGATCAACGAAAAACGCCTCTCTCGAAGAAAGAAAAAACCACCCCTTCTTCTCTAAGGAAGTAGGGATCAAGGGCAATAGGAGGAGGGAGGAAGAGAAAGGGGGAGGGGGTGAAAAGAGAGGGAGAGAGAGGGGGGAAAGGGGGGGAGGGAGGAGAGGAGGGAAGACCGGGGAGGGGGAGAAAGGGGGAGAAAGAGGCATAGCGGTAAGGCGTTGAGGGAATTGATGGAAGAAGGGGGAGGTGGGGAGGGGGGTGAAGAGGGGGGAAGGAGGAAAATGGACGGAAGTGAGGGTTCAGACCCAACGTCTTTGAGCTAAGAAGCTTAGGGGTCTCTTTTTCTCCTTCGGGATGGGGGGGTGACGGCTAGGAAGGTGGTTGTGCTCTCATGGAACAGTAACTGGCTGGAAAACAAGAAGATCACGCCTACCTGAAAATTGGCGTATGAGTGAAAAACGCTTGAATTTTGGAAAAAATGAACCTGATGGATTCTGGTGAGCTGAAAGGAGGGAGATACAGATGGGGAAAAAGACTCGTCGGACGGAAGGCCACCCGAGACTCTGGGTTATCGCAAGAGCCACATCAGGGGAGGGACCTTTTCACGAGAAATGTTCCAAAAAAAGTAAAGCTAATGGGGGGCGAACACAAGAAAGCTTGCGCTTACTTGCGTTAGTAGCCAAAGGAAAGAATCCGGAGAAAGAGATAAAGGGCTGGGATAAGTATATTATCAGGCCGCTTGCGCACAGCAGTTTTGGGGGGGGGAGGCTGTAAAGCCGGGAGGTGATGCAGGGCGGGCTTGCTGGGTGTGAGGGGGGGGACGTGGAACCATTGAAGGGGGGTCTGAAAAAGGGCGAGGAGATCTCTTTCTTCGAAGCAGGAGGGGGGGTACTTAAGGGGGGAAGCGGCAAGCGGATTCCTCGGCGACCGTTAAGGAAAACGAGGATTCCTCCAGAAATTCCAAATGTTGAAGAACCTCGGTGTGGGAGCCGAAGAACAGCACGGTTAGAAGTCGGGAAAAGGGGCTGAAGGGTATTTGCTGATCGGGGGACTCCATGTTGGAAATCAGGCCGGGACGAACGCAGGGGGGGGGTCTCCAAACGGTCCTTCACGGGCGAGGAGGACCCTGAAAAATGGGGATCGAAGAAATCATCACCAAAAAAGCTCTCTTTAAAGGACTCTAAAGGAAAAGCTTTAAAGCGCAGGGCTGCTGGTCAACATGAAGCTGCAAGAGGGCGAAAAGGGGAGACCTCTTCGAAAGAGGGGGGAAAAGGTGCAAAGGACTCGAACGTGGAAAGAGAAGACTTACAGGGAAAAGTTCCGGAATATCTATTGAAGGAAGGTAACGCAAGTGTGGCCAAATGTAAGGGAAAGGGGCAAAAAAGGAGAAAATAACAAAATACGAGGTGGAGGGGGAAAGGCTCAAAGGCGGGGGATGCAACTGTGAGAGAGGTGTAAGGGGAATCAAAAAGTTACCGCTTCCCATTTGTCGGGACACTATCGCGTGCACGATTGGAGAGGAGGGGAAAAACGGCTTCACGGAAACCGACGGGAGAAGAAAATTCCAAAAGGGGGTTTTGAAAAGGGATCATGGGGGGCGGAGCTCCATTCTCACTGTGTAAGGTTGACGGCGCTGCATTTCGGAAGGGAACTCGAATGAATAAGAAAGGGAATCTTCTGGGGAGGATGGGGGGTCCCAAGGACGGGAGACGTTTTTAAGAAGATGAGGCAGGGTCTACGAACGTTTCAAACTGCAGGCGAACGACGAGGATGAAGGGAAAAACACGTAAGGATCTGAAGAGGAGGGGCAGATGAGAAAGTCTCCGAGGGCCTGGCTCCAGGTGTTGTACATTAGTGAGAAAGGATTCAGGGAGGGACGATGAAAAAAAGACTCACGACGAAAACAACCGGATAATTCTTTCGGAGGAGAAAGGGAGATAGAAAAAAAAAGCGAGCATTGAGAAAGTATCGTGGGGGGTGTACAGAACTGCGCGAAAAAAAAGCTCAGTTTTTTTAAATCAAAAACCAAAGGAACTTGGGAAGGGGCCGCTTTCACTAACCGTTGGGCCGGCCGGAGAAGCTCAACCAAAAAGGAGGGGGGGGGTGAGGAAGAGAGTTCGTCACCTCTTTGTTCGTAAAAAGCGGAACTCACCAGGGAAAAGGAGGGAACCGGAAGAAAGGAAAGCAAGTCAGAATCTGACCAACATCAGCGTGAATGTCTCGGGGGGGTATAATATCAAAGAGCCAACTGGAAGCTGCCGCGTAATGATAGTAGAAGATGGGGGACCCTATGGAAAAGACACATTAAAAAAGGAAACACCGGCTCCACCGTCCAAAAAATAAAACTGCCGAGCTGGAAAAATAGATGGGGGGGGTCGAAAAAGGAGATACCTCGTCTTTTCCAGAGCGCGCAGGCGAAGAAAAAATGGGCGAAAAGGAACAAGACTCTTCTAAGGGTCTAAAACGAAGAACTGAAACACCCACTTTTTTGGTGGGGCCAAAAGTTTTAAGGAAAAAAAGGCGAGGAATGCAGATCAGGGGGGGACAGGGAGGGGGCGCACATCCTGTCCAGAGGAAGGGGATGCAACGAAAAACAAAGATGGTTGATGATTCAATGCAACAACAGATGTCCGAAAGCTGCAGTGAGAAAAAGGGGGTTATAACAATGAAAAATTCTTGGCGACGAAATAACTGCGGAGGAAAGCGGGAAGTGATCTGTGAAAATAGGGGTAAATTCCGGGTAAAAAAAGAGAAGAAAAGCGAGCCATACTGAGGAGATAAGTATCAAACACGTAGAGCAAAGGGTATGTCGCACTCGGTGATAGTGGAATTAAAGGGGGAGGACCAGTCGAAGCTCAGGGGCAGGGCGTTGAAAGGAGAGGGGAAGAGGAGACGAGAGGTTCACCGTGCGTCTAAGGGCAGAAAAAGGGACTAGAGAATCGTTTGGGAAAAAGGCAGGAGGACTAGAAAGGGAAGAGGAAAGTCCCGCAAATTCCACAGGAAAGTTGAGGAAGAAGATTTCTGGGGAGCGGGGTCGGATGATCCTTGAAAGACAAAAAAGGAGGGTGAGAATACTCATCCATGACAGGAAGGACGAAAAAGACGGGTGTACCTGGCAATTGTTCTTCAGGCATCCGGGGGCAGAAGGGAAAAGGATTTATCACATGATCAATAGCGGGGTGGAAGTATAGACGTGGAGGAGGGTCTGGAGGCAACACAACTCACCCGTACGCTATGCAAAAGGAAAACGTCCTCAAGGGAAGTGTATTTTCTTCAAGGTCAAGCGGGCTGTTTTCTTCAACTATTCTTAGGCCGTGGATCGAGGGCGGGCCGCTGCGCGGATCACGCACAGAGATAGCCGGCCATCCCGGTAACCGGGTTCACACCAAAAAAAAAAAAAGACGGGTAACAAACATCAGAATCCCTGCCCACGTCGGAGGACAGGCCGAGAACAAGCGGGGTTGGTAGAAGGTGAGGCGACGATCGAGAGGACATGAGCGGTAAAAACGCAGCAAGAGGGGGAGACGGGGGAACTGATTGAGAGCAGGTGTGAGTGGAGAGAAGAGGAATCAGCAGAGGGAAAAGAGGAGGAAGCACCCCTTTGAGGATAGGGACCTCGGTCGCGGGCCCGGAACACGGGGGAAACGAAAGCTGAGAAGAGGCAGAACTCTAATAGCGATACAGGTTGAGAAACCGGGAACGCCTAGTTGGACTCAGGGGCGATCGGATCAGTAAAAAAATAGCACTCAGGTATCGGGGACGGCTGCAAATAAAGCAATCGATTGAGTTCATACTCCCCCTTACAAAGAAGTTTAGCGAATCGAATCCAAGAAGGGAGGAAAGAAGGGAAGATTAGATTTGTTTTACGATTCGGAGCCACCCAGGGCACCAAAGAAAAAAGAAAAAAACACGACACCAACTTCGCTCTCAACAAAGAAAGGAAGAAAGAAGATCTGCTTTAGGTGAGAATGCGGGTAGGGTGTTTATGCTGCGTCGGCGGCAGGGCGAAAAAAGGAACAAAAAACCCCCCAAAAAAGTGTCCAAACGGATGGGATATGCCCAGAGACTCAAAAGAACCAGGGTGCTGGGAAAATCACTTTGCCTGAGGGGGTAGAACTTCCAGCTAACCTGGGTCGCTCGTCAATGACGAAAAAACCGCGTCCCGATGGAGGACAACGAAGAGGAGGTGGTCTCAAAGGGAGGGCCTCGTAAGGCAGGGCAGATTCAGAAACATTGCCTATAACGGGAAACAGACTGACGCGAAAGAGGAGCTCCTCGAGACGAAGGGGGGGGGTTGGTTTGTTGGGAGGAATTCACTTGCGTCTCTCCAAACTGGAAAAAGAAAAAAAAAAAAAAAAAAGAAAAGTCTTTAGAGGAGAAGAGGCGGTCAGGAATCTCAGGAGAGAGAGGAAGCAAGGAAGGGCGAAAAAAAAACGGGGTTGGGGAAAAGTCGAAGGGAAGGATAGCTGCTGGGGTGGTGGGTACAGGAGGGGAAAAAGTGGAAGGTTGTCACCGTCGAAAGCGGAGAGTCGAATGGGACGGGGTGAAGTTACATTTGATCCCAAGCAGAAAGCTAGCCACGACCTGGGAAAATTCAAGTAAAAAGGCGAGACATTCCGAAACAACGATCATTCGATGCCGACGAGAGCATTACGGTGTCTATTTTGGGGGTCGGAAGGTAAACAGAAGCACAGTATAAGTCTTAGAAGACGAGATGTTGATCAAGTCACTGACGATTGCGGAAGGGGCGACTAAGAAAGGGAAAGCAGGCGACAAAGGTCAGGCAGGGGACCGCGCCTGTTCAAGGCATCGTCGATCCCGCACAACAAAGGGGAGCAATGTCTCCTACTCCACGACGAGGACGCAGGGACAGCATAGATTTTTGAAGAAGGGAGCGCGGCGCCGTGAGTCGGAAACGCAACACGTAGCAACGTGGATCAACGAGGCGATGAGGAGGGGGGAGAAGCAGGGACTCGCGCAGGTGACAGGGACAAAAAGGCTCCGCTTCCGAGCTTGGAAGAAATCAGCGACCAGGTTTGTCCACTGGTCGGGAGGCGAGAGGGACTCACACGGTCTAAAAGAAAGCTCTGGGGGGCGAGAAAGTCTAAAAAGTCGTGCGCGCGGGGACGCGGAACTAAAAAACGCTCAGCATAAAGGTGCACGCTTTCAAAGGAGGGCCAGGGGAGGGAGAGAAAAGAATTTTCTACAGCGTGGTATGAAAGGGCGCAGGGGAAAAAAAAAAAAGTAAAGGTGGTAAGAATAATCCCAACTTTGGGTTGTGCAGGCGAAAAGCAGAACGAACGTCAAGGTCGGGGGGGTGTCCGATAAAAGGAAGGGGACGAGGAAAGATAGAAAGGCGACCAGATTAATACAGTATCACGGCCGCGTGGTCTGAAAGGAGAGAACAGTAGCGGCATGGCTGAGGGAAGTGTTGACGAGAGAGGGGCGCGCATGGCTAAGGCTGTAGAGACGGACGAAACCACGGGTAGATAGAGGGCAGCCTCAGGGGCAAAAAAGAAATGCGGCGAAAAGAAACAAAAATTCCGTGGTCGCCGGGGGGATGGCTGAGCGCTATTCTTGTCAATGGTTGGGGGAAAAAGGACTAGGAGAAGAGGAATTCAGAATTCTTATTAGCAGGATGGAGGAAAAGATCAAAGGGGCGCGGGTATCAGCATCTCGCGGCTCACGGAGTCAAAAGGGGGCCCGTGAGGGGAAGAGGGGAAAAGAAACTGGTGAAGGCAAATCGAGATAAACAAAAAAAAACTGAAGATGGGAAAAGAGAGAGGGAAGGACGGCGGAAGCACCCGTTGTCGGAAGATGAAAAGAACGAAGTGCAATTGGGTACACCGAGCGATCAGGGGGAAAGGAGGGGATGGCTCCCCCATTCTCAGGCAGGAGGGAGAAAGTTTTTGGAAAGATAAGGCGCCCCCTTCTCGCTCATACAAGGATCGATTCATCGTCGAGGGCAGAGGGGGGAAAACCACCGATTGCATATCAAACGAAAAAACTAAGAGGCACTTCGAAACCAACACCGAACCAAAAAAATGCTGGCTGACGAACTTCCAAATAAAAGTTGTTCGCCGAGCAAGCGTTAGGAAAAAGAAAGAAAACCCGGGAGGGAGAAAAACAGACCTAAGCTTCGGCAAAGAGACCGCTGTCAGCAGTGACACACACCAACCGTCGATACTTATTATGTGCGATCGACTAAAATTGGCAGAGCGTAAAGGGAAAAGAAATGGGGAAGGGGGGGGGTACCGAGGGGAAAACCTTATCCTTCTTCAAAAAGAACAAAGGCTTCGGGAAAAAAGCCGGGGCGCGTGAAGAGAAAACCGAAGGGGGAAGCCCTGCCATTCTGTAGAGAAAAAAAAAAAACGTTCCGCGATAAAGCGGGAAATTATGAGGGGTCGGGGGTAGCAAGGAATCAAAACAATCAACCGAGCGGAAACGCCAGCGCGAAACTGATTAGAGAATTTGCCGGAGGGAAAAACTGTAGGTCGGCACCGTGGTGAGCAACAGGAGTCCAAGTGAAACACCGGAGAGGGAAATGACCCCTTCGTTGAAAAAGTAAAACGGAAGGCAGCGTTTAATAAAGCGTACTTGAAAAACGGTCTCGTTTCTAAGCAGGACGACCACGTGGGCCGATATCGAAATCTGTGTCAACGGAAAGTCCCCTAAGAAGAAGTACTCTCCTCGAACTCGGCCGCTAATTCAAAAGGGGAACAGGGGAGAATGTACAGATTAAGGGTATCTGGGGAGCTCACGGGAATTGATTGATAAATTGCCTAAGCACATGATTGGGGGGGGGAAAAATTAGGACTGCATTTAAATGTAAAAGGAGAAACTTTTAGTAAGAGGACGGGGATCAAATAGGGACAGGCGTCGGACAGCGATTGGGATGAAAAAACTCCTGATAAAGTTCTGCGAAGTAGAAAACGGGCGGGGAGGAACAGGCAAAAAAGAAACAACAAAAAAAGAAAACCTCAAAGTACTTCTATTGCGTACGGGCAAGGGGTAAAAGAGGAGCTCGGGGGAAAAAGTGAAGAGCTGTTGTGCGGATATTAAGGGGGCCGTGATCTCTTTCGTGCACGCTGAGCGTTGCACATTCCCGTACACAAGGCGAGCCCGAGATCCTGCAGTTCACCGCCGTGACAAAACTCTTCCAGGAAGGAAGTCCAAAAACCAGAAAGGAAAGCATAGTTGCGGAAACAGCAAAGGGAGCAATAGGGGGTGGGGGAGCACTTGCGCAACGGGCGGCCGTCACCCTCCGGGGGACCGGCGAGAGAAGATTGAGGGAGAGAACGCAAGTAACATCACACGAGGAAGGCGTAAAATTAGAAAAAAGCTGTTGAAAGGGAATCAGCCCGGTCCAACGCAATCTGAAGGAGCGACGGTCTCGAATCAAACGGGAACGCGGTTTACGGGAAAACCGGTCAAGAGACGACGCAAAAAGGGAAAGGGAATCGCACGCAGAATCAGGTAGAGATCAGGCTTGCTTAGGAAGAACCCACCCCGCACATAGGTGGGGTCATACTCACACCGAAGAATCGGATACTCCAACTCAGGATCACAAAGTGCTGCTTATTGGGGGGGGGATGAAAGAAAAACAAACACCTGAGAAGACCCAAAAAAAGAACCAGAGTAGAAACTAAAAAGCCAAGAATAAACAGGAGGGGGGAGAAAGAATATATCTGAAGTTGCTTGTAGGGGTCTCGTGTAGGTGGTCGGCGGAAGAAGTCGGGCATTTTAGAAACCATATCATCATGGTGAACTGACCAGAGGATGGGAGTAGGCAGAGAGGGGAGGAAAGGGGCTACTGAATAAACTTTAACGCGGTGGGGTAGAAGCGGAAATGCATCTCTGAAACCTATGGCTCTTAGTAGGTCCTAAAAAGAACGAAACAGATGGATGCACATCGCGTGACGTTCAACACGAACGGGGAGAAGGGGGGTATATGGGGGGGGGCTCTCGACCAATAAGGGGGTTAAACGTTTACAAGAACGGTTCAGACGGAAGGGGGGAAGTAAGGGCGCAGATTAAGAGAGAGCGGGGCAAAGTCACACTAACACTTCTAACATCAAAAAGGGGAAAATCACATCAGTCGGGCCAGGTATTTAAAAAGAACAGAAGGAGGTACTCAAAAAGAGGTGTGGTTTGTACGCCAATGAAAAATGGAGGAAGTCTTGAGTGGGTGGAGATTTGACCGGGGAAACCATAAAGGTGGGGTAAGTAGGGAGAAAAAGGAAGATTTCGGGAAGAGGGGCTTTTACGTGAGGGGGAAAATCACGAGAGAGCACGAAAAACGCGAAGAAGGCGAGGGAGGGAGGAAGTCACCCAGGATTGTGGGCCACTAGCCGCTCGGCCGGGTGGGAAATCAAAGAACGGGTGGGGGGGGGGAGGGACTGGTTGTCGAAACCCGTTCAGAGGAAGCAATTTGATCAGCGAAAAGTTTAGAAAGAGGCGGAAAGATTTGCTCCCAGAAAGAAAAAGGGCAACCCGTACTTTACTCCAGGGAGTCAGTGTGCTCTCTCCGTGCAAAGGCAGGAATCCGTGACAACACGAAAGTGTGGGGAAAAGTAATCAACTAAAAAGACCAACACTCACTTAGGGAAACAGAAGAAAAGAAAAGGGAAATTCTAATGCGGGAGACGACGGAAAAAAAAAAGGGGACGGGGAGGGAAAGAGAACAAGATCGGTAGCAGAAGTGTCCCTCGCGAAAGTGGGGGGGGGGGGTGGAGGGTGGGGGGGGGAACGAAGACAGTTAAGACAGAAAAAAAGGTCCTATCTATTAAGGGGAAAAAGCCGGTGTGGAACTCAAAAGGTAGGGTGGACTCCAAACTGTTAGAAAGAAACAAGAGACTAGCGAGGGGTCGGATAACTGGACTCAGAAATAAAAAGGCTGAGCCTTCTATTCCAGGGTGGAATTCCTAGACAAGAAGAGATAAAATTACCGCTGACTAGCGGCAGCAGTATGCGTGTCGAAAAACTATGGGTCTGAATTGCGTTTATAACACGGCAAGGGCAAAAACGTACAGACGGTGGGGAGGACCAGAAGCCACAAAGGGAGGGGGGGACAAGGACTAAGGGAAGGTGGAGTCAACGTTTACATTTTTTCGTTGGGAAAGATGGAGGTCTGAAGTCTAGCGAAAGGGAGAAATAATTATCGCCGCGGTTGTAGGGACCACAAGTCTAAGGCAGGAGGTGGGAAGGAGGAGGCAAAGGGGGTCCTACTACGGGTGGGGTGGTGGGGGGGGGGGGGGGGTTGGGGGGGTGGTGGGGGTTCAAGCGCGCGCACTTTGGGAAAGAGCTTCTCTCGTCTCAAAGCGGCAGATTCCCGGAAGAGATTCATCGTGAATGGACGCAGGGGGGAGAGGGGTGTTTACGAATTTTCTTAGAGGAAGGAGAAATGAAGGTAAGATGCCAAAAGCGAAGAAGAGTGAATCTAGCTCAATGCTTATTCTGATGCAGTGGCGAGAACGATCGGACTCGGGGAAAAGCAATCTTTTTTTATCATCATCTGTCGAAAAGGAGGCTCGTGAAAATGTGCCTTCTTTCTTCAGGGGAAGGAAAAAAAAAGGGGGGGGGGGAAGCAGAAGAGATCTAGAAACAGTGAAAAGAGAGAGATCGGAGGCACCTTTGGGGGGGAAG
>Ga0179593_1340654_pt1 | contig 23538 bp, 23 predicted proteins | sample CZODoug2_1_08_16_FD_185931 | JGI IMG/M metagenome (GOLD analysis project Ga0179593, IMG submission 185931) | Vadose zone soil fungal communities from Angelo Coast Range Reserve, California, USA - CZODoug2_1_08_16fungal (PacBio error correction) | ecosystem: Environmental > Terrestrial > Soil >...
CTGAATCGGAAGCTCCCGGGACGGAAAAAGATGTGCCCGGCCGCCTGCGTTATCAGCCAAGGGGGACTAAATGATCACCCTGCGCTTCCGGAGTCGGGAACTTGGGGGAAAAGCAATTAGTGAAAGCCGACAGCACGCTCGAAAGGGTAAAAAAAAAAGAGGGCGGTTCTGACGCTCCTCATTCTCCAAATCCCAGAAGGGGGCCTGGGACGGGAATATCTCCAAACCACTCCAGGAGCCCTCAGTTCTTATAAGATCCCGCGCAAAGAAATCAGGCAATCTAAGTTCTCAAAGGCATCCCTGTCAAGAGAATGAAGGCGATTTTGAAATTTCCGCGGTATATGCTCTTCAGTCCCGATGACGTTGCGCCCACTAATTCAAAGGTAGACTAGCTCGCTCGTATTTTTCCACGCATTTACCGCCATACTGTCACTCACCTGGCAACGATCGGGGGGTAAGGTCCGGCTGGCTTCTCAAGAAGCAGAAGCCCTAGCCTGAGAGTGTTCAGCATCTGCGTGTACAAGGTGCTCCGGGCCGGTGAAAAAAATGCTCTGTCAAGCACAAGGTTCCCACCTGTGGATAAACAGAATCATAAGATGTGACGCTGGTAGCGTGGCCTGAAAGTTAAATATCTCGGTACAAAATAGGATCCGGGGGCAAAACGGGTAGAGACGGCCGCGGCGGGGGGGGGCGGCCTGGATTTTGCGTTATCCGGTCGGGTGGCTGCTTAAAGGCGCGTCGAGGAAGGTTGGGGAACGGAATTAGTTCCACAGCAGAGGAGAAAGATTGGCGGTATCATACTCGAATGGGGTATGTCTAGGGACCATCCCTCCGGACATTGGAAGACAGAAGCTCAAGCACTTTTCAGTTCTCTCTCGTGTCGCATCAAAGAGCTCTAAAAAGGTAAGGGCAGCAGGGAGGTAGGGATAGGCTAAGACGGCGCTGAATGCTGCAGGAAGAAGATGCAGTCCGGGAGATACTATGGAAAGGGCCGGAAAATGAAAGGCAAAACCGGGGAACGGGGGGGACGGCGGAACCCGAGTTTCACGTAAAAAAGGCAATTCTTCACCTCCTTTTTAGGGGTCAAAGAGACACATGAATCTTTCATACATTATACCGCTGAGAGTTAGTGGGAAGGCTTCAGTGTAGGGGGACAAGCGCCCGGCTGACATCTGTAGAGGGGAGAACTATTCTCTGATCCCTGAACCGACTCACGTGTTCAGCTGTGCACTAACCAGGAAGCGGTGACCGAAGATAAGGGATTTGTCGTACCTGGGGAAAAGGTCAGAAGGATATTGCCGGAAACTTAGTTGGAGGGGGGGGGAACAGGGCATCTTGCAAAAAATCAGGGCCAGACGACTTCGTCCGGTGTTCTGCGCCAGATGGCAAGAGATGAAAAATTATTAAAGCGACACAAGCCGAGAAAGTTACGTGTCCTCCTGCCTATCCTGGAAGAAAAAAAATTGTAAATCGGAACCTCAGCGGACCTTATTACCCTTCATCCAGCACCTGGAGGCGGGAAAGGGTTCACATTATGGAAAAGGATCGGCGATTCTCTTCGGAGAAAGAGTAAGGTATCTAGACTCCTGTCGGATAAAAAAGGGGGGTATTCCGCTTTACGGAATTAAGCGTAAGTCGGGGGGGCAAAACAGAATTTGGGCGACAATTCCGTTCGAAATTCAGGAGGAAACGCACAGGATCTCACCTCAGTCCGGCTTGGGCCGACTCCTGTTAAACCCTGAATGAAGGGGGGTCCTCGTAGGAACTAGCGGAAAGACTCAATCTTCTATTAAGGACTCGCGGAACGTGACTGGATCAGAGGGGGAGGGACTAAGATAGAGTGCCGACCACATCTCATGTATGTACTCCGACAAAGGAGGAGCAGAAGTGGTCAGCGAAGGGGAGTCAGTCGACGTTCCGGGACCGGGAGAAAAAGAAAACAAATTAGAGTATGAAGAGAGAGATCTGGGCGTGCAAGGCTGACATTCAATCCGTGAAGGCCAGCTGGGCGCCTGAAGAGGGCAAACGCCTGCGCGGATGTTTTTCAAAAAAATGGGCAAACACTTCTTAAAAGGACGAGGGCACTCCGCCGAAGCGAGTCTTGAAGATTCCGCGAAGGGGCCTCAGTAAGAGACAGATGGTGGGAAAAAGTCCGCTTTCAAAAGTTCAGAGACGAGGACCCTTCAGCGGGGTTCAAGGTCCTGAAAAATATGGGAGCGCCTGTGAGCTAGCAGTGCAGGAAAGAAATTCGCAGGTCGGACCCGCCCGTGTGGAAAGCAACATAAGTTGTGGGTGTTGTTTTGTTGGTTTTAGGGTTTACAGTCCTAGCTGCCCTCCCGTAATCCCAAAACGCCGGAGAGAGATCCTGAAGGGGTGAGTTCTTATTGAAGGCCTCCTCCTGACGGCAATGACAAGAACCTCTGCTAGTGCTGGTAGGCCGTCATCTGCGTTCTATAGGGCATCTCTGACTATTGTGATCGAGAGGAGTGACCTTCCTCTCAGGAAGCTTTAAGGAATGAATCAGCTGGAAAGGACACTGGACAGGGACACACTAAGGAGAATATGGGGGGGGGAAACGAACCTTAAGGTTGCAGATCGGGGTCTGCCCCCATGGGGGGACGGGATCCTGATGCGTCCGGGGAATACACAATGTACTAATCCACAGTATCTCGGCCGTTCCTCCTCGGTCAGATCCGCTTTGAGGGGAACTTATCGGTTAGTCTAATGGGCCATGACGGAGGAGGGCGCTCTGTCGATAGGGGGGGATAGAACGTTCGGAAGCATAACTATGAAAAGGGGGTTCTCACCTGAAAGGACGAGAAGTGTGCTCTCTTCGAACCAGGATGGAGGCGGGGTTTGGTAGGTAAAGCTGCGGACTCTCGTTTTGCCCACTGGAAAAAGAGGGGTTCCTGGGGAACCGGGGGGGAAGGGGAGCCCACCACCTTTCACATCAGAGAATTCATTAACAGCGAGTGGCAAAAACTGAAGAAAAGGAAACGGGGAATCGCTGCGGGAACTGCAATGCGGGGAGGGTGCGTTAATTCCGACTAATGTATGCAGAAAAACATTTTCCCATTAAAGATAGGGCGAGAAGGACCATCAGGTTCCTGAGGGGACCGGACTACCCTCGTCGAGCTGACCCCTTACATGTAGTGGGTTGAAAGTATGCCAGGCCCTAAGGTACTGAGGGGGGAAACCCCCAGGGACCTGCTCCCCCTAAAGAGCCGGGCCTCTCAAAGAAACACTCCTTTCCTTGAGGCAAGCTTTCAAAGCAAGGAAAGAGGAGTGGCTTGACCAAAAGGGGACAAAGGCCGGCAAACTGCGTAATTTCCTGTTAAGCTGCTGTCCGCACTTTGGAGGGGGGCGAACGACAGCGCATTTGGAATACGGGAGGGAAAAAAAACCCAGGCTTCGGCTTGCATTGACCAGGAAGAAGATGGGGAATCTGCATGCCGACTCCGGGGGGGACCTGACTCCGTTTTGGGGAGGAGGGTCAGGAGGAAAAACTCAAACTACGACTATAGGAAAGGTAACTGGGTGTACTGAGGGCGACATTTGCGGGCAAGCCCTCTTCAACGCGGACAGGCATCCGTGCATCCTTATTGAGTGCCCGGAGATGCATTAATCAACGTGAGGTGATGTCATGTCGGTACTGGAAGTACGACTCTTACTGGCGACGGACTGGACCATGGGCGCAAGTTTATCCCCGTGCGGATGAAAAGCGCACGGGCCCGGGTTGTGGGAGCAAAGGTTCTCGTGGTGGTACCTCCCAAAAGACGAGAAAAGAGGAAAAAGTAGGCGGCCGTGGCTGCCCTTCTCAACTTACACTACAGCCTCAGGGGCGCCGGGTCATCCAAGGGGGGGAAAGGGAGTCCTGGTTGGGCCGGGAATATGTCATCTTCCATGGTAACTAAGAGGTTGAACTTCCCGGAAGCCGTAGGTCTAAACTTCTTTCCGGGATAAAGGATTCTCAAAAAAACATAAAAAGGCTGAGTCCTAATGAGAGCACAGCCACATCCCTTTCTCATAAGGGGTGTCGGAGGAAAGGGAGGTAATCAGCTGCCGTCGATAAGGGTCCGAATTAAGTCCTTCCCGTATAAGAGAATCCTGAGAGGCCAGGGTGCAGGAGGAAGGAAGCGTCTCCTCGCAATTCAGTCTTCGGAGGGGGGGGGGTAAATCTAGTGAACGCGCCGGAAGGAGAAGAAAACGTCCTTAATCCCTAAACAGACGGGCGGCCGTCTGCGCGAGGGGTAAATCCAGGAAGTTCTGAAGAGCTTGGGTGGTTTTGTCGATATGAAAAGGAGGCCTCCCCAGCGGCAGCCGGCACCTTACAAGAAAACGTAGCTGACCAGATCTATAGACGGCAATGACTTGTACCGTTAAGACTGGGAAGGCTTCCAGAATGAGAGCCGCGTACATGTCAAAAATAAAGCGTAGTTGGAGGTCTTTAAGAAGGTCAATTCATCATCAAACTCCGCTGGGTCATTTACCCCCGGCTTAAGTAGAGAAGAAAGAGTAGAGACCTACGATCGGGAGGCAATACCGGATGCAGGGCAAAGGTGCCTCCTTACCTTAAAACCCTTCTAAAAGGTCGCCCCGTGGAAGACGCACGGAGGACGGGGTCGTGGTGGAGCAGAGAATTTTCAGTCGGGGTGACAATTGAGAAAAAGGGACTCAATCCGGGCGGAAGCGTCCTTCAAATGCCGAGTCTGAGGGGAAAGGATTTGCTGAGACGGGAAGGGCTGGCGGAGGAGGGGGGTAGTTGAACTTCTAAAATGGGTTTACCGCCAGGGGAAGGGGCCCAAGAGGCTGTCCGGGATCAGTCGAATGGGAGTTTCCTAAAAGGGGGAGGGATTTCCTTCGAGACTCATACACGTGGGGGGAAGAATGTATTGTTGGCGGGGTACTGCATCGCGATCTACGTACTCTTCATCCGGCCGTGGGACCTGTTCAAAGAGGATACTAAAAAAAATGAGGGCCTGCCGCCTCGAAGGACCTCATTTACCGGGGCGTAAGGGCAAAACCGGTCCATTTGCCACGACACGGCAAAGGCGCGAGCCAACGCGTCAGAAACCGATGATTCCCTAGATACCCATCAGAAAGAATAAAAAAACTGAAATCCATGGGACGCCGCGCGGTGAGACGGTGAGCCCATAGGGCGCTGCAAAATTTAGAAAATCGTACCTGCGCCCCGAAAAGTCATATGGGGAGAAGGACCACGATTCGCTCGGGAAACTTACCTACCCAGGAAGACTGGCAGCTCCTCGACGCGGACCGTCCTATAAAGGGTACGTTTCCAGCAACCGGAAAAAGAAGATGAGTGCCGGTCATCCCGAACAAAGAGAAAGCGGCAATCCTTTCTGTCAGATCGGAAAAAATGAATTTTCCCGAAAAAAGAAAGGAAGCAGGCCTCGGGAGAACCTGGCCGAGGCCGAACTTAACCGTTCCGAAAACCGAGAAGTCACCACCTGTATGTTAACTCTTTCTATGAACCATAACCCGTCGAGGACCAAGGAACAGGAACCTAGGGGGAGGGGGGAAGGTGCAGTTGCACAAAGGGAGGAGTGAGGAAGAAACCACTGATTCGATAGAGAATCCCTTCAGGGGGGGGGACGAGGCCTTGCGGTGAGGGGGGGTGGTCCCCTGGAGTTCTTCGGACAGAGATTCGAATGCACGCAGGCAACGGCGCTCCCGATCTTCTTTGGGGCCGAGGACCAGAGACCGGGGGGAAAGAGGAAGGGACCGGAAAGAAGGACGAGGAGCGTCATTTTGGGAAAACTGGATCGCTTAAAGGCGCTGCCTTGGAGAGCAGAGAGGGGGGGGGGCAAAGGGGGACGGCCTGGAATCCGACGACGGCTTCGTCCCAAAGTGAGAGGAAAGAGGGGAGGCTAGGGGCAAGGGAACAGCTATCTCTCGCAACCAGGTATTAGGGGGATCGCGGTCTTCAAGGGGAGACCTTCTCAAAAAAAGTCTTTCCCTAGGGGAGGAAAAGAAGGGGGGGTCAGTGACGCGAAGGGGCTGAAAGGTTTTTATTAGATGTTTATATATCGGTAGTTATGCTAGTTCGGATCTCGGACGCGCGCGGTGTAGGGTTAGTGACTGATACGCTCGTATACTCAGCAGGTCTTTCTCTTCTTCGGGCAGCTTCCACTATTAAAAAAAGTTCAATTTTAATAGCAATTAAAACGATGGCTTACCAGGCATAAGCCCCGTTTAGCTCTTGTATTCTACAAAACGATGTTCTGGCCTTCCTTTTGGAGAATGAACCTACCATGTGTGAGAGCGAGTGAGTTTTTCATTCGGAAATTGCTCCGTACATTCTCAAGTGGGAGTTTTGGATGCCCATCTAAGGACGTTTCTCGCGGCCTGCCTTGCAGTTCGCAGAAAATGACAGCATCTGTAATGGTTACAAGGGAATGGGAGATCCGTCCAGCAAAAGGGGGGGAAGGGGCATCGCAGGCAAGCTTCCAGAACTTGGGCCGATAGATCGTTGTTCTTATATCTGATGTGATAGACTCCGGCATGCTGGACTTCAAAGGAAGCATGCAAGGTTCGGCTCTAGGTTTAGCATCTCAATCGAAAGAAATTGGGATGGTTCTCTATCGACGGGACTAAAAAAAGTGCTTCCAGTTGCAGGCGCCGGAGGGGAGAGGCCTGTTACGGAGCAGAAAGAAAGGACTTCGCAAGAAGGGCAGCCGGCAAGAAAAAAATCTGGACGCCCGGACCTTTTAGATCGGTGACACGAAAGGGACACCGGAAAATAGAGATCCTTCGGGGGGGGAGGCTCCACGGTACTAAATCCCTAGAGCTCCTGGCCTTCGAACACTAAACGGACAGTATCGGGGTTGTCAGGGGACTAATACCTTTCTTCGCAGGAAAGATACTTGCGCGAGGAAGGGGGGAGGGGATCACTGCAATGAGAAGAAAGAAAGTGGCGGGTCATTACCTCTTCAGCTAAAAAAAAAAAAAAAAAAAAAAAAACAAAAAAAAAAAAAAAAAAAAAAAAAGAAAAAAAAAAAAAAAAAAAAAAAAAAAAAAAAAGAAAAAAAAAAAAACAAAAAAGAAAAAAAAAAAAAAAAAAAAAAAAAAAAAAAAAAACAAAAAAGAAAAAAAAAAAAAAAAACAAAAACCCAAAAACAAAAAAAAAAAAAAAAAAAAACAAAAACAAAAAGAAAAAAAAAAAAAAAACCACAAAGAAAAAAAAAAACATCAAAGCTGTGCGGGCGTGTCACTTTGTTGGACAGTTGGACCGCTTCTTACTCGCTTTCACGTGCTTTTTCAAATCCGTTTCTTCCACGGACAATGGAACAGGAGAGCGTCCGGGCCGTACTCTCAACTCAAAAAGGGCGCGCTTCGTGATCGGGAAGTGGCTCCTGGGGAGAAGGGAGATTCTTGAATTCTTGACCTCTGTAATCTCTAAGGGTCCTTGCAAGAGCAACTACGACTAAACACCTTGAAAGGATCGTATTCGAGAGGAAAAATCATTGCCTCCGGGGCTCCTAACTCGTCGAGATTACCCCGGAAAACAGTTCTTGAGGCAACTTCGGTAAACCCATCAGTAGCTTTCATGAGGGAATCCGAGACAGAACAACGGATCCCGTGGCGCCCTAACTGCAATCCGCCGCGGGGAGAGAGGATTCCCAAAAGGGGAGGGGTTCTGAAAAGAAGCGAGGCAACGTGCAGGAACTCTGCCTTCCTTGTCTCTAATCAGGTCATAGTGACAGGGGGAGAAAAGAACATCGGAAATTTTTGTACATTGCGAGGGGGGGAAACCGGCTGTACTGAAAGAGGACTGCAAAGGATAGGCAAGGAGGCATCATTCTTCTGACGAACTGGCAAACGAAAAGATGACCTGCCGATCCAGGGTTGAAAATGTCTTACGGCCAAGTCGGTAGGAAAACAGATCGACAAGAGATAGAGCGGGAAAAGGTCCGGGTATGGCGGCCCTAATGAGGTCCTAAAATACAGATTCCAAGAGGAATTAATTCCTCCTTATCAATATCCCATATTGGCAAGGGTAATACCCTTCTTGAGTGGCATTTGGGGACTGCTTATTGAGACCCCTATTCTATCGCTTGTGGCTGTGATTCCCTTCTTCGCGACGAGTATATCCTTTTAATAAACGTAGAACGTTACGCCTAGAACAGGGCAAAATTTTTGGGTCTTCTGGTTTGTTTGGGAAGTCTGTCGTTCCCTGAGGTCTCGTCTCAAGACCTTATTAAGCCGCTATCTTACCTCTTCTGAAGTCTGATCAGGAGGGGGGGAAATCCTATAAAGTAGACTGGGGGAAGGCGTCAAATTTTTTCTTGGACCAATAATGATGGCAAGCCGGGACGCAGGACTTCAGTAAACACGAATGTCCTTGTCCTAAGGGGGTCTATCAACAAAAAGGAGGAGTCCCGAGAGATAGAAGGTCGGCCAGAACGGTTCGCAAGGGCCTTGTATGAGCCTATTTTCTTTTTCCTTTGAACTTCATAGGAGTCCTAGTAACAGGAAGAACCGGTCTTCCTGCCCTTATAACCCGCGACGAGAGTAAACTGGGCCAGGGAAGAAGTTCAGACTCAAGTACGACGCGGCGTGACACTTCATTTTGTCTACTTGTGGGAAGAAGAGGACATACTGCGCTAACAAAATAAAACTATAGGTTATTACAGTATACACCACATCCTTTTTCTGTGAGTATATTTTTGTTATGAGCGAGGGGCTGCTCCCGCGAGCTCATTGGGGGAATGCCCTAAGGTGGAGAAAGATTTTCGATAAAGAAGATCCTCCAGCGCGTCTGTCAGAGATCCGGGCAAGGGAAACATTAGAGAGGAAATGCTGTCCGAAGTTCCGCTTGGGGGGGAGGGGGAAAACGGCTTGTCCCTAGAAGTTCTCGCCCAGTAATTTGCCAGATGGTCAGGGGGTGGGGGTGTTATAGAGGGGGGCTGCAGCTAAGGGCCGTAAGAGGATCTCTTTAAAAGTCCGAATGCGCAATGTACCTACTAGGCCTGTTTGCAAGTCGCTCTAGATGAACTTTTGCCATTGAAAACCCGTGTGGGCTTTAAGACAAAATGTCACCAAAGGGAAGGGGGGGTTCCATGGACATAGACATGTACCTCTAATAATCCCCTATCATTAGACGGGAGAGGGTTGCCTGCCTTGAAAGGAATCAATAATCCACTCAGATACGGGGATGAAAAGAGACGCTCTAGGGAAGATGACGTCGTTTCAGGTGAGGTTCTCTGGGAGCTGTTATCCGGTGGATTGGCTCTATGAATGTGGATAGCTCTACCTTAGGTGGGTACCTTTCTTGAGCGCCAACCGTAACTAATAGGAAAAGGGGTCCTCATTGAGTCACTGTCTACCGAAAGTGGTGCAGGATGAGACGCTTGCCGGACCTTTTTGAACCTCGCTAGAGTTTAATTTTTTCATTGCGGTGAAAAAGAGATTTCTTCAAGGAGGAGGAGAAAGTAAAATCGTTAATCCATTTTCATCTTTGAACGTTCTTAATGGTGACGCAGCCGAAGTTCAGGAGGGGGCTTCTCGAAGGGTAAACTCGGAACCGAGTTAGGGTCCTTTAAAAATCGCTTAAAAGTCCTCCTTTGCAAGGAACCTAGGAGGGGGCTATGACAAAAGATGCTGGAAAAAGTCCTCATCCATTCATGCGGACAAATCCTTGTTTCTGGCAGGAAAAGGGGCGGTATACCGGATACCGGGGCCGGGGAAGAAGGGGAGGGAGGAGGCAATTATCAGCTGAATCTCTTGGATGGAGGCATCAGAGTGGGAGAATACCGGGAAGTAATCCCTGATTTGATAAACCAAGGAGGGAACCAACTTGGAGCGGGGAGCTCAGTAAGGAAAAGACGCCTTACCGTGAAATAGGATTGAAGGAAGGCACGGACGAGATGATTTGCCTGTCCGCGGGGTGCACGGAGAAACAGTCCGGTGGACTCTAGGGCAATGGAATTGTCACCGCAAAATCGGGAAGTAAGGATGCATGTAAGGAAACCTGACCTTGCTCCCTGAAGGCATCCGTCCCAGCCTGTCAAAAAAAAGCGCCGCGGGGGAAAGAATCGGGGGAAAAAAAAAGGCGAGGAAAGTCAATCAAAAGAATGCGGGGGGAGGAAGGAGTCGGCGTAGGAACGTGAGGACACCTCATCCAGCTTATCGGGGGGAGCATCGCTATAGGAAGTGATGCTATGTGCTTTTGAAAGGCTTGACATGCCCGGCCGTTCCATAGGCCGGCTGTGAGGAAAAACCTCATTGGAGGGGGCAGGCCGTCTATAAACTCTACCCTAATAGTGCCTGACTCCGGAATAAATCCTTTTGGGGGTCCTACCTCCCGGCCTTTGAAGGGGGAAGGCAAGGGATAGTGGTGGACGCGGATGGAATTTTACGGGTTGAGTGTGCGGGGGAAGCTGGAGGCGGGGGAGAGGTGGAGAAGACTTTTGACGGGGAGTCACATTGCGGTTTCCATGGGTGGAGAGAATGGTGCGCATGGAGAAAAGCTTATTTTGTATGAGATTAGCTTGTCAGGCACTTTGTTGGGGGGCGAGGAGTGTGCAATGAAGTCTGTTGGGGGTGTTTGTTTCTGATGAAGGAAGCGTACGCTGGCAGGAGGGCGGTGCGGGACGGGGAGGGGAAATGGATGCGAAGAGGCAACTGGAGGTAGGGAGGGGGATGACAACAAGAAGTCTCCGGGGCAAAAGGCTCACCACCTCCGCAATCATCCTTCTTCTCGTTATAACTACCACTCTTCCCCCTTTCGCCTATTTTACACACATCCTCCCATCCAAACGCTCGAGAGAAATCCCCCCTTCCTCCGTCTAATGACGAGGGGCCTGCTACTAGCCAACCAACAGGACCAGATCGGGCAGGGGTGTGAAGTTGTATACTGTTTGCCGAATTACGCGATACTTGAGGGGTCACTCGATCTGAAGATGCCGATGGATTCAATGCCCAGGCTAAGGCCGCTCTTGCGTCAGCTTCAGTTGTTTTGATCGTGATGATGAGAAAACGTAGCGAAGGAGAGCGGTCCCGAAAAACTTAGGACGTATTCGGGGGGTTGGGGGTGCCAGGGTGAGGATCCGAGCTTTTAGAGGATGTGGGGGGTGGGCAGGTCTATATGACGAGCGAAGACGGAGAAAGAGACAGGTTCTAATGTAGAAGCCGAAAGTGCAATGGTGTCGAAAAGTATTCGGAGAGCACGTACCGGTTTGAGAGAAAAAACGGGGGTCGAAAACTCGGCTGGCGGGCGAAATATGAGGGTGACTAAACCTTTCTAAATTGCAAAAGGAGGGCGCCAGCTGGGTCCTCACTGAATGGTCATTTCGCTGCCAGAGAAATCAATCTCTAACAACAAAGGATAAAATGAGAGAGAGGGTTCTTGAATGCGACACACTCAATGGAGGGGAAAAGTTTCTCAGAGGGAGTCTGAAATCCCAAGCGGGTCGGAAATTGGGGTTGTTTTTGTTTTTGGGGTGGGTTTTTGCTGGGAAAACACTCTCTCTCTGCGCCGAAAGAAGGGGAAAGGGTCTATATCCACTGTCCTGAGCATTGAAAATACTCATGAACGATCGGATGGGAAGGAGGCCGCTTGCCATCCCGATGATGTAAACGGATACCGGGGAAAAAAAAGGCCGGCCGACGGGTTCCGGGGGACAGGGGCCGTTCTAGATCAGGGAAAAATTTCAGCATTCAATTAAAACAGGGTGGTCAATTGGAGATAACATGCATAGATAAAGGGGAAGGGGGATAATATCTATCGTGTAGGGACCTACTTCCTCCTCCGAGAAGTGCCCTTCCCTTAAGGCTCCTGGAGAGGGGGTCGCTGAAGTATCGGCCGGGGTCAAAACATTATTTCATATACCCTGCTAAAAAAAAGGTTTTATCGTTAGGCCTTATTAAAAGCTTGGCTAACTGCTGCTCGGCAAGTAAATGAAAGTACTACTGGTGTCGCAGGGAAAACTAGGACAGAATACTTACCTCTTGTTTTACAAACCAGTTCAGTTACTTACGAAATGCCTTATCCTTCCGTGCTCTCGGGGCCCTTGGCTCGGGACTGGCGAGCGTACATCAGGAACCGTTTAAACCTTAAACTCAGTATCGGGACAGTCTATCTGGGATTAGAGCTTACGATCTGGGGCTCATTATTAAAAAAGACGCGCCATAACGATTAAGGCGTTCTCACGAACCGATTGCTCTCTGAAAAAAATTATGGTACCTCCGCGTGATTGTTAGGGGGAAAAGTCTGCAGGGAATACTGCTGCCAGGTTGCAAAACTATTCCTTTGCTTTCTGTACCAGGGGAAAAGTCCTCCGCTGCGGAACGAGGAACATTAAGCAATCAGGCTCAGCAGTCCTTTGCATCAGTGCGTGAACGTATTCCGTCAAAGGGTGAAAGCTTTAGGCCATCCTACGGCATACAATATCGAACCAGTAAATGGAAAGTATTAATGCTGTAAAAAAAGAGGAATATCTCTCTAAGGGAACTTCAAGGATTACCTTGCCATAAAATCGTCTATTCTTATCGGAAAAGGGGGGAAGCTCTGCGGGGGCTGCAAACGACATTGCATTGAATCCCATCATCAATTACCTACAGGTCCGTAAAAAGAAACATACCAGGAACGGGGTCGCCCTCAAAAGAAACTTAATCTACCCGAGAGGGATATTGCCCTCAATTAAAAGCTGATGGCGGTACGGCGACCTTCACCTCAAAAGCACCGCTGACCAATGGGGGGGGGGGTGGTGTTGTTTCCTTCGAAAGAAAGGCCTCCGATGCTCCAGGGGGGTCCTACAGCTGTCATTGGGGATAATTTGGTGCAGAACGGACCTTAAAATTCTGCAAACTGCCTGGTTAGGCCAAAAAAAAAGGGGGCTTACGCAGCTGCCGGAAAAATGAACCTTCAGTTTTAAGCTGTGCCAGTCTGGCCCCAGCTCAGAAGAAAAATCACGTCTAAGCTAAAGGTTACTGCGAACCTCGTCCTCACCACCGTAAATCTTACAACAGTCAGGCCCGTCATCCGGATGAAAAATTATTCAGACAATTAGAAGGTTCGACCAAAGGAAAGTGGAGTATGCATTCCAGGGTGGGCCCACTCTATCGGAAGAGAACGCTGGAAGAAAAAGCGTTATATCTAGGAGAGCTGCAAAGGAGAGTGGATTGGGGGATCCCAGAATGCGCGTTAAGACATCAAGAAAGATTCCAAGACAGCGGCTGAGGCCGCCGCAGAATAGATGGACACATTACCCGAGATCGTTTTGGCATACAGGGGTGGCACGTGTATTACGGACGGCCGTCATCGCGCCAAGGGGGGGAAACAGAAGGTCCTTAGCCGAATTGCCCGCTGGGCTCTGAGGGTCTGGATTAAAAAGTACACACGGAGTGGTAAAATCATGATCTTTTTCCAGCGTTGCAGACTGGGGGCCGGCGACGGCCCGGATTGGTGGGAGGCGGAGATGTGACGGGCACTCATTTGACACGTATGACAAAAAAATGTACCTGCGCGTATCCTCTGAGCAATGGCGCCTCTCCCTCTTAATGAGACGGGCGGCGAGAATGTTAGGGGAAAGGGGGACGGGGTAACGCAGCGGCGCCAAAAAAAAGAAGATCAAGTCCCTTCACTACTTTCGATGAAGGAGGAAGGGTCTTGGTTTCAAAAAGTTCTGGAGTCTGTTCGGGCCCGCGCCAAGGGGCCCATCCGCCAGCGACCCATGGGTCCTACCGGAAAATAAATGGGAGAATGATTCTCTATACTTTCCTCGTGGAGATTCTCGATGGAAGGGTCTATAAGATGGGAGCTCCTTACCTTTCGATCTTCGGATTTGTGTATAGCTTGGAGCCAGACGGGGGTCGTCATGCCCGGGGTATTTCCGGATCTTAATCCAAGCAGCCTCCTTCGGTCCTTTCATCGTAAGACTGACGTGCATGGTTCAGGGGGAAGGTACTTACATGTTCCGATTGAGCCCACTGGCAACCTATTCATGACAGACTCGGTACTCTTCAGCGAACGGGGAACCCTCTTGTTTTCGTGGAAATTTAATAGCTCATTTAAAAATAAGGACTAAATCGCTCCGTCTCTAACGGCCTCGGGAGGTAGTGCAGTCTGTGGCGGTGGATCGGTCTTGTCGGGAAGGACGGACGGCAGGAAAGGGGGGTTTCTCCCCGCTGCGGTCCGACAAAAAAGCACCTACACACCATTTTCCTATAAGACGGAACTGCAACTCCGCCGACTGGATGGCCGAGCGTCTACACTTGGGGTCCATTGCAAAAGGGGGGAAATACTACTAGCGACTCACGCCAGAAGGCCTTTGAAAGCAGCTGCTTCCTGTGGGGCAGGCCGCCGCGCCGGGAAAAAAGGTGACTCGAGGAAAAAGGTCTCTCCGAAGGGCCTGTCCGAAAGCACGGCCATGGTACTAACGAGGCAGAAAAAGCGAGTCACTTCTCCAAAAAGTAAAACTCACGGAGGCACACCGTTTCTTAGGCGCGCACAGCTTACAGGGCAGAGTTTAGAACATCAAAGATGCCTCAGTGACGCCGCGGTAAAAGAAAAAATCTCTCCCGATCTAGCGAGAGCCACGATCTAGAAAATAAGATAAAAGTCGCGACACCAGGTCAGCTTGGGGCCGGCGAGTGAGAACGCAACTTACCTTCCTAGAAGAAATTGTCCGTACCGTGGTCGCAGCGGGAAAGGAGCTATGTTCGTTCCGGATGTGATGCACGATCTCGGCAAAAAACTCAGGGAGGGGAAGAATAGGAGGCCTTCAGGGGGGGACCCTGCCAGCTGCCGAAAAAGCCAGGATGTCCACCTTCTCTATCAGACACGCGAAGGCGATGGAAAAAAAATTGGTATTCAGAGGGGGGCGGGAGATGGACCAGGGCGGAACACAGGGGGGAGGACTTCAGCCCTTCGAAGGCGGCGGGCCATTTTCAGGGGGGACTTCTGCTCGTCTTCATGTCGTCGATCATATATACCGAACAAAAAAAAAGGCAGAAACTGGGTAGGACCTCGGAAGGAAGGGGCGTCCTTCTTCCGGAAGTCGACAAGACTGCAGCGGAATTCAGGAAAAAACTTAAGAAAGCGATCCTGACTGGCCGGACTCCCTGGAACCCAAAAAAAAATTGGGATCCTCGGAAGGAACTTTGCCTCTCGTACCTGCAAGGTGAACGGGGTCTGAAAAAAATTGTCTATGCGATTGGTCCATTCTGAGGGGGACGAGAGCGAGTGCAGTAACCTGAAAGCCTGGAAAGGTATTTCCTCGACGACTGTAGGCGCCAGTGGAAATCGCCGGCGGCTTGAAGAATGTCTAGAATGGAAGCTCGAACAACAAACGGTCGAGAGTAGATCTTAGTGCGGTAGTAAAAGGGATATTCCTCCTGGTCGGAACTTGTTCGCCGCGGAAAGGGAGAGGACATAAAGACCGCTTAAGGGTCCGCTCGAGCCCTTCTGAAGAGAGAATTCGCTTTCTTGACATCCCAAAGTGACGAGAAGCTTCGCTGTGTCCATTCAAAACAGCATCGTTGTGACACCGTCCGGCCAGCCGGATCTGAGATGAAGTTCTCTCTGCAGTCGCAGCAGACATTAAAAAGGGGCCTGGACCCTCGGCTTCCTAACACCGAAGTGGCCCGGCCATCGCGAAGCCATAAAAAGGAGGCGGAGGATCCGCCTCTCCGGTGCAAAAACGGCTGACCTTCCTTCGTGTGCTGAGGCATTGAATCCGGTTTGAGGATAGATCACCCTCGCGACTACCAAGGAGCGATCGGAGGAGGAATTCCGGCGCCAAGGCTGAGAGCCGTTTCCTTCGAACCTCCTGCATAGGGCGCGCAGTACAACAGTGAGTCAGAAGACTGCCCGCCCGTACTTGGGTGTGCCAGATCGTGCCACTCCCCAGGGACGGAACCCGGCAAGGTCCTGAAAAACCCAAGGCAAAAAACTCCGGTACGCGGTATCTAAAAGGCACGCACGGGCGAGCGGACATCGAGGAAAGCTGGTAACTTCAGGGAGAGCGAATCGTGCAGTCAGAATCTCACTCTCGAGTATGGGTATGAGGTAAGTCTCTCAACCTATGCCAAAATGGAGAACGTCTAACTCCTTTTCAGCGATGCAGAACAGTGATGACAGTGCGTGATGTGTGAACTTGTTAGTGGGGGGAGGGGACTCTCGGTAAAAACTGACGCGGGAAAAACTTCAGAAAGGGAACTTTGTCACCTGGCACCAGCTATCCGGACGACGTAGGACGGCCGTCGACGCGCTGGCTGCTTTCCGGAAAAAGAGGCCGGGGAAGAATCTTGCGAGCCTCCGACTGAAATCTTTACTGTTCCTCCGACGTCGCCGACGACAAAAAGAAGGGGTCACGCCGATTGCCGTGGAGGAGATAGTTCACTCAGGTCCTCTAAACGAATGAGAAGGGACCCTTTTCTGAACGCCTGTGGTTCAAAGGACGCTTCTGAATGGCCCGCAAGGGGCATGTACCCAGGCAGTCTTCTGGTTCCCGGTCGTCGCGCAGAAAGAAACCCTCTTATCACCGGGCGCACACCTGCACAGACGAAAGACGACTCAGAAGAAAATCCAATCTGAGTGGCTGTTACCTGAGCTCTGAAAAGGGGTTTCAGGAAACTTAAAATTTCTCTCTGACGGAGCTGGTGGTCCGAAGAGGGGGGTAAGGGGACCATAGACCATCGCAGGGTCAAAAGGAAGGGCCTGACAAGGGAAGGCTTCGGACTCTCTCAGGGAGTGGGGGGATCGATCGACCCGCACGAATGGGGAGGCCGATTGGTTGCTGATGTTATCGGACCACCGTTCTGATCCCTCTCGACCAGTAAATCGATAAAGAAGGGGGGGGGGGGGGTCCTTAGGTGTGATTCGCCGAAAGCTTAATCGTCATACGATCACACTCTGGAAGTACATATGCCTTCGATCTGAGGAAAAGACCACGGAACTGCATGTTTGAAAAAGGGGGGGGAAGGGTATTATTACATGGAATTGACGATAGGAATCAGACCGAGATTAGACTACTTTCGGCTGAACCTGGGCTCATACTAGTGTAAGAGGGAAAATTCTGCTTTGCGTGGGAACGGGCCCTTGATGCAAGGGGAGGCGGTCATGTCACTCCGCCAATTCCGCTCGGAGCTTGACCGGGGGGGGGTATCTCAAGCTCTAACCATCAGCCTATCGATTCGCATGTGGGCTAACAAATTGCACCGTATAGGGGGGGGACAGGGGAACGCGGCAGCGGGGCCCCGGTTTAAAAGATGGGCCTTCTGACGACTCCGTATTCTCCGGGGATTGGGCAACTAAATGTATCCGCTCAGAAAAACAACACCACAGGGTCTAGAGATCCGGAAAAAAGCCCTGGAATCCTGGTTTTCCTTCTACGGTCCCTTGGTAGCCGCTGCCGTTACTGCCGGATGGGATCAGTGTCCCTTATGGCACCGTCAAGGTGTCCGGCGGGATGGGGGGGAAGAGAGGGGAATCGCCCCGCGGCCCGAGCTGGAGGGATACTTTCTCTTAGGGCCGTCGTCGCAAGGCACAAACTCCCGCCTGTAACCTTCAACAGGGAGGGTTCGAAGATCTAAAGTCTGCTCAAGGGGGGTCTCTCAACCTTAGAAAAAATAGTGCCCCTGTAGGCAAGGCAAGAACACCGCCACGCAGAGGGGGCACAGGGGTCATATAGCTGCTCACTTGGCAAGGACGGATGCTTATTGGATGCTCGGCTGCCCGACGAGTTCAAAATCGTACTTTCACCGAGAGGATCGTAGTTTTAGAGGGAACAGAACTTTAAATCCACAAAACTAGGGTCGGGGGGCAAGGAGCTAGGAGATCCCGAGCAGAGATCCAGAGACGAAAGGCGCGCACCGAAGACTTCAGTCCGGGGAAGCCGTACCTCGGGGGGCTGGGGGAGGAAACAAAAGGTCCACTTGGACAGCAAGGGCACGGAAGCATCCGAACCACTGGGGCCTTCCGAGTAAAGAATATTCAGGGAACCTCAGATCGGGAAGGGGAAAAGAAATCTCTACGTAAACCGGTCTTTCGTATTGCCGGGTCTGTCCTTGCTGTTAGAGGGCGTGACCGGTAAGGGGGAGGCCAGGTTTTGGGAATTCGGCCGACCGCACGCATAGTCTGAAAGGGGAAACTTTCTTCAGCCACCGAAGGCGACGTACCTCCTTAACCATAAAGGGTGCCTACGCCTAAGGAAAGCAATTTCACGTGACCAGCCTCTCGGTGTTTCGGAAGCAGAGCCACGAACGTCCTTCCGCTGGTCCCGCAACTGGATTGAGGGCCGCCGTCGACTTCCGGGAGGGATTCCCTATCCTTGCGCCGAGTTTTAAGGGCTGGGTGCCCGGGAATCACGTCAGGAGGGTGTCCCGAACGCGAGTCCCGAAAGCGGTTCAACCATTCCAAATCTGACCGTAACATCCGGTCGCGCATCGAGAAAGGATTACGGGGAGACCGCCCTTCAGGGGATGAAAGGAAAAAAATCCGCGTAACAAAAAAGAGCTAAAAACTTATTCCTACGGCTGAGGACACATTCTTAGGGGGACCGAACCGACAAAATCAGGTCAGGGAAATTGGCCGTCTCAGCCGTAAAATGACGGGAACGGTGCAAAGGCGGTATTGGAGGGTCCTTCGCGATCCTGACCAGTATCCTTTCAGGTCCGTACCTGGGGCAGCACAATCCGTCACAACTCAGTCCCGTGGCAGTCCTCTTTGCCTGAGTCCTTAAAGGAAACTAACATTCCTCTGTAGGGGGGATGAACGGAAGCCTGCCTCCTTACGGAACTCTCGGCCGCGCCGACACAAGGGAAGAGTCAATCGGACCGGCGATGACGAAGAAAGAAATAGAATTCTTCTTTGTCATCCCCTCCGGTTAAGCGGACCGTGCTTCCTCAGCAGGAATCGAGATCTCGCACCGGCTGCTTAGAATTTAGGTGCTCAGAGGCGTAACTGTCCATGCCTGCCGACAGGGACTCGTTATGGAACTCCTTCAATCATCATGCCGGATTCCACTCTCATACCGGCTGGAAAGGAGAGTGTGGGGAACCTACATTCCTCTGTTGTTTTAACAATCGTCAACGATGACCTCTGGGGAAATAATCAAGAGAGCTGTTACAGTCGGGATGACTGGCCTCCTCTTTTGCTTGAGCTTGTGCGATTTCGAGAAATTTCTAATCGGAAAATACCTGACGCCGCGCGATGTGAGGCTGGTGGGAAAAAATCAGGGTCCTCGACCGTGCTGCTTATCAGGCAAGACTTGCACGAACCGCGGATGTGAAGTACGGGGTTCGGGAGAAATGTGTGTCAGCAAGTCGACCTGTCATTAGCCACAGCAGGTTCGCCTACTGAGGGAAGGCCGCCAGTCGCCCGCTGGCGTCGTGGGACAGCTCTCGGCGAATCAAGGCCGACAGCGCGCCTTGAGAAAGAAAAAGGTCTAACACTCATCATAGGGAGATGGTGCCGAGACTGTCAAGCACGTCTACAACCGGCAGCGCGTCCGCAAAGAATCAATTATTTATCACCGTGCCCGACTTACATCTGCAGGAGAAAGGACGTAGCAGGCAGGCAAACTTCCAGGCAACCAGCCATCGCGCGGCAGGAGCAGATATCTCCTTTTTTCGTATTCGGGGTGCCGGACGACCGGCAGGTTACACTGCCCGCCCAGAAGTCAGACTGGCTGCCGACATCGGACTAGTCGGGATATGGGGTCATCCGGGAGCGAAGACCGTCAGGAGCTGCCTGCGTAAGGCCCAGCTGCTCGACTTTTAGAATGCAGACAAGAGTCTGCGCCCGTCGCGCAGGGCCGAAATACAGCATGACTTTCCCTCCGGGGGTTGTTGTCCGAGATCAAAGACCCAGTTACTGCTGAATCCTAAAATCCTGGAAAGAGGGATAAGGGGGGGTTGGACCCTTTGCGGCTCCTGTAAGAAAGAGCGAAGGAGGCCCCACTTCTCTTGAATAAGTGGGAGAGGGGTTTAGAGGCGAGCGAATCCTGCCGCTCGAGTACGCTGTGAGCGAATTGGGGAAGAAAAACTGGGGGAGCACTATAGCAAGAGGCAAAGTTCTCCTCACCTGTAAGAACAAGTCCTTTTCTCGAAAAATTATGGGAAGCCGTCGGGTATGTTTCTGACGGAGCTGGTACTCTCTTTTCTGACGCGGTTCAGTGCTGGAGTGATTCGCCTGCCGGGAACCCATCGGCGACATACGGGATCGCTCTAGAGAGCCGCCTTTTGACACCGGCGGAAGTCCAAGGTTCACCTTTCACAGCTGCTAACTGACGACGGGGCTTCCTAGTACGCGATCTGGACTAATTCGATGCAGACACTAGAGTTGTCAAATTGACCTTTACGCAATTGAGAGAGAGAGGTCGGCCAATCATGGACTGCGGGGAACACCCGAAAACTAGCTGGATCCCCTAACCAAATAGTCACGACTCGTGGGGGGGAATTCCTAAGGCATACACCAAGGGGTCTCCGTTCCCCCGCGGGCCGCTCAAAAGCCAGGATAAAAGCGAAACAAAGCGGACCGATCGTCGCTAAAGTCTGAGGGCTGCTGAAGCTTTCACATGAAAAGGCAAAACCTTGCCACTGTCGCCGCTACCTCGATCCGCAGACGTTTGTAACATCGACAAGATGGTGGGTGGACTCGGAAAAAACTTACGGCAGAGTCATGCTTCTGTATGAAACTTTCGAGTCTCTGTCATTCGGGAATCTCCTGCCGAAAGAAGTAAAGACACCGATCCGGTCTGCACTAAGTAGGGGTCTGACCTCACCTACTATCGGATCGGGATTCTTAGAGGGCCTCGTCCAAAAAAAGCTGCGCATCGTCCATGGGGCCGAAATCCTTGTCGGATTCTCAGTTAGGTCAATGAAAAAACCGGTATGAACCGGTACCTGCGAAGGTGCGTCATTGTGCTAATTGGGTCGACCATCTCCTTCACTAGGGGGGGCTTACCCTTGGAGATCGAGCTAAGTCATTTCAGCGAGGCCTTAGTAGTGTTGGGGTGCCCTGGAGGCTGCGGGGTGCACACGCCACATCTCTGGGAATCAGCGCTCCGGGGATCTAATCCTTCCGTAAACCGTCCAAGGACCGGAATTATCAGGGGGAGGGCACTGGATTATCTGCAGGTAAACATTTGCGGCCTTTCCAAGAAGGGGCAAAATGAGAGATACCCCGGCTCCGCATAAATGGGGTCTTTCTACAACAACGGAGGGAGGAAATAGGGGAAAGAAGGCGCATCATGGTGGAATGCCCGGCCGCTACTCGAGAGCCGGCCGGCGCTGCCCGTAACGGCTACTTACCGGCGTCGACTGTGGTTGAACGCAGTACTCGCGCTCCAGAAAAAAAAAAAAGCGGCCTCTAGAAACGCTTGCTTTCTCATGTGGCGGGGGGGAAAGTAACTCTCCGGTCCTGCGCCAACAAGGATGCAAAAAGGCCTGGACTCGTTGCTATTCGGCCCTCGCGGAGCCAAATTCAGCCCGATAAAAGGCGAAGAATGGTCGAGAAAAAGGCCACTGCCTCCCAAAAGCGCATGTTAACCCACGGGGCATCTAAAGGCAGGAGGAATCGCGTAGGGTACGAAGTTCTCTGTGGGAAGATAGCTCGGGGGGAAAGGAGAAAACCCGTGTACGATTGTCGCTGTAACGGTCACAGCCACTCTTAGGTTGTACGAGGTAAAAAACTTGGGACAGACGCGCTGTCAGGGGGAAGATGGGGATTATATCACAGAAGAATTGTGAAAATAAAAGAACCCCCCCATCGTCCGTTCCTATTCCTTAATGGTCAGTTCTGGTTCGCGACGTAGAAAAATTGACATTGATATGATGCCCATTCCAGGGGCGGACAGCCTTGGCCCAGCAGCAGGAACCTGGGAAAAAGGTGTGCCACAGGACCGGGAGGGCTTCAGGTGGGCATCATTTCGGTCCTTGGACTTTTCTGAAAAGCGGCGAACGGCCCAAGGAGGTTAAGGCTGGCGCGCGGGTAGCCGTTTCGGGTAAGGAGGGCCGGAATATGGACCCTTTAAAACTTAGGGTTGGGGGCACTATCTTTCTACCCGGAATCTTCTACATTCTGTTGACTCCTTCCGGGTTAGGCGACCTGTGAAAATCCCGCCTGAAAAAAAAAAAATGGCAGATCCCTCACGCATGAGCAAGTTTACAGGTAACCCTTTTGAATCAATCTTGGAGCGCCAGTAAGCGTGAGCGCCGGAGCCGTTACCCCACTCTTGCGAGCTTCTAAGCACTGTTTCTGATTGGGAGTTCAGCGGGATTAAGACTAGGTCCTAGGGTTCCGGCAAATTGCCGAGTGTTTTAATGAAATCCTCCGTCCTCTGTTGGGATCTGCTGAGGTAAACAAAGTAACCGGAAAGTAGACCCTGAGGGACAAATCCCACGCTTCTGTGCCACCAACAGAATGTTCTTCCCCGAGCAAAGAGAGGTGCACCTGTACCGGGACATGCTATTGTGGCGGAGGAGTTCTCATCCTCGGCCCGATCGTCACAGAGCAGACCTGATAATCGCAACGGCCTATAAACCATCAGGGTCCTACACTGGGGGGGCGACGCCCGTGACAGTAAGAGTACTGGTTGGGGGGGTGCCCGGCGAATAAACTTACGTCTCATATATTCAAACATGCCCAGGGGCCAGGTGCCCGAGGTGGAAACGCCTTCCGGAAGGCCTGTGCTGCGGTAACATTCTGCCAATTCCGGAGGTAACTTCGGGGGCAGAAAAAACTTTCCACGATGAGCCTGCCGGAGGTCAAGTTCCATATCCGTACCGTTGGGCTAGGATGGTGAGACATCTGAACCGTTCTTGACTTCATCCTACTAAGGTCAATTTCGTGCATATAGGTCTTGCTTCCTAATCAAAAGGATGCATAGCTGAGGACATGCCTGGAGGTCGTGGTCGTAATGAAGTGGAAATTTCAAGGGGGATAAGGGAACCTTTTTCCTCTCCGGTCCGTATTCCCGGTGTCATCGGGGGGGGAAGCAGATCAACCTTTAAAAAAACTCAAAAGGCCTTGGCTGGGCTCCTGGAACACCAGTCCGGTTTTCCTCTGGGGGGGAATATGTGCAGTCCCTCGTATATTGCCATTGCTGGGTACTCTCGAATTTGCTACCGATGCCGGTTCGATTGATGGAGGGCAAAGAGCGAGTGAGAACAAGCCTCTCATTGGTTACCCGATAAAAGTCGAGCCCAGCTTGGCTCTACCGGAAGGCGTGAAACAGGTCGACGTGCACGGGGGAGGGTGGGCCTCACAACAACGGAGTAGGAGAGGAAAGATATATATCACCGTTTCTTCAGCGAAGGCCCTGGTCGAGGCAAACACTTTGGGGCCCTAAGTAGGATGACATCTGCGTTAAGGGGAGGAAGACTTCGACCACCGGAAATGCGTCTCGCCACTTGAACCGTCGAAGAATGTTGCAACCCGCAGGTACGAAAAAGAAGCGGCCGATGGGAAACGGGACTCGACATAACCTGCCTCGGGGGGTAAAATGGAAAAGACCTGTCCTAAAGGGCTGTGCTGGGGTTATCGACTGCAGAAAGCTGAAGTCGCAGACTGAA
>Ga0179593_1671333_pt1 | contig 23538 bp, 18 predicted proteins | sample CZODoug2_1_08_16_FD_185931 | JGI IMG/M metagenome (GOLD analysis project Ga0179593, IMG submission 185931) | Vadose zone soil fungal communities from Angelo Coast Range Reserve, California, USA - CZODoug2_1_08_16fungal (PacBio error correction) | ecosystem: Environmental > Terrestrial > Soil >...
TGGGTCAGACGCCCTCTTTCTGCGCGGGCCCGGGAAGGGGTTTTGAAAGGCGGTGGACAAAACCGCTCATGTCGGTGGGACTCCAAAGGGCTTAAACAACACCAATGGAGAATGACGTAAATACCAGTCTGAACGATCCTAACCCTAATCACGCGGCCCCGAAACGGCGGGAGACAAAAACGAATGGACCGAAGAACCGAAGTAAACCCAAAACGGGGGGGTGGGTCCAGGAGCACAAGACGCAGCTCAAAAAGGAGAAAGTAAAAGCAAATGGCCAGAACGACAAAAAGCACCTTCGAAGGACGAGGAAAAAGAAAAAACCAAAGAAGAAAAGAGAAAGACGGGGGGACTAACACTCAATCAAGAAGAATACGACTGACATGAACGGGAGGGTTTCCCAGTAAGACGAAGACTCCTTGAGAGAAAAGGGGAGGGAGGTTTCAAAAAGGAGAAAAACACGGGGGAAAGAAAACGTGTTTAAGGAGGAATGAACAATACAGGGAAAATCGGAAAAGGTGGTACACCAAACGGGGAGCAAAGAACAAAACACATCGAATAGGGGCAGGAAAAAACACGCCTGGGGACCAAAAAAAATAGGGACCAAAAAATTGGGGGGGAAAAAGAGCAAGGACGACGGTGAACAGCAAACTAGGTGTGGCAAAGAAAGGGGGGTTCAGGGGAGGTCGGGGGAAGTGCAAACAGGACCCCGACCGAAGACGAAGTTAAAAAACATCGAAAGAATGCTTCAGGAACAGGTAGGAAGAGAGACACACATTTCTCGAAAAAAAGGGTTCAAGTGGAAACAAAAGTTACTAAAGAAAGAGTTGAAAGGAGAAAACACCAAAAGTCGCGGCCGAGGAACTGGGGCAAACCGTCGGAAAACGTAAAAAGCGACATTGGGAATATGGAGTCTTAGAGGAAAATCAATAACCTGCACTGTGGCAAGAAGAAAAATGATGCGAGAGTCGAGGTAAAAGAAAGCCCCGGGTCGGCGGCCGGGTATGCACGGAGGGAATCCTCTCCCTAAGAAAACACTAAAGGTAAAAGAGAAAAGAGGTCTGAACGGCTGAAGTCCTAGACACGGCCGTCCTTGATACGGAAAGGCTCCTCACATTTTCGGCAAAAAGGCCAACCGCAAGCGTCTGCTTACGCAGAGGCGCCGGATTCCTGACGAGGTCCTCTGTACCCCCAGACCACGGGGGTGGGGAAAGAACCGAGCATTTTGATGCGGTCTGGCCTTGCTCCCCGTCTACCTGGTGGGATGAAATAGGAAGTCGTCGACCGTCAACATGGCGTTAGCGTGGCCTGACATCGAGGTTAGCGAATTTCTGGTAATAAACGTGGGCCGTGGGAGGGATCAAAGTTTCTCCGTGGCCCAACTCCGAAGGTTGGTGGGTCGGTCGGAGTCGGTACCGTGGTGCGGTCCCCACCACTTGGCCGGCTGGTGTTCGGTACCAGCACGGAGAAACAGAAACGCCGCCAGTCCGCGTCGACTCGTGGGGATATCGCGACAAAGTCAAGTACCTTGTTGCAGGGGCTATAAAGGGGGGAAGGGAGTCAAGTGGAGCAGCGCTGGGCGGGAGCCCCCGTAAGGAAATCCAAAAGAGAGAGACTACGAAAACACGGAGTGAATTCGAGCAATTGCGGGGCCTGCGGTCGGCAGAAGCCTGGTCAAACGTGAAGTGGTTCAGGTTCCGGAGACCCTCGTAAACAGCGGAAAGTGTGGGGAATTTCGATATTCTGGTAACGGAATTGTCGTTGTCTCCGGAAAATGTAAAAACCTTATGCTCTGCGCGGACACCCGGCTTTCTGGGCTCTGTTGGGCTGGGTATCTCGGCCACGTCCACGAAACGTGAAGATTGATTTCTTGGGAGGAGCGCGCCGTCCCGGGTGGGGGACATTAACTGGGAACTTATTAAAGACCAAGCGGGGGGGGGAAGGCATTTTGTGTTTGTCCACCCAAAAACAAAGGGGGGGGGGAGGGTGTCCACAGCCTGGGGAAAGAAATGGCGGGAGCGTCTAGATGGGCGGGCGGACCAAGAGAAAGAATAAAAAGTGACCTCTGCCAAAAAGGCAAAGAGGTGGATGTCTTTGGGGGGGGGTGCCAGGACGAGACGAGCAGGGAGGAAGGCTAACATCCGCCTGAAGCCGACTGTTCGAAAGGATTGAAAGGTAAGGGGAAAAGGAAAAATTTGAACGGGGGCAGGGGAACATTCATCAGAAGACCGTCAGACCAACTGTGAAAGGTAGGCCAGTGCTTGGGACGAGAACTTGGAACATACCGGAAGGAAGAAATAGCATAAAACGATGAGGCTTAGGAAAACGTTTCAAGGCAAAGAGTGTGCTGGGGGACTGACAACTTCGGGGGGAAAAGAAAGGAAAAAGGCTTGAAAGGGGGGACCAAAATCCAAATCGTCGAGGAAAAAGCAAATCGACCAGCCAAAGGGAGGTTCCGGTTCAAACCTAGGGGGAAAACAAAAAAGGGGGGTGAGAGAAACACCATGCAGGAAAACTGGCGTCGAGATACGACGGTGGGAAGACGTAGAGCAAGAATATGCAAATCGGGAGGATGATTGCAGGGGGGGGTTAAAAAGGGAAAGGCGATTTTCCTCGGACAGGGCGGAAAGATCCAGCTACCGAATTTTCTGGGGGAGGATTAAAAGTCGAGACCGATCAGAAGAAAAGAGAACCCAAAAGGCGGTGAAGGCATCAAACCAACACATAAAATAAACGGACTAAGAGATTTTTCTGGGTGCGACCGGAAATTAAGCAGGCCTACCACCTCAAACCCGGACACGGGGGGAATAACAAACCTGAAAAAGCAAAAACATAAAAAAGTGGGATTGATATTCCAACAGAGCAAAAGAATGAAAAATGGCACGGTCTCAAACGATAAATCCCGTTCTCCCGACCTGAAAAAATCAGCATATTAGCTCGTGGAAAAAGAAAGGGTAGTAAAAAGCTTGCGGGGATTCATTGGAAGTAAGAAGAGAGAAAATCAGTTACACCAAAACATTGGAGGGGAGGGGACTTACACCTCGAAGAGCAGCGGACCAGTAGGGAGTGGATATTCCCGGGGGGGGGGAGGGGAAGGGGGCAAAAAGGGGAAGGGTGCAAATCGAGGGAGGTCAGGGGGGAAATTGGGAGTGTAAGAACTGGTCGGGGGGGGGGGAAAAGCTGGGGGGGGAGCAGGAAAAAAGGAAAGAAAATACGACAAGACATCTTTAAAAGGGGCCATTCTCAGGAGGGGGAGAGACCGGCAAAAACTAACAAAGGGCGAAAACCGAAAAGTGAAGCTAGGGGGACCACAAAAAAAAACTTACCAAGGTTCATCGCTATGGGGGGTCTCGGAAACGAGAGCCCCCGACTGCGCACTAAAAGGGAGAGTGGAAAGAAAAGGGCACAGGGAAATAGCTGGGCGTACACGCCAAAGACAGGAAAAATCGGAGTTCAGAAAAAAAATGGGGGACGAGGGGGGGGGGACATGAAAAACAGGCTGAGAGAATCCTGAGCGTTGGGGGTGAGAAGAACAATCAGAGGCGGGGAAAAAAAGTTGGCGGAAGATATGTTGTAAAGGACTTAAAAAGAAGGCCCGCAGGTAATGGGAAGGATTCCTATCAAAACACAAAAAAGAGGGGGAGGGAGAAAGAAAAAAGCGACATGGACAAGGTAGAAAAGTGATGTAAGGACAAAAAAGCTATCAAAAACTAGAGGATATCATAACGAAGAAGGGGATCGAAAAAACAGGGGCAAAGTGGTCAGGGGGACGCTTAATGTTCGTCTCCGAGGAGTCAACTGAAACCTAAAATAAAGGAAAACCACTAGGGGAACCTAACTCCCTCAGGAAGAAAAAATTTACAAAAAGCGGAGGGTCGCCCGACCCAGGCCCGAAACTGACACGGGGAGGGGAGAAAACAGTACTGAGAAAAGGTGACTGGACATGAATTACGGGAAAACATATAATGGAAAAGTCCTTAAGATGATTGGGGGAAAATACGAAATTACAAAACAGGAGTTGCGCAGGGTCTCCGAAAATGAAATGGTAACGCAAGGGGGACATCTGCAAAGAGCGAAAAAGAAAGAAAACCCAGAAAAGACGTGGAACGGGGGTACTGATAGTCCGCTTGAGATTGTTGGGGAAAAGGAGAGGGTGTGGGTAACACAAGAGGCAAAAAAAACCTTAATGGGGAAAAGCATTTGGGGATAAGGAACGGCTAGCGAAAAGAAGAAGTGGCTCGTTTCCTGGGAAATTACTGGACAAAGCGATCCACGAGCCAGAATGCAGAAAAAATGAAAAACTTGTGACCTTGAATCTCCCCTAAACAAGAAAATGTACAGAGGTAGGTCGTGGCATCTCGGGTCGGGAGGAAGACTGAAGGTTCCGGAAAACTAAAAAAGACTTCAGTCACAACAAGGGGAAGAGGGGTAGTAACTGAAGTTCTGGGCAAGAAGATGAACGATCAAAGGGCGACAAAGTATAACAGACGTCAAAGAAGGAAAAAAATTGCAGCAAAAACGACGGCCACAACCAGCGGCCAGTCCAAAAGAACCCAACGACCTGCAGGCTTCACGACGCGGGGAGGGGAGAATGGGGAAAAAAAAATCAGCACTTTTTTGGTCAGGGTGGTGGGGACACTGGTAACAAAGTAACTTTGGGGTTAAAGCTGACCTGAAGCGGAAAAAAAAGAACAAACAAAAAGAGTTAAGGGGCCCCATGAACGGGGGATCATGGGCGAATCTTCACATTAGGGGAAAAAAAAAATGCAAACCTAGGAGCCAGACATTCGTCATCAAAAAGAAGGAAACTGTCCCTTCACCATCGGTGGGAAAAAGCTCAAACCAAGGCCAACTTCCAAGAAAAAGAAAAAGGGGGGGTGTACTCGAAGAATATGCCCTTGAGAAATGGACGGAATTCACCACTTACCAAGAGGGGGAAAAAAACTTTAACAAATAGCGGGGAAAAAAAAAGGAAAAAAGACTAAACATCTTGGACGTATGGAAAACGACTTGAAAAAGGTAAAATCCGTGAAAAAAAAAAAAAAAGGGGACATAAAACCCAAAGAAAAAAAAACGGAACTCCACTTCGAAAGTCCGCTTGCAACCCGGAGGAAGAAAAGTGGGGATAAGGGACCCTCCTCTGAAGCTTGTTTGAAAAAGTGGCAACCAAAGCCCTATGGGACTTGTGGGAAACTTCAAAAAAACCACAAGTGTGCACAAATGGAAAACTCAAAAAGGTAGGGGGGTCAGAGAAAAAACAAGGAATCAAAGAAGAATTCGCGAAAAAAACTAACTGCGGGGACCCGGGGGGAAATTCAACCAGGCCAGAGGGGCGAAAAAAAAAGCTGGTGGTTCATGGGGAATCAAGGGGAAAAAATGACAGTAGGGGGCCAGAAAACCAAACCACCTTCAAATGGAAGACATGGAAGAAAACCCAACTCCGGGGTGAGCCTAAGAAAGGACGGAGACGAAAAACCTCCAGATGCTCCGGACAATGTGACACATTTGTCAAACAAACAAATGTCCTAGGGACCGCATGAAGGAAGCGCGGGTCACCAAAGAGCCAAAGGGGACTCAACTTTGTGAAAGAGTAGAAGTGAAAGAAACTAATAAGACGCCGATAAAGAAAATGGAGGGACACACAACTCCAAACGGAGGTCGGACGGAGCCGAAAATAATGGTCTTCGACTGAACTTGGAAAAAAAAAACGAGTAACGCCCGGGTAAAGAACGGTGGGGAACGAACACGTCTGGTAAGCCCGGGAGGGGCACCTTGGGAGACATGCACGGGCCCCCCGCAGAAGGACAGAAGGAGAACAAAAATCAACCATACGCCCTTAAGGTCGAGAGGAAGGGAAAAGGGAAAATGCCAATGAAAGCCCAAAATTGGCAAGAGGAAAGAAGGGGTTTCAAAGTTTGTTGGAAACACTACAAAGACGCAGGGGGGCAAGACCGCATCACCAGGAGGAGGGGGAGGGGATAAAATACCGACATAAAGCGAACCAAAAAGCGTGTCAGGGGAAATATGACAATTTCATTAAATCATAAAATGAAAGGTTAAGGATTTAAGAAGCGAGAATCTCGGAATATTCCGATGGTACCCGCGTCTCTCTATAAACGTCCTTACACTCATGGAGGAGAAAAAAAGTCTGTCTGGAAAAAACAGGGGGGAGAAAATAAATCAAACAAAAACAAAACAAAAACGTAGGGGGGAGGAAGGGGGTGGGGTCGTGTGTAGGGAAAAGGGGGTACAGGCACTTGTCGACGCTGTGTGCTGTCGAGTACCGCAGAGGAGATTACATGAGAAGACAGACGGGCTCATCATTTGGGATTAAGCCAGGAAGCACAAAAGGACTGGGGTTGACTGTCACGGCGCCGTGTTTTTGTTATGAACTGACTCCCGCGGTCGAAAAACAGCTGTGGTGGGGAAGAAGAGGGAGAAAGGGTAGACGGGTTCCGGCGAACTTGAAATGGGGGGGGGGGAAAATTTAAAATTGGGGTCCAACGTCCCATTGCGTAGGACGTGCCAGGGAAAAGTAAATCTGGAAAAGATATAGGATATTGTTTAGGGGAGGGGCAAAAAAAACTGCTGGGCGGAGACGATCAAAACCAAAAAAAGGAAATCGGGTGGTTGAGAGTTGACCAGTTCGGTCAAAAAAGGGGACGTGCGACGTGGTGACGGTCCAGGCGGAGAAGAATGCATCGCAAAGGGCGAAGTGCGAAAAGTGGGTAAAAACACGAAATCAGAAGAATACCCGTGGTCGTCGGGTGGGGGGCCCAGCAAGCTTCCCAAAGTGGTGAGCAAAAAAGCGCGTGGGAACCAGCCAGGAAAGGGAAAAAAAAAATTACAGGGGGGAGGGGAGATCGAGACTTGGGAAAAAAAGAACAAGGCGTCAGTGAGGAGGCGATCGAATTGCGGTCTAGCCGACGGCTGGGGGGGGGAAGGAAAAAAAGAGTTGGTCGGCCGTGAAAGAAGAGGGACGGTTGTTGGGGAAGCGTGAAAACAGGCATATTGTAACAGATGATGGAATCGGGATCCCTAACCAGAGCCGAATCTTGACGACCTCGGGAAGTGAGTCAGGTGACCGCATCAGAGGGGGGCGCAAGAAAGGAGGGGAAGGATTAAACACGGCCGGGAAAGAAATGGGGGGGGTCGCAGGGGGGTATTGAAACCCACCCAGTGGGAATGACTTGGGCCACGCCCCCTTGGGAAAAACCGAGAGAAAGCGCCGTCGAAGATGCGGGAGAGCATCGACGCACTGCATTTTGGAGACGGCACTGGAAGGAGTGGGTGGCGTATTTGAAAGGTATTTCGAAAAAGAGCTTCCATCAAAACAAAACGCCGCCCACACTCAAAATGTGGGGAGAGGGAAGCTTTTTTGAACGAAAGATTTAGGGCGGGTGCACCAGGGTGGACCGGGGAAGACATGTTGGGTGGAAGGAAGGTGTGACGGCGGACCAAGTCAGGGGCAGAGGGTTATTTTCCGTCAGTACGGGGGGGGTTACCCCCAACAGGGGGAGACATCAAAACGGCTGTGGTCAATTGGGAACGAATTTTAAGGAGTTTTCCGCGACCAGATCTCCCATCGGGGAAAGCAAAATAGCTTAGCCAAGCAACCGCCGGTCAGGGGGGCCCAACGAACTCGTAGAGGGGGGAATGGGAATCCTAGAGGACACACTTGTCGTCAGGGGGACCAGGAGCTCAAAATTTAACAACAGGCCTGTCCGCTGAAGGGGACTAAACGCGAATGGTAGCCCCGGCTGCGTTTAACAGGCCTCTGGCAGGGATTTCGGTGGGTTTGGGCAGGGGGACAAAGTGTTCTTTGCACAAGCCTGCTCCCTCTTACTGGAGTTTCTTTTGAGATATGTTCGAAAAAAAAACATCGAAGACTCTTCCCCCAAACCCTTAAGAGGCTCCAAAAACAAACCTGCGAAACGACCGCGGTTTTGAGCCGGCAAGGGGCCCCTACGCCAAACGCTAGTAGCAACCAAAACTCGCTTAAAAGAAACCTTGATGTGCCGACCTTCAATTTCGGAGGGGGGCTCTTCGACTCTTAACGCATCCTTTCGCCCCTGCTTCAAGAAACCAATAATCGAGCAGCGGATCGGCAAGTACTTGTCGGATTTTCCGATCGCCGTACGTACAAGGGGTGGAAAAAAACGTGAAGTTTGAGGAAAAAACTCGAAAAGATAGAAACAACGCGTAAATGGTGAAAAATCAATTCCGGCAACGGTGGGAGGGGGGGCAAAACGAGTTGTGCAGAGGGAGTCTCGGGGTCCTTCGCACCTCCGGAACTCCGTGGGCCAAGCCAAAGACCGGTTTTTTGGTGAACTGGGCTCTGCAAATCGGTAAAAATGCTCCTAACTAGGACATCCCATGGCTGGGTGGGAGCGCCGTAAACTGGATTCATCCGAGTGGGCGCCCGGGATGGAAAGGGACTAAACAGCGGTTTCCTTGGCGCTGCGTGGGCGGCATTCAAGCCCCCAGCTTTGCATGAAAGAGAATGCGCAGGGAGCGGGATTAGCTGGGGAACCGGATGGACTTGCTTCTGTGTGGGACGAAGACCCCGTTTATGCCCTGGACGGGCGGCGGAAATCCTGGTAACACGAAAACGAAAACAGACTGGCCGATCGATCACCTACGCGGTGAAATGCCGTTAATCATCAACGACGCCCGCTTTTCGGGTGGAGTATATGGCCCGGGAAAATCCCTTTGAACGCAATGGCCTGCCTGGGGGCGAAGAGATCAAAATTCAAAACAACTTTAAGGAGTGAGAAGAGAGAAAAATCTCATGTGCCGCCGGGCCAAGGTCCCGCATAGCACGCGCCACGACCGAAAACCGTGATGAGACCAGGTAAACCGCGAGGAATCCGGAAACAGTTGAAGTCAGGTCGCGCACGGACGTAACCATCCAGCGGGGAGGAGAACGAACAGCGAGTCCCTCAGAACATGTACAACTCGTCGCAGCCCTGAAGAGAGCGAAGAAAAAAGAGGGGAACAAGAGGCAAGCCCGATCCGAACACGCAAGAAATGCCTTAAAGATGAAAACGCTCCAGGAAATTGTCCATTCGAAGATGAGGAGGGAGGATGCCGAATAAGTGGTCCATTGCACCGAGAAACCTTAAAACGCCGGGACGTCAACCCGCACAAACGGAAAAGGAAACAAGAAATCTTACTTGACAAGTTCAAAGGGTCAGTTTTTAGATGAGGTAATTGAACTTGTTAACACGACACGGAACCGAGAGCAGATGGCAGACACTGGGGGGGGGAAATCCGACCGAGGCGCGAATAACTCTGGGGGAAGCGCGAAACCGGACGAGTTACCGAACCGGAGGGCCCGTTACCGACAGGCAGGGAAAATCTACCAAACAAACCTCAAAGGCGAGGCGCGCGGGGGGACTAGCCTAAACGGACGGTGATTTCTCAGTGGGCAAAAATTGAAACATTCAAAAGCCAAGCCAGCTTGAGGTAAGGTCGGTTGGATCAAGAACCGAAGGTTACTGGGAAGAAGCTTCCACGATCGAACGACTATCTAAAGACTCCAGAAAGATCCGCCCGAATAAATCCGCGAAACCGCCAAAACCATACCAGCCTGCACACAAGCCAGCAAATCATCCCGGAGCCGATGTCTCATATTTCTACCTCTTGAGAAGCGAAGAGTGTTTACAAATTTTGTACCTAATCAGGGGGGGGGAACACCATAACGTTTTGACGAAAAAGGGTCATTACAAAAGCACTGGCCTATGTCGTGGAAAGCCAGGCGCTGTTTAGGGAGTTCTGGGAACAGAAATTAACCTCGATCTTACTTAACGACCCGCGTCAATTCCTTCACACCCATCCTGCTCCGACCTGGACCCGTGCACAAAAAATGTGTGAAAAACCCGTTCACACTTTAAGATTCACCAATACGAAAGTGAACATAGTTCAGAAAAAAATTCCGGTCGAAAGGCGAGATGCGCTGGCTGGGCAGCAAGCTTTTGAGGAGGAACCGTGCCAAAACCCAACATCCACAGCCGGGCAATAGGGGGTCCACGGGTTGCAATCGCCACGAGGAGAAGAAAACGACCGGGCTGGAAACTGTGTCAGCTGGCCAAGAAACAAGTCGTGACTGGGGGTGTGCCCAAAAAGGGATGTCAACACGTGGGGGAGAAATGGGACATACCCATTCCCGTCCTATCCTAATCCTCCCTTCGGGGGGGGGTCCACTGTTGGGGACTAGAACAAAAGATGACATTCCTCCAGGTGTCGTAAAGGGAATGCATGTGTCATGGAACCCACCCACGACGAACCATCCAGGGTAAAGCCAAATAAACTGAGGAAGGAAAAAAAACGTCACCACGGGATGGGAGGTCAAACGGAACCAAACTCACTGACCCAACGCCGACCGCAGAAAAACCAGGAGGGAAAACAAGAATGACGCCTTCCTGTTTCACAGGGGACGGAACTATGAGGATTTCCAAGAAAGGGGGGAAGCTGGTCCACCTGCTCACTTGACGAGGACAAAACGTTTTGTGGAAAGTAGCAAACAAACAAGACAGGCTGATCGCCCAGAGAGAGTAACCAGACGCGCCAGGATGAAGGGGGATTGAGCCTTGGTACCGACCAAAAACGAAGCAAACACGCTCAGGGGGAAACAGAACGGGGTCGAAGACGAAAACATGCTTTCGAGTCACCATGCCAGAAAACTTTCTAATTCCGTCATGGACACGGACCCAACGGCTAGCTACCAGGAAAACCAATATCGCCGAGATCAAGACCGGGCGCGCCTACGCCCATGGACCAGTATCATCCACCACACAATGAGAAACCTAATGAAAAGACACATCACCATTCGCGACGTCTTACCCAACCCGGAACGCGACCACACTGTCCGTCCGGGATGAGCGACAGGAAAGCATAAGCCGTGCACGGGGGGAGAAAGATTTCGTTGGCTGAGGATTGCGAAGCAGTTCAGATGAGCGCCGGCCAGGGGCAAGAGAAATCTTTCGACCGTTTGACATAGTCCAAGGAGGAAGGGAAAAAGAGAGAAATCGTCCCCACCGTCGAAAGAGTACTAGGGCAAGACCCGCCGGTGTCTAGGCTAATAGGAAAAGTCTCGTGCCCATCATTCCTTAAAAACTGGAAAACCCGGGGGCAAATCTTCGGTCCGAGAAAGGCTCCTCCAAGCAGGGGAAAAGAAAAAACACTGTCGGTCGTTCCACCGAGTGTGGGGAACGCGGCATGGATCGGGGCCGTCTTGGGGGAAACCGGTAGGAACGTGATTGGAGAAAAAAAAAAAGGCCTTTGGAAGATCTGGCGAGGCGAAATGACAGGGGCCATGACGACGAGAACCCGATTATTGTCTGTATCGGGACTGTTCCATGAAGGATCTGCCAGGGGAGAAACCGGCCGGAACTACGAAGTGGTTCCGTCGGTCCACGGTGAAACAGACGGGTACCAACTTTCTGTTGGACGGGTCAGGCCGGTCGTCAAAACGAAAAGACCAGCCGTCGAACGGCGCTTCGAAACTCGGGGGTGGGCCCAAAAAGATCCATCGGTACGTTCGTCTGGGGTGGTACGTGATTGGCACAAAAGGTGTTTGCAGTAGCATGAGCGCACACCGCGACGTGAAACTGACGAGGCGATCGAGAAGTTGGCGGCCGGTACGTCCAGGGGCAGATCGCTGGAAGACGGGTCGAGGCCGGAGGCCTGACACAACCGTGTGTTGGTTTCTTCAGTCACCCCAGTCAGGAAGGGGGGCGGTGTTGGCCCCTTTCGGGATAGGGACATGAAATGTGCGAGCGGTATTCCCATGAAAAAACAGGACACCAGGGGCGGCACATCGGAGCGGGGGACACGATGTGAAGCGGATAGGGGCCGCAAAGATAGAAAGCCGTCCGTGGCACCACAGGTATAAAGGCCCGCCTTGGGCGGACGTAGCTCCAAGGGTGTTGTGAAGGACGGGCAACACCATTTCGAAATGAGAGTGTGGGTCTCCAGCCATGAAAAAAAAACAGTACCAACCCCCCCACCCCCCACGAGCCGTACACATGTATTTGTCTATGGGGAACCATTGTAGTCGACACTCTTCAAGTCCATACTGGCACTACCGTTCATGCTGAATTTTTGATCCGGGGATGGGATATGGTGTTCCGACTAAGTGCCGACTGCTCCCCAGAAGCCTAAAAGCGGCTTGTCGAAAAGATCTGAGGGGTACGGGGCCGTTTGCAGGGGTACTTAGTGCGGCCGGGGGGCATCGCCGGAGAAGGTGAGGGGAGACCACTTTTAGTGCCGTCTTGTCCTTCGGGGTCACAGAACATGGCTTAAGACTCCGAAAGGGGGAACAAACCGGGGGCGGTAGCGTGCAAAGGCCTAACCAGAGGTCTTGCGCGGGGGACCGGACAATGCAGTAGTAGGCCCTCGGGACGAAAAAAGAAATCGGCGGGGGCGTTGAGTGTGTGAGGCGGGGCGCGCAACAAGGGTCGTCAGTGTTCCAGCTCTCCCCAACACACGGGGGGAAAACCACGGTGCGCATCGGAAGGAAGTTAACAGTCAAGCAGTTCGACTATCGTGGACTGCGGGCGGACGGGGGGGGGAAGGGCGGGGGCGTCATTCGTTGCGCCCATGAATCACCTCAACTCACAGTTTTTTCAGTTGGTGATAGTCCCGCCGAGCCCGAAAGAAATCGACCCAAAAATTCTGGTAATGCAACCCAACGAAGAGGAGAAGGGGGGGTCTTTTTAGCAGGCAAGAGCGAAAAACATCACCCAGCCCAAACACGCGATATCAGCCCCCCGACAATGTCTGGCTGCACCTTTTATGTGAGAATTCCCGGGGCAAAGAGGAGTGACCTCACGGCCTAGAAGAAAGGTAGTCGTTTTCCCCCAGTGACTCATCGCCAGGTTCTTGCCCCTCTCTTAGGGGGTCGCCAAAGGGCACCTGCCTAAGGGCAAGCGGAGAGCCAGGGCAGTGTGGTGAAACCATTGAGTGAGACATCGGTAAAAAGAAACAAAGAAAAAGCGCGAAAGGTTGGGGCAAAGTAATATTCCCAGTTGGCACTGGAGGGGGGGCGCATTGGTGTTCAACGGTAGGTGGTGTGCACGCCTGAGGTTCCGGCCTGGCTCAAAGGAAAAATGGGTTGGAAAACTTCTCCGGCCGTCACAATGAATGGCTCATTTTTCGAATGGACAAATTCCTCACGGATGCGGGGACTGTCACTCGTCCGTCACGTCCAAAAACCGGATTTCGTCTTGAATAAAAAGTACAAGGTAGCTTTGTCCCTGGCGCGTCGGTCCGGGGTCACTGGATCGGCGGGGAACCCGGCAAAGTATACGTTAGTTGTGACCACAGACAGCGGGGCCCCTGGTCGAGGGGTTCTGCATACGCCCTATCCATACAGGAGAGACTAAACTCCTTTGCCCTAAACGCAAAGCCGCGGAAAATCGTACCACCGGTGATCCATCACAACGAGAGGGGGGACAGTATCACGTTGGCGCGGCTCTTGGTCAAACACGGACACCAGCACGGGCCGGCAGCAAATTTTCGCACGGGAGAAGCAAAACACCAACAACGGAAAAGGGAGGAAAAGAGAAGAAATCGCCGAAGCGGGAGAGAACAGCCGCCACGGAAGTGTCGGGGCCAATAGCCGAAGACACGACAGACGGAAAACGCCCGTGGGGATAACAGCAAAAAAAGGCATGAATCCCGAATCAACCATTGCGGGGGAAAATCCGCACGCGGTGTTGACGTACGCCCGTCCAGGCCCAAGGACGCGTACGAACATTGGCAAAAGACCGGGTCCAGCACGGGCTTCAGGCCGGGGAACCGATCGCGACTCCCGCGCGCTCACAGGAACCTCCCTGGGTAGGCAACGCGAAGGAAGGCCGCACGTCGCGGGAAAGGGGAAGCGCTCACCAGCAAAATGGTCCCCATTCCGAAGGAGCAGGGCGAGAACGCGAATTAAAAAACACTCCAGGCATTGCGAGCCCGACGTTAACGACCTTGAACCGCGGGGGGGAATCGCCGCCCCCAAAACCCAGCACAGGAACGGAAATATTATTAACTTTCCGTCCGGATTGAGGTTTACCGAGGAAGTAATTAATAAGAACGAAAAGGGACCGCATCAGAATGTTCCAAGGAGCAGCTCATTGCACGAAGACGAAAGCCGGCGGAATACTCGGGGCGATTAAAAGGATGCGACGGTTTACCCCGGAGAGACGCCGAGCCCAGCATTGCCAGGATCGAACCTACCAAGGGGGCTCCCAAACCGCGCGAGGCTGAAGACTCCGTGGGGGATGGCGAAGTGGCGGCCGGCAGAAGTGCCAAATGCGAAAGTTCGGAGGAGGTCGCGGGGGGTTGACAATTACTAAGGGGCGGGAAGAGAGCTTCGGGGAAAATCGGGGGGTACGCCTAAGAACCTCCCAGAAGGAAAAAAAGGGGGGAAAAAAAAGGGAAGCAAGAACGCCTCTAGACACAAAAAAAAAAAACCTTAAAACAAAAACACCTGACAAGATACCTCTCAGGGACGCTACAGCAGCAGTATTAGTACGGACGGCAAATCCAGGGGGAAGAAATTGGGGGGACCCGATCGGAACACTAAAACGGTTTGGCGGCCCGATCCGGATGAAAAATAAGGGCACGAGGTCCCACTTCCCGGGCGGCTGAATCTGCAATGCGGGTCACAAAAACCGAGAGCGAACGGAGCGAGCGTCAAGAACCAAGGAGGCTGGTTCAAACATGTCGGGACGCCAAGGAAAAACTAAAGTGCCCTAAAATCGTGGGGTGGGAGGTCGGCCGCCGAGATCACGCAAAAAACAAAGCACCTGACCAGCCCCGTTCAAGAGCCGCCGAAAACCGCGAAAGGGCCACAAGGAGAAGGACAGCCTGTGATCAGTCCTTGCCATAACCGGCAATACCCACGACAAAAGTCAGCAGGGCCAGGGCGCGAACCCAGACCGCGTCGGCGAGGCACTAGGGCGCATCTTAAACGACACCGCGCGGGATATTGGTTTTCCAAAGGGCGGCCAATCACTGAAACGGGGGTGACCCCAGTCAAAAGCCCCGGTGTGCTACAGGGAAAATCCCCCCCCGCGGCGAGATAAACATCAGAGGAGAAAAAAAAAGAAGGCCCCCTCAAACTGAACAGGCACTGCACGCGAGTCTCACCGCGCATGTGGAAGTGGGAGACCAAAGCGCGACAGGGCCTCGGGAACGCATATGCCCTATCCCACATTAAGGCTTATAGTCAACAAAACTCGACGGGAAAGGAAAAAAGGTGTCGCACGAAAAAATCGAACGCAAGGCAATCACAAAATGCTCGACGATGGAACACTGTGGTCGAAAGTTCGAAGGGCCGATCACATTTACGGGGACGCGGGTTTACCGCGCATGCAGAAAGGGGAAAAACTGTGTGGAATAGGGAGACGAGACGAATAACCGAATCGCCGAGAATCGTGGACAACTTCTTCCACGACGGAGGGGAAGCCTGGTCTTAACGACACGAATGTTACAACCTAGACAACCTCGCCAGTTGGGTGACCGAAGTTCCGATGAAACACTGACCAGGGATTTCCGGCCCTCGCGCTGCGATGTCCATGTCAAAACGCCCCGAAAGCCCACGCGATTGACCAGACAATATCTCAGAAAATCGAACCCTGCCTCAGAGCCTACCGAAAAAAGAAAGGGAGGGGACGACGATTTTTCCATGGGTTGAAAAAAATTCACGTTCGACGACGAGGGCACAAAAAAACCGCTAAGAGAGTCCGGTCGTCTGGACCCAAAACCAAGAAGAGGACCGCTCGCTGCCAGGAATACGGCCAGCAGGGCGCCAGTCAAAGGAGGGGGGAAAGCATCACGCTTAAGGGGGGGGTGAGGGGGAAGGGTGGAAGAAATGATGCGAGCAGTGAGAAAAAAGGGTCAGGGAGAGCCCCGGCGGCGGCTTAATCGTTTCGGGAAGGAACTACGGAAACAACAACAACGGAGAAAAGGAGGGAGACACCTCCCCAACAAGAGGTATAAGCACTATCAGCCAGCGAACGGGGGCCTGCAATCGTACCTGTCTCCAATAGGGAGGGGGGGATCGGGGGGAATTTCGCACAAACGTGCAGAGTCTGCTTGAAAACCATCGACGGGTCCGCCGGGCACAATTCGGGCGTTCCGGCCGGTGGGGTGGGGAATAACGGCGCCAGTGTGTAAAAAACCAGGACTCTGTCTCCAAAGAGGGTGGTTTCTTGAAAGGACCACCTTAAAGCGAAGGCCCAGCCTGGCCCAAAAGCGATGGCAGGGCACGGACGACTCAGATAGATAAATGGGGTTTCTGACAGCGCGTGAACCGTAGTACTGAAGACGCAAGGTCCAAGGTCCGCCCGGAACGGGGGAAAGTCACGTCGTGAAACGTGTTCAGGGGGTCCCCCACCGGGAGAGGTTGCGGCGGTAAAGGGCGTCAAGAACCAAGATCAGAGGAGGTCGCGTCCTAATAAAGGGAAACGACTGTACCAGTCCATAACAAACAGAAGAGGTACGTTTTCGTCTTGGGGTGTGACACGGGGACCTAAGAACTTACGGAAAAGTGATTCAGTGGACAAAGGGTAAAACCGCGCCCCCGTAAGGAAGAGCCGGATGAGAGGACTGTGGACCCAGCCCCATGCGGAGGAGGCAATAGGGGCCTTTGGGTAGAGGGGCCAACAGGGAGGCTACGGACAGCCCTTCATTTCACAGTTGGAGTTTGGGGGTCATTGACTTTTTCTGAAAACTTCTTACGCAAGAGGGGTAGGTGTGGGGGAGGCTTGTCAAACCATATGCTTTATTTAAAAACCTCGTGAAAAGGTCGGCCGGCGGGGGGATTCACAGGAAACAAGACGGCTTAAGGGGACGACACATCAGGGGTAATGGGACAAGCGTGTGATAAGCCGTCGTTTCCGGCATTAGGGAAGGTCGAGGCACCGCAGCCACCGGACGTCAATTGCGCACAGGGTGGGGAATCCCTTTTGGCCCCAAGGTACAAATGTTTTTCTGTCCCGGTGGGAAAGAACCAAGTCCCCACGAGTCTAAGATGAGGGGGACGAGGAAAGCGCGCGGACAAGGGTCGAACTGGCATTCTCGATTGGTAAATATGCGGCCAAACGTGATCAGGCCCAGGCAACTGCCAAAGAAGCACCGTTTTTGCCGTACGCGCGCACGGGGGTATTTGAACGGCCTGGTGAAGGTACTTTTCTGCGCTTCATAGGCAAAAGGTGGAAGAAAAAACCTGTGTTCTGGGGGGGCCAAAAGGGCCCCTATGGGGCGTGGCACGACATGGGTGTCAAAACGCTGGGTCAATTTAGGATTGCGAGTACGTTTTTTAAACACCAGAAGGTCTTGGACGGAAAAAAAAGGGGGGGCACATGCACGTCGAAAGCACCGGGCCGTCAACCCGGCTTGAAAGTGGATGGGGAAAAATGGTCGCGCACTTTTCAGTGGAACCCTCGGGAACCACACGGGTGAACCCAGGGCGCGCGCAGACGCGCGGAAAGTCAGGCGCTATCCATTAATGCCGGGCAGCGGCGTGCGGTGGGGGTGGGCAGGGGGAGCAGGAGCATTGCCGCCCTACTTCTCCCGTTCCCGTGGATCTGGTAGTTGAAAGCTTGGGAGAGGGTCGTCGTAGCCCCGTCGAGCTCACCTTCCCAGAAAAAGTCGGTAATGCTCAACACCAAAACCAAGCGACCCGCTCAAGGGAATGGCAAGTTGAGCGAAAAGAAAACTTTGAAACGACCGGGCCACGAGAAGCACCCCAGGCGTCTCAACACCGGAGGGTGAGGAACCGAACTAAGGTCCGAAAAGTCTCGTCTAGCTCGGGACCGTACCAAAGTCCCGCCCCCGGCACGCCCGAACAGTGATTCAGCCAAAAGAAAAAAGTCGATTCCGGGCAAGGGCGGGGAGACATGTTTGAGCTTGTGAGCGCGTCCGTGAAAAATGTGGGTAAACCATAAGTTGGGAAATACTCAAAAATAGAAAATCGAAAAGCGAAAGGTCAAAAATATAGACCGGAGGGTGCTGGGGGGCGGCGAGGTGAAGCGGGATTTCGGAGGTATAAGGAAGGTCGATCGTCGGTGCTGCGCAAGTGCCTACAATTTTGGTTAGGTCGGCTTCCAAAAGGTACATGCTCATCTTCCAAATGACCGGATGACTGATGGGGAGGGCGGACCATGGGCAATGTCCGGTCCTAACCTCCCGTATTTTTACACCCGTGGAAATAACCGTTCCTGTTCCCCGGGGCACGTGCGGGGTCGACGAAGAGGAGGACCCCCGGGGCAAATGCGCGAGAGTGACCTTGACCCGGAAGGTCCCTGAGCGCTGTTCTCACGAAGGACCCTTGAAAGGGAGCTCGGCCCGGAAAAAACTTCGGGGGCTATGAACGCCAACTGATGGAGAATGGAAGGTGATTTTGCGGGGTCAGAAAGACGGCGTCAGTCGAGGGGTCAAGTTGAAAGCGCTGATTTAATTTGTTCCCCGGAAAAATCAATTGCGGGCGTAGTTGGGGCGGAATTCGGACAAAAAAAACGGGAGTAGAAGTAAAAAAAGAGAAATAAGTATGCCCCAGAACGCAATTGCCGCCGGACACATGGACGGACCAAAGACCCGCAACAGACGACCGGCAAGGGGTGACCGCAATCCCGACGAGGATAACGTGACCAGCCAGGTTGCGTTTCAGGGTTCCTGGAATGGTATACGCGCTGTCAAAGCCATGACGGCAGAAACGAAACAGCAAGATCCTGTTCCACCAACTAACGGAGCAAACGGGAAGAACTAAGAAAATCGCGACCAAGAAGATCCGGGAAAACGGCCTGTAGACACGCGGAAAAAAATCAGGCGGGCTGACCGACAGGGACGCCTCACCAGCAGAGATGGTCCCCATTAGGAAAAAGATGAGACTAAGTACAGCAGTAAAACAGTCGGAGAAGGATTGAAAAAAAACCGCAGGAGGCGACCTAAACACGCCGTAATAAGCTGAAACCGGCCCCCAAATACCAGGACCGAATACGGACAACTGAAGAAAAAAAACTGGAGTTTACCGAAGTTACTTAACAATACATAGACGACGGACGCTCAGCCGGGGAACGACATGGAAGGGAATCCGACGCCGGGGGACCGCGAAAGGGGGGCTCTTGAAGCGAAAGTGTTTACGAGCTTCGAAAAGCCCTTCAGAGCTGGAGCTCAAAGACACAAAGCTCAAGGTCGAAGGCGGGGGGAAAGATAGCGGGGGGGCGGGAAATGAACACGCCGGCGCAAGTTCCTGAGAAAGCCCGCGGTGAGAGGAGACAAGGGTGGGGTGGGGGGGAGCAATTACCTAAGTGGAATTGAGAAGAGCCTTGGGCGATCGGACCACTATCTAACAGAACGGAAAAAGGAAGCATGCCGCAAAATGCTAACCTGCCCCCGCCAACGCCGACCCGAAGCCTAAGGGACGTGGGACGATAGGGCGGTCTTCTATCAAACTTCGAAAAAAGGACAAGTTGGTGACCAACGATGGAATAGGGACTACGTGGCGCGAACGATCAGCTTCAAAATCAACGCCCAAACTAGTCGGTAACAGGCCCGGCGGGCGGGGAGGGCAATGCCGGTTCCAACCATCCCGACTTGCTCGGCGGGGAGGTAACCGAGGAATCGGAAAGTAGGGACCAAAAAAAGGTGAAAAACACCCATTCTGACCCGAACGACGGAAGACAAAAGAAAACGTGTGCCCCGCTCACACACGACACCCCAAATGAGGAGGCCATGAAGGTCCCCCTCCAAGGAAGCACCTGCACCACCCAAGTTAATCCGTAACAGGACGACACAGAGCCAAAGTGGCCGGCCTGAGCAGAAGATCGTGCGCCGAACGCAAATCCCCGACATCCACGAACGAGGGGGGGACCCGCCGAACTTCCTCAGGTCCAAAAAGTGGTCAAGCGCCCGCAATCTTCAAGACGCAGGGGGGAAAAGACTTTAAAGGCTTGTGACCACCAAGGAAAACTGTGGGCCCAAAATTCGTCACAAAAAACAGGGGGGGCGAAATTGGGGAGTAACCAGGCCAGGGACTGGTCCCTATCCAAATCCTCGAATGCTCCGGCACCGACGACGGCAGACTGATCGCAGTGCATTCAAACCTTAGGGGGGTCGTACCCCTCCAACTAAAAAGAAATTGTTCCAAAGGGGGGTATCCCGCGGAACACCTCGGTTAAACTCCCATAATGAGGACCTCAACCACCGTAACCCTTCGGTATGCTAAGTAAACGGTAAGAATCAAACGGTGGGGAATTCCCCTTAGAAGCCGACGACAAAGCAAGGCCACGACATATGACGCGGAAACATGGTCAAAAGCGAGAAAAGGTCCCTCGAAGGACACTCGGGGGGGAGATTTCTTGGGGTTACACTCTCGCTCAAGAAAACTGGGGAGGAGTAGCACGTGAAACAACAAGACGAAAACTTACGGGGGATGATCCGCGGAGATCGTGACCACGTCCTTCGCGCAGCCACGAAAGCGAGGTCTTCGACGCGGGGGACACAAGAAACCTCGAAGGGGTGGAAGCGAACGGTGTTACCCCCAAACACCACACCGACGAAAACGACTAAAAGTCGAGTCACGAGCCTGCGATTTCGTCGGGTCAAGAGACAAACATCGATTACAAAAACATAGAACTAGAGGCAATCGTCCAGGCCACTGCCGCATAAAAGAAAAAACCCGAAAAAGAGAAAAGGTCACTTTTACATACCAAAATTCGACGGAGATGGCCAAACGCACTCACCATCGAAAAAGAATTGAAACAACCACACGTCGGAACCCACACGAAAAAAAAACAAACGGGGGCCGAGTCGTTCACACAATTGAGCTTCGAAACGGTTAAAGGGTACAGCATACGCTTGGGGGGTCACAGGGTTTGGGAAAAGGTCTTCCTGGCCGAAGAAAATTATGCGACAAGAAAGAGAAAAGCCCGGCCTGTAGGGGCGGCCTAAAAGAGGATGGCTCCGGGGGTCCGAAATTAGAAAAGTCTGAAAGAGAGAGATTCGTCCCACGGTGACGCGGGCTCTCCCAGGCAGGGAGCGACGGGAATCGATTGTGAGCTCGCATAATTCAAGAAGGAACGGCAAAACATGCAAGACGGTTCCGAAACTCAAAACCAGACGTCGTACCTTGCAAGTCCATAAAGACTCCGGGTCCGTCTTTTACAAAAAAGTGGAAGAACACTCCGCAATAACAATGTTAAATAAGTTTTCACAGGAATGGGTTCAGAAGTGATGGTGGTGGGATTTAATTGAAAGTCGTTGCCCGCCGCCAAGGGCGGGATTCAGGAAATAAGCCGATATAGGCTAGAAAATTGTGGTAAAATCAGGGCCGGGAAGGGCCTGGCATGACTATAAAAGAAACAAGCGAAGCCGGGCCGAGCTCACGAAGGAAAAATACGGTCGTGATTAATAGTCCCCCACAACAGGACTAGAGGTCCGGGCAAAAACCAGTCGCGAAGAACAAAGCTCAGAGCGGAGTGCGGGGGGAGAGGAGCGTAGGTTTAAAGTCACGCGGATCAAAAACGGTAAGGGGTAAATTTGGTTCAGTTCTACTAAGGCCCCACGTTTTTTTGAGTAACAAAGAGGGGGGAACACCGAAGCCCGGAATCAGAGATAGAACTTTGCGACCAGCAGACATGTGAGTGAGCATCTGCGTCCATCAGAGGAAGGGCCCGACGGACCGAAGAAAAAGGGTTTTTGGTCTGCCCGTGCCAAAAGAGATAGGGGTGGTGAGACTTTCGTAGATTGCGGTAAACACATGATTGAAAGCTTGGAAAGAAATGAAAACAGGCGCTTTCGCGACGACGCGCGGAGGTGCCGGACCTCAAGTGATCGAAAACAGCCCAGTAGGGGGATGCCTCAGGTGAGGTTAGGGAGTGCGCAAGGAACTGGGAAGGGGAAACGAGGGTGTTGTTGACTCGGGTCAAAAAACCATTTTTCGCAATGGGGACTGGGGGTGAAAACGATTTGGAAAACCCAGACTAGGCACAAGAGCTCTTGGGGGTATCGGCGATGACAACTTAAGAGCGAGTTGTCAACGCGGCCCTGAATGCGTGGTGAGGGGTTCCAGGTATTGGAGTCGAAGGAAAAAGGATGCATGGACAGACCCCTTGTGACCGTCTGGATGGAACTGTAAGGGGGTAAAAAGGGGGGGCAGGGGGGAGCTTTTCCCGTAGGGCGGGAAATTCCAGAGGGCGAAGGGATCGAAGACACTGGTTAAAAGGTGGCAGGGCTTGATCGTGGGTCCAACAACATGGTGAATAACAGACCCACCCATGGGCGCAAGGGGGGGTGGGAACGTAAGAAAAACCGGCAACAGGAGGTATGGGGCGTTACGGGGGACCGCGAAACTTGAGACACCTCTCCGCATGTACAAGAAGTAAAAAAAAAACCACGGGCGTGGTCTGGATTTGTGCCGAAGGCCCGGCGACAGAAACCACATGAGGGGGGGGGTTTCCACGCTTCGGGAACCCAACAAAACAACTGGAGAAGGGAAATCATAAAGTAGCTGAAGCCATAAAGGGCTAAATCTGAAAAAGACTTCGGCGGCACGGCGGGGGTGAAGGCACCGGCGTTGTGCAGCAATTGGATCCAAATCATTAAAGTGGGAGGTTGAGATAGTCTTCGAAAAAACCGGATAGAAATATCTCAACACACAAACAGAAACCGTAATGGCTCACACAAACCAAACGGCAACCCGAAACGAGCCGGCTTGGCTTTGAAGGGCAAGAGCAAGAGGTGTATTTTTGGGTCGAGAAACGTCACCCACGGCAACCGCGAAGGAAAGCCCCGAGAGCAACCGGGGAGGTGCTTGGCGATTTCAAAAGTAGAGGGTAGGGCATAGGCGAGAAATCGGTAAAAAAAACGGTCCACGGAGACACATCGCTTCAAGCAGCGGCACGTGGAAAAGCGTGATAAGTCCCAAGAAAATGGGTGTCTGCTAATGGCTTGGAATCATACAAAACTTAGTAAAAAACATGTGGTGGGGAAAAATACCCATTGAGATGTACTCAAGAAAAAGCGGGGAAAAAAGAGTGTGACAACGGTTGGGAGGTTGACGAAAGTGGGCGCGGATTCACAGGCGTGTTAACGTCAAGAGGGGTGAGGCCGGCGCAACGGCAGAGCGTTTTTGGACCGGTCCACCAGGCCTCGAAATAAAAAAGGAGACGCAAGAAGGGGGAACTTCTCCCGGCCTGGGTGGAAAGTCACCCAAGGGGGGGAAAGGGACCGGGCAGCACCGGAAGTGAAAGAAAACCCTGAAAGACGGGCTCTAGGCGGAAAAAAGGGACAAAGAGTTCAATCCACTGATGCCAAGGAAGGGTGGGGAGAAGGTAGAGGGGCCCTGTGATGTGCAGCAAGGGAAAACCGTCCAGAAAGGCGTAACGACACGTCCCCGGGGCAGCACGACTGAAACCCAAAGGCAAAGAGACACGGGGCCCCGGAGGGTAAAAATAAAGCTTCGTCTCGCTGGGCAGCGGAAAATAATGGGGTAAAAAAGGGGAAGACAAGGGAAGGGGCAAAGTTTGAGCTGGGGAGGTCATA
>Ga0179593_1514807_pt1 | contig 23537 bp, 23 predicted proteins | sample CZODoug2_1_08_16_FD_185931 | JGI IMG/M metagenome (GOLD analysis project Ga0179593, IMG submission 185931) | Vadose zone soil fungal communities from Angelo Coast Range Reserve, California, USA - CZODoug2_1_08_16fungal (PacBio error correction) | ecosystem: Environmental > Terrestrial > Soil >...
CGAAGACGCAAGATCCCAGGCAACAGACGTCGTGTTGATGAAGACCAAAAAACCTCCTCTCAGGAGAAGGGGGGGGAAAACGGACCAAAAGGTCCGCCAGGGAAAAACCAACCGAAAGGCTCCAAGAGAGAAGACCGGGAAAAACTAAATAAACCACCAAGAAAGTAATGACGGCTACCTGGGGAAATGGTTCCAAATTTCCTTTAGATGGCCGATGCCGAACTAACCACCTAAACGAGAAAGGGGGAATAAACCATTTGATTACTGGAGAAAAAATCCGGAGCTTAGATCACTCAATTGAAGTTGACTGAAAACAAAATCCCAAAAGTCAAGGCCAGAAGAGCGTATGCCTCCTAAACTTACCGCGCTATTTTGTCCATGGGAGAGACAATAGTGTCGCGGGAGCCGACCAGACTAAGGAGGAAGGGGAAAGGGCGGGTCTGGCTCTCCCGTGAGGGTTAAGGAAACGAATCGTGACGATGAAAAGGGTGCCTCCCCCTGGCCTCTCAGGGAAAGAAGGCAAAGGGATAATGAGGTTCTTTAGTAAGACACGGAACCGGGAGGGGGATTGCATCATGATAAATAAGACTGAGGGGGGAGGCGAGAGGTTTTATAAAGATTTTATCGGGGGCCGGTGGGGGGGGGGGGGAATGTGGGCCCTTCGGCCTGGGGGAATTTAAGTCGCGCACGGGGGTGGGCGGGAGTGGGCGAAAACGGTTCACTGTCGGCTCCAAACCGCGGAGAAGAAACCAAGACGGGCATCGAGCAGGAACCGATCAGATTCCGGAAAACCAGAAAGAAGGAGATAAAAAATATCGATATCTTTGGTTTGCCTAGAAAGGGAAACAGCGCCCTCGCGGAAACGGGGAAAAGAGCGAGCAGCCGAGTCAACTGGGGACACTCTCAAAGGAAGTAACGGAGATTCCATAGGACGGGTCAAAAACGGGCGAGGGGGGGGTGTAAAGATTAACGGGACGCAAAGATTAATCCCCGGCCTAGAAAAAAAAAAATAAGGAAGTATTCTGGGGCGGCAAAAAGCTATGCTATCGGGAGCGGGAAGGGGTAGAGGGCATTGGGGAAGGGATCTAGATCCGTGCATTCTCGAACAGCCGCTCGTCTGGTTACTTCTTATTAAAAGGGAATCAGCATGATGGAATCTGTGTATATGCCAGTCTGCGAGGGTCCGGAGACCGGGTCTACCACTAAAGGAAAAGCCTTAAGGTCTGGTAAATCTTCTAGGGAAGGGGGTCCTGGCTTTCAATGGAATGAAAAAATAGCGGCCGACGGTTGCGGATCAGGATAGGAGAACTCTTGACAGTACCGTAAGCACCGAGGTCCGTCTCCCCGCAAAACTGGACGGAAAGCGCTTGATTCGGCAAAACCCCTCATTGGGGGGTGTTCTGGGGGGAAGGGAATGAGCGCAGCCTATTCGGTTCCATGCTCGCTTCTGACAAGAAACGACATAAGAAACGCGCCGACGAACTCTATTGGTCCTTCAAAGCCTGTTTAAAAGAAAGATCAAGAGGGAGATCGTGTCGTGAAAGGTTTCGAGGGGTGCGGATCGCCATAACTGGACAGAAAAGGGAAGGCGTTGGGAGGTTTTGTAAACTAACCGCCCGGCGCATCATTTAGAAACTCTAGGATAAAATGGGTATTTTAGGCTGCCCTGACGAAAAACCAGAGCGGCGCTTAGGGGGGTCGCCAGAGAGATACTAAGGATATTCAGCAGGAGTAGTGCCAAAGCTCAAGGAAAAAGCATTTCCGTTCTCGAGCTTCAGTCGACCAGAATGAAAAAACGATATGACGGGGGGACGGAGCAGCAAATTAGGAAATGGGGAGAGAGGTTGAGGAAGAGGAAAAATCAAAAAATCCATGACTACGCAGAAAGTCACATCCAGTAATGGAATGAAGATTTGGGGGGGGGAATATTCCTCCCTAAGGTCAGCAGTATCTGTGTGAGACGACGGCGAAGGAACGGGTAAAAGACTTATTCATACAAAGGGGGTGGGGGCTTCGGCAATGTCAAGAATTTCGAGCAGTGATCCGCTGATCAAGGGGAGAGAAGGTCAGGGGTCGATCCGAGCTAAAGCTCGTCATCTTCAAGGAATTGGAGAAAACTGCCTTCTGCGAAAAGCGGGGGGGCACGCGCAAATATCGAAAGGGTTGCAATACGGGAAGAAAAAGGGAAAACGACTGGGGTGCGAAGATCCGAGGTTTGGGGAAGAAGAAATAAGGGAGGAGGGGTTATTCCTCGCCTTCTGACTATATTTCAGAGAGATCAGGGGGGGAGCACGTGCTGGGGTCGCACGAAGTGTTTGATCGATTTCCAATCCAGGCATTTCGAAGAGGAGACCTAAGGACCACCCGAAGAACTTGTGTAACCGGGAGGGAGGACCCCTCTCGTCCGAGGGGAAAAAGCAGCCGTCGCCGCGAAGTCGGGGGGGAAAGAAAAGGCAATGGGGGACCCGCGGGGGAGGAACGCTTCTCGTCCCGGGGACTGTATTAAGGGATTGTCAAGCAGTGCTTAAAGCATGGATATGAAAGAAGAAAATGGAACGGCCGGGGACGAACGGAAAAGCTCATGGTTTTGCCGAGAAGGAGGGAAGGTTCTCGACGAATTTCAAGCGGAAACTAAAGAGCAATGTCTGGGAAGGGGGGCTTCGTGCCGAAAAATTGTCTCTCGGCTCTTTCGGAAAAGACATCTGCGTGTCTTGGCAATGCAAAGGGAAGGGGAAAACACGAGAGGGCAAAAACCACCAAGGGGTCGGGAAACTCTAGGCATGCTGGGATCGAACGTTATCCGGGAGATGGCGTCCAAGCAGATCTGGGCACAAATGAGTCGCAGGGAGGGGCCAAGGCGAAAACATCGTCAGACCTTCCGGGGGTTGTACCTACTTCTAAAAAACCTCGAAAAGTACCGCTAAGATGCATGGGAAAAATCAGGAAGACTCGAGTTGGGGGGGGGATGAAAAACCCATCTCGGACGACGAAAGACTGGGGGGGGGGGTAAAGAAGAGAATTTTTGTTCACCGTACCTCAAAGAAGGCGAGGAGCTGAAAGAATTAGCTATGCTTTGTTCCTGGGAGGGGGCAAGGGGAAGACGCGCGAGATGGTTTCGGACTTCGAAGAAGGGGAGATCGGGGGGCAAGACGCCTGTTTCTAGAACGGAAGGGGGGAAGCCGAATCATGGATTATAAAAAGAGAGGGGGGGGGTTTAAGTCCATACTGGGGACAGTGGTGGTGGGAATAGAAAAAAACGCGAATTTTAGGTAATGCCATCAGGGCCTTCGGGAAAGGTGCGGTCATAAGAAAAGCCACGTCGACTCCGAATACGTCTGGTTAAAATTACCTAGCTAAGGGAGCAGAGACGCGCGGGGGCCAAACGGGGGATCAGCCCGCCGCATTAGTGTAGAATTTAGCAGAAGGGGGGACTCAGAAGGACAGCCCGCTTACCTTTATCTGCGCAGTGGAATACAGGGAGGAATTAGTGACACCACTACCTCCTACAGCAGGAGGGGGCGAAAAATCTGATTCCGAGCGGTCGCCGAGGGCAAATCAAGGTCATGTGTTCTGACGAGTCACTTGGGCTGACATCGATCAAAACTTCCCATGGAGAAAAATCGAAGGGACGACAAAAAAAGCATCGGATTTGCCTCGAGAAGGCTGGATAGAGAAAGGACGCGTCGAGGGGTATGTCTTTCACCACTAGTCTTACTTGAAGGGTTCGGTCGAATTCCAGACACGCTCTAAAAAGGGGGGGATAGGCACTGAATCTTCTGACTTCTGGTCCGTGGAAAAGCATAGATGATCGCCAGCCGTCACCTTAAAAAAATAAGGGAGGGGGGGGGGGTAATCGCGGATAGAATTGGAGAATAAAAGGCTCTTCCTGCCGCGGAACATTCGGGGAACTAAAAGAAAAAAAAAGGGCTAGGGGTTTGTCACAAAAAATCCAGTCTCACTTTCGGAGGTCATGATGAACTTAAAAAGAACGTCATCTGCCACATTGAGCCGTCTGTAAGACGTGGAAGGAGGAAGGGAAGAGCGACTTGAGTGGACTGCCCGTGAAGTCTAACCTCAGGTCCCAAGAACGAGGGGCAAGGTCGTGGGTCGATCTGGGAAGAACCTCGGAAAGGAGGAAAGATGTTAATTAACGCCTCAATGCAAGGAAGATAGTTTCCGTCCGGAGAGAGGAAGACGGAAAATCGCGCCGAATATTTGGTGACTTGAAGGGGCAGTAAAAGGATGAACATGATGCAGGGAATATAATCCCTTAACTCCGGAGAAGGTCAAAAAAAAGGGGAAGGGCGGACGGGTTCTCGGTCTGGCCAATGGAGTCGGGGGGGAGCAGGGGGGGGAACCGGTAGAAAAAAAAAGGCTTCTACGAAAAGCCGATATGGCGAACGGTCCGCGAGAGAGGAAGCGTCGACCCAGCCCGGACCTTTATCGATCGGGAGACAGGGGAAATTTGCCGGGGGAAGGGCGACACGCCCAAGATTTTTTGGGGGGGGGGAAAGAAAAGGAAAGCTGCCGACCTTCCTGGTGACAGCAAGGATCAGAAGTCTTGGGGCCATTTCGAGCTGTCACGGGGGGGCAAGAAAGCAAACAAAACGCCGGGTGAGGTCAAAGCCTGGGAACAGGAGAAGAAAATATTGTCGAGGGCATAGAGAGGGAGGGGGAAAGTAGAATGGATCCTTCCATCAGAGGCAGCCGCTCGCGACATTCTCATAGAAAAAGAGGAAGGGCACCTATGTAGCGGCAGAAGATCAGAATGGAGACCCGCTTTCAACGGCTGGCTCCTTCAAGGGGCTCGCTCGATCTCGTCTGTACGATTATAAATTATCTGTAGGCTTTCTATGCGGCCGCTCTGGGAATCCCAGTGCATTTGTCGGAGAAAATAGCTATGCTCCATTTATCACCTTAGGAAGGAAAAGTTCAGGGAAAAAGGGTTGTCAGAAGCAAGGCTCCTTGCAGACCCACCAAAAACAAAAAGAACAAAGACACCAAAAACAAAAAACAAGAAAAAGATACTCTGAGAAGATTCGGACTGACTCTCAACTGGGGGAAAAGTGAGCCAGATCTGTATATTTCTAGGAAGCTAAGAGGGAGGTGCAGTATATCTACATGAGGAGCTCGTAGTCCGCATTGGGGGTCAAGGTCGGGACGTCCCCTTTCAAGGACCAATCGGAACCCACCTCCCGAGACGTTGAGAAGGGGGAACCTTTCACATTAATCCAAGAAAAGAAGGAGCGCGGGGAACGGAAACAAGATACCTCCACAAGATGGGGGGGCATGTCTGAACACATCAAGGTTTTTCTACTTTTCCATCCTTTAAAGAAACGCGGAAGGGAGGACAAACCGGCGCAGGGAGCCCGTCCAAGGAAGAAAAGAATGATCGAAAAAGGGAAAGGGTGTAAATTGCTCTCCCAAATGCGCCAAAGAGGAGGCTATGAGTTATCTAGCGCTGGCAAATACGAATGTCCGTTTGGAACGAGGGGGGGGGAGCAGTGAGGGCTCAGTCGTCAAATCTACGACGAAGGGAGGGTAACGCCAAGATGTTATGTCTGGACGTGGGACGGATTTTTTGTGACCGCGAGGAAAAAGAAAGAAATTGGAGTCTAAATGAAAGAACAGTGGGGGAAGAGTTTTGAAAAAAAGGTGCTGTTGGCATCGCACATGCTCGAAGACCCTTCCCGTCACCAATGAAAGGGGAAGTAGGAGTCGATCATGGTCAGTTTTGAAAAACGGGGAAAGGGTCTGGTGAAGGGGGGGGTGGCTGGGTAACGTTCGCGGGCATGGGGATGACCTTTCTAAATAGAGCGGGGGGGGGGGGGGGGAGGGCAGAACCAGAGTTGACAAACACTCGGGTCGCCCTCGTTGAGGAAAAAAAAAAAAAACACAGGGAGATGAGATCTGATCATAAAAGAGTCTTCGTTCGAACAGAGGGGGGTCATGGGGGATCAGGATTCAACAATGACCCAACACACTCTCTAGAAAAAATCTAAGAAAAAAGGGACTCACTCCTCAACCGGATAAGGATCTCAATCCTATAACAGGACCCAGGAAAAAACAGGAGAGAGAGATAATCCTTTGCCATTTAACGGTAAGAAGTCAGAAAGGGAAACATCCTAAAAAAGTTGCCAACAAAATTTTTTAAACAATGTGAGAGACGAGGGGTCTCTTTCTGGTCGGAGATTTAAAAGAGGAAGCAACCCTGCAAAAAACTAAGAAGAAAAGGAGGGAAGGAGGGCCTAAACCTTGGCGTCGCAGGGGGGGGAGGCTAAAATCAAAACCACTACAGAATCCTTCCAAGTTGCAGCAAATTATACGTGTGACGAAAGTACAAGCCTCGGTGACGATAATTAAGCTGTGAAGGAAAGAGGGCTCCGACCGCGTCGCGTCAGTTCATTAGCTGGGAGGGGGGGGACAAGAAACTGCTAAACACCGTGGTGGCCATCATTATCTCTAAAATAATTCGAGGGCGCGGGGGGAATACGTCGAGGGGGGGACTGAGTGGTGGGGGGGAATCAGGTTAACTTTGAGGGAGGCAGAGGGGGGGATACGGGAACGCGGGAATTTGGGCTTCTTCAGGGTTCGGAGCGGGAACCGGGGACGGCGCGTACCCGCCGTCCTGAGAACAATAAAATCTCAAAAATGAAAGATATCTTCCACACTAACGAGGGGGATGGATCTCTACATATAAGTGAGGAGGGGGGGGGCGAAACCGCTCAAAAGGGGGATCAAGGGGAAGCAGCAGATATCGAGGCGAGCCACGCGTGGAGACCTTGGCTCACTCTAAAATCAAGGAGAGGTGGGGAAGCTGAGAGAGGATGCAAAAATGGGGGAATCCCGCTGACATTTATCTACTCTAAAAATGGACAATAAACCAAAGAACACGATCTTGGGGGATTCAATCTCTCGATGCGAGAGGGGGAGGGAAGGGCCGAAGAAGCGCGGGACATCTGGGGGGGTAGATAAGGTAATTCGCCGCCCGAAGGATAAAAGGAACGGTATTTAATGCCAAATTGAAGGGAAATATAGGTGCGTGTGGGGGATCAAACCATGAATGCTTAGGAAAGATGCGACGGTGGGGGAGACGCTCGGAACGGGGCCTAGAAAAGGCTAGGAAATGGGGAGGAGGGAGGCAGGCGATGGGGGTGTATGAGGGTAGTCCGGGAGGAGGGGAGGCTAGGAGGTGGGGGGGTGAGGGGGGGGCGGGGGGCATAGGAGGGATTGAGGGAAGTGGGGTGGGTGAGGGAGGGGAAGAGCGACCCCGATAAAAAGGAAGCTAGAAGAGGATGGGCGGGAAAAAGGATAAGGGTTCCAAGAGGTGGGGGGGGGAAAGGAGGGAAGAGGGAGGTAATAAAGGAGGGGGGGGGGGGACTAAAGGAAGGCATGGGGAGGCCTAGACGAACTCTAAGAAAAGGGGCTGAGACGCTGGGGAGTAGGGTAGTTTGGATTGGCGGGAAGGGCGAGGGGGGTTAAAACGGGGGAGGAGAGGGAGAGGAAGGACAGGGTCGAGAAAAGGAAGGGGCGGGGTGGAGAGGCTAGGGGGGGAAAAGAGGGGGGGAGGAGGGGGAGGGAGGAAGCAAGTGGGGGTGTGAAAGGGAGCAGATGGGAGGAGAGCAGGGGGGAGGGGGGAGTAGAAGAGGGTGGGGTTGAGAAGGAGGGGGTGATTGGTGAATGAAGGCAGATTACGTGGGGATAGGAGGGGGGGAGGGAGGGGATGGCGTTGGTGGGGGGGGATGGGGGTGGGAAAGGGAAGAGTTGGCGCGGAGTGGCGGGGGCGTTGAGAGAAGGGCGAGTAGAGAAGTAGGGTGGGGGGCGCTAGAATAGGGGGATGGTGCATGGGGGTGGGGTGGGTACGGTAATGGAGGGGGAGACGGAGGGATCGGGGGACAGAGGTAACTGAGAGAGGTTGGAGTGGGGGGAAGTGGGGGATTTGGGGGCGGTGGTAACCTACCCAAAGTCAATCTATCTTCTGCCTGTCTGGAATCTGGAGGGAGGTCTAAGCAATGTATTATATCGACATCGATCAGAGATTCTGCAGTTCATAGCTCACACTTGCGGGGGGAGGGAGGGGAGAAGCTGAGAAACAGACCCCTAGCACAAGAAAGCCAAAATTAACTTTTTCGCCGGAAAAGAGGAGGTCCAAAAAAAAAAGGGTTGGGGCTGTCTAAGGAGTGCACACACATATTGCAATTTCTCTAAAAAAAGCGGACGCAGTCTAGGGGGACGAGGCTGCAGAGAGCGCTCCCCTATTTGATGAAAAAAAAGAATAGGAGTCCGGCTACTGGCATCAGCGGAAAGGTAAAAACCCTCCGTTGAACGAGGGGGGCGCAAAGGGAACCGGAACCCGAGGCCACCGCGCGGTAGGCCCGCCTTGCAGAGCCTTGAGGGGAAGAAAAGGGATCTCATGGATCAGCCTTGACATTCCCTGACAACAACCCCAAGAAAAGGAGGGGGGTTGAAAGGGGGGAACGGCGCGCTATAAATCGCTGGGGGCTATGAAAAAAGGAAGGAAAGGCGCAGCTTCAAAAGCGTTTCGCGGAAGGGATCTTAAGAAGAGCAAAGGGCGGAAGGAACCTCGAGATGACGGTCCGGCGGGGGGAGGCAAGAAATTCAAAGTGGACGAGTCATGAATGGTCGGGAACCACATCCAGGAAGACTACTACGACAGAGGGGTTTGGAGGGTGCCGTTACTCAATTTGAAATCAGGTGGGAATTTTGTGGTTACAGACGGGCCTTATATGACAAGGGGTAGATGAAAGACAAAATTCGTGGCTCTGGAAAGTGGGGCTGTACAAGAAAAGATCCTCTCTATCAGACAGGAAGAGGAGGGGGGGAGTCCAGGGAGACGAGCTTGCGAGAAAAAAAAAAAGGAACGTCTTCAGAAAAGGCCGGGATCAACTTGGAGAGAGTGGTGACTAGAAACAAAAAGTTTCCGCGACTAGGAGATCTCCAGCGGGAAAAAACGTGTCCACCTAGGAAAGGGGGGCTCAAGGTAGAAGACTCCCTCTTTCGGGGGTAAGGCGGTTGTTTTGTTGTCTTGCGACTCAGTTTGTACTCCGGGGGAGATGCACGAAAACCATCTTACCTTCGCGATGTCCAGATCAACAGAATCTCTTTGAACCTCCCACGCGCCCCTAGGCCGAATAGACCTGCTTGAAATCGTAGCAGGGAGCGGGACGTTTTTTATCCGGGTCCCCGGGGGTAGAGCCATTCCTGAGCCCTCGGGGAAAAACCCCTGTAGGGAAGTGTTCTTGAACTGGCTGGGGGAAAAAAAAGAAGGGCTACAGGGATATTAAAACACAATTCTCCGTCGTTTCGCAAGATAGAGCGGACGCGGTAAGGGAAAGCTCTACGAGAAAAGTACCGAAGGACTTCGGAATGAAAGGTCATTTGAGGAGAGTCAAGAACGATTCTACTTCGCCCTACCCGGGGAAGGGCTAAAACTATGTGGAACTCTGAAAAGGGTCTTCTGGAATTTTTCACGGGGGAAATCGAATGCTTTAAAAGTAAATCGGAGACCAAAAAGGCGCTCTCGAAAAATTCGGATCCAACCGGGATGCCCTCGGAGGAAGTGGGGAGCAAAAGGTAGCTTCGCCGCCAGGAAAAAAAAAAGAGCTCTAGATGCGAAAATTCAGGAAGGGAAAACCTCCTTGCTTAAAGTCTTCTCTATATCTTCATCTCGCTAAATACTTTCGTGAGTGGCTGTTTAGGAACTCCATAAAAAAAGGAGCAACAACTTATGGGTATTGGAGGATGGGCGGACTGGGTTGCCCACCACCTAAAGAAAACTAAGCACTGAAAGACGATGTCTGAAAATGGTCCTGAGTGCTTCCTTTACGATATCTGGGTGGGTTTTCGGGGGGGTCCTGCTGTCTCAGGAGAAGAATGGACCAAATCCAAAGAAGCCTCTGATCCCTTCCTTTGCAAAGGCCTCATTCCTGAAAAAAAAAACGTCGAAACTTGTTTTAAGCCAGAGCTGGGAACCTGTGGAGTAAAAAAGACAGGACCCCTCCCTCCGACGGACTCTTGGACAGAAATGCGCATCTACAGTCCCTGGGAGGTTCTAATGAATCGATCTTCGCCAGTAAAGAGAAAACTCGGGTCTGATCCGAGAAAACTTCTTCTTCAGAGATAGAGAGACCAGACTCCGGCAAGCCGGCTAGTAGCTACAAGAAAGAAGATTGTGGCAATTTAAGAAGCACGACAATCCTTCAATGACCCCATGAAAAAAGAGGGTCAGCGGGAATGTACCTCCGCAAAAGCATTGGGGTGGTGGATTCCAAAGGAGAACCGCTAGGCTTTCTCCAAGAGAAGAGCTGCAGAGCCGCTGTACAAATCAGGGTGAGGGGAGAGGGAGGGGGAAAGAATAACTGTGAAACCGGAATCGTAAAAAAGAAGGGAAATGCCAACCCATCTAAGTTCAGGGAAAACAAATAGGGAGGGGGGCACTTCTCGAAAGAGGATAAGAAGAACACGCAAACTATGATAACACACGGGGAAGGCAGAGAAAAGTTAGGAATTTGAAGTAGGGACTGGAATCTACAATTCAGTGCCGCTAAAAAATCAGGGATCGAAAGAGCAGTATAGCAGGGCTTCTGGAGGGGAAAACCTCTCGTCTCCCTGGGGGCGACAAATGTGGACCGGAGGTCCGCTCTTAGAGAGGAAGTGCGGGAAGTCGATGAGTGCTCAAAGCGGTATTAGCATCTTATTAAAAACGAACGAAGGAGAGGAGGTTGAAAAATCCGGTGGACGACCGTCGACGGAGAGATTCAACAAAGCTGCTGGTCATCTTGACTCGAGGGACAAGTTTACAAGCCTGCCTCTCGAGGCTGGGGGGGAGAGGTACCACTTTCGAACCGGCTATGGAAAGGGCATGTCCCCGTATTTCGTGGGAAAGGAATAAAGAAAAACTATTCTGAAAGGGGGGGAAAGGGGACGCCTATAAAAAGGGAGAGGTCAAAATAAGTAAGCGCACCTGAAAAATAAGATCTGGGTCCTTTCCTGTCAATGATTGAGAACAGGCGGATAAGAATCCCAGACGATAGGCTTGTCACACTTCAAAAAGGGAAGAGGGGACGGCGGGAAGAGATTGTTAGCGTCATTGCTAACAGACATAGGAGACTGTCTTCTAAATTGCGAAGGGAGAAGAGAGAGGGAAAAGAAGGAGCAGGGGCGGCCTCGTCTGGAGCAGCCTCTGAAAGGTGGGGAATGTCCGGAGGAGGATCAAAGGAGCATCGGGGGGTAAGAAAGGAACAGGGCTGTTTTTTTTCCGGACAGGGAAGACAATGGGGGGGGCATTATCATCAGTGGTTCAGGGGGGTACCTCGGAGAGAAAAGAAATCACCCACCATCGCACTGGACAAGCAAGGGGAAAAAAATAAAAAAAAAAAATAAAAAAAAAAAAAAAAAAAAATCCCAAAAACAATGAGAAATGCAGATACAGTGATTGCGGGGAAGCGGTTCGAGAAAAAAAAACAGGAAGGAGGAAGCCCGAGGGGAGAAAAAAGGTTGGGAAGGGCCATCCGGGAAAGAGAAGAAAAGTGACGTATCGAGGGACTCACCAAAAACGGGAAAAGCAAAAGGCTAAAGACGAGATATAGACGGATCTTTCCTCTTCCAATAAGGAGAGAGAGGCGGGAAAGGGTCGCGAGCGGCGCGACGTCATCTTGGAAATCTGAGCCGAAAGGGAAGTAATCAGGACTCCTTCAGTTGGGGGAAGAGTGGGCGAAAAGTCCTTCTCCTCGAGTAGCTGGAGGCTGAAGAAAGGGAAAGGGGGAGATAACAGATTCTTTATGGGGTAGATATCTCAAGAGGAAAGGAGGGGGGGATTCAGATAAGAGAATATCTATCCGGAGGGGGGCTGGAGCACCATTCACGGTAGGCCCCGCTAGGGTACATCAAAAACGTTAACCGGAAATCAGAAAATAAACAAAAATTCTACCAAAGCCCCTCTCTGCGATCGCCCTCGACGGGGATAAAGGATCCCGAAAAGGATTAAGGTAGGATCCTTATGGTAAACCAATACGGCTAAAGTTTCCCTCCTTTATCAAAGGAAAGGGGAAAAGCGAGTACTAACCGGCCTGTGTTCTGCGAAGGCGGACAAAAAGCTTATCTTCCGAGTAAAGGGGGTACGTTCTCAACAAGGGAAAAGCGGCGAGAAAAAAGCCGGCAAAGGAAATTTCTTTTGCTACCTCTTGGGGAGGGTCTCAGGGTCGATAAAAGAAAAACGAATGGGCGCCAAGGGAAAAAAAGAACGTTGTAGAATTCGTTTTGGCTTGGTGGAGGACGCGCGGGAAAAAGATGGCCGAGCGACTATCTCTATGGGGAGAAGAAGAACTGAAAAAGTCTCATAAGTCGGTATTCAAGAAAAATCGCCTCTCTTCGGCCCTGGAAGCAGAGTAGATAGGGAAGGGTCTGGGTTACCTGGGGGAGAGGGGGATCGGGGAGGGAGGGAGGACGTTCGGGACTTTTCATGAGAGAATGGATGGTAATATATCGTTTTTTTGGGTGTCAGTTGGAAAAAGGAACCTTGAAAAGAAAAAATCGGGGTCTCCTCGAGAAAGCTTGAAAAAGGGAGGAGGGCTCAGAAAAAAAAAAAAATCGTGAGGGTAGAGAGAGATCGGGAAGCAAAGAAGGTTGGAGAAAAAATATTTTATCATTGCGGCTCCGGGGATGAAAAGGAAAAAGAACATCTATCTGGACATAGAGTCAGGGCCATCTACGAAAACCGCAAACCACCAGCGGAACCTGTACCCAAGAAAGTCGAATTATTTCCGGTCCCGCAGGAGGCGGGAGAGGGAGATTTAGAACGAACATCACCTTTCAAAACTCGATGTGTGGGAAAAGCTTAGGGGGAGCTCGGTCAATGTGGGCGGTATATTTAAAAAAAAAGACCCGAAATCCTTCTCAAAAGAAGGGGGGGAATTTGATCGCCATGTCTAAAGCAGAGGGGGGTGAAAGGAGGAGTGGGTGGACTACCTCTCAAAAAAGGAGGCACGAGGGATCTTTCGAGGTCCTTTAGAGTGGTCTATCATATACCAATAGTTTTACGAAGTGAAAGGATAATCTTGTTCTACCTGGAAAGGACCGGTGGACCAGAGCGGCGGGGAGTGAGGGGGCAGGAATATCCACGTCTGAACACCTTAGGGGGGGAAAGGCAAAAAGATCGGTGCATCTTCTTCGGGAAATCGGGGGGGGGGGAAAGACCAGGGGAGGTCCTATATGGGAGCTAGTATCACTTTGAGCGTCCCGGCTTTATAGGAAGAAAATGGCAGTGTGCGTGGCCCATAGTGGACACTGGACCCTCAGGAAAGAGAAAAAGTCACGGAGTCTCCGGAGGAAAGGAAAAACGCTACTGTCTTGAAAGAATATGGGAAGGTCCGTGGTTAATCTCTCCACCGAGCTCACTGGGAAAAAGGAAGAAAGGGAGAGGGGACGTCCTCTGAAATGGGATCAAAAAATTCCTCTCTCCTGCTGGAAAGATCATGAGAAATTGTTATCAATTGACTTGAAAAGGGGAGATCTAAAGCCTCCTCTCCTATCGAATAATATTGGAAAGGGCAAAAATAGAGAAGATCATTGAAGAGGGTCGGGGAAAGGGACTTTGGTATCTAATAGGGAACAAGGATCTCTTCTTGTCCAGGAAGTGGAAGGGAAAATTTCCAATGATAGCTGGTCTCCGGGCGTCGAGAGGAGGATTCTTTCCGGGAAAATCTCCGAAATATCAAAATCGAAAGAAAGGTGGATCTCTTGGGCCTGAGGGAACGAGCCTTTCTCTACGGGAGGGGGCAGGGACGCACCTAACCTGGTTCGACCCACCAAGGAGAAAAAGGAAGAAAAAGGGGACTGTTGAAATGGAGAAAAGGGATCCAACCCCTCATTCTGTGAATTGAGGGGGAAGGGGGGAAAGATGAAGGGGGAGCCACTGCAAGAAGCATCGAAAGAAGAGGAATTCATAGAAGGCTCCTATCGAGGGGGGTAGTAATAAATAGGGATTGCGGGTAAATGAGAAGGGGAAACCCGGGGGAATAAACTAGAACTCGCTTGTAAGTTGGACGCCATTCTGCCCAAAAAGGGGAAGGGCACGAAGGTCCCGTGTTACAAAAGAAGTCAGGGATTCAATCGTATCATGTATCACTGGGCTAAAAAGGAACACCGATCTGGGGATTGGGGGTTCCCGAGAAGAGAGAGAGAAGAAAAAGGGAGTCTTCCGTTCCAACTCACGGAATGTCGGGGAAAGGGAAAAAGGTAACTTCGGACCACAGGGAAAAACAGAGTCGGACGCTGTTCGAGTCAAGTTCCAGAAATGCAAAGAAAAAGTTCTTGACCTAAAAAAGAGGGGGAAGACGACGAATCAAGAGGAAAAAAGGAGGGGTTGCAGTGTATTCCGAACGCAAGTTCTCCCAACGAAGAAAGTGGGACAAGACTAGAGAAAGGTCGGGGGCGGAAAATGGATTGCTAGACTTTTGCAATTGCATCGAGGAGAACCGAAAAGGGAAAAGAGAGGAAATATTTAATTTTCAAAAGTTTCTGAGAAGGAGAAATGGCCGTCGCTTCACTAATAGGAACGGAAGGAAGCACCTTTCCTTCAGCGGCAGGAAGATAGGAGAAGCCCCATCAATCCGCCTAGGGGGAAATCAATTTGTCGGGCATCGACGGGAAGGGGGGGACTTACCGCAAGTCGAGAGGAAGATGCGTGGGGGGGGGAAAACGGGAAAGATAGGACTTGGGGTTATCGAGGGGCCGGAAAGAAGGAGGAAACCGATTCCACCGAAGGGAAGGGGGCCTCAAAAACTCTCTAATAAATATCCGGAGAAACCTGGGGAAAAAAGGGCGAGGGTAGTGGTTAACCTCCCTTAAAGAAAGTGTAAGCATGGAAAGAGCTACCCTGTAAAGTTTTCAAACGGAAGGGGCGAACTGAGCCGAGGGAATATTAAACAAAGCTTTGCTCGCCCTAGAAGGGGGTTGCATCGTAAAAATAGGGGGAAAGGAGGAAGCAGCGGGCATAGGACTGAAAAGAACGAAGATTCATGGTCGCGGCGAAGGGATCCTTAGAGAATACGGAAGCGTACTGAGATTGGAGAGCATGGAAAGGGCTGTTTAGCACCGCCAAGGGAAAAAGTATAAGAGAACCGTTTCTCCGCCGATAATTGATGGGGAGGAAGGCAGATGGTACCGGCGTAGGGATCTTCCCCAGTGAGCGCCGGGAAGAGGAGCTACGAGCTAGCGATAAAAAGGGTCCTGAATCACAAACGGAAAACCAAGATAGAGGAGGATTCATCCGGATCTGTCAGTGGAGAGTGTAAAGCACGTGAAGAAAAAACAAAAACGAGTATTAGGAAGGGAAAGAGGAGTTTTCGGGCAAAAAGAAGACTTAAGAACTATCTGGCTTAGGAATGACGAAAATGGAATGGGTCTCCCTTCAAAGGAACTTTCCCGAAGAAGAAGAGGAGAAGATAAGGTCGTGTACTCCTTCGGCGAAACTTACAGAAGATGAGAAAAGGCGCAAGGGAAAGGAAAGAAACGTGTGGAGAAGGTAGGAGTCTCGAAAGAAATTTTTGCCGAGAAATGGACCAGAGGGGAATCAAACCCTCACCTAAGAACATGAGAATTTACTTCAACAGACGCTAGCAATAGGAGGGGAAACTTCCCTCTTCGCCAGAAAGAGGGTAATAGTCGGAAAACGGAATCTTCTAGCATCTCTAGGGAAGAACTTAGAAGGTAGTAGTATCCACTGAAAAGGGGTAATCAATTTATTCGACGAAAGATTTGAAGACAAAAACTTACCTTTTGTCTCAGAGGGTGCTCGGAAAAAAATCTCTGGGAAGGGGAGGGGAAAAATAAAAGGCTCTCTCTCTTTTATTCATGACCGGAGGGGAGGAAAGGAGTTGCAAAGGTTTTCATCGTTGTAATTACCGAGTAGAGGAATCTTGTGAGGAAGAGGGGGGAAAAAGCCGAATAAGGACGGAAAATCGTTCAAGTTCAGGGACATTGAAAGGGACGACAGAGGCGAGGAAGCACCCGAAGAGTATCGAGATTGCACACTAGCTCAAGGTTAGGGGCTTATCGAGGGCAATGAACGCATGCAGAGATAGCGAGGGAGAAAAAGGTGAGACAGAGATTCACCGCTGGAGAGACAAGAAAAATTAAAAAAAGTCCTTAGTCTCGCGTACAACTGCCAGTGAGGAGAGAGGTGATACAAGCAAAGAAAGAAAGGGTCTGGCCTAAGGAATTAAAAACCGACGAGGGAGAAGGAAGGTGTAAACCCCGCGGTAAGGGGGAAGGAAGATGAAAAAAACCTTCAACAACTCTCGGCTGAAGAGGAAGGGGCTCGACTAATACGTTGTTAGAAACGCCTGACGGGCCAGATTGGGAGGGGGGGAGGGGATTGTACCGGCGGCGGGTCAGAGAGTCTGGTAAATTACGCGGACGAAGAGGGAAATCGATCTCAAAAAAGAGAGGGAAACGGCCTCCTCCTGCGCAATATCGATTTCAAAAGAGGGGAGAGCTAAGAAAACTCAAGAGCATCTGTGGGGGAGGGATAAAGAAACTGCGGCTAGAGGAGAAAATATAGAGGTATTCTCCTATAGCTGGGCAAAACGGAAACACGAAAAAAAAGTAGACGTGTAGGTTTTTCGAAAAAACCCAAAAAAGGGTCCCCTTCGGGTTCTATGGAAAGGAGCGAAAGCTGCTCATTATGGCAGCCATTTAGGGCGAAAACCGAAAAAATAAGCTCTTCTCTGGGGAGACACTACCTGGAGAGAGATTTCATGGTCAGAGCGGGACCAATCATCGGAATCTGGAAAAAGACCAAACCAATGCGAACAGGCGGGAGTCCTAACCCAGACCTTGTGGGAGGAAACTTATCGAGGGGTCTTACGGAGCTCTCCAGAAAAAAAAAGGAGGACAAAGTCATTCACGCCCTTCCCACGAGATAGACCGGGAGAATATAAATGAGGGGGAAGGGGATATCAAAAGCTGAAGAAATAAGCTAACTAGGAGAATAACTCCCGAAAAAGGGGGAAAGGAAATCCGACATAATCTTATTTCGAGGATAGACTATCAAACCCTCTTTCCAGGACTACGAAAATAGAAGAGATCTCTAACTTGCGCTAGGGGGAGGAGTCTCAGGTGTCCGGGGTGAACTTATCTGCTACCAGGAAATGGGGTCAAAAAAAAAATCTCCCTGAAACTAGCTATTGGAAGAGGGGAAAGGGGGGACCCGTTTGGGACCTAGAAGACAAGGGCACTCGGCGCGAAGAGGGAGTTTTTCGGGTAAGGGTGTCTAGGAGGTTGTGAAACACAAAAGTCTGATGGGGGAGGATAAAAGTCCTTTCGGGGGGGAAAGTATCTGGGAGGGGGGAGTCTATATTCACTATTGGGAGGCCGGACGCGCCAGGCCGGTAGGGCCAAGCTCAAAAAAGGGATGAGAAGGCCCGATAAGCCGCAAAAAAAAGATAATAGGCCAAGAAAGAAGCAAATAATTATCCACAAAGCCCGAAGGGAAGGGAGATAGAGGAGATGCCGATAAAAAGAAACTGAAGGTTCAGACGTGGCATATCAGGGGAAAAAACGGGAATTCCTCTAAGTTAAGGAACTCCCGGAGGAGGGGGAAATCGGGCCAAGAGGAAGGTCAGAAGGAACGAGTTTGTACTAGGTACGCAACCGTCAAGGGGGAGAGACAACATCGGGCAGGAGTCTAGAAAGCGACAAGAGGTGCGCGCGCGACAAAGAGGTTCGGTTTCTTCTACTATGGGAATGGGGGCGGAAATTGGGGCGCCTCTCTACTCATGATTGAGTCTCTGAGAAGGAATCCACTTGGCATAAAATCGCGGGGGACTGGGTCTCGTCATCGCCTGCGCGCGAAGGAAGAAAAAACCCCGGGGGGGTAAAGCGATTCTATAATTTGTATTTTTTGAAAATTTTCTCGAGAGAAAAGAGTAAAGGCGGAGGACGCGGAAAGGAAGGCGCCTTCGGGAGGGGAGAAGAGCGGGTTGGGTCATGTGCAGAACAGGAACCCGTGAAAAAAAAGGGAAAACGAACGACTCTTTATAGAATAGCGAGGAAAATGCGGAAAAGCCAGATCATCGACTTAGGGAAGGGGGGGGAACCAAAGGGAACACGGTCTGAAGGTTTCTGCACAAAACCACAAAAAAAGAAGGCAAATAGATTACAAGCGAAAGGAATCCCTAAACTATCTGGGGAAAGAATGCAGAAAACTACCCCGACACATGAGAAGAGAAAAAACCACCTTTTCCGGCCGTGAAGAAGAATGGGGCAAGAAACAGAAGGTTGAAACATCTTAATTGTAATTAACAAGTCGGAACCGGATAATGCTCGCATTGAGGGAAGGAGAAAAAAGATGCGCCAACCAGCCGTCAACAGAAGACGAAATCGCGAGGGATTAGTAACCTTCTGAAAGGTGCCATTAAAAAGAAATAGTGTCAACTACGTCACGAAAAGAAAGAGCGGATGCGCCGCCTGGAAAGACGGTGCGAAGAAGAAGTACCGACTGTGTACTCGACGCCCTTTCTCCTTAAACCTTCTAGGAAGGTAAGGGGGGACGGGAGAAGGATCGTGCGGTCAGAAAAGAAGGGATGTATCGTCATAGATCTCTCATAATGCCATCGGCCGAGGTATGAGTTTGGATCGACATATTTGGGGACAGGGGGGGAGCGTATTCATTTTTACCGGAAAGGGGGGATGATGTGATCGTCTCGCTGTAGGACGGCACGCGAAGTGACAATGGGGCAGCTCACAGAATTCAGAAAAAATCCTTGAAGGGGGGGGAGGGCCGAAGGGAGATAGTAAAAGACCGCCGGGTCTTATATAAAGGGGTTACTCCTATCATGTATAATAGGTTGGAAAAATCGCAAAATAGACGAAGACATCAGATGGAGAAGGTACCCGTGCTTCCTGCGGGAAGATGGGAAAGGGTGTAGAAGGTGAGGAGAAGATTGAGCAGGGACCAGGGTGATTGGGGTTAAATCGAGATCAGACTACGACAAAGGGAAAAAATGTTGAGTAATTATGGGGGGCAATCGCTCTAGAGTCTCTGAGAATGAGGCGGAGCTGGAAAATCTTTTAATGAGAGGGGACATTCTCTCCACTCGAAGCTACGGGTAAAAGGAATTGAGGTTCTCTGCGCCCAGTCAGTCATGCACTCTTGAATATCCGTACAACGAAGGAAGGCAGACTGCAAATCGCAATCAGAGGGAAAAAAATGGAAGGCTTGCTGCATCCGGGCCGGCAGAGTGACGTTACCGAAAGGGTCGACCCAAGCTGGGGCGAGAAAGAGCACCGGCATGGTCGAATTGAGGGGAAAAAAACCGCATGGGGGGCTTGTGTTAGCGATTGGAGGGGGCTTGGACCATGATATAGCCCTGAAAACATCGAAGAAAGGAAAAAAGGGAACAAGAGCGCGCAATAGATCAAGGGTTTGCAACCGTTTTTTTCTCCCCAAATCGGGCTGGAAGACAATGGGTACTAACTAGAACTCCTTTGAAAATTGGGAGAAAGCACAAATCAGAGGGGGGGGAAAGGGTTTGACCGCCTATCTGTAGCTCAGGGAGCTTGAAGCCTTTCTCGGAAGTTAGGGACACCGGTCGGCATGTATTGGGTATATCTTGCGCTAAATATCGTAAATGGGCGCTAATGAAAAGTGAACAAGCGTAGAAGGCGTTGAATACGATTGCAAGGACGACCTTGCGGGAATTACCACAGAGATGGAAGATGCAATTGCAAAAAAAAATGAATTAGGAGCGTTAGGGGGCGTACGTGAAGCAAAAGGAAGAACTAGTCAGCTGAATCAGATGAAACGAGGTTTGGGTTACAACTCAATTGAGAACCCAGAGAGGTGGGGGGGGAGGGAAAGACTTATAATTCGAGGGGGAGGTAGAACTATCTGGCTGCTTAAAAAAAGGAAGTAAACTATTCATTCAGTTGAGAGGCAAGACATAATCTTAAGGGGGGGGGTTTGTCGTCCATTTAGACTTCTGAGCGTTCAGCCTACGAGTAGGCATTCTTCGGTATAGGGATAGAGATAAGATCTCTCATCCCCTTCAATAGAAGGGAAGTTCCGGGTAAACTGGGTAGGTTTGACTCTAAGCCAGGAGGTTCGCGTCCCGCTCCTCGGTCTAGAGGAGGAGGGGGGGGTTGAACGTGAACGATTTGTGTTTGGCCGATTGCAGGGAGGGATGGGGGAAAAGTAGGGATCCGAAAATGTGGACCTATGAAACAACGGGAAGAGACGGGGGTGAACACGCGTCTCACTCGAGAAACGTCGAAAGGGTCCCCGCTATACGAGGAAGGGGGGAAAAAAGGTATAAAGAGCCGCGATCAGAAAAGGAAGGGGGGGTATAAGCTGCACTCAGGGGGGGGGCGCCTAATTTGAAAGGACCACTAAGAGCCGGCGGTGGCCCAAGCCAAAAAACGTTGGACGGGGGGATCGAACTGAAAAGGAAGGCTGGACCGGGTACTTAACTCAGAGAGGCTCAGTCGTCGCGACTAAACACCGTCTTCTGGCACCGAGAACGGGAGAGAAAAACTAATTGAACTTAAAAGGTCCATTTCGGCGGGGCAGGGGGAAGTCTGTACACAACCTAAATCTGTGGGGACCAAGATCTCGCAAAAAAAGGTAAGCAAGAAAGGAATCTGTGACAATTCCTGGACGAAGAAAGATTGATAAGATTCCAGTGAAGGAAACCGAACAATTCTACAGAAAAAGTAGCGGAGAGGGGGCAAGGAAAATCCGGGATAACCATCCGAAAGAGAAAAGGAAAAGATCTAAATCTATTCTAGAGGGGGGGGAGCAGTCTCAACAACAAACAAATAGAGGTAGAAAAGGGTGGCAAAGATACAAAGGAAAAGAAGCTAGAGAGGAGCTTTAAGATCCTAGCGACGTTGCGATGTGGCCGGCTTTAAGTGCCCGGCGACGAGAGGTAATTTCCCTTCTGGGGCAGAGAAAGATCTATTCATTTTCTCAAGGGGATCAATTCATGCTAGAGTCACTCGAAGGAGAAAAAGTCCTAAGGGGGTACAGTAAGGGGGGGGTGTCAGTCCGTTCCCCCCAGAAGGGGGTCAAGCCATCGCGAGGAATGCCTTGATTCTAGAACGAGTCCTTCCGACCTACAAGGGAAAACGGAGCCTATGAAAAGAGATTCCCTCGGGGAGAAGGGGGGGGGAGCCCGTCAATAACCCTTCGGGTGAAAGAAGGGAAGAGAGTGGCATATCCATTTATGGTCCGCCGCTACCCTCTCAAATTGGAGAGATGAGGCATTCTCTAAATCAGCGGGAAAATCCGAGAGCTCTCGATTGGAGGAAGGGGGAGTGCGGGCCGCTGTTAACAAAGCGGCGCTGGGGCATGGAAGAGGGTAAATGGCCTCATCTATCAAAAAGACCAGGCTAAAAATCGTGACTTAAAAAGAAAAAAAGAGTAGAAAGTCCTCTCGAAATAGACGGAAGCGAACAAGGAAACATATAACGCATGAAGGGTCACTAGTGCCAGTGAAAGTGGTCCTTGCTTCCTAAGATAGTAGGGAAGGATCGCGATCAAGGGGACGAGGGAGAGAGAGGCTTCTGGCCGTGGTGGGACGCGCCAAGACTCAGTAAAGGGGAATGCCCTTAATTTCTTACTGTAAAGTCTCAGACATTAGCCTTGAGAAGGAGACGATGCAGGGCCGTCATCACTAATCGTCTACTCCAAGATTAGTAAAAACTGAGGGGAAAGAACTCTTTTCGAAATGACGCTAGGAATGGGCACAGGAAAAGAGGGCATCTGATTCATGATCCCGGAGAGGGAATTTTGCGCCTTACTGAAGCCATACCAGATTGTGGGGGAGTGCCGGTAAGGCTGACAAAGTCATCGCGGTTAATTCACTCGGACGGCTACCTTCGTGGAAAAAGATCTATCAGAGAAAAAAAGTAGGAGGCTTTAAAAGAAAAGAACTTCGAATTTAATATGCTATTAAAGAGTAGAATAAAGGGAACGCAAAATCGAACTTATCAGGGGGTGAGGTAATCCGGGAAAAAGGAGGGATAGGAATCTTTGAAAAAAAATAATCAAAAGAAGGGGACGGACACACTCAACCGCCCGAGGACGGGAGGTCTCGTTGGGCTAACGCTTCAACCGGGGGGGTTACTCCATTATTGACTGGAGAAGGGATCAGGTGCAGTGAACCGCAAGAGAGGAGGGAGGGAAAGATTTCCGCCATCAGGAGGGGGGGGGGGAGGAGGTCGAGCAGAATACTACCGGTATCTATCTGGGGCAGCCGGAATTGTACCAAGACATCTTTAAAGAAGGGCAATGGAGCGGTGTGGTGACTCCGAAGATCCGGGGCCGGCAGAACATCCGGTAAAGGGTTCCATCGAAAATGGGGACTAGGGAGGTAAGGGGCTTCTCGCGAAAGAAAATCACCAGAAAAGATACGGGCAGTTCAAATCACGAAAAAGGAGGTAAGATGTCTATGGCCATATCGGGAAGGTCTAAAGACACACTCAGAACTTATACCAAGATAGATACGGGGAAGCCTGAATTTCCTCAGAAAGAGTGACGATCGGACGAGGGAAGAGGGATCCCCCAAGAAAAGAAAAGGACGCAATTCTGCTCGTTCGGGGGACGGAAAAAAGGAAAGCTCTTGAGATTCTTTTAAGTGAGGATCCCGAAGTGTCTGCCAGAAGAAGAATATTGGGACGGCAGGGTACTCAGGTCTAAAGGAAATAACCGAAACTCTCATATATCGCGGTGGGTGCGCGGGTGGCGGAATGAACAACGTCGGGGGGGTGGAAATCAAATTCTGGGTTAAAGGTTTTGAATATATCGAAAGAGCGGCTATCAAAAAGGGGAAACCGGTTTTCTGACGGACGTCGGAGAGGCGCCCTGGGCTGGACTCTACTCAAGCACTCTCAGATAAAGGAAAAAAAAGCCAGGGAAATGCAAAGTATACTAGCCAAAGGGAAAAGGCTGCGAACCCTCTGGCCTATGATCCAAAAGAAAGGAATGACTTCTTCCAATCCACAATCCATGAGTCGCGGGGAAATTAATACTAAGCTTAAATGAGAGGTCAAAAACCTGTCTGGCGGCCAAGATCTATTCAAGTCAGGGGTACGTCGGCTCGAACGTGTAGCCAGAAAAGAGCTAGGCCGGAGGGTCTATTGAGGGTCAAAATCGTTCGCCGTTTCAAAAGGGCGATCAAATCCTGCGACTAGGGGGTGAAAAGAAAGTTTGAGTACTTAGGTGGGGACTTTCGTTGGCAAAGCGCGGGGAAAAGAGAAAATTTACCTCTCTATCGAAAAAGGGGTAATAATCGCTTTGAAACCGGGCTGTTCGGCTGCATCTGAGAGGTAAGGTCCCAGAAAAATTCCTCAGGTAAAAGTAGGATCAGATCATTTGTCGGGGGAGGACGGAAAGGGGATTGTGCCGCAGGTATCGGCGGGAAAAAAAAAAGGGGGTGGATAGGCTTGGAGAGAGATGTTTTTTGGATTTTGCAGAACCGGTACGTGGAGAATTTTGGGTAGCCGCCTAAAAGTGG
>Ga0179593_1683669_pt1 | contig 23536 bp, 27 predicted proteins | sample CZODoug2_1_08_16_FD_185931 | JGI IMG/M metagenome (GOLD analysis project Ga0179593, IMG submission 185931) | Vadose zone soil fungal communities from Angelo Coast Range Reserve, California, USA - CZODoug2_1_08_16fungal (PacBio error correction) | ecosystem: Environmental > Terrestrial > Soil >...
AGAGGGGGGGAAATTTTCATTCGTATCGGCGAAAGGAAAAAACCATCCTATAAAACCTAGGGGGAGCATTTGAAAATGGTTTGGCGAAACCTGTCCAGCGCGCTAAGGAATGTGACTGCCGAGAACCGGAAAAAAAAGAAACTACTATCTATGGGGGGGGAGGAGGAGTGGGAATACTGAGAAGGGGTAATTGTCGGCCCTGGTCTCGGCGTGCTTCTATAAACAAGGAGGGGGGGAATAAGAAGCTATGTAGGGAGACATACTCTTCTTTCCTGGACAGAAAGAAAGGGAAGTTCGAGGTCTCCCCAGTGGAGAAAAAGGGTGCAACTGGGTTGGGGCCATAGCGCGCTTACCCCTTTGCAACGTGACTGGAGGAGAAGCGAGGCGGATCGTCGGAGTTCTGCAAAAAGGAGGACGGTCCGGATGGGTAGGAGGGAGAGGCTCTTCTCCACTACTTACAAGGTTGAGGGTAGGAGATGCAATGTCGCTTTGGCAAAAAATGGAATCGCGCTCGTCGAGTTTTCAAGGGGGGGGGAAGATGGCTACAGTCATGCCAGTTCACAGCATCTTCTACCCAGTAAGAGGTCAGTTTTGAGTTTGTCCCAGACATTTGAGGACATTTGCCGAATCAGCGAAAGAATCCGACTCGATGACTTAAAAATCCTCCCAGGAAAAAAAACGGGGACGACAACTGTTAAAAGCACTTCGTCGGAGGGCTGCAAAAAAGCAAATCTATCGTAGCAGATAAATGGTGCCTGGGCTTGGGAATCGAGGCCGGAAAAAAAAAGGCCTGGGGGGAGGGGGGAAAAAGAATTTTAAAAATTGCGATACAAAGGGCAAGGATTTTTGTTGGAGGGCTTCACTGAACTAGAGAAAAGGAAAAAAATGTTTAGTTGTCTTCGATCCAAGGGGTGAAACCGCTAAGAACCGGTTCGACCAGAAAAACCCTACGATGATCAAGCAGAAAAGGGTAGCGGGGGAAAGGGGGAGAGGGAAATGGTATCGAGAAGGAAGGGACCACTTCTGTGCCTAAGGATGAAGACGACCCGCTCGGAGGTAATAATCTAGAAAAACGGTCTTCGTCTTACAGAAGCAAATGGATAATAGTAAGAAACGCGCCACAGCCACTTCAGAGAGAAATGATTTCCTCTTAAATTGACAACGAAACAGAGGGGAACTCAAGATCTGAGAGGGGAAAGAACAGCAGCGGGGGACATTCCGAGGAGAGGGGGGAAGATTATTCTATTATCTGAATTGGGGATGATCTGATGGAAAAAACTCTGGGAGGGATGATTCATCACCATCTAGGGTTCCAAAGAGGAAAACTTAAACTCGGGGCTGTCCCTCGAAAGCCATTTCCACTCGGAAAAAAGAATTGGTTCAATCTGTTTAAAAACAAAACAAAAAACCCAAGAAAAACCCCCCCAAACAAAAAAAACCCAAAAAACCAACAAAAAAAAAAAAAAAACCCACCCAAAAAAAAAAAAAAAAAAAAAAAAAAAACCCCCCAAAATAGCCTAAGGGGGAAAGAAATCACTGGATTTTATACATCAAAAGAAAGGTGAAAACCGCTTATAGGGAAAGAGATCCAATCAATTAGGGGGAAAAAAACTTAAATTGTACTGGGGGGGGGGCGGTCATTGAGCCTGTTGGGAAAGAAGTACAACGTCACTCTAATTAGGAATAGGATGACTCTAGCCGAGGGAGAGGTCCCTTCATCTCTCACAGGAGGGGGAAAAAGCGCGTATCCGTGTGATTACCAAATTTCTGTCGTCAGTCGCGAAGGGGGGAAGACACAGCGTTTGAACGAAGCTCGCCAATCGAGCTGCTCGCTCTATAGGAAGGGGGATCAGAGCTCGGGAGTAAGGGAGAATCTGGCAATCATTTCCACCCTCAAGGGAGACGGGAAGGTAGCTTGCCACTATTCATAGACAGTCTCAATGTTCATCTTCTCCAGAGAGTCGAGAGAAAATGTGTTGATCCGTCTAATCCAAAAGAACATTATTAAAGACTCCTCGATATCTATCCTGAAATCACCAGTCCTAATGGAACATCTTTTTATCAAAAAAGCATGGAAAGGGTTTCCCTTCTCTTGGAATCATCCTATCTCAGCTCATTGAGGGATAGTGGTGTAATGGGGGAAGAAAGCTCTGATTTTTTCTAAAAAAAAAAGACCCTCATAGGGGGGGAACGCTGCTATCAAGGGGAGGATGGGGCATTGGTCCCTTCATCGGGAGAAATTGAATAAAAGAAAAAGGACAGTCTCTAGCCTCTGGGGGGTCTTAAGGGGATTTTATCGTGCAATTCGCGATAAACGGTCGCATTTTAAGGGTAAAGATTTTAAAGTGGGGGGGAGCATAAACCCTCCTCGTCGGGGGGGAATAAGGGGGGTCGGCACGCTGTTTTAAAAAAGGGGGTATTCTGAGTCAGGAGCGGGGATGTGTCTACTACTGAGGACAGGGTCTCCAACGCGGCAAGGGGGTGCGACGATGGCTAAAAAAAGGGGGGAGTTGATACCTGGGGCGGGGGAAGCATGAAACTCTCGAAAACTTGGGAAAAAGAGAGAGATGACGAAAAAGGTCGAGCATTTAATGCACGAGGGATCCATAGGGGGGAGAAGATGCTCAGAAGAAGGGAGCGTCGTAGCCCAGGGAAGCATAGAAAGGAGGGGGTCTTGAACAACATCGGAGCCAAAAAATATAAAACAAAGGTTTAGGGGATGAAGGAAAAAAAGAGGATGAGAATTTTCTATAAAGGGAGAAGACGTCACCGGGAGAGGAAAAAAGGAAGAAAGTGCCGTACATCGGCCAGGGGGATATCATGGGGAAGCAAGGAAGAAGGCAGCGTGATGAAGGAATGCTTGTCTTGTAGAGATCATAGGGTGTTCACCTGTCCTAGAACCCATAAAAAGCAAGCCGAGAGGAATCCTGAAAGGGAAGAAAAGAAAACGCAAGGAAAGGGCTGATCCGAAGAATTACTTTTCCCCAGGAAACGCTCCCAGAAATCTTCCTGGACGCGGAAGAGAGAGACTGGTCATAAAAGGAAGTTCCTGGATTAGAAAATACAATCACGCACGAAGGAGAGAAAAATCTAAACAGAGCGAGAGAAAGATGACCATGCAAGAGGGGGAAAGAAAGGGGGAAAAAGATTGAAGCAAAAGGGAAGGCCGCAACCAACAGTTAATGGACAGGGGTGAGCAAATATATCTCGTCATCACCAAGAAATCAGGACCGAAGATAGGGCAGAGATCTGAATTCAAGAGAATCGTCTTTGACAAAGGGAGGGTTTCGATCATCATTGCCAAAAGTCTCCTTCCGGGAAAAACGAACTAAAATATCTCTGAAGGGGTCTCGCGCTGGGGGAAAAAGCTCTTTAGCGCGGAAAGTTAAAAACCAAAGCGCGAAGATCTACCCTTCATCTGGACGCTGTGGAAATAAGATTAGCGGAAGTACGAAACAGGGGAACGGAGTCAATGACCGAAAAAAAATCCAGTACAATTGGGGGGGGGGGGATTGTGTACCAAAAGAAAGCTGGAAAGTGAATCTGTGATTGCCGGAAATTGAAAGGGGAAACTGCGAGGGTTTCGTCTGGGGACAAGGCTTGTTTCCGAGGGATGCTCGAGGGGGAAAAAAGGTTGCCGATGCAGGGGACCAAGGAGAAGATGGGCAAAGGCCTTTTGCAGGAGAACCTCTGAGGAAAAAATTTCAGATCCTTTAGGGGAAAGGGGAAAAGGAAGAAGGGGACATAAGCGATGTCGGACCGCGCTTGAAAAGGGAAAAAAAGATACGGCGCCATTAATCTGTGTGGCAGGGGGAAATAGGGGAGGGAAGTCGAAAGAAGTAAACGAATGGGGTTCGGAGGGGATTGGGGCAAGGGAGACCGTTTTCTCTGTGGGACTCATGATTACGGTCCGATCAGGGGGAAGAGGGTATGAAACCGAGGGAAAGTCATGGGAGATCCAAGGGAAGTGCGAAAAAAGAAAAGGGGGGATCTACTTCTCTGGAGAGGTCTGGTCAAGAGGGGGAAGAACCTGGGAAGAATTGGGCTGGTAAAAGTTTGGGCGAAAAAATTTGCATGCGAAGGGAAAAGTTGAAGACAAAAAGATAAACGACGGCGCAAGGGGAGAAGCAGGCAGGCGAAGGGGACCGAAACGAAACACCTTTACGAAAGACGGAGATTGAGAAAGTTTACGACACAATCAAGAAGGCTTTGGGTCCGGTGTCTCGGGAAACCGTCGATAAAGGGATCATCTATTCTTATATCGAAAGGGGAGAAAGGGTATAGAAGAATAATCTGTACGGGTTGAAAGGACTCAAGGTGAGGAAACAAAGGGAGACTCGGAACTGTGAAGGGAATAGTGTAGCCATATCCTTTAGGCTCTGTACCGGAGAGGGGCAAAGCGGGCAGAACGGGCGTGTTTCGAAGCATTGGGAAGAGGGAGGATTTTCGCGGCATCTAGATATCATAAGCAAGTAAGTTGAGCATTGGCAGATCGTGTCGATCCGAAAAAAAGAGAGGGAAACAAAGGGGGGGGGGTTCAAAAAAGAAGGGGAAGCCAGCATCTTCTACTCCAGAGCGCCCTTTTTCGAGAAAGAAGGAAAGTAGTGTTTTTCCAAAAAAAACAGAGGGGGTAGCAAATAAAGAGCAAGCTCTCAGAAATAAAGTGACGAAGGCTACGGCTAGAAAAGACAACTAGAGGGACGACCAAGCAATGACGTCTGATGGGGTTAAAGGCAGCAGCTTAAAAGGGGGGCCCGGGAGGAAATTGGATCTATCCTTCCCAAAGGGAGGGGAGGGGCTTGAAGGCGCTCTTTTAAAATTGCGGGAAAAGTTGAAAATAGTTATAAAGAGTAATTTCCGCCAGGGGTATTGGAGTAGAAAGGGGTGTGACCATTCTCCAAGTAGGGAAAGAAAGGGGTTCTGTTACCCAACGATGAAAGAAACGGGAATGCCTTATTGAGAGGGCAAAAGAAGGGAGGGACGAGAGAAATTGCTCGAATTAGCTCCACTTAGGGCTGACACTATCAGGGGTAGAAACTAGGATCGACAACTTCGGATGGGGGATCGCAAATCTCGGCCACATTCGAAAAAAACAGTCTGGTTTGAAGGGGGAAAGTAAAAAAAACTAACATCAAAGTATTAACGATGAAACAGAGGGTGAAAAGGAAAGAACTTCTTGTACTTGCGGAATCGACCGTACGGAAAATCGGGGTGAATCGAATTGGAAGAAATCGAGAAATCAGGTTCTTGGCCCAAACTCGGGTTGTCCGGATAAACACAAGGAAGCCCGGTGCGGGGTCGAGCAGGGCCACGAAGGAAGAAAACCAGGGCAGGCAAGAAAAAACCTCTCAGGAGAATCCGGACAATTTAAAGAGATCCCTGCTTTTCAAAACAGATAATAGGTAACCACCGGGCGGTAGTTGGGGCGAGAGTCAATGAAAAAGTAATTGTACCTGGGGGCTTGGGCTGTGAAGTAAAAGGAAAACGTGAAAAGGGGAAAGAAAGATCTCAGCGTACGCGCATTCTTCCGAGAATCCCGCGGAAACAGGTAAGAGTGGGCGGGGGACCTGTTGCTCTTCCCTCTCTCCCCAAGTTCCACTCGCGGTGAGATAATCCGGAAAAAAAAAGCTGAATCTCCCCTCCAGCGTTGAGGTCCGGTTATCCTTCTAGTTGCAAGAGACCCGGGAGAAAAGGAGAAGTGATGCCACATCTCAGGGGTTTTGCACAGTGGGGATCTCCCCTGGGAGAGAAGGAAGCCGGAAAATCAAGCTAGAGCACAGGCTAGCGGGAATGGAAAGAGACGGTGGGGCTATCTTTTGGCGCAACTCGGAAAAAAAATGCCACCCTCGACCTGTTGTGGTGACAGGCTTAAGAAAAGATCAGATCAGTCAGCAGGGGAAGAGCGCCAAGTGAGGTTCGATTGTGCAAAGGGGGGGGAATTGTATTGTCCTCTAAGAGACACTGCCGCCGAGATTCCTCCTCTTGAGGAAACTCCGGGCCTATCGAAACTTCTGCAGGGAACGCCAGCTTGCAGAAAGGGAAGGTAATCTTCGGGGGGAATAGCCATGGAAGGGGAATCCTTCTTTTTTGGGTGACTAGAGAAAGTTATCGAGGGCGAGGCCAGTTGAAAAAACACCAAGACACAAAAAAAACGACTTCGGAGGGGGGGATGCTTACATTGGCGTAGGCTCAAGGGGGAAATTGTTCACTAGGGATATCGTCCAAAAAAAACCAGTAAGCCTAAGCCGGGGGGGGGAAGGGTAGTACGGGGGAGGGGGAAAGGAGCAGCCTCAACGTTTCAGATTGAAGTGTAAACTTCGCTCCGAAAAGGTGTTTTAGGGGGGGGGGGGGGGGGGCGGCTGTAGTTCACGAAAATCAGTATTACTGAGAAGATCAAACTACCGAAAAGAAAGTCCTGCCTTGGCGCTGTCAAACGCGTCATTCGCGGAAGGGGGCGACGATTCAACTACCTACCTTAAGAACACAGGTCGAGAGAGAGCTCAAAGGGAGGAAAAAAAAAGGAAAGAGAAGATAGAGAAAAGTAATGCACCTCAGCATAGCGCCATCGTCGCTATGAGCTCCGAAGACGCCAAGAAGGATCTTCTTATCCCGGTAAGAAAAGGCAAGGTAGGATTGCACATCAGCCAAAAAATTATAAAAAAAACCTCGCGGAGAAGGTTTAGGAACACAAGGGAAAAAGGGTAACTGCGCCAGAGGCTATATAAAAAAAAAAAGGGGAGGAAATCCCAAGCTGCTTAGGGGAACCGTGAGGACCAAGGGGCCTCTGAAGGGCTTCCGTGTGTGGGGAAACGAGCCAAAATGAAACTGACGCCGTCGATGCGGTAGGGGGTCGTCTTTCCTCGAGAGTAATGGTCCTAGAAGCGAGAAGCAGAGGGAAATCAAGAGGGGGACACCAGAAAAGAGGGAGATGGGAAAACCACAAAAAGCCAGGAAACGGGGAAAAGGAAGCGGGAAAGGAGACTCAAAGGCGGCAAAAAGAAAAAGTTCAGGATCGAGGAGGAAAGGTCGACCCCAGAAAAAAGAAAGTGGCCGGAGCCGTGCAATGACGGAATAAACGAAGGATGGCGAAAGCGAAAGCAGGGGAGGAAAGAGAAGAATTACCGGGGAGGTCCCTCCTCCTGAGAAAAGTGAAAAAATGGAGTTTAAAGTGCTGGGTATTCTCAAAGATAGCTCTGCCGAGAGAATTCTCCTAGTCTATCCACTCCGTAGACTTTTCTAAGGAAAGCTCTCCACTTGTAAAAGGGACAGTTTCCCACAAGAAAGGACCCTTTTGTTTTGGGTTTTCTCTGCAATGACATATTCTCTTCCTTGGCCCTCCCTGAGATGGGAGCGGCTTTGCTCCGGTGCTTGCTGAGGAGCAGATTTTGTAGAACTAAAATGTTTCTTCTCTGTGACTCAGAAAACCGGACGGAGGCGCCCGCTCTCTGGCAGAGGCGTTCCTCTTGCGGCCCTACTCCTTGAAAGCGTACGCTTTTCCTGATAAATTAGAAAAAGGGAAAGGATGAATAGAAAAAAATCCAGTACCATTTAAGGGAGTGACCTAATTTTGATGGGGGCACCATTTATAAGAGGGGGGGGATGTTAATCTGTGATTTATAAAAAAACACTGCGAGTCCGGGGAGGGGGGGGTCAAAAAAAAAAAAAGGGTTTAAAGGAGAAAAAGGGTTTCCTCCGCGGGACCTGGATCAGGGACAGCAACCGTCTTTAAAAGCGGCTCTTAAAAAGGGGGCTGGGAGGTGCCCTTGAAAACCCTCTGGAAATTTTCCTTGAAAGAAGAAATAAGACTGAAGGGGAGGAATTCCGAAAAATGGCCGTTCAAAAGTACTTAGTGAAAAAGGTTCGGGGGGGGGTTTTCTTGGTTCTTGGGAGAATCTGCTCAAGGTGGCGCGTCGTTCTGATTGCTCAACAAAGGGGTCCGAAAATTTCTTGTAGAAAAGATTACCGAAAGGAAAGAAGAGAAGGGGACAAACAGTAATTGGAGAAGTGTGATTGACGTGGAAGGGAACCCAAAACGCGTTTGAGAAGAAGGATCTACTGTCCGCGTAAACGGTAGTGGAAAGAAGGGGGTATTCCTCTTCAGTTGTTTAGAGGGTAAACCGGTGCGGAAAGAAAACGAAAAGTCGGGGAAGACCAGCCCTCAATAAACGAAGGGGGTATCTCAATGGGAGGGAGAGAAAACCGAAGGAAGGATGGGGAAAAAGAAAACGGGCAAGCCCTTCACTTTGAAAATCAGATACGGGGAGGCCCTGTTTACTACGCCCTCAGAGAAGTGAGGGGAAATGGGACAAAGGGCCAAGGAAGGGGGGATGCCGTCGATAAACCTTCTGGAATCGGTCGGACATCTCCGTTTCTGAGGTGGAGTTCTACTTCGTGGGGGGGGAAACGCAATAACGACTTCGAGGCCCGGAAACCAGTCAATCAGAAGAGGGAAGCCTGGCAGAGGGGGAAAAAGTTGCAACGTGACTGGCTCCTGCCTCGGCGGAGTAGGGGGTGCTGCAGAAGGTATCGCATTTGAGTGAAGGACGATTTTAAGGAAAGCGGGGAAGAAATTTTAGGGGAAAAAAAAGAAAATGTCTCGTTGGCAAAATGTGCGAATCTAGAAGGGTAACAAAGGGGTGGAGACATCATTCCATTAAAGACAATGAGACCAAGAAGAAGTCAAAGAAGGAAGGGAGGGGGTTGCGTAGGGGGGGAAAAAAAAAGCTTATTATACATTGCCGGAGAAGCCACGGACTCTCCTAAGCGGAGGAGAAGGAAAGATAACCCAAGATACCATCACTTCTTCTGAGGAGGAAAGTCAAGGAGGAAAATAGAAAAAGGGTGCTTCCCTGGGTTCCGGAGGCCGTTGGGCAATATCGTAGCGAGGAGGCCCGTAGGAAAAGCTCGGGGACCCATTGGGAAAACAGGTATCTGGCTTGTTCTGGGGTAAAACCGCCGATCGCATGCAAAGGGGGGACGTTCGAGACAAGGGGGGGACATCTCAATTAAGCAGGAATACAAGTTTCTGAAAAAGGTCGGATAAGTCAAAACCGGGAGAGTTTATCTCAAACTAATTACGCTTTGGAATGACCGAAGGCCCTTTCGGGGGCCCGAAAGAAGAAACGAAAGGGGGAGTAAAGTCTTTGGGGGGCAGGGGTGTCGGGAAAACTGTCTTCGGCTGACAGCAAAAGCAGAAAGAAAGGGCCAATAGGCCGGAGCAGATGATTAAGGAACTAACATCACAAAGAGACACTGAAAAAGAGGACGGGAGACGGGGGGGGGAAACGAAACTCGGAAATCTCGACATGAAGAGATGGAAAATGTAGGGGGGGGTTGGAAAAAATCTGAGAATCCGAGGTCTTACAGCACATCTTAATAAGGAAGCTCGGAAGGACTCGACAGAGGGGAAAAGCGGAGGGGAAAGGGGTCAAAGACGGAAAACCCTCCGCATCGTTCTATATCACAATTTTCCCGGGGCAAAAGGTTGAGAAAAAAAGGAAAGGGTTAAACCACAGCCCGTATGAGAATGGGAGGGGTGGAAAAAGTTATTGAAGGACAGTGCTTTTTTTGGGGGGAGGTCATTGACGGGGGAGTCTAAGGCTCAAGGGGGGTTCGATAGTTAGAAAAGAAAGGGGAGTTGCCGAAGAAAAAGGTGCTCTCCTTCCGGAACTCTCACCCTCAGGGGAGCTATAAGAAAGAAAGAAGACATCCAATCGATTTTCTTGAAGGCAGGGGATAAGGAGGGACCGCCACCGACAGGGAAGTTTTCACGAACAATGTTCGGATCATCTCGGAAGCTTTCGGTATCGATCTCAGGGGGCGCAGGGGTAGGGATATCTTGGTCTTCAATCATTGTCAAATGGCACCTTTTTTGGGGGATTTAAGGCGAGGAGGGGCATCGTATCATTAACGAATGAGGAGAAAATTCGAAAGGGGAAAAAAAGTCCCTTCTTTCAGGGTATTGTTTCCTTCTAATCCAAAAGGACCTGCAGGAGAGAACCATCCTTCCGTCGATATCTCCTGACGAGGAGAAGAGCTTTTTAAGAACACTCCCCTATCCTGGTGCCCTTAAGAGGCGGTGTCATCCCTGATAGAGGAAAGGGAGGTGGTCAGAGGTTAATGTTCACCTATAATTGGGAGAGAGAAAATTAGGACCAGGGGGGGGAGCCGACTACCCATACCCTAAAACGCTTCGGCCCTCCCGAAGAGTGGGAGGAAGAGAGCTTCATGGGTGGAACAGGAGATCTTATGATCTGGAAATGGCCGGGGATTTCCAAAAAAAAGAAAAAAAGGAGAGCAGGGAAGGGGAGGGGTATCGCAATTCGCATCCAAAGTCGCAGTTTACACAAACCTTTTCAAGAGGAAATTCTCTCTCCGGCGGGACGGTGAAGGGGGGTGGGGGTGTTTCACGAAAAAGAGGGGGAGTGCCGGCTCTGAGCGAGGTCCACGGGGGAAAGAAGACCCAGGCAGGCGGAAAGCTTCTCGAGAAAAAGAATGGCGGGTGAATGGAAATGGATAGGACAGGGAGATCCAGAACTCTCTCACAAAAGGAAGATAGAGATTATCGACCCTAAATCATGTAATGCAAAGAAAAGAGGCGCGAGAAGATACAGCGCCCATCCTGACCTGGGTGAAAACGCGGCGGAAAAGGGAAAAAAAAGGCCAGAGAAGGAGGAAAAGCGCGCCCTGACCAAAAAATTATAAAAAAAAAACCGCGCGGATCAGTTAGGCTGCAAAGAAAGCTGAAAAGGGGGAGAAGGACTGCGAATTGCGATAAAAGCAAAGGGCGAAGAAAGAGGGGAGGGGGGGGCTAAGGGGAATCTGGCCGATCAAGAAAAAAAAGAGCCTACTCCAATGATAAGCATCGAGACCGGCCGTCGATGGAGAGGGGGAAGAGGTTCCTGGGCCAAAATACCAGAGCGAAAAAAAAACACGAGATCAAAAAAAGAAAAAAGGCCTTATATGGCGATGACAGCCTAGGACGGCCCCAGGGGGGGGGGGGGGGGGAATGGGCGGTACATCAAGAGCCAAAAGATGAGGGAAGGCAACGGGTTTCATTGATATATAGAAGGATGTGCTTGCGCCATCATAAGGGAATAAAGGATTTAGACGAATAAAACTGGAACACCGAAGGGAGGAAAAAAAACACTATGAACAGAAGGGAGGGGAGGACTATTGGAAGCTCCTTCCCTCCGGGAGGGGGGGGTGGAAATTATGGGAAAAGCGCAAATATAGCTAGTCATAAAAAGAAAACGAAGAGGAATTTGCTCTCTCGGATGCAAATTGGCGATCGTCGTGGAAATAGGGGGAAGTTCGAAGAGGGTAGCCTGGTACAAAGAGAGGTTGGGATAAGCGGCGAAGTAGCTGGGGGTCGTCTTTCAGGGATCGAGGATCGCGGGGAAGCCGCTGCACCCCTATTAGGAAGAAAAGGAAGCAGGGGAGAAAAAGAAAGTGTTGCTCCACGGAATGTCAAGGAAGCCAACCAAAAAAATTCCAGTACATGGTGGGAAAAAAAGAATTTTAAGGAAAAAATCACCATTCTGAATCATGGAAAAAAGACTGGGGATGTGATGGGGGGAAAAGGGGGAATCCCTTAAATTTTCCGGCCGACTGAGGAGTAACCGATTGAAAAAAAAGTGGTTTCCTCCGAAAGGGGTGGGACGAATTCAGCGGCGCATGGGGGAAAGAAAGACCCTATTAATAGGAGCCTGGGAAGATTTCTCAGATTTCATATCCAGGGAATTCGATGGAATCGTGAGCCCCACCGGGAGGGAAGCATGCTTTCCGTTCACATGCGACTCTTGAGGAGGAGTCGTTTAAATACGTTATTGGGGAAGGTTACGGAAAAAAGTTTATTGCGGGGGGGGGCGCGTCTTTCTTAGTGCACGCCCAAGGAGGGGACAGCAGGAAGTTTTCTGGTCAGACCGCAGGTAAAGGGAGGAATTGGCCGATGAAGTTGGCCCGAATTGAGAGGGCCGGTCATTCAACTCGTGAGAGCGCGTTTATCGGTCAGGGGAACGCCTGGAAGAAAGAGGGACCGCTTACATTGGAAGGGTCAGGGGGGAGAAAAAAGAAAAGCCCCTGTAATGAGGCGGAAAAGGTGAAAGACAAAAGTTCACACTGGGGGGAGGAAAGTTACCATATCAGCGATCACCCAAAACTATTAGGGGAAATCTGATCCACGTCCAGAAATTCAAATCTGCTAACGGGGCCTTGAAAACGACAGAACTTTTAACGCACTTTGTCGACGGGTATAGGGTAAACCTGAGGGGGGGAAAGAGAGATAGAGCGCTCCGTTTTCTCTTTAGGAGAAGGGGTCAGAAGAGCGGGACAAATCTCAATAACGACTCGCGGTATACCCAGACGAGTTGGGGGAAGAGGCAATGCAGGAAAGAAAAGAGGGCTTACCCTCCCCCTTTTTCAACGAGGGGGGTCCTGAAGGCGGATCATTCTTATAGTGGTAAGAGAAAAGCATTGGGATGAGGGGGAGGATTTTCGAGGAAAGACCTCAAAAAATTGCAAGGGGGGTCCATTTCTCGTTGGCCGTATCTGGGGGAGAAGGGGGGGGGACAGAAAAGGAGAGGGTTCTCGATCATCTCCAGATGGATACAATCAATTCCAGAAGAAAAAAAGTCGCACGGAGGGAAGTCTTTCTTTGGTATGGGCCACTAATCCTTCTGGAGTCCTGAAGATCGAAACATTGGAAACCTCCTCTCTGGGTAGGACTGGGGGGGGGGGGGAGCCGCCCGCTAACGGTACGCAAGGGTGAGGGTTCTGAGGGGGGTGAAAAGCAGCAGCAATCTCTAGTAGCCTTAAGGAATTGTTTGTTGGGGGTCAAGGGGAGGGGGGGCCGGAAAGAAGGGCGCTTTCCCTTTGGCTCGGACCGAGAAAAAATTGAAGAAAGCCCATGGGAAAGGGTTTTCATTGGCTGGTGATAAAGTGGACGCCGGGAAGTTGTAGATGTGTGTAGCAACCTCACCATGAAAAGCGGAAAAAACCCAGGCGGGAGGGAAACAGAGATGATCAAACGCTACATGCCTTATTGATCTCAAGAAAAATTCTCCACTTCTGTGCAAGTAAAAAGAAAGCGAAAAAAGGAAGGAGGTTCGTTATCCTTCGAGCGACAATAAAAATGGAAAGAGGGGGGAGGAACATCTAAAAGAGAGGGCGAGACGCTCACAGCCACTTCAGCGGAGTAATAGAAGGTAACACGACTTCACAAACGAAAAAACGAAAACAAGGGGGGGACGACGTCATAGCTGCTTTTGAAACAAGCACGCTTGAAGATACGCCTGAGGGGAGGGGGATTATCGATTGTTCAAGGATCCTAAATAAGAAAGAGGTTACTTAAAAAGAAAACGGGGGGTTTTCAAAAAAAGAAAAGCGAAATCTTTCTGTCCTCGAACAGCCCCAATGTCCCTCTTCGAACAAAGGCGGTGACACGAAAACCTGAAAAGGACAATTTCCTCGAATAAATGGAGTAGTCATCAAATGACACCGCTTAGGGGGGGACGATCCACTCACATTAAGGGGAAATAAATTGGTGACGGGAGGGGGGAGGGGAGGGGGTACTCAGGTGGACTTGTTCGAAGTCCCGGACCAGCGGGGTACTAAGTTGAAGAGAGGGGCAGCTGTCGTACGAGGAAAGGGGGGAACTGCAGGCGCTCACCATTCTGTATTGGCGAGGAGAAGATGAGAGTACTGAGAGGTCGTAAGAGGAAGGGCACTGATGATCTCCACCATCAGGCGTGGGGACCCCACGATCAGGAAAACTAGAGAAAAAAAAGGAAAAAAGGATCGAGCTCGGCTCCTGTTTTATTACGAAAAGGGGGCGCAGAGGGCAATCATGGCAAAAACAACCGGCTGTGAAAAAGGAAGCGGATCAGTCAGCTGTTTCACGCGCCGGGCGGAGAGTGCGAAAAAAAAAAGGGGCGGATAAAGAAAAGGGGGGGAAAACATCCTTCATTATTCAGAGGGGTCGGAGAAATCAGAAGAGAAGAACGTCCCGAATGCAACTCTGGGGAAGAACGATCATGGCCGAAAGAGCGGGGTGAAAGAGGGGAAAGGGAGAGAAAAATTTCTGTTTTAATCTTCGTTGGAAGGGGTGCCGAGCTTCTTTATCGGGAGGGGGGGGGTGACACCCCGATCCGAATAAGAAAACCAGACCCCCGCCTCGGGACGCATTAGGGGCTCCCGCTGAGGGGGAAGGGAGCTGCCATGTGGAAAGGAAAGGAGCGGCATTACTTTTCTCTCTGTCCCGAAAAAAGGAAAATCGGGGGAAAAGGAAGAGGGTGTGGCTGGTATCGCATTACACCCAGGGGGGCAGTTTATTGGCAGGGGGGGGAAAAAAGCCTAACCTTCTCTCGCGGCGGGGGACAAAATTTGGGGGGGGAAGGGGTTCACGAAAAAAACAGGGGCCGGCTCAAGATCTTGCCACTGGAAATACGGAAAAAGTCGAACGAAAATCGCTGACTATTTCGACGGGAGGGGGGTGCATGAGACATTGGAGGCGAAAAAAAAAACGTGGGAGGAATGCAAAGAGAGAGAGCCGACCAAAGGGGAAGGTAATGAAAAAAAAGCGTCGAGAAAAGGAGCTTTGCGGAAAGAATGCCTGGGGGGGGGAGACCCTTGGAAAAAAAAAAGAAATAATACGATTTTCAAGAACAGCGCTCCAGAGTAAAACACAGAGGATACTTTTAGAGAGGAAAACCTGAATAGGAAGGGCTACCGGAGTAATTGTCGATAGAGAAGACGGCAACAGAGGGAGAAAGGGGGACTACGGTCTCGGCTGACTCGTCCGAGGGGAGGGGATAATCCCGGAAAAGCCTACGACCAAGAATAAAAGCCTACCGCCGTCGATGCTGGACTGGGGGAGAGGAGAGACCTGGCCTAGACAAAGAGAAAGCAAGCCGAGCGTAACATTCAAAAAAGGAAAGAAAGGAGACTGATATCTCGATGAAAAAAAGAGTGCGCGGACGGGGGGGAAGAGGGCATCATTCCCAGCAGGGGGATCGGGAGATAGATACAAGGCCAGATTCTGAAGAAAGGGAAGGCTGCATTGAAAAGGGAAGGGAAAATACAATCAACGCAAAGAGGGGAGAAGAGATCCCGGGACAGAAATGATCCGATTAATAGTTTTCCAAAGTGTCGAAAGGGGGAAAACCGTGAGTGGGGGGGAGAAAAAGTCTCAAGTCATCACCCAGTAGGAAGAAAAACCTAGGAAAATGGGATAAAAAAAAGAAGGCATAGCGACATTGGCGATCGTCTGCACGAAGGGGACGGTGGCAGGAACAGAAAAGGGAAGCCTCCTTCCCTAACTCTATGGGGGTGACTCTACTCTAAGAAAGTGCCAAAGGAAGCGACGATTGCATACGAGCACCCTGCTACCGCAAAAAGGGACCTCTGCCCCGGGAGGGGAAAGAGCTATCGCTGAGAAACAAGTGGGATCAAAAAGGAAAAGAAGAAATTTAATGTAGGGGGGGGGGGGAAATCGACAAAAATCACCATTGATCAATTTTGTTCAAGACTGTTTAAGGATGAATCTCAAAAAGGGGAATATCGCGCTGCGAGTTTTCACAAGCTGACATGGATGGGGGGTGCTCGAAAGAATCGCGTCGGACATTGTGGATCCGGACCCGTTAATGAGGAACGGGGCCGAGGAGCATATTTTTGACAAGGGAAAAAAGGGGATCTATAAGGGGATAGGCAGCCGGGCAGGTCGAGATTAAAGCGCTTGCGGCGATCTTGACGAAAAAGAGCTGTTTCGTTTTAAATACTTGGGGGGAGTCGGAAATCAGAAAATTGAATGGGGAGGGGCGTCCTTTATAAAGGTGCGCCCCGATGGGAGTCAGCCGAAAAAAGGGGAAAACCTTGTCGTAGAAAGGGAAGGAGGAAAGGAATCTTGGAGAAATAGCAGGGGGTACAAAAAATTATGGCGACATAAGGTGGGGGGGGAGGCGTCGGTCAGTTGGAAAATACATCTCGGGGGGGGGGGGAAAAAAGAGGATCTACGCGTGTGACATAGAATATTCCGCTTCATTGGTCAGTGGTCAAAACAAGTGGCTAGGCAATGAGGGGGGAAAAAGGGGAAGACCCTCCCTGATAAAAACTAAAAATGGTTATCTTTGGGCCTGGCAAAAAGGAACGATGATGTGACGGGCTAGATCCAGGCGCCCGAAGAAAACGAGCTCGAGATATTGAGGAGGGCCTTTAATGGGCACCTACCAAAAAGGGGTAAAGTCTCGGGGTCAGGGGGGAGGATCTGATAACAAGGGGGGGGGAATCTCTTCTGAGAGCTCCTGGTATTGAAACTCATAATCTTCGTTGTAAACGAAGAACGACTTCAGAAGACGCGGGTAAGAAAGATGAAGGGGGGAAAAGGGCATTCCTTGTAAGAGGACTACCCCCTTGGGGGAAAAAAGGAAGAGCCTTGCAAGGGGGCGGGTCTTGTTAGGGAAGGATACGAAGTTTTCTCATCTGTAGGAAGAGACTTGCAAAGGACGAGCCTATTCAATTAGCGTGGGGCCTGGGGGGTCTATAGGAACTCGTTCTCATTATCATTAACAAAGGAAAGAGAAGGGAGAGTTCTCAGAATGAAAGTTACCCGCGTCCAAACCTGGGTGTAGAATAGGAAAGGCGTATAGGGTTTTTACCTAAGGCCAACAAAAAAACATTCCCGAAGACCCGGAGGAAAGATCTCTCCTACGATGTACCTAATTGGGGGAAGCCAGAAAGAGCCTGTACTGACATTTAATTTCAGGGAGGGGGGGGAGGGAAAGGCATCATCAATCTATCCGAAGTAACTCGTCTTAACTTGGAAAAAGGGGGGGTGATGGGAAGCTCTCTGTCCGGTGCTAGCAGCTGGGTAAAGGGAAAGTAGTTTTGAAGAGGGATTCCCTTTCCTCCGGGGAGTAAAAGGGGAGTGTGGGAAAGAAGGGGTGTGAACCATCTCAAATGAAGCGGAATCCGGGGAACGGCCCACAGGTTATTGGGAGGGAACTCGACAGGAGAGAGTAGGGGGGAAAAAAGGAAAACGATATTACTCTTGGAAAAGAAGGACATTCTCCACTTCTGTGAAGCTTACCAAGGGAAAAGATGGGACCCGGTAATCCTGCGGCTCGACAAAAAGGGGCTGGGCTGACAGGACGGCACATGAAAAAAGAAATCCATTCCTCGGGGGATTAACTAAAAGCCAAGAACAACGAAACCATCTTAATGTGCGGGCTCAAAAATGCTGTTGAGAAGCTGGAATTCTCGAAAATATCTATTTAGGAAGTACATATCTGAAATCTGAGAACAAAAAGAGGGGCTTCACGCAAGGGAATCGTAAGAGGGAAAGGGATCCCCCAATTCCTAAAAAAGAGGGCTTTCAGAAAATGGGTCCCCATCGGCGAAACAGATCAAGAGGAAAACGGACAAAAGATCCGGACAATTTTCCAAACGGATTTTAGAAATATAAGGGATTGAACCAGGCTTTCTCGAATGGTTATTTTGACCCAATCAAATTAAGGGAGGGTCCTGGAGGGGTTTTGTCGTTAAAAGCACCGTGAACTGGTCCGGAAAAAACGTACTCTAATTATGGGGAAGAGGTAAGATGATCCTCGAGTGAAGGAACCCGGTTCTCGTGCAGACTCACTCAGAGGGGTTGATAGCCGATTAGCGTCTACACATAACAAGCTAGTGAGGCATGCGAAGGGGGGGAAAAAGGGGAAGCGCCACCGAAGAGCGTTTTACCAGAAAAAAGAAGGTAGGCTCAGCTCGAGCAAAGTCTCGGGGGGTCGGGGGGATCGAGGTCCTGGGGAAAAGCTATCGGGGGGAAAGAGGCAATCATTGACGCCAGGGGGGGAAACGTTAAGGAGAGAAAAGACGGATCATCAGCATGCCGTCGAAGGGATTGCGCCCGAAGGGCAGGAATGCTTTTCTACCAAGTCTAATAACAAGAACGGAAAAAAATATTCGGAGCTGGCGCAATCATCTATAAGGGAAAGAGAAAGGGCCGGGAGAAAAAGAGGGGGGGGGGGATCGAAGAAAAGGCCTATCCTGGGGGGGGTCAGGCCTAGAGGTGTCCATCGGGGGGAGTTCTGTGGGGGGGGGAGAAGGGGGGGAAAGGTTGAATTTTCCTCTCGGATTATCTCTATTGGGAGGACTGGTGAAAAAAACCAACCCAAGATCGTCCAGACGACAAATACACCGCATCGACTGGGGGTCATGGAGGGGAAGGCAATTGTTTGGATCGGGATGATCGAAAGGAAAGCTGTCCGAAACCCCCCCGCTTTTGCCGTCTTAAAGGGGGGTAGACGAGGAGAAAAGCCCTTCATAGGACAATTGGTTGAAGATTGAAGGGGAGACTCAGAAATAAAAAAAAGTTGTTTTACTATTTTTTGGGACGGAAAGCTGTTGTTCACGAAGGGGGCCGGGAAGAGAGAGGAGGGAAAAACTGTTCTCCCGACTCGAAACAGGATCTTCCGAGCGGCACGCACAGGCGACGATGAGTAGGGAAACTTATCTACATTTTCGAGAATCTCAAAAAGGTATTACAACAGAGGAATCCCTTTCAGATCAGTGTTATGCAAAAAGGCCAGCGGGTCACAAGAGGAGGATTCCTCTTTGAAAGGCGCCAATCCTTAAAAAGGGTTCACGGGAAAGTGGTACCCGACTGGAGCAGGAAAGCAAGAAAAAATCCGGGGCACTCTCCGAAAATGAGAAAACAGGGGGGGTATTCAAGAGGATCTTAAAAGGGTACACTGAAGGATGAGGAGGAAAAGGGCTATACAAGGAAAAATCGAAAGAAAAGGTCACCAGCGTGGCTACTGTCTGTGGCTTCCGTAGTCCTCACATCCAGCTTAACCCGTTGCATAGGGGGAAGAATCCTCCCGGAAGGAAGCAGTGAACCGACGCCGTAGGGAAGGGGGATTTGTAGCAAAACCGGTTGTTTCACCTGGCTAACCCATACGAACTAGAAGGATCACACACAGCCACCTCAACTGAAGGCTTCGATGGACAAACCGGGAACTTTCAGGATAGGCCTTCAAAGAGGTAAAGAAAAAAAAATGCTAGCATTCGTTCCTTTATAAAATTTCAGGAGGGTCTGTGAGGAAAGCTGAATAATAGAGGGGCTTCGTGGGGAGAATCAACTCAAAGAAAAAAAATACAACAGAGCCCTGAGTCACTAAGGGGAATGATCGATGGAAGCCGAAGGGGGAAAAGAAAGGCTCAACAACCTTTATTGGGAATGAAATTTGTCCGAGAGGGGGAAAGGGAAAAGAACCTCCAGACAAAACGCCCTCCGGAAGAAATGGGATAAGAATCTTGGAGAGCGAAGGGGGAGGATCGAGTCACAACCTCCGAGGTGTAAAAACATTAAAACAGTCGCCTGCCGCCTTCACAGAGACGGTGGTATTCTTGAAGCATCTTCTAAGAAAGGGGTTCCGAACGGAGGAAGGGAGCCCCTTGCTGAGATCAAACAGAAGGGGGTACCCGCTAATAGGGACAATATTAGGGGATTTCTTACTCTTTTCCGAGAATTGAAGGGAAACAAAAGGGGGTAACCTACGGGACAAGGGCAAACAAAAAAATCCAAAAGTGTGAAGTTAGAAAAAGAAGGGGGGGGGGGGGGGATCTACAAAATCAAATCGAAGCGGTGGGGGAAAAGGGATCAAATCAGGGGAAAAAACGGAAAATTTTCGCTTATATCGAGCGGGGGGGTCGTTACCCTCTTGGGAATGTGACGAAGGAGGGACATTTATGCTCTATTAAACCGGGGGGGGGGAGGGAAAAAAGGAGGGGAAAAAAAAACATTTGTGATGCCGAAAACGATTACGAAAGGGGAGAAGGGGAAAAAAAAGTGAATAACCTCGGGACGTCTCATAAGAAGAAAAGGGGGAAATTACAGATAAAAGGGTCTTCATCCGCGTAGTCGTATGGGAAAAGCGCTGAGGCAGTTCACATCAAGGAAAGGAGGCACTTAGGAAGGGGTTTTAAGAGGGGGTGGAGTCGTAAATCATCTTCTCACGCTGATTGCGAAGTAGGAAGGGAAAAGGGTCTCCCTAGAGGGGGGGGAGGGTAATCCGAATAGAAAAAAGGAAAGGGAAAAGGGTCCTCAATGAAAGAAGAGCAAGGGTCCGCTGCTCGTAGTCACAGGGGAAGAATGACATTCTTGGGAGGAAAAAAGTAAAGCGAGGGGAATCTACTTCTCTTTTGATCTCGAAAACTTAAGGAAAGGGGGAAGGAACCGGGGGGTCTTGGGGGAAGGGGGAACAATTTTCTCTACAAAAAAACAGACCAAGGGGCATGGAAAAAATTTGAAAAAAAAAAACATAAAAACTACGGGCAATGGCTATGAAGGGTTAAAGATCGGGAAGGGAAAAGAGCTCTAACGATGAAAAAGGGAAGAATCGACCACACTTCAACACCTTCACCTTTACTGAAAAAAAAAGAAAGAGAAATTGCAGGAAAAACGTGAAGAACGCCCTCCGACGATTGGTAAAGTTTTACCAGGAAGGGGTCGGAAGGGACAAGGAAAACCTTCGGTCATCTTATTGAGGGGATTCGGAAGGTCCAGGAGGCCTGGGTTCTGTACAAGAGTCAGCCGCCAGGGAACTCTGGTGGTGAGGGGGGGAAGGCTTGTAGACGAAGAAAAACACCCGTGTGGGGCACGTGACGGTCTCTGGAAGGGAGAATCTTCGGAAAAAGGTAGTGGGGAAAACGATTTTATCCTTCCTGGAGATGGCCATCGGAGAAAAAAATCATAAGTGGCATGTTATGTTTCGAAAAGGGGAAGAGAGGGGGGGGGGAGGAATGGGCTATCGCTCTCAAGGGAAAACTTTTTCTCGGAAGGGAAAGTCTATTGGAGAAAAAAGGCACAGCATCTTCTAATCCAGGGGAGAGGAGAAGTCGTTCGGGAGGAGACTCTCTTAAAAAAGGGAACTAAATACCGAAGGGGAGGGAATCGACGCCGAGGGAAAAGGGTTTTATCTACTCCAAACACAGAAAAGTTAAGAAAAAGTTCTGTCAGGAGGGAGGAAAAGGGACCAGCACAATCTCTCTAGCGCGTCATTGGGGGGGCTGAAGGGGGGTTGGAGAGGAGGAGAAAAGGAGCTGCCGGTCAAGAAAAGAGGGAAAATTGCGATTTAACCAGTTCGGTCGGAGGGAAATTTTCAACTTTTGAAGAATCTAGAAATGGGAGGGAGGCGAGCCAATTGTGTGCCCCGACAATAAAGCGGAAAAAAAGGAAAGGGAACCCCAACTATGCTCAAACTCGAAGAGAAATAAGACCTTGAGGGAAATTACGCGGGGAGAGGGGGGAATGACATTACCTCCCTTCTTCATAGGTGAAGGGGACCCTGCTACGGAGGGGGGGGATCCTGCGGGGGGGGAGGGAACAAGGAAAATCCCTTCTTCTTCGGAAGAGAAGAGGGGGGGAGCAATTCAGAAAAGAAAAAAAAAACCACTTCAAGGGCAGATGTATTGAAAAGGGAATTTCACAAAGAAAACCGGTGAGGGAAAAAAGTCCCTAGAAGGGGGGAAACGGGAAAAATCCTCGAAAAGTGGGGCATATCGATTTACAGATGTCAAAGAAGGGGGTCCATGAGAGGGGTTAATGAAAAGGCAAAAGAAACCATCTTAAGAGGGAGGACCCCCAATGAAGAAGAATGTTCTGAAGAGCAAAGGAAAGAAACTAGTCGGAAACCATCATTGTCAAGAGGGTGGTAAAAAACCCTCGAAGAAACAATTTTCCGGAAGTAGTTTACTACATCACAGCATTAGAGTGAAAAAAAGGAGTATCGAAATGGGGGGGGGGGGGGGGAAAACAATCAGGAAAAAAGAAACTTAAATGTACTGGATGGTTGGTAAGGATTGACGAAAAGTCTCCACAGGGAAAAAAAGCTAATTATTAATCTAAAGAACGGGCCAGGTTAAAGGAAAAACGAGACCAAGGGAAGAAAAGGCAGCGCTTCACCGTGTGGCACAGAAACTTAGAAGGGAGCACTCATCGCCAGGAGGGGTGTGAAAAAGCGACTGGTGATCATGTAAATCCATTCAAGGTGGTACAGGGGAGACATGTCGAGAGAGGACACTCGATCAAGAATAGGTAGGGGGAGCTGGAAAAGGGGGGGGATTACTATCTATCGGAGGCACTCGGGAAAAAAAAAAACCCTCACAGGGTGGGGTGCGCCTTCTTTAATAAGAGACAATAATCTTATCAGGGGAATCTTCTACAGAAGGATCTGATTTCGCCCTAAAGTATTGTATGACCGAAGAAAGGCTCTTGAAGAACGAAAGCGCCGGGGCGCAATCCATCTCCTCGGTAGAACCTTGAACGCGAGAAGGGGGAAATGTCAAGGGGGGTTGAGCGATTGGCCCCTCCCCAAAAAAAAAACTGAAACCGAAGGGGGGGCCCGTCCTATCGGAGGTTTCCATCTCCTGAGAGCAATTTAAAGGGGGGGAAAGGGGGGGGGGGGGGAGAAAGTTTAATCTCTGATTATGGGGAACACAGGGGGAAAACACAGGAGAACTACCAAGAACAGAGACTTCTTTGGGAGCACTCTTATGAATTTTGCTGGCAATTGGCACTTCCTGGAAATAGGACAGACGGAACGATACAATATCCAGCGGGGTTGAAAAATTTGCGGGGGGGAAAAGAGCGGCACTTGAAAGCAGTTGACTTTCCAGAGTTAGGGGGGGGGGGGGAAAGGAAAATAAACTTCTCCTCTTCTGTGGTGAATGGGGGGTGGACGGGGGAGGATTTTTTTAAAGAACAATGTAGGGGGGGAAAACTTCTAGGGGCGCTAACTAAAGAAGACATGCCCTTCCTTTTCTTCAAGCAACTCGGAAAAAAAAACTAGGCGAAAAGGGAAAAAAAGAGGAAATTACCTATCGACAGGGTCGATCATATCTAGGCACCAACAAAAAGGGAGGAGGAAAATATAGCGGGGAGGAGGTTTGCACCGCACAAAAGAAAGAGCCGATTCCTCGTGGCGGGGAAAAGGAGGCCTTGTCGAGGAAAAACCCCTCAGCTACCGGAAGAAAGAATGGGGTCGTGACCAACAGCGCGCCGCAAAGGATAAAACCCTCCCGGGGGGGCGAAAAAACGGAAAGACGGAAAAGGGAACTTTCTACAAAGGAGGCGAATTGCGATAAAAGGAAAAGGCAACAGTCGGCGTCGGAAGGGAGTACATGCGCAATTCGGACGATCAGGAGGGGCATTAGAAGAAGAAAATGAGCTTTATCAAGAAGGCTATGCGGTTCTGGGGGGAAAAGGGTGGGTGTCACGGGAAAAGTCGCGATGCAAGCCGAGAGGCCAAAAAAAAATCCACCGCCATGAGAGGTGACACAAGCAGGGAGGGGGCCCCAGTAAGGGAAGACATGGCTAAACCCATGGGAGCATTTCGCCAGGGGGGAGGCGTTTCGGAGATGATTGAGGGAAAGTTCTGAAATGGAAAAGGGCAAGGGAGTATCTGAAGGAAAAACGCCCAAAAGGGGAAAAAATCGTAACAGGCGACGATCAATAAGACGGATGATGGAAGGCCAAAGTAGG
>Ga0179593_1308650_pt1 | contig 23535 bp, 32 predicted proteins | sample CZODoug2_1_08_16_FD_185931 | JGI IMG/M metagenome (GOLD analysis project Ga0179593, IMG submission 185931) | Vadose zone soil fungal communities from Angelo Coast Range Reserve, California, USA - CZODoug2_1_08_16fungal (PacBio error correction) | ecosystem: Environmental > Terrestrial > Soil >...
CAAGGCGGAGAAAATGAAAAACCAAGGTCCGTTTCTCTAATGGAAGAGGCCTTACGAGACGAGGGTGGACTCTCTGGGAATGAAAAGGGACCGGGGGCACACCGCCAAAAGGAAGAAAGAAGGGGACTACTGATATTTCCCTGGTGGAATGTTCGGAAAACCCACAGCGAACCAAAGGCAGTTTGTAAAAAAGGAGCTTCTTCTTGGTTGGAAGCAAATAGATCGTAGGCTTGGAGAGAGAGGGGACTCCCCTCTAAAAGTCCGGAGATGGCATGCTGTTCGACTAAGGTAGACCAAAGACGGATTAGGTATAAGAGGGCGCTTTAGGTAGTTTGGGTTTCCCGACGGGGGGGGGGAGCTTCGCGAGAAAAGGGCGGAGAGATCAACAACGACGCAGGGACGTCTTCTGAGCGCATCCAAGAAAAAGTTCGGCTTCTGGGGGAGCCGGGTACGCGCGTACCGCGTCTAGAATGAAATTACAGCTTAGTTTTCTGCGCAAAGGGACCACATTAACAGGCAGATCTTCCTTCCTCTGGGCAGGCCGTTGGACAGGCGGCTTAGACAAAAAAGAGACTGGGAGGGCTGGGAAAACGTCAAGGCGGCAAAGATGTTTTTTTGGAAACGAAGGCCTCCGTTCAGCAGAAAGATAAGTACCCGTGGGTCTAACAAAATCCGCGATTCTAAAAGGGATTAGGAGGGGGGAAAGGGAAGACCAGGGGTCCCATGAGGCGGGGGTAGGAAAATCGATCAGACGAAAAAGGGAATAAGTCCTCCAGCCAGATGGCGAGATCGGAAAAGGCAGGAAGTAGACGACAGCATGTCCCCAGGACGAAGGGGGGGATGAAGTGTCGGGAGGAAAAGAGGGCGTCGACACGGGAAAGAAACCGGCGAACAGCGGGAATAATAACATCTGGGAAGATATCGGAAGGCGGCAAAGTATGTCGTGAAAAAGGTCTCGACTGGTCGTCGAGCCATAATGCGGGGAGAAATTCATTCCGTCGAGATCCGGAATGCGAAAGGAGGAGGGGGAGCAAGACAGCGGCGGTCAAGTCCGAGCAAAAGGGCGAGGATTTGAAAAATGTCTCAAAGTAAAGTCCCAAGGAGAAGGCAGGGATACCCCTTACCTGCAAAGGCAGGGGAAAAACTGGTCGGAAATGAATCAGGTCACGAGCGGAGGTTTCAGTGGCAGTCGACAGGAGAAAGCAGAGAGTTGCTCAAACTTCTTGTTCATGGTTGACGGGAAACCGACAGAGGGGGAAAAGCGACCCCAGACAAGTATAGTGGAAAATCTTGAAAGGGTAGTGGGGAAAGGAAAAACACTGCGGCACTCGGGGGCAGGCGGCGCGACCGATAGGGTGTAGTCGTATTGCTCGGAAGCGAGAAACGGCCAAGTTAAAAAGGAAAAGTACTCGGGGCTGCGCGGAGGCGAGACAGAAAGACGCACACAGAAGGACACGAGGTCCCGGGTATCTTTTGAAAAGGCACAGCGTATCGAAAGGAAGAGTGGCTGAGCGCTGGAAGATGGGACGAGGGGGGGGGAACGCAAGAGAGGCAACCCCCGCATCGAGACGGGACATGCGTGGTCGCGCGCCTTACCGGTCGGCGCAGCGTTGAGAACATGCCCAGGGAGGAGGGATCTATTGAAGTCATTCGCGAGCTGAGAAGACGAGTGAGGGACGCCAGGGGCGGATGATGAAGTCCAACGCAATCTACCGGAGGTTTCCCGGAAACTGTGGCGGGCATACTTCCCCGGGAAGAAGGGAAAAGGGGGGAGACTTCCGGGAGCGGACTGACGGCCACCTGTTAACCAGTAAAGGTGCGGCAAGGACCTCAGGAAAGCAGCGCTGTCAAAAACTAACGCTCTTATCTTCACGTATTAAAAAATTCGATCAAGCGGGATTCTCAACAAAAAGGGGGGGGAGTATATATCCAGGAGGTCACGATTGTAATCCGGAACCTTGACGCGCGCGGTAGAGGGAAAGCGCCGCCAGGGTCAAGGGCACCTTACGAGCGACCGCATCACCGAAGGAAACAAGATCTCTCGATTGACCGAGAACAGTACTGAAAGAAAGACCAAGAGAAAAAAAGAGGTCGGGGGGCCTGAACTCGAAAGAAATCACTAACGGGGGCGTCACGACGCTCAAAAGTAAAAGGACCCACCGCGAGCGTCCATCCAGGAATGTTCAAGGCAGCTACTGGGAGAAACGAGGGGCGAAGTACGCCTGGGGAAGGTTGCCACAGAGGGCCTGAAGAAAGGGCAGAGCCGAAGTTGGCAAGGCCAGAGGAGAGGCCACGCAAGCAGACGTCTAATTGAGAGGATTGTCGCACCGGGTCAATCGGACTGGGGGCGGGTCAATGTCCTCTTCTGGATTTCGGGTCAGATAGCCTAACGACAGCGTCACGGGAAGGAACTTGCTGGGGACCTGGGGGGGGGACGCTTCGAGCCACAGCAACGAAAGAAAAGGAACGAGAAAAAAAAAAAAGAGGAAAGAAAAGGAACGCACGTTGGGGACTCGTTGACAGCGGCCAATAACGGAAAGACTGGCTTGGGAGGGGAATTGCCGATATGTCGGTCACCGAAAGAAAAAACGACGGGGAAAATAGGCTGCGATTAAAAAAAAAAAAAAACAAGGGCTACCGGAAGGAACTGGAAAAAGAGCGCGGAACTGGATCGCATAGGAAATTTAAAAAAAAAAAAGAAGAGAGGACGTCCCGAGGAACGCCTTTGGGACTTCGCTCCTGGTGGAAAAAAAAATTTGGCTCTGGCCCGTAACTACCAGCCGGGCTATAGAAGAGAGCAATCCAGGAGCAAAGGGAATATCTCTAGAGAACAGTCTGAAGAGAAGGATAGTAAATTCGAGAATTTGGTAAAGACCGTCAGCAGTACAGAGAAAGAGCGGAACCACCAGATAGTACCAGTCTGGAGAGGGGGTCGTATCTAAGCAATACAGAAAAAAACCAGGCGGCGTCGGGAAAGCTCAGTGGCTCATGTTTCGCAAGAAAGTCAGGAAAGGGGGGAAAGCAGGAGCGAGTTCGGCCGATTGGCGGACAAGGCAATAATTTCAACGAAGAGAAAATTCTGAGCTCGGCGCATACGCGCACGAGACGAATTAAGGAAGGAAAAGGACACCACGCAAAAGAAACGCCGGATAGGAGCGCGGTTCATAAAAAACCATGTGATATGGGGGAGTGGGCTAACGCGAGGACGTTCCCTCATCTGCGAAAAAAAATAGCTGTTGGGGCGTTGGCTTGTACATATACCTAAATCTTCAAGGTGTGTACGAAGTTAGGAAATGAAAAAAGCATTCACAATCGTAAAAGACTTTCTAGACCTGTACTGTGTCTTCCAAGGGGAAGAAAGAAACTCTTTTTCTGTAAGGAGGGATCCGTGTCAGAAAGGATTAACAAAGGACTGGAGACGGCAGGGGCGTACGAGAACGGACGGCAGGGTGGTAGAGAGTGAAGCGTCGGAACCGACTTTCAGTCAACACATACCCCGCTGCCAACAGCCCAAAGCGGGGGAAAAAGAAAAAAAGCTCTACCGCAGCCAGACGCTCGGACGGAAGAAGTATTTGGATCCGTAATCTCAATCGAACGCCGCGGCTCCTTGCAGACACCGAACAGATCACCGCGAAGGAAGAAACCACAAATTGAAGGTGGTAGCGATGAGGGGGGGTATGGAGGAAACAGGAGCAAGCTCTAAGACTACTATGAATGTCGTCCTTTGGGAGGCCGGGCACATCACCGTCCTCGCGCCCAAAAAAGTCCTCGAGGGCGGACGGGGCCATTCTAGAGTGCCCATAGCCTTTGTTTGGAAGGGGTGAGGGAGACAAAGTGAAGGCTCAAAACACGTTAAGGAAATAAGGTATATTAGGAGAAAAAAAAAAGAAGGGTACCCTCCTCACCACCGCCGATGGAGTCTAGGGAAGGGAAGGGAGGGGCAAAAGAATTGGAATCTGGGGGGAGCGATAACGCTCTCGTATAGGGACCGAGGGAGGAATACCGTCCCCACCGGGTACACTTCGTTACGGATCGAGGGAGGGGAGAAAAAATGGAGACCTCAGAAAACTCAAAGTTGTTCAGGCGTCGACCGTCAGGGCTGTGACAAGTATGCTCCGGAGGAAGGAGGATATATTCGAGTATACGGACGAAAAAGATCTCGTGGGAAAAGGGGAATAAAAGGGTGTCAGATCATTTCTCAACCTAGAAAAGACTACTCTGATGGTCTGGCGAGGGAAGAGGGGGGAAAGATTTTCTCTACCCTGAAGGAGTTACGGAAAAAGATCCGGGAACTGGTAGAGAAAACACGAACGCCGGGCTGAGTTGAAGCGCTCTCAAGCGATCTGCCATCAGTCAAGGGATGGGAGGCCTCGCTCTCGAGCGGATAGCAGCATCCAGGAACGCGCCTGGGGATTTTTTACGGACGTCAAGGAAAAAGTAAAGTGCAGGCGTTCGATCACTTGGGAAAGGACGGGTGTAAAAGCCACAACCTGACCGAACTGGGTCTGGTCCAATGGGACAACGTAGGGTCGCAACAGGAACGAGGAGGGAAAGTCTCTCGTTAAAATCACGCCATATTCTAGGAAAGGGGGGGGAGCCAAGTCCGATCGATCCGTAAGTGTCGGGGGAAATAACGGCGTCTCACTGAGACTGAAAGGAGATGAGCGGGGGAAAAGACTCTACGACGATCGAGAAGGGGTCACAGCAGGTAAGAAGAAAGAGATTGACGGGACAAAATGAGCAGAGATGTCAGGAAAACCGTGGTGGGATAAAGTCTGCGCTCTACAATACCCGGCGAACAAGGGAAGGAGGAAGAAAGGGGGGTGGAGCGCGGGAGCGGCTGAATGACGTGTTGAAACCAAAAATTCGAGAGCGCCGCAGAAGCTATCTCGACCGTTCGAAGGAGGGAAAAATGCTCGCGAGTGATCAAGCCAGCGGAGAACGGAAGGGGGGGGGGGGGGCAGGTAAATCGAAGGGGGTGTCCCGGGCCTGCGAGAAAAGGAGTCCGCGGAAAAAAAAAGGGCGACTCCAGATTCTGATGGCAGGGTCAAGCATGCGAGAGTGCAACGAGGGGGAGGCAAAAAATCCTTGGAGTCGCTTGGCGCAGGAGACCCGTAGTGAGAGGGGGGGACCGCAGCGGCATACTTCAAAGAAGAAGCGCAGTCTGCAGGGGGAAAAGAGGGTTCCTGCAGATGGGGCAACGACGGATCCACGGCGGAACCAGGGACTTTTAGGCTATCACCGTCTCGGAGGGTTCTTTCGGATTTGAGAACGAGGGAAGGAAAAAACAGGATCACTTGAATGAAAGTGAAGGGCGATCTACGAAAGCTTAATCCGAAAAGGATTGTGAAGTCAACTTGAGACGTTGACGCAATAAACTCAGCCAGGTGCTGAAGTAAGAAGGAGAGGGAGGGGGGTGGCCACTAAAAAAGAAAAGAAGATCCGCCCTGATCTGCAACAAAAAGAGATAAAGGCTTCCTTCTCGCTCGTGCTATGAAGGGAACAACAGGGGGGAAGGATGAGAGTGAGCGTCAGATAAAAGAATCGACTAAGTCGTTACTCCTCGTGGTTAAGCGCATCGACCCAAAAAGGGGTAGCAGCTTTGCGGAAAATGTTGTAAAATAAGTGATTGTGAAAAACCTGGAATACCGCCGGGGAAGGAAGAGGGGGGGCGCTTGATCCTGAAAGTATCACGGTCGCTTAAGAAGAGGGGTCCCTCAGAGGAAAAGTGCGGAGGCCCGCACGAACCCGCAAAAAGTCTCTTTCAAATACAAAGAGAGGTCCTTTTCTAATAGGCGGAATCAGCGTGGATCGAGAGACAAAACACCGTCTTCATTGATAAAAGAAGACAAGCGTTATTCACGACGTTGGAAGAAGAGAAAAAAAAAAAAAGGAGGTCCACGCGCGGGAGAGGGCCAAAAGGGGACGCGGTTTGAAAAAAGTGGGGAAACGACTACTGCAGGGAAAGGGGAAGGGTGAGCTACCTCTTGATAGAGGTCCAAAGGGCGCGAGACGACCTCGGCGTCGATTACGGAGGCTGGGGGGCAAGAACACTCACGAAACCGTCGGATCCAGGTCCTGGAAAACAAATCTCACTAAAAAGGCGTCAAAGCCTAGGGAGGAGAAGGGAATCAAACCCCGCTAGCCGTCCAGCCCTGCAGGTGGATAAAAAAGATCGATACAGAAAGCGAGAAGAGCCGGCAGAAGTCATTATTGGAACTAAAGACCAGCATTGCTACAAGGGAAGTTTGAAAAAAGCGGAAAAGACAAAGAGGGGCGGTGTGTCAACAGAGAGGAGGAGGTCAAGTCATCGCAGCAGGGAATTTTAAGTCCTCGGAGCAGAGACGCAAAAGCGTCAATTGAAATGCCTGCCGGGTTGAGAAGACGAGGCCAACATCAGACAACCCTCACAGACAACCTCTCCGGGTCTCAAAACAAAGAAAACCATTGAACCAAGACAGGGGACCGCGGTGTCTAGTAGACCACCTAAACTCGTTCAAAGAAAGAAGGAGGAAATTTCTTGGCGGGATGACCGATCCGCTGGAAAAGAAAAGGAAGGAAATACAGGCTTACACATACTGATGCCACTTAACGGTCAACTAGAATCTAAACTCGCAGAGGAAGGGAGAAATTCAAAAGGTCATCAGAATATGTCGCAGGCGTCCGGGGGAGAAAAAAAAGGGAGGGCGAAGGGGGTGACGGTCGGGCCATTCAAATTCAAATCTAGTGCTAAGGAAATAAAAACCCGGCTGAGAAAATAACAACAGGACAAGGCGAAACGGAGAAGGAAAATCGGAACAAGGAGGACTGATCGCGGGAGTAAAGCCGAGGTGAGGGAAAAGAACGGGAAGAATCAACGGATAGCGACCGAACTCAGATAGGGGGAAGCTTTGTTGACCGTGGTTGTAGAGCGCAGAGTGCATAACGGAAACCCCGTTCATACAAATCTGGGCTCAGGAGGGAAAGATACTCAAAGGGGAAGAGGATAGAACGAAATCCGATACTGTGTCTACTTCAATGAAAGAGTTATGAAGAAAAGCCGTCTCGAGCTCGAATACTGTACGGAGAAAAGATACAATTAGCCGCCGACCATGTCCACCCAATAAGAACTGGGGAAAAAAAAAAAAGGGGGCGGACGCACGGTTGAATAGATAGTGGCATGCTGCCGGGGGACATGCCAGCCTATGCAAACAAGCCGGGGGGGGCAGGACGGGGACAGATACCAAAATCTGCAGGTGAGGACAAGGAGAACTTGACAAAGGGAAGGGACACAAACCAAGGGGAGACACCTGTAAAAAAGGGACTGGAATGGAAAGGACACGAAATAATGAGGCGGGTGTGGGGAAGACGAGCCAAAACCGATGTCAAACGCGACGGATTCAAAAATTACCAAAGGAAAGTCCTTGCGGAGAGGAGCGGATTAGGAGAACGACGGCGTGCAGTCGATCGACTCTGGAGGGGAGGGGGTAAACACGAAAGCAGAGGAAAAAAAAAATATGACAGGCCCACTAGGAAGAGAACAGAAAAAACGCAGGCGAGATTTCTGGGCTACATAGGGAGGAACGCATGCCAAAGAACTAGCGGTACGAGAATCTATTGGGGAGTCGTATAGCCTCGCGCTAAAACGAAGAAAAGGAGAGGAAGCATGTGTCACCCAGATCCCCTGGAGAGCCATAAAAAAAAAGGGGGACTTCGTCGATTATGGTCCAGGGCAAGAGGACAAGGCAAGAGATAACGGCAAGAAAAGATGTGAAGGACTTGTTTGGGAGCCTCTACAATACCATAGCTCCCAAACAGTGAGGCGGTGGAAGCGGTATATTCCATCGCCGGGTGAGCAGGGGAATTATACCAAGTAGACTCAGTCAACCACAAAGGGATTAGAAAATATATATAGTGAATTACACGTAGAGACAGAAAAAAAAAAGACCCACCTGACTAGGAGAGAGAATGGAAAGCGTCAACGCCTTTGGGCGGGGGAAAGGAAAAGGGGGACAGGGAGGACCACGGGATAAGGGGGGATGCTCACCTGGGAAATGGCACCTCTAGGGAGGAAGGAACTCTGGGTCCCTGTTTGTGACGAAACTGGGGCGAAATCATAAGAAGAAAATCATCAATGGGGTGGAAAGGGGGGAAGAATGACGCGGAGTGAGAGAGGCAAGGGGGAAACTCGGTCAGAGATCTCGTAGATGCGCTCGATGCTTATGTGCATGCGTCTGAGCCTGAAAGCCGAAAAAAAACCGAGATCCGGGCCGGTCGTTGAAAATTATAGTGGGATTAGGGGTTCCTACCCTTAGGAGTGAAGGGAAAAGAGAGGATCCTCGATCAACCAGGGAAGAAGGAGGGGACGGTATAGGACGATCTCAAAAAGACTCCATCCTGGAGATGCGGTGAAACCGAGGACAGAGAGGATCAGAGGTACGCAGCGCTGAGGGGGAGGCGGCCCTTTATCTTAAGTAAAGGAAAGGGGGCTCGAGGCTTCGGGTCAGCTGGGGCCTGAATGGGCAGGAGGCGGACTACACAACCGGTCAAGATCTGGTCAACGCAGGGCGGAAACATCGAGGGGTGGTGTTCGGGCAAGGAGAGCAGACTTGCCCTCCTGAAAAAGAAAATAAAAAAAAAAAAAAAAAAAAAAAAAAAAAAAAAAAATCGGAACAGGGTGTGGCGCCCGTACCGCATCTGTAGTGGGAGGGGAAAGCTCTGCGCGCCATCTGAGCGTTCGCTAGGGAAATCGACCGACGTATCAGTAGAACGATGACACCGGAATGGAAGTCACCAATGTCGAGCCGGAAGGAGAGAGGAGCAAAAGAAAAGGGGGCACGGTGCGGAAACTTCTCCAGATTATGAAAAACTCAGAGAAACGGGGTGGGTGAGGGACTCTGGCAGGCAGAACAGGGGAAAGAACCGGGAACAGAGGGAATATCCATGAAGAATCTCGAGGAGGCAGGGGCTTGAAAAGAAGTCTACTTTTCGAAGACAGCAAGGAAGGAAAAAGGGATCTCGAAGAAACTTAAGGCGTAGAGGAGTGGAGAAGTCTCAAACTTGAGTCACCTAGAAAAGAAAAAAGGGGGGGGGGGGATCGAAGTGGAGGGAGTGGGCCCAAAAGGACAAAGGCAACGCGCGAAAACCCCGGAAAATGAGCAAAAAGATTCTGATACTCGGGGCAATTCACGGAGGGTAAAAGGGGGGGAAAGCCGTTCAATGAGAAAGTGTAATCAGAATAGGAGAGAGTTTAACTTGAATTGGGAGGGGGTACTAATCCGCATCGGAAAGAGGGGAAAGAACAACAACATCACGGTCTTTGATACTTGCCTAATAATAGGGGTAAAAGGACGGATCCAAAGCTCACAGGGGGTACGGGAGCTTGAGATCTCGAAAAAGGTAGAGGGGGAAAGTTGTGGCTATGGTTGATCGAGACGAAAAAATACCAAGCAGAGTCCATTTCACCGTGACAGACTGAAGGAAATCTTATGTCTAGCGGAAACCTCACGCCTTACTGTAATACTCGCCTTGATCTTTGAGAAAAAGACAAAACGGTGCAGGGAGAGGGGGGCTCTATCGCTAAGATGGACAAAAAAAAAAAAAAGGAGTCGAAAGGAGGAGAGAGCCACATCGATGACAAGTCTTCTTAAGAGCGAGGAAAAAGTTAGTCATCTGGAGCTACATTCCATGGTGGGGGGGGGAAAAGGAGAGGGGGAGGCGCGTCATGAGAGGCAAGCGAGAAGGGTACGGGAGGGTGAAAAGGAGGGGGATGTGACGATACCGAAACTTATCCTACTTTGGGGTGGAGGAGGCCTCTAAGACGTTAGAGAAGGAGAATAGACAAAGGGAGAAGCTTCGTTACAGGCACCGGGTCCCGGAGAGTCAGGGGGCCAGCCTCACACCGCTTAAGAGGGCAAAGAGAAGAAAAAAGAGGTCGCACAAAACCAGTAGAATCACGCGGTTAGATACAACACAACAACTGAAGAGAAAAAGCTTGAATTCAGAAAAATTTGACCTACCAGGATCCAGGATGGGGAAATTCCAAGGAAGGGGAAGGGACGAAACTGAGGCGAAACCTTTTTACAGGGAAGACCAGAAGATCTCGGTCTTCTAAAAAAAGTTCTCAGTGGGCGAGACAGAAAACGAAAAGAAACGAGCGTAGTTAGGTGAGCAACATCAGCACGGGGGCGTCCACGAGAAATAACGCAGAGGAGAAGAACTAAAAAGCCTCGAAAAATCCTTGCATTGGAAAGCAAGGAAGAAAGCGAGGGAAGGAAGGAGCAAGGGAAGAAGCCAGCCAGAGGGAAGGGACTGTTGATCTCGAGGGGAGGAAAAACGCACGTTAAAAATGAGTCCAGCGCGACGACGCATCCCCTGTAATTGGAAAGTGGGAGTGCAAAAAGCTCAATAGTAGGGAAGGTGGATGTGGAAAGAAGGTAGACGCCTCAGAGCACCAAGGGAAGGAAGGGGGGAACGCTGCCTGGGGCTAACTCTCTCTAGAAAAAAGAATAAACGATCGGAGACTGGGGGGTCGAGATGAATCATTCCATCATAGGTGGGTAACGCAGTGGTTTGTGGGAAAAAGGGGGAAAGAGGAAGGTCAGGAACGCTTTCAAAAAGCCGAGGCTGAACTCTGGGTTCTTTCGGATAAAGGGGCCTCTGTCTTCCCAAGAACCATGGCGAACATAGAGAGGAGAGGAAAAAAGATACCTGCACAGGGGAAAAGAGGAAACGCGAGGTTAAAGGGAATCAGGAAAGGGGAAAAAAAAGGGTCAAAGGCGGAGGGCTAAGCGCGTGACGAACGGGAGGGGATCAGAGCATGTAGACCCTTTGGCTCAGGACGCCAGCCGGCTTAACAGAAAAAACAAGGGACGGAGGGAACTGATTATCGATATCCAGCTAGGTCAGGAGAGAGAAAAGGGTATCGAGAATGGTCGTTCAAGCGGGAAAAACCCGCTCCGCCGAGCTCTTGAAAGGAAAGAGAAGGAAGGGTTCGAAAGTGTCGGAGCGCAATAGTCAAAAACGAGGAAAAAAAGGGGGGGGCACCCGGGTAAGAGGGTCCGACTAGCAGTGGCCATCTGAATGAAATCAGAAAAAGGTGTTACTCCCTCGATCAATTAGGGGGAAGGATAAACCTGAGGGAGGGGAAATTTACACTAGGTTCTCTCCGACGAGAAGGAGAACGCGATCTCACGACTAAAGAAAGGAGAGCAGCAGGCCCAGGGCATCAAAACTAAACTACGATATAGAATGTATAACCAAAAAGGGGGACCTATTGTCGTATGCATGACAGGAGAAAGATGGGGGGAAAAAGGGCCCGACAAAGTGCCACACACAGAGGGGTTTGCCTATGGGGGATGGGAAAAGCTACCGAAACCAGGGAGGGGGTATGTGTCGTAAGCAAGTTAGCCTGACTGCTGAACCCAGAGCAAAGAGAAGGAGTCTCTCCTTTCATGCGACCCTTCGACTTTGCGGCAATGGGATCGACTAAAACCAGCGCAGGGGGTCAGGGGAGTCCGGAGATCACAGGGGGTGACTCGCGAACCTTAAAAAAACCGAGCGAAAACTTCGGATGGGGGTCAAGCGGGGGGACCGAGGCAGGGGGCTTTGGGGACTATAAGCCGATGGAAGACGAAGAGAAGGGGTTCTTTAACCATAGACTCGCACTCTTCCGGTCTCACAGCAAGGGGAAGATTGCGAGTGGGACAACTAGTCGGGACCAAAAAAATCCCCTGAAAGGGGGGCCAGAGGGGGAGGAAGGGGAAGGAAAAAAAGTCTCGACGCCTCGATGCAGACTGGCTGCACCCAAAAAAGAAATCAAGGGGGAGGCTTGAGGGCAATACCAATTTTCTCTTTTGAAGGTCAGGGTAAGGGAAGGACAGTTTCTCAAATAAGCGCTCAAAGAAAAGATACCTGCAGTTTTCGTGGGGGGGGCGCACGAGGAACCTCAAGGGATCATCATAGATCAAGTGGGACGCTTCAATGTCGAGGAACAGAGGGAGGTTGATGCAGGTCCATTGGCTGGGAGGGAGAATATACTCAGAAAAAAAGACACAACTGCGGAGGAAAAAGCGGATATTAGAGGGCAAGAGACAAAACACCGAACACCGCGTGGGGAGATCAAGGAAGCGACAACGATGCGACGGCGAACTGGGCGAACTCGGGGAAGGGACGAGGGGGGCGGGAAGCCGCAGGGGGGTCGCGGCCGTGGGAGAGAGAGGGGGAAGTGACTGTGGCGTACCAAGAATCAAAAGAATCAAGAAATGTTTTTATGGGCCATTCGAGAAAGGCAGGCTGGTGAGCAGGGGGCAACACAAAAAAACTCACTATGGGAAGAGAGAAGAGGAAACGATCAACTTCGCGGAGGCGAGCTGGGAAGGGGGGGAGTTTCTCTAGCGCGCGGTCGAAAAATGCAAAAATCTCTTCGCGAAGAAGAGGGGAAGAGTGGGGGGTTGGGTTGAAGGACATCAAGGGTGATAGTCGAGAAACTCTTATCTGACGGGGCAACACGAGGAAGAATGGCAGGACGGCCTCTCGACCAGAAAAAAAAGAAAACGGTTTCGTGTTAGACGGAGGAGGCGAGGACGCGTAAATCGATTAAAGGGGAACAAAGAGGGAGGGTTTCGGAGAGGGGGGCCCCGGGGACTTCACTTAAAGACGGGAGCGAGGCTGCGAAAGGTGGGTTTATTCACGTTTTAATCACTGGGGGACGGGAATAACCGTGGGTAGGGGGAGCTCACCGCAGGTACGTAAAGAGGGGTGTTAACGACACGCGGGGGAAGAAAAATAAGACTGAGAAAAAAATTTTGGGGAAGAAAATCAGCGGTTGAAATAGAGGAGGGGCTTTTCCAGTGACTGGGGGAGGGAGCGGCGTTCTGGAACTGGCATCGATCGGTATATGTCTAAAATCACGGGGGAAGTGAAAAGTCCGAAAAGGCTAGTACTAACTCTTCCAAAGTCGGACGGGCGAACATTAGCACACTAGATGGGGAAAGAGGTGTATGAAAAAAAAGATGTTGGGGGGGGAAACATCGACAGACCCACCGGCCTAACAGCGGGCTTCTGGTGGTAATACGAGATGAGGACTGACTTGATACTTCGAGAAGGGCGGCAGCAAAGCTGGGAGACTCTATAGAAAAAAGGAAAAGTCTATCCTGGAGGGGTCTATCTGAGGGGAGAAAAAAAGAAAGGGAGGTAACCGTGCCGAAGACAAATGGGGATCGAGGAGGTGGAACATGTCAACAAGTCCCCTCTGGGAAAAGAGAGGAATAACACCTTACCTAAAGTTATGATTAAGGGGTCGTCAAAGGGGGAGAAAAGCAGTCAAGGGGGAGAGGCAGAGTGGTCGAAGTGGGGGAATCTCAAGGGGGGTTCCCTGGTTTCTTCGGAGTTGAGACCAGCGTAGGAGGACCCTCACTACAAGCAGAGGAGGGAGGGGGGAATCCGCAGAATGGGTCAGTAAGCGCAAAGGAGGGCAAAACTTTCGGGGAAGGGGTGACGATCTCTAAAACTGGACATTTGAGGGGAGGGGGACTTATGGATCGAAGGAGCCACACCAGAGAAGGGAAGGGAAAACGATCTCGAACAGATACCGTGGAAAGCACGCCTTACGTTAAAGAATAGTCAATCCGAAATTCGTTGGAACGCAAAAGATCAAGAGGGGGGGAAAAGGACGGGCGTGGATCGAGCCGAAAATGGAAAGCGGTGAGCAACGGAGAAATCGAGAGGGCCAAAAGGAAACGGGCTCCGTCCTTGATCCGGGGGGGGGGCTCTTGCACTTAAAAACTTGGGGGAAAAGAAGGCCAGGGGATGGACGGGTGAGCTCAGGGAGAACGAGGGAGCAGGGGAGGGGAATCAACACGGACAATCACCGAACGAAGGGGTGTCGTGATGGGGGAAAAAGGGAAAGGGAAAAAGGGCGAAATAAAGATACAGGCCGAGAGCATGCCGCAGCAAAGGCCAAAGACCCAAAGAAGGGAGGGAGGCAATCACGCAAAAGGAGGGACTGACCGCCAGTCTGCGGACCTTTCTCTTATTACGGCGGGGGAAAGGGGCATAAACCAAAAGGGGGGGGGGGAGGAGTAAAAGGACCACGCTTTGATTCAGGGTCCTTCCGCGACAGTAGGGATGAAAAGCGCGGGGGACAAAATCCTTTTTTCGTGAGGTTCGGACGGAACTTCTTTACCCTGCCCTGGAAAGAAGGAAGAAGGGGACGCAAGAATCGGTCGATTCGACTACGGGACTTCAGGGTAAGGCAGAAAAGACTCAAAAACGCAGGTCCGAGGGAAAGAAAAAAGAAAAGAGGAACGAAGCGTCCGCTCTAGCAGAAAGAGGGAAAAAAAACCTAAGTCCCATACAAGAGGGACGTCAAGCAGAACGGACAGCCGAAGGGAACGCGCCAGCTCGAGGAGGGGGGGGAGACACTGAATCTGAAAGAAGCACCAAACCGGCCCACTCCGACCTCGAAGGAATCTTATAACTGAAACAGGAAAGAAAGGTCGGGGGGGGTCGGACGACGTCGGGAGAAGGGAATAGAGTCCAGAGCGCCCATCGTCACGGTGAAGGGAGTTCGTGGTGGTTGGGGGCGAGAGATCGCGCCACAGCTACCAGGGGCCATAGCACGAGTACGCGAGATCGCCAGGCACAGCAGGTTCCAGACGGCGTCTTGAACCAAGGAGAAGACGAACGAGGGAAAAGAAGAACTTCTGGGTTACGGGAGAAGAGAAAAAAAAGGACGGGCACACCAGCAAAAACTAAAAGGAGCCGGACTTCTCTGTCATAAAAGGGGAGGAAACGAACGAGAAGAAGGAAAAAGATCGGTGAAGACGAAAAAAGGAAACATAAAGGGGGGAAAAAAGCCATGGTATCAGCAGATTGGGAGGGCAGGACATGGGGAAAAAAGAACAGGACGAGCCTTTTGAAGGAAAGACAAACCTTGAGCAAAAGAGAGCATCCAACGATCTGAACGATGATAAGATCAAAAGGATGGAGAAATCGATGAAAAGAGAGTCGTTTCAAGACAGTCAGAAAGACCTGAGACGGAAGGAGAGAAAACCATATTCCCGAGTTTCGCCGGGGGTCTTTGTAAGAGCCAAAGACGGTCATGATCACCCCTTTCTGGGAGGGCGGGCTCATTTGCGCAGAAAGCCCTTGGCCGAGCAGACCGAGAAAAGGGAAGGAATTGCCGTAAAGGTACACGAGGGAGGAGTCGACGAGCCGCGAGGGGCAAAAGGGATCTCAGGAAAAGAAACGAGAACTAATTCAACCGACACGGTCAAGAAGCCACTACGACGATGAATAGAGATTGGGTAAGGAAAAAAAAAGGTTTGATATATGGGCTTAAAATATCGGAATCTATCTACTGCAAGAATCGTTCCAACAGTGGGGAAGCATGAAGGGGGGAAACCGACCAGGCGGCAGGTGGGGGGTATTACTAACGGGTTCGCCCTCCACAACCCAATGGAATCGAGCAAGTCGAGCAACGGTACTGTAAGTGAGACAGAAAAAGAGCAGGTGATACTGATCGAGACTCCAAGTGAAGAAGCCGGGACGGCTTAAAACACAGAGGACAAGATGGGCCGATTGGCGAGAGGGGGGGGGTCGTGGGGAAAGAAAAGGAAAAGCGGGCCGGAGAATGAGAGACCAAGGGGGGAACACGACGAGGCCTGTTCCTTTGGACGGCCCACCTAGCCACGCACAACAAGCCCGCCTGGCAAGCGCCAGCACAAGGAAGAAGGGCCGAGGGGCTAAAGCAATCTCGGGGAGCGAACCCCTAATGAGTCAAGCCGACACGAGAAAATTAAAAAAGGTTTACAAGGATCTTCCCGCGCTAAACTAGCGTGGCGCACTTTACACTAGGAAATGTGGAACGGAAACGTGAAACACAAAATCGAGCGGTGAGTGACACGCGTTCAACGAGCTCGGGAAAAAAAGATGTGATGTATGTGACTGTAAAAAAAAACAAAAGAACGGCTACTCCAGCCCACACGTATTTCAGGGAGTCAATGGATAACAAAACAAGAGGGGTTGTCGTCAAACATGGAGCCGCACTCCTCTCCCCTTAACCGAGGGTGCTACCAACGGGAGCATGTGGGCTAGGACAAGACCGCCCTCGGGGGCAACCAGAGGGGGTAACAGAGCGCGTCCCAGAGGTGTACATATCTGTCTTTACGGGAAAAAAAATACATCAAGAAAGGAAAGAAAAAGAAAGCATGTGAGGCGGTTCGGACAAGTCTAACAACTTTCTCTAAGGAAGAAAAAAGGGGAAAAGAGCGGAGAACTGCGAGCAAGGACCCTAAAAGCCGATGACGAGGAAATCACAGGGGGACGCGGACGAGACTGGCTCAGTCTCAACCTCCACCGCAAAAGGCCTACGGGGGCGAGGGGGGCCTGTTTGCTAAAAGGAAGCGACGAAAAAGCACTGGATGGGGCAGGAGAACGTCTTGTAAAACAGGGGCGTTCGCGGTCGGACGAGTGACGAAGATAGACGAAAAAAAGAGGGATGGCATTCGCGCGCTGGACTCAAACATCTTAAAGCGCTGGCGCGGAAAGAGGGGCTTCTATGGAACCGGGACCCGGAAATTGATAGAAGAGAGGGACCTATCGGATATCATCCAAAAAAAAAAACGACGCCGTTGCAGGAAGAGAATCGCCAAAGAGAATACCTTTCCGGTTTTAAGACTAAAGCGCGTGCAATGTCTCAGAATTCCAAAAAGATTTATTTTCTTCTCGGAAAGTGTATCCACATCCAGGACGCGAGAGGCGGGACGATGAAAGGTTGCAGAAAAAAAGGTCCAGGACGAGTCAGGGGCAACACAAAAAGGAAGAAAGGGGGAGGTTCACTGTCCGCAAAGGCTTCCAAAGAGGGGTGGGGTTTGGACGACCGGAAGATTATTCAGTCATAACTCCAAAAGGCTATTCACAATGGGGGGATAAAAAACGAGAGTCTCAAATTCGTTTGAGGGTGCCATGGTGGAGGGGCGGGCATTAGTCGGGAAAAAATCGATCGAGCGCTATCTTCTCTTAGAAGGGGAAATTGAAAGGGGGGGGGGCTTCTAAGGGAAAAGCAGGGAACAAGGGATTTGGCATAAAGACCACGATATGGAAAAGGAAAAGGGAATACGGGTGGCGGGGGAGGGGTCCGGGGACAAAACCTAAAAGTTCTAACAGAGGGAAGGGGAGGGGGGGGGGGTAGATCGGCGTAGGGAGGAAGGAAGGTAGGAAACTTTCTCGACTTTCCGAAAAATAGAAAAGGGAAAAAAAAAAAAAACTGGAACAGGAGTTCTACGAGAAGGGGACGGTAGCGGGAGGAGGAAGAAAGCTGAGGGGGAAGGAAGGAAGGGAAACTCTGAAGTGATGTGCCGCCTTCCCCGGAAAAAAGGGGAAGAACTCGAAACAACGGTACGCCTCTATCGAAATGACAACTTGGAAGAGGATCAAGTTAAACCAGGGAGCAAGGATAAGGGCAGGGTGCCAGGGGGAAGAGGGAGATGGCGCCGTCTTCGAAGGGTTTTCTGACAGGGGGAAAGAAGGATCCGGCACACCTCAAAAATCAAAAGTACGGATGGAAGGTTCCGTAAGGGAGGGGGGGGGGGGTCAACGAGTCGACGGAGGGAAGGGGTAGGGGACCTTGAGAAGCGACCGTCTCGTCAGTTGATGGACGCGGTATGGGAGAACGAGAACACACCAAAGGGGCAGACGTTCCATTAAAGGGGAGGGGGGCGTCCGGAGGAGAGAATCGGAAATCCGCCCTGGGGGGACCGAGAGGAACGATGTAGTGCAAGTAGAGAGTCTGGGAAAAAGGCGTGGCCAGCGCTGGAAAGAGGGGTGAAAAGGGGGCGCCGTAGAGCCCAGGAGGAGGAGACTAGCCGTCCGTTCCTCGCGGTGCTGGCTTGGGGATTAACATCCAGATGGGGGAAAAGGACTGGAGGGGCGTCATCTCGCAGACCGCCTTCGGGGTCGTGAAAAAAGGAGGCTTTCCGCATGAATCAGGTGTCCGGGTGACGGGGATACAGTACCTTAACGAAGAAGGGGGGGAGAAAAAGGCTACTAAAAGGGGAAACGGGAAAACGGGGGATGACAGTCACCGGGCAAAGGATTCAGGTGCGGCAGCACTCAGCTGAAAAGAGAGCGAGGGGAGGAATAAACGTCGCGAGGACGGTCGGTCACGCGTGGATATCGAAAAAAAGGTGGGGAAGATAACAAAAGGGATTCACGACGTTGTCCTAACTGCGACCAGGAATCTCGCGAGGGGGGAAAGGGGAAAATGAAGAAGGCAGTGCGTGGGGAAGGGCCGCAACCGACTCTAGAGGTGGCAGGGCAGCGGACAAAGAAGGAGACGGCAAGGAGAGCGCTCGAAGAAAAACTTCTTACTTCGGTACGAAAAAAAACAGCAGACACCGTCGAGTCGAACGGAATTGTCCCTCGGGGGGGGCTCGACGGAGGAAGAAAAGCAATCGCTCGAGAGAAGACGCAAACCTCGAAAACTAAGACCTGCATGGTCACGTCCCAATCACAACGAGACGGAAAGGACGAGCCTACGCAGCCGATCGATGAGGGAAGGCTCAGGCGAACCGCGTGCAAAAAATCTTAACCTCGCCTCGGGAAAACCTCAGACAGGAAGGGGGACGGACGAAAGAAGGAAGGTCGGGAAAAGGAAAGTCCGGAGGGAGGAATCCGGCTCAGTCCTCAGAGAAGCAATCGTAAAGGAAAAAATGGAACGTTATGGGCTTGTTTTTTCGACCAAGAAGAACCAGGGGGGGAAAAGCATCGATGACGGGGAGAGAAGGGGAGAAAAACAAGGGGGCGCCGTGTGGTCGGCGTCGGGGCCAGACTACCGGGAGACCGGGGACTGCTGCTTGTCGTTCGGAAGCTGGCGGGAAATAACCGCAGAACGACGGGCCATCCTGTCTATTCCAAAAACGAAAAACGGGAGAGGACCTAGCCGGCTTGGAACTTATAAGAAAGTTCAGGGAAAAAGGGAAGAGAATCTGGATCAGGGAAGGGGAGGCTCGGGTAACGCCGGGGAAGTAGGTCCATGGCAAAATCGTCGAACAAGTTTGGGGGGATGAGAAATAACTACCAGCACTTAGCAAACCAAGACTCCAGGAGGGGACGAGGAGAAAAAAAGGACAGACTTATGATGACTCAAAAGACTTCTAAATTCTTAAGGGAAAGGGGGAAAAAACCGTCCAGAGCCAAAACTCGGGAAAATCTCAGATGAAAAAGCGAAAAAACGTATGTCGGTGACGCAGGGGCGGGAATACGAACCCCGCAGCCACACCGTTCAGAGAGGAAGACTCATTGCTCATGTGACAGGAACAAAGTTGTACCACAACTCGGAAGAAAAGGGGAGGACTGGAGAGGGCATGAGGGGACTAGGAAGAAAGAGCGGATCACGACACTAGCATAAAAGACTTGGGAGCAACGTCCTAACCGGGGAACCAAAATCCCCTATAGAAGAAAGTATAAGCCGGGGCAAACCACAAAATGTCATAGATATATGTGTGCGGGAAAAAATCTAGAGAAAGTAAGAGATCACACCAGCGATGGGGGCCCCCAGTGACAGGGGGGGGAATATCGAAAAGCGCGGGGTTTGGTGTAGGAGCGCCTGACCGGAGGCACGAAGGGAGGGAGACGGGCGGAGGGAGGAAGGTGACGGAAAAGGGAAAAGCCGGGTGTACTGGGAGGGGGTCCGATTGCCGCGCCGCCAAAACAAAGAAGGACAGTCGATTGGCAGAGACGCTTACTCTATCACGAACGGCGTAGAAGGGGTCGGGGGGTTGAAATCTGGATCGAGTCGATAGGAAGAAAAAAAAGAAAAACCCGTGGGGAAAAAAAGGGAAAAGAGGTCCTCTGCATCGGTACGGATGGAGTATGGGGAAAGCGCGGGGAGGGGAAACATCACCTCTCGCCTTACGAGAGTTAGAAGAGTCAAACTTATCTCGCCCGACGGGGGAATACTGAGAAGACCTCACACCTCCATACGGAAGAACTCTGGCGAAGCCAAATGGCCTTGAGGAAAGGGTCTGATGATTGTCCAGTCGTAAACGTTAAAAGAGGCCCGATGAAGCGACGAGATGGCTTTTTCTTGGGGGAAAGAAAAATGGTCCCTAAAAAAAACAAAAGGGATCGGACGCGAAATGGGAAAGAGGATTGAGCCCAATCGGCGGGGGGGATCAGGGTTCGCGCCGTAGGGAGAGAGAGTCTTCAAACAAAAACGGAGGGGGGGGGTAAAAGAGACTTCCCCTTCCGGCGACAGACCAAAAAAAAGCCAGGACTCAACGGGGAAAGCGAAGGGGTCGCGACGAGAGGTGAGCGGGGAAAGACGGGAAACGAGAGCCTCCAACAAAGACGACATCTCTCTGGGGAAAAAAAAAAGATGGATGGGGGGACGACCTGTAAGGACATCGCGAAGAGACAAAGGGGAAGGGTTGGGGTGGCAGCAGTCGGCACTGGGGAGGGGGGGCGGAAGGCGGAGCGGCGTCGCGCGCGGCCGAGCGACAGTCCCTCGAGAGAGGAGCGAGGGGTCAGGAACGGTCGACGGGGGGGGAGGGGAAAAACAAAGAGGGCAATCGAGAAAGAAGGGTCCTGCGCGGTTTTTCTGCTATTGGGGGGGTTCCGGCAGGAAAGGATGGAGCCTCAAACAGGGGCTGATCAAAAGGATTGCTAGAAGAGGGCCATAGACAGGGACGCGGAGGGGGAAAGTACGCTGGACATCGGGATCCGGGTAAGTACAATCGGGGGTGAAGGACGAAAAAAAGTAGTCACATGCAAGTGTGGGTGGGGGTAATGAAGGAGAGTAAAATGGGTTGGGGGGTGGTGTTTTCCTTTTTTGTGTTGTAGTTGGTTTGGTGCTTTCGATTAGACCAGGCGCGGAGCTTCCGGCACGAAGGGGGCAGCACCGAAAGGAAACGGGAGGACACCACCTCGCCTGGCTTACCTTTGGAAAAGGGGCGGCGCCAACAGCAGGGGTGTTGAAACATGCGCACGTCAAAAGCTCCGGTGCATCCACGCCAATGAAGCTGAAAAGGGGGTCTACCGTCGCATTAAACCTCTTCTTGGGCAGGGGGACAGGTCCCGGAGGAATCGGGAGTAAACAGGAGAGGGCGAGCAAAACCGAAAGGAGGAAAGAGGGGGCAAAAGTGCATTCCTCAAATGCGATTAAAGGGTTTCGAGCTCGGAAAAAAGAAAGGGGGGGGCTGCAGACAATGAAAACGAGATTCGAAATAGCGGGGTGATGATTGAAAGGGGTGGCGCTCGAAAGAAAAAGCTAAAGAGGGAAGAATTCAGATGGTGAATATCTGTTCTATCGGAGAGAAGGGGAGGAATGATCTAGGGGTAGAGAATCATAATCGTGAGATCCCTACTGAGAATTACAATTATAAGCATGGAAAGGTCAAAGAGGTGAAAAAACAAAACGCAGGGGCTGTTCAGCAAAGTTTCTCAGATTGATGGGCCATTCCGGCAAGGAAAGCGAGAGACCCGTAAGAATGCGCAAGGACGTGGGAAAACTTGTCGGCAGGAGAGGAAAATGCACAGGATCTATTGCAGAGTCTCTTGTAGTCAAAACCGTGGATAGAAGGGCAGAAGGTGCTCATGGTTCTGGATCCGGGAAGCTTCAGAAGGAATAAAGAAAAGAGGGAAAAAGCCGGGCAAGCCTTTGTTCAACAATACTCTAACAAAAAAAAAAAAAAAAAAAAAAAAAAAAGAAAAAAAAAAAGAAAAAACAAAAAGGAAACACAACAGGGCTTAGGAGTCTGACACCGATAAAAGTGCAGTTGGTTGGAGAAGAGGTGGGAATCAATCGATCACTTCCGTAACCGGGGAAGAGGGAGGGATTATGCTAGAACGAATATCACTACGTAAGGAAGGAATCTTCCCGAATGAGCCGGAGAAATCCGAGAAGAAAGGGGCTGACGCGTGGAATCAATCGGAGTGGAAAAAGGAGGGAGAGCGAAGCGTAAATCATGGAGGGGGGCCAATTCTTAGAAAGAAAGATCAGATCGCGATGCTGCTGGGGAGGCATTACCGATGGGGAAAGGAGGAGGGGGGGGTCTCAGACATAAGGGATCCGAGAGTCTGGGTCTTTATGATGCACTGAGTGACAGAAAGGTACAAGAAAGGGGAGAGAAAGAGGTGGTATTATCTGGGGCGTCTCTTAAGGAAAGAAAAGCAAAAGGGTCGAAGTCTAAGGGGGATCTCCTGGAGCTATAATACAAAGTACCCAAGAGGAGGGAGAAACGCACCGGCTGCGCGTCCCCTAGAATCTCAAGGTGTATCCGGGAAGGGACAGTCGGTGAATCACGGTATAAGACTAAAACCACAAACTGAGGGAAGAGGGATCCCACGCGGTGATGGGGGGGTAACGAAAATTTCCGCGAAGGCGCGGGGAGGTTCCGCGTGGGGGAGGGGAGGGGGGGAAGGAAAGAAACCACTCTCGGGACCGAAGCAAACGAGGCGTCCATTGACGAGAAACGGCTTCGAATTTACGCGATAGCCCCATCGAAAGTTCTTCTCTCTAAAAGAACGATCAAGATGGAAATATACGGAAAACGGCGTCAGAGCAGTCGAGCGGGAGAGGACGGGCTCGAAGACGGAATCCTGGCATGGTAAAAGCCCGCTAGGAAAAAGACGGAGAGAAGACGCCATTGGAAAAAGGCGACGTCTCCGCCTAAACCGGAAGTGCAATGGAAAAGCGCTCCACGCCGGCACAAAGGGGGGGGGGGGGTTCTCTTTATCGGGGGGAAAGGGGAAGGGAAAAAAAAAAAAAGGGAGGGAAGAAGTATCGGCTGGAAGTTTCCGGTCTACCGCCTAGAAACCAACAGTCTGCACTTGGGAAGGGGGGCGGGCCTGCATGCTTCGTCTACATAACTAACCTTGGGGACCCAATAAAAGAGAATCTAGAGCGGTAAAGGACCCGCAAAAAAAAAACGTGTGGGTCGTTGAAAAACCAGGGAGCGAACAACGACCGAAGGCCTTGAGGCTGGGGAATGAAAAAACTGGGTCGTCCACCGACCATGCCAGAACGAAAGAAACTCAGAGGTCGCTATGAACTAGCGGACAAGAAATAGGGAAAAATCTACTGGGGGAAAGGAGACTCTGGGGCCGACAGTCAGATAATTTTGAAACGAAGGGGTATACCTACGAACTTGGAGGAGGGACTTCTCAAAATCCCTTAGGAGAAGTTGAACTCTTCCCGACTGGAAGAGAAAAAAGGGGGGAGAAAAAGCCGGTCATCGAACTGAAGGCGATAGAAAATAAGTATCGCGCTCGATGCAGGGAAAAGTCATTGAGCAAGGTAAAGCACAAAGAAGCCGAGACTCACCGAGGAAGAGAAACGCTGGGGAAAGGGGGGTGTCGGTGTCGAGAGGGCAATACTTTCAGCAAAACCCACCACAAACCACCCCGGTCCTCTCGGCCAGACAACGTTCTCCGTTCTCATTACCGAGGGGACCTTGGTCGTAGGGCAAACTTAGGCCGCGACAATTGCCGGAAGGGAAAGGCAACTGTTAGACGACCTTGAGATCCTCTCTAGAGATCTCATTGACTACGAAT
>Ga0179593_1412794_pt1 | contig 23533 bp, 23 predicted proteins | sample CZODoug2_1_08_16_FD_185931 | JGI IMG/M metagenome (GOLD analysis project Ga0179593, IMG submission 185931) | Vadose zone soil fungal communities from Angelo Coast Range Reserve, California, USA - CZODoug2_1_08_16fungal (PacBio error correction) | ecosystem: Environmental > Terrestrial > Soil >...
CTGGAGGGGCCGGCATGACACTGCTCCTCAGGGTGAAACCGTTATAGAGAAAGGGAAAGCACGGACAAGACGACCGTATATATTGGATGGGGGAGGGGGGAGCGACGGAAGGGGCGACACTAGACGTGAAGGTAATACTATTGAAAAACAAGGAAAAGAGGGCCACCGGGGCTGGTCAGGGAAGGATTTTAAAGAGGGACAATTTAAACAGACTGCCAATGGACGATCAGTGAGGGTGAGGAAAAAAACACAGGGAGGGGAGACCGAAAGGCACAGAGGGATTTGCAACGATACAAATCGTAGGTTAGGAAAAAAAAGGGTAGGGGCACGGCACAAATCAGGCCGGGGAAACTGCAATTGGGGGAGAGCGAGGGCGCAGGGTAAAGAGAAAGGGGATTGATACAAAGAACAGGATAACCGGGGCCGAAAAAGAGGAAAGCCAGCGGACAGCTTTTGCAAGGACGTAGGTAGGGAAATGCGAGGTAAGATCGACAGGGGGGGAATTCGAGAGAAAGGGGAAAGGGAATCAAAAACAGAGATCATGGGCCTGTCCAGATGCAGTGTGGGCGAAAACAACAACAGGAAAACACCCGAGCAGTAATCCCAACGCCCAAAGAAGGGACAAAAAAAAAAGAAGAAGGCGAGGAAGGGATGGCGAACATGGTATGGAACAATGTGCGAGTACTCCAGGGAATAGGACGGATGGGCGGAAAAAAAGAGTCCTAAGAAGGGAAAGGGGACAGCTTCGGCCCAGAAAAGATAGAAGGGGGAAGCACAGTTATAAAGAAACGCAGCTGCGGAAAAAGACCGAATGGGTGAAATCTCGTAAAGGGGACGGGAAAAAAAGGGAAAGGAGGGCGCAGGTACCACAGACAGACCGTCAAAGGGGCCGGGACGTGGGAGAGCGAAAATAGATTGGGGACTAGCAAACTTGGTGTCAAATCCTAAGAACAGACGAAAGAAGACCTCTTATTCTACCGTAGACAAGGGCCGAAGAGTCGAAAGGGAACCGGGATGCTTCAGGTAGAATATACAAATAACTCAAGAAAGGTTCAAGGAAAAGGGGGAGAAGGGTGGGGAACGAAGGGGGAAAGAAGGGAGAGTAGGGCGACAAGGAAGATGACAAGTGGTGAGAGACACTGCGGGTGATGCGAGGGGAAAAGAAGCAGGAGTGGGGAAGATAGTGGCCCTTTAAGAACGTAAGGGGAACTCAAGGGGCGTGGGGGGAAATGGCGCGGCCGAGAGTCGCTAGGGGAAAAGAACAGAACAAAGCCGTAAAAAGGAGGAAAAGGACAATTTAAAAGGTGAGGGCGCAAGCGGACTGCTAAGTTGCCACGAAAAATACATATCAGCAACATGGTGTACTCTACCAAAGAAAGAATTTACAATGTCGGTCAGGGCATGGGGGTGCAGAATATCAGCAAAGAACTGGGAATCACAATCTAACAAGGGGGAGAGGAAAGGAAGGGGGGAGTAATAAAGATACGCGGATGGGGGCGTGCAAAAAGTCTCCGCGTGAATGTATAGGGAGGATAGGCGGGGAAATTTTTCGGTCGTTAGTAGATCTCAATACATGCACGATTGCTGAGGAAGCGGAAGGAAAAGAGAAGGGTAGTAGGGGCGGAACTGGGGGTATACGGGGAAGGAAACGAAAAGAAAAGAGATCAAGTGAAGTCAGAGTGTCAGAGGGTGACCATGGGGAAGCTATACGGCAGGTCGCAAACGAGGGAGGGGGAGAAAGAAGAAAAAGCCGAGGAGAATAGGGGGGGAACAGCGAGGATGGGGGGACAGCTAGGAATAACAGCGAGGAAGTGATGAATCGTGTGGTCAGAGGGGGGATGAGGGAGGAGGCTTGCACTGTGGAAAAGAAAGCGCGATATGGAAACCAAGGACATGGGGGCTGACTTGAGGGTGACATGAACGTTATCAACGCGGAAGGAGAAAACGAGAATCCGAGTAGCAAGGGAAGCGCAACTCCAATCAAAGAGAGATGAAATAAGAGGGGTGGAACTCGAAGGTAGAGGGGGGGTGGAGGGAACAAAAGGGAGGAAAGACAATGTGCTCTGGCCGCAGAAAAGCGTCAAAGGAAGGTGGGGGCGGGCTAAAAATAAGTGACAGCGACTCCTCACGGGGTCACTCCGAAACAAGGAAGAAGGTCGGAAGAGCTCTGGAAGAAAACAGAATTGAAAAATGGACAAAATAAGGGGTTCTGACAGTAGGAGGAAAGGAAGCGAAAAGAAGGAGAAAAAGATGGTCCGGGAATAAGAAAAATGGGAGATGTCGGGTGTAGGAAGGACGGAGTGGAATCAGCATAAGGAAAAAAGGTAAGAGTAATGCAATAACAACAACGATGGGTGGGCTTGAGGGAAGGAAGGAGAGGTGGAAGCCAAAAGAGGGTTGTGTGGGTTGGGGGTGAGGCCAGAACTGCTCAGAAATATTACAAGTCCGGTGGCGAAAAGACATGGAATAAGAAAGGAAAGGCATATGCATGGGGCTGGAGGAGTAATTATACTTCAACGCACACTTTCATGCTGGGGTCGAGTGTTTCCCGGAGAGGAAAAAACGAAAGCATAGGTGCCTATTAAAAAAAGATGAGGGAAGAGGGGAAGGTTCACTTCCCCAAGAAGCGACAAGTGCGGAATCAGGAACGGCGGTTAAAAAAGAGGTGGGGTGGTAAAGGGGAAAGGTGCGATCCATGGGTGGCGAAATCGTAAAAGCATGGTCAAGGTACAAAACTGCGGGATGGAGGAATAGGGTCGCTTGGCTAAAGGGAGTCGACGGACCCTTAGGGGGGTGTAGTGGGGTCACCGCTTCGGATATTTGCCACCTCAGTGAAGGTTAGAACGGGAAGGGAGGATGTTACCTGAACCTCATAAGGAAGGACTAGCGGGTTGTGCCGGAGAAGAAGCAAAGGCGGAGAAAGAGGGAGTCGGCTCGGATGAAGTGTCGATAAGGTATCAGGTAAATAGACAACCGGAGAAAAAAACCAGGACTAAAGGTGGGTAATAAAAGGGGTCGTACCTTGTGTAGAGGGGGGCCGGGAGGGAATAATGCCGGAGATGGCGGGAGGGGGAGGGGGAAAAAAGCAAGGCGGATAAACAAGCGGCGATTGAATTAAAGGAAGGGAAGAAAGAAAACAAAGTGTTGAATGACCATGGGCGCAAGGGGACAGCCGAAGTGGCGGAACGAAAGGTGAGTGTGCAAGGGAAGTCCGTGGGGTAAAAAAAGGATTACGTGAGGCAGCGAATAGTAGCCATCAGAAGGTGGGAACTGAGGAAATGTCGTGGTGGTGGTCAGGGGATGCCGAGGGGGAAAGTGAAGTTTCTCAAAGCAGGGTGGGGTGCGTAAAGAACAAGGTGCAAATTTGCTGCCATGAGATCAGGTGTAAAATGAACTGGGAGTAGGAAACGGTGCAATGAGGGGGTGAGGGGAAGTAAGAAATAGTGTCGAACAGAAGGGATAGAAAAAGCTGGGCTGAGTTGAAGGAGAAGGATTATTCGGGATAAAAAGAAAAGGAGGTGATCGGAAGAGATGAAAGGGTCAGACCGAAAAGCGAGGGGGAGAAACGTACAAAGGGACGAGGAAAAAGAACGGAACGAGTTTGGGGATACTTAGTTGAAAAGAAGAATGCGTACACAGGGGGATCGGACAGGACAGAAGGCAGGATTCCAAAGGGGTTAGAATACCGATGATGGGTGGGGTGTGCAGAGGTTGAACACAAGGCGGAAATCGGGGTAGAAAGGAGCGGGCAAACGGAAATGCCGGGGTTGATAAAAAAAAATGGAACTTGACTATACAATGACTGAGGAGGGGGGGGGGAAAAAACAAAGCGATTGCATGGTAAGAAAAATTACGGTAGGCGGGGATAGACGACGAGCGGGGGCAGAGAAATCTCTGGAATAACGCTATCGGAAGAAGAAGGAGGTGAAGAGAGGAGGAGAGCAATTACGGACGTAGCAGTGACCGGTACAACGGAGATTGTGGAAGTATATCCGTCTGGTTGGGGAAGAAAAAAGGAGGCATTTGACCAGGGGGGTAAAATACAGGAGAAAGAGTGACTAAGGGAGGGGGGGGCAAAAGCCCATCGAGAGGAAAGAGCGCCGTCGAGCGGGTGGGGAAAAGCCGCAGGGGCCGTGGTGCAACGGCTGATCAGGGCAAAAAATAAACGGTAAAAACATGCGAGAGAAAAACCTTTGGATGACCGGGAAAATCGGGTGAGCGGAAGAGAAAAAGTACATAGACGGGCGAACGGCTAGCAGAGCCAGAAATAACCAAAAGGAAAAATAAAGCGTAGGGATACTCGTAAGTTGGACCATGAAATAAACAATAAGGGCCGGAACAAACACGCACAACAGACCCATAAATTGCGGGAGTAGGAAGGTAGCGCAGAGCCGGTACTCCGAAGTTGGTATCAAAAAAAGGAAGATCAAGAAAAAAACAAACTTGGGGAAAAAGAAAAAGGGTGGGGGGGGGAAACCAGAAGCGCCGATAAGTCCGTAACAGGAGAAAGTGGGTAGAATCCAGAATAAGCGCGGGGGTGGGTACAGCGCAGGCAAAGAGTTTAGTAAAGACAGGAAGGTAAAGAGGGTGGGGGGCCGCGGAGTACAAAATTTAGCGGGCACGAGAAAAAACCTCAAGAACGTCAAAAGTGTGTGGGGGGCCGAGAGAGAGGACTATACGCTAAAAAGAAAGACAACGTAGCGAAGAGAAAAAGGAAAATGGGAGGAAAAAAGGCGGTAAATCCGGCCAAAAATCGCGGAAAAAGTTATCCGCCGAAAATGGCACAAGGTCGGGGCAACGGGCGGAGGATATATAGGAGGAAATAAGGGCGCCGCGATCACGACAGAGAACATAGAGGGTAAACGCAACGAAAAGGGGGTCGAGGGAAAGAAGAGGGGGAAGAGGAACAGGAGCAGGGCGGGTACGGGGAAGGGAAAAGTGAAAATTGCAAATTAAATTAATAGGAAAACGTTGGGCACAACGGCTCCGGGAAAAATGAGGCAAGCACCAAAGAGGGGATCACGGAGGGTCGGGCGGGGGCGAGACAGCTCTAAGACACAAAACAAAAATAAGGAAAACAAAAAACGGCCTACAGTAAGGATGAGGTGGTGGATAGGTGTGAGGACCGCAAGAGTGAGTGAGGGAAGGAGGAAAAAAAAAACAGGGAATGCTAAGCCCAGGGGGGAGGAAGTGTAAGAAGGAAAAAAAAAGATACGGCATCAGGAACTAAAGAAAATTAGCGGGTGCTGGGGTCTGGAATTGCCGGGAAGAGGGTTTGAAAGGGGGGAACCAGCGTTAAGGGTACCCGGAAGAGGAAAAGTCAAGAAGCAGAGACAAAGTGGCAGAAGAAATATAACAACTGGAAGGGTGCCAGGACAGAGTTACCTTGGAGGTGGAAAGACGCGAAAGGACATATATTCAGGTGGAGAGAAAAAGGAAAAACAGAAGAGCAATAATTTGGAAAAGAAGGGCTGTGGATGGTAAGGTCGGGAAGTAAGACAATTGATAGAGGGGCATACAAAGGGGGGAACTAGGCGGGGGAAAGGAATAAAAAATGTAAAAAAAACAGTAAACGCTAAGAGAGGGGGGAGAACCGGTAAGGGGATCTCGTGGGCGGAAGTCAAAGACGCGCGGAGATGGGGTGTTCAAAAAAAGGTGCGGGAGAACGAATTTAAGGGGACACGATATTGTCGAAATCGGGCCGTCGGATGGGGGGAGGGTAGCTGCCTCGGGCGTGACTGTAAAAGGTGTGACTAAATAAAATATCGTGCGGGGGGGGGCGGAGTTAGGGAAAAAAGTAGGTTGCGCAAAATAAATGACGGACGACAAGATTAGCGTGAAGGCAGATCGAGAGACAGGACGGATCAACATGAGAGGGAACGCGGAGACGTACAATTCCACGTGTAGTGCTGCGACGAGAGGAGAGAACAACTCGAAAATAAACAAATAGAAAGAGGATAAGGAACAAAACGAGGACAGAGGGGAAGGAGTGGGCCGAATCGCCATCTTAAGGGCCGAGGGTCTAATACGTAAATACGCAAGCGATAAGAGGGGGACATCCTGGAAAGGGGGGGAAAAGTGGGTAAAAATGGACAAGATGGTGACGAGAGGGGGGAGATATCTCTAATAAAGATGGAGGAGTTCTCCATTAGACGTGGGAGTTACAAACGGGGGGAAGAAAGCATAGGCTCAAAAAGAGGTCAAAAAAGGTCGAGCTATGCACTTCGGCGAACAAAGGTGACACTAAATCGGGGGGAAAGAAGAAACGCAAAAATTGAGGCCGTCTGGGGTGGGGGCAGGCGAAAAAAAGTTGAGAAGAGCGCAGCGACTAAATGTAGAAGGGGGGAATCATTGTGCATATAGGGTGGAAGAAATCGTGCAAAAGGAAGAGGGTGTGGGAAAGAGGGTCGAGCTTCGCCATGTCAAGTAGGGGTGTAGGAGGGGGGGGCACGGCACAGGAAAAACAGAAGAAAAGGGGAAATTGTAAAACGACGTTAAAATTTCGAAAGCTCGAGTATGAATAGAGGAAGAAAGAGTTGAATGATGTAATGAAGGCTATGGGATCACAAATGAGAACAAGAACCTAAACATAATAATTCGAGAGAAGTGTACAACCAATGATGGTAAGGAGTAAACGGAAAAAAAGCAGGGCTACGATAAAAAGGGGGACTGGGGGGTGACGTTAATAGCTAGGTGGGGGAAAAAGTGGGGGCGAGGGGCAAGCGTTAAACCAGTGGGGCCAATGGGGGCCACGGAAGAATATAAGTGGTGACATAAGAAAAGGGGGCAATTGAAGGCACGCTGAGGGGGGGCCGAGAAGAGATGAAAAAGGACAAAGCTTCTAGAGGTTACGGGGCGGGTAAAGGGAAAAGGCGTGAACAAAACTAGAAGTTGACGACATTTGAGAAAAGGCACTCGGCGGGGTGAGACTAAGAAGCAGGGGGTGTTGGGTAATGCGTTAGGGGGCTGTAGTGGGAAACACTGAGTAAACGTGTCGAACAAATCGGACCAGGGGGAGGGGGGCGAATAATAGCAGAAAGGAAAAGATATGAAGGCTGAAAGGAAGGGGGAGGGTTACAAACGGCTAAAGTCAGCGAGTGAAAGGCGGGGGAATCAGGAGAAGAAAGCTTCCGGCAGTGTGAAAGATGAAAAAAAGGAATTGCAGAGGATCTCCGCCAGGAGTAGAAGGAGGGGGGCGAACTGCGGCATCGGCAGGAATTTAACCCGGGAACTGGGGAAGCAAAATAGGGAAAACTAAGAGGAAATCGGGTGATAAGGGGGGCGAGAGTCTGGAGCAGTTGTAAGAGAGGAAGAAAGAATGGTGCACATCAGGAATTTGAACGAGAGACGGGGGGGAACTATGAAGAAGGAAGAGACGAGACCCAGGGGAAGCTTCCAGTCGCGCCAGAGGGGGGGGGGATGAAAGGAGGGGAAAGTTTCTTCACGATCTGGAAAGGGTATAAAGCGTGATGGGTTAAAAGGATCGAAGACAAACAAGGGATAATAATTGGAGGCTACGAAACCGCCTGGGGGAAATCTGGGTACGGTCGCGTGTGAGAAACAACCTTTAAAAAGGGGGGGCCCGAAGCTTGGACGGTCAGTCCATGGGAAACATCGGAAAAGAGTTATAACTGGAAAAGTGGAGAAGAATCAGGAAACAAGAAAAGTCAACAAAGAATCCTTAGGGGGACTGCAATGGGTAAAGCCACAAGAAATGATGGGCTAAATGAAGTAGGAATGCAAGTTGTCCGCCATGAAATAATAAACGTCCCAGGAAAAAGGGGGGCATGTCGGGGGGGGGGGGAGCCTTGAGCAGGGGATGCTGGGGATGGACAGAAATCTTCGAAACGAGAAGGAGGAAACACAACAAAGGAGGTAGTTGAAAAGATGAGTGAGGAAAGGAGGGAAGATGTTCTGACAGGATCAGTTCGACAAGGAGATCGGTCACACGAAACAACTACGTAGGTAGGAAGCCTGAAAACACCATTGGGCGGGAAACAAGTGCATTGCAGACCTCTGAGGGGAAACAATAGGTGCGGGTCGGCGAGATTACAGGAAACTCCCTAGCGTGGGGGGGGACAAAGGGACGGTCTTCCTCCACTAGAACGACCTTAAATTTTGAAAGGAACACCAAAAAATGGGGGGGCCCAAGATAGGCACGGGGGGGGTACTAACTCCTAGAGGAAAAAACTTCGCCGGGTAAGGGTTCAGAAGATTCCAGAGGGGAGTATAAAAGCTAGCGGGGGGAGAAGAGTTCTAATTTAAACAACATCAGGGGGGATAAAGTTTCCCAAGTGAAGTTGCGAGAACTACAAAAAAAAAAAGGTAATCAAAAAACAAGAAAGGATCAAAGTGGGAGCAGGGAAGCGGGTCTACTGCTCTAGAAAAAAAAAAAACAAACGAGATCAGGATGCCGAACGGAAAAAGTATGGAGAGTCCCAAATTCCTTATATCAACGGGAAAGGCCAGAATTCGTGCGAAAAAGGGAACAGAAGGGATCACGAAAAGAAAAAAGGTTGAGGGAAAACCCTCACGCAAAAGTTGGGCGCGAAAAAGAAATCGAAAGTCCACTCCGTCACGAAGAAATTAAAGCGCCAACCAATGGGAGACGATCTTGTCGGCATGCGAAAGGAATGGAAAAAGGCTGGGCCAAAACATGAGGGAACGACGATGAAAGAAAGAGGGGACGCCGCTCTTGGGAAAGGGGAACCACCACCTTCACTCAAGGGAATTTTCAGGGAAATGTAACGCGTCCCGACCAACAAGAATGTAAGGCGACGGGAAGTCAGGGCTGAGTCCAACGCTTCACACAAAGGGCACCGGGCATAACCTCCGTGAAAGCTAAATAAATGAAACGAGATACAGCGAAAAGGGAGAAAAAATCGCTGTTAGGATCAAGGGGGCCAGAAGGGGTAAAGTAAGCTCGCGGTCTTCCCTACATGCGCCAGGAAATTCTCTGAAACCGGGACGCGACTTCAGGCTTTTCTCACTTAAAATAATCACTGGAGAAGTGGGGTCAAGCAAAGGGACGGCGGGGGACGTGAGAACTAGACAATAGGGGCAAAAAAAAGAAAGGGAAGTTTCCGGCGCTGGGCAAAGGAGGGATTTATGGTTTAAGCGACGTAGAAGCCGAAAAACGTAACCATTTAGGGATACTGCGGGGAAGGAAAACTGGGAGGGGGGGGGATCTATACCCTTCATCCGATTAAAAGCTACGATGTAGGAGTCACCATCAAGGTAGAACGTCCTGAAAAGGGGCTGGAGCTCTCAAGAGAAGGGAATCTCCTTTCAGGTCGAAAATGGTCTTTCTACTCTACTATAGGGGAAAGAGGGATGTATGTTGGAGCGGGGGTCTGGGAAAGAAGGAGTAACGTTGAAAATTAGAAAAAAAGAGAAAAAGGGGGTCTAGAGATAACGGAAAAAAGATGGAATAGACTACCAATCATACAGGGGTTTCAAGTTCAGTCGCCTTAGGACACTGGGAATTGGCTTTCAGCAATGATGTCAGAGGGAAAAACCTAAAGGTCATTTAAAGCCCCGGGGAGGCTGGGGGGGAAAGGAACTCTCTCGTCAGACTCCAGTCATCTCGAGACCTAGACAGACTAACGGAAGGACTGCTCGGTGGGGGGGGGTGAGAAGGAAGGTCCAGGAAGTCTGAGCCAGCTCAGATCTCTTAGGTGGAATCCCCTGGTCAGAAAAAAGACGCAAAGCCGAGCGAGTTCGTAGAAAAGAAGCTTTACACCGGCGCCAGGAGAAAAAAAGGGAGTGCGCAAAGTTAAAGGGCAGAAGGGGGGGGTGTACCAGTAGTAACTCTTACGGCGCACCGTAGGAGGAAGGTAACTTGATTAAATGGGAGAGGGTCTAGGACGAAACGGCTCCTCGAACAGGATGATCCCTGAAAGATAGGGGGGTTTGGGTTGAAGGAAAGAGAAAAATATATGAAAAAAATAGAATTTCAGAAAAAGGTAGCGGAGAAAAAGCTTGACAACGTGAAAATCTTGGAGGGGGGGGTTCCATATGGATGGGGAGGGAGGTGGGGGGGGGAAAAAAATGGGAAATATACGGAGGGGAAAGGGGAAGAGAAACGAGGGAAGGAAAGGCCCATGATCAGCCCGCACTTTCTCTGAGGTATGGTACGGGAAAGCTTTGGGGGGGGCGAACACGTCCTTGTTGGGCGGCGGCCAGGTGTAAATGGGGAAGGACCATCGTCCTTTGGAGGGGAGGACTTTTGGGTTGCTAGATTGGAAACGCAGATCGGAGAAGAAAAAAATGCCTATTGGTGTGAATGGGAAGGTGGGGAACGGGCGAACCTTTTTCGAAAAACACAGGAAACTAAAACGGCCGTCAAGCAGCAGGGGGGGGGGGGAAGGTCCGCAGGGGGGGGGAAAAGGGGGAAGGCGGGGGTACTCTAATCAGGGTCCCTGGGGAGGAAAACGTTAGTTGTTGGCGCCGATAACCGAATCCTAACGGCGAATGGAGGAAAAAAAATTTGGGGGTTCTTCACTCTTGGGAGAAATTGGGGACGGGAGGACACTGGCGTTCCAGCAAGGCTAGACAGGGAGGGGTTGGGTTCAAGTGGGGTGTATAGGAGGTTCCAAAAAATGGGGGTACGCAAAACTGTCTCGGAGTAACTATGAAATTCAGATCTGAGCCCATGGGGAAAAAAATTTCCTGGGTTACCCAAAAAAAGGAAACACGCGTACTTTATACTCAGGCGCGGGGGCCGCCAATTGAAACTGTTTGTTTGTAGGAGCAAGGATTCTCCACTTGAAGGGATTGAGGTCTTGAGGGAAAAAAACCGCGACGAAATTTGCCATTGTCTAAAGAAAACTGGTTTGGGCCTGTGTTTGGGCCAAACGAAGGGGGGGAGTTGGAGGATGGGGGACTCATACTAACTCTTGGAGGATGGGAGGAGGGCATTTAGGGTAGGGGGGGGGGTGCCTTGCACTTTCAAAGAGGGGAGAATAACAAAAAAAGGGTGATTCAAAATACACCTCTTATAAACTGAAAATGGGGAGGGATGGTTATGGGCCGAAGGAAATACTTTTTCAAGAAATAAGGAACGGGATTAGGGAAAGTGATCGGACTTAAACGCTTCTCTAAAACCTCTTGGGGTTGCTAAAGCCGGGTGACCTGTGCGGAAAAAGATGTGGGCTGGGTACCAACTGTGACGAAGGGAAGGAGTGTCGGGAATCGTGAAAGGGGAAAAACTGACTCTGGAAAAAAGGTCAAACAACAAAAGGAGGAGGAAAAAGAGAGGAGAGGAGAAGAAAGTACCCGAGAGGAGGCCAGAAAAGATTTCATTTCTAAAGAAGGGGGTATCGGGGGGAGAACAAAGATTGTTGACAAAAGGACGACGGGGGAAGGGAAAAAAAAAGGGCGCAAAAGACAAGTAGCTCTTGGAAATCGTCTGGAACAAGGGAACGGGGAAGTATCGGCAAAGAAAGCCGGGTTCCGTATAGAATAGCGGGGAGGCGTTAGACGAGAAAAGAGATTAGGAGTAAAACCGAAGAGCCAGAAAGTACCCAAGCATAACAGCATAGGACCAGCAGGAAGAGCGAAAAAAAATTCTCGCCCCAATCACAGGGAACGGCCCAAAGAGGTGAAGAGAAGAAATGGAAAAAGGCTTCGGCGTTCCCTCCTAAGACGGGAGAGCAACAGTGGGGGGTATTAAAACGGTAAGGTCAGGGAAAAACGCAGGAGAGATCAGTACGACGGGGGTCAGAAGCAAGGTTGGGGTCAAAAGGGGGTTTGACCCTTTAGGGGGGGAAGGTGCGCCTTAGAAGTGTCTCCGGGAAACTGATGTGGTCATCCTTACGGGCTCCCACAAACAACTGGAGAGGGAAGAGCACGGAAAATCGAAAAAATCCACAAGATTTGGCAGAAATTGACAGAAATTAGCCGTTGATTCAGGGGGGAGAACTTGGAAAGGAAGGGAAAGAGAAACCATAAGCCCGATTTCCATCCACCGTCCCCTCGCAGTGACGGAAGGGATGAGGAATTATGGTTGAAAAACGGGGTCTTAGGTAAAACACCCAAAGAAAAAACAATAGGACATTTTCTCTAAAAGCAACTATAGAGGGGAGCCTATCGCGCAAAAGTCATCACCAAATGTTTTCTAATACCATGTGCAATGGACGAAGCAAAAAGATCAGGGAATAAACAAAAGAGGTTGGATATTCGGTAATCCCGTGGACTTCTCATGGAATTTCCGTAAAATATAATTGGGTTTTATAAAGGGGAAAAGCGTAGGGCGGAAAATGGAGACCAATAGGGGGACAATCCTCAAATTATGTCAGGGTCTTTCCGTCGCCCGGCTAGGGGGGATATAGCTGTACGTTACGGCAAAATATCGTTGGAGTTGGGCGGGAGAATCAGAACAGGTTTCTATGACTCGGTAAAAAGAAAGGGGGAGGGGGGGAAAGTCTCACGCTACTGACAGAAGCCGAGCAGATAAGAAACGCATAGGACAAGGAGGAGAACTATTGTCTCACTTCATTCAGGGTCTTGGAGGGCCCAATCATTTTGATAGGAGAAGGGGAGAGTGCGATTCTGGAGGCGGGGGGAGGAGGTCGGCTCTAGCTAGTTTCGCCAGAAGGTTGTAGCGGGCAGCGGTACGGGAAGGCAGCACACAAAAAGGGAGAGACTAATAAGTTGCTAGCTGTTCGGAGAAGGCTGTTTACGAAGAGAGGAGGACTAATAATAAACGGGTTTCCAAGTATGGGAGACTTAAATCCTCAAATAATCCCTACGTGAGAAAAGAATGACATCGGGCGGGGAGGGAGATTAAGGGGGAACAATAGTTTGATACTGTCTACAGACTTCGTCATTGTACCGGAAGGGATACGAGGGGGGGGGAACCTCCCCCTAAAATCATCAAAGAAGTCCTTTATCAGGGAGGAGGAGGGAACTGGGGGAAAAGAATTGAGCCGGAGACCAGTTGACTGGGGTCAAGAGAAATGGGGAGAACTGAAGAAACTAGTTCGGGGGTAGGTTCCTGCGCGTCCAGACAGAGGGTGGGAAGGAAGAGCGCGGACCAAGGGAGGGGGAGGGAGTAGCATAGCAAGCATTGCGAGCGCCCACATTTTAGAAGCGCGGGGTTTTTGACGCGATATCGAAGATCGGTAGTCACTCAAGTACCCGCACCAGAATCGGTTCAAATTGAGGGAGCTATTAGGGAGGGGGGGGAGGCGTCTCAAAAATCCGCTTGTTGACGTTGGCATTCGGCAGCAGGTAACCGACAGGGGCCCTCGATAGTTAATCTGCTCCACCTCAAGACTCAAGGACAGAATAAGAGAGGAGCTTAGACGTTTTCGGTGAGAATTCAATAGGCGCATCATGCGGCTAGGACAACGGCCTTTGAAAATTTCTATTTTTTGACGGGGGGGGAACGTAGGGTTGAATGATTGGAAGTGCACAGAAAAGTGGCTGGGAAACCCGCTAAGAAGTGCTGGGACGAGCGAGGATCAAGTCCCGATGCAGAAGACCTTCCTTTTTGGCGAGTGACAGAGTTAAGCATTCTCAAGAAGGAAGGAATCTTAAAGGAGAGGGGGGACCCCCCACTGAAGTCGGCGGCAGAGCGGAGCCGTGGGGGCCGACTTCTTTCGCGCCAAAAGGGGGCGTGACTGGGGAATTCTCCTCAATTAGCTCGGGGGATCACGTAGGGGTAGAGCGAGTCCGTCTCTTTGAAGAGGGGGGAAGGTGGGGAAAAAAATCTTAAAGCTTGGGAAGCTCGATTGATATTCCATAGTGCCTCGGGCCCAATGGAGAAACGGAATCGATGCAAAAGCGGAGATTGGGGGGTTCATCGCGAGTTAGGGGTACAGGCGGTGGGTCAAAGGGGAAACCGGTTTGTTGGGGGAAAAGGAGGACAGCCGACAGGAAAGCGGAAATTTGGAGACTAAAAGAGACTCCCGCCATTTACAGAGCGGGGTATTCCGGAGAGGGTTACCCCACCTTTCCGGATGTTGTCAGATCGGCGGTCTGGAAAAGGACAAATACAAGGAAGGTCAGTTGGTGAACCTTTCGTTTCTCGATAACCGCGTTTGGAAAACAAAGCGCAGGCCTTCATGGTATTCTTGAAAAAGGACACAGAGATTGGGGATTTGACCGAGGTGACCAAGATTGCGTCAGGGAAGAGGGTTTTACCGCAGGGAGGGGGGGGGAAAGGGGGGATCGAATACGGTCCCGGACAAATTGGGCCGGTGAACAGCCGACTGGAGGAACTGATACGAGCCAAGAACATAGGCAGACGGGGTAGTCACCTTCTATCTCTACGAGCAAAAACCAGGGTAAGGAATAGATATAAGTTCCGGGAATCTTGCCGGTAGGGGGGGAGGGGGGGAAGAAGTGACATTCAGGTCGACAACTCGGGCAGGTTTAAACGGTAGGATTCGAGCCGGGGGTTGAAACAAAGGAATGGAGGGAACAGCGGCTTGCTGCCACTAACTGCAAATTGCCGCTGTGGCGAAACGGGGGACAATAAGGACTCCTTCAGTGGTTTAAAAAAGAGTTTGAAAGTCTTTCAAGAAGCGGTTTTGCCTGGAAATCAAGGATTCGGCACGATCGCATTTTTTTCTACAGAACGCAGAGTCACCAGCATGTAAAAGTTCTGAGTATTATTGCCGAAATCCCAAGGAAAGGAGGACTATTCTGTGAAGTTCCAACCGTGGGTTGGGAGGTTCAACCCAAGATATGGATGTGCGACAGAACATCCGGCCAGCGCAGACTTAACAATACGCACAATAAGAGGGGATTTCCGTCTAATTCAGGCGGAATAAGGGGGGGGACGATGTAAATACTTCTCCAAAAAAATCTTTCCATGCGCTGGGGGAAAATTTCCTTATAATCAGAGAGTAATAATCCCTCAAATGACCGAGGTAGCACCGGCTCCAGGATCCTAAAAAAAGGAAAATGTGCGAAGGAAGAGGAAAAGAAAAGAAGATCAAGCCCGCAGTAACTCAACTATAAGAGATGCGGATGTCAGTGGTGAAATTACTGGTGAACTACAAGGAAAAAAATGAAAGGAGCTCTGAACTAGCTGGAATGGGGGAGAAACCGCTTAGGACAAATCCAGGCCCTCCACTTGAATTGCCAGGAAAAAGAATGACTTCAAGACCGTTTTGTTGCGACGGAAACGGACATTTACGTCCCCGAAGGAAAAAACCTCGGGGAAAGGAAATAAAGGGCCTGGCGGCATTTTCTGCCTGCCTCAGGTGAGGGGAATCAAAGGAAGGAGCCACTCTAGGGTAACAATAGAACTTCTGCGGGCCATAGATGCGCTCGCTGGATGCCGTCAATTCTTCAGTAACAGGAAAAAGGAATTCAACAATTACCACGGACGCTGTGGAGGAGCGTAACATTTAGGGAAGAAATACGGGGGCTGAAGAGCCGTGCATAAGCTCCCTATGAGAGTACAAAAAGAGGGGAGGGATTGGTTTTTGCAAGGTAGGAGGAGGTGGGGAACTCCGAAAAGACGTAAAATGGGAGACTCGCTTCTTTGAAACTCTGGTAGGTGAGACGATGCAATTACAGAAAATAATAATCTAAGGAAAGGGGGGATAGTCGGATTTCTACTTGAAAGAAGGCTCACCGGCGGTCAACCAGGGAAGTTCCGAAAAGTGCATGGGACTTTCGATCGGGCTCTAGAGAGGGAGCGGTTGTCCAATCAGTATCAACTTGAAAGGAAAAAAGGAAAATCCATAAGAAGAACGAATGAGTCGTACATAAGAAAGAAAGGATGAAAATTATGGCGGAAGTAAAGGGGGGGTTTAGTTGTTCATAATGGAGATCAACTACTGGAAACATCTGGTCTCAGGGGAATAGTCGAAAAGGGAAAGGAGAGACGTCTCAGAAATCACCATAGATAGGGATAGGTAAGATCGCATGGGGTGGGGGGGGCGAGGAGGTCCTTCTCGTAAATCGACAATCGGGGAGGGAAATCGGCTAGAGACCTTTAACCATCTATCCAAATCCGCTGAGGAAAAAATGATCGGCCAGCGAGGGAAATACCGATGAGGGGAGAGTAATTGTAAAATGGTTAACGCCCGGGGAGGGGTTGGAACAAGGGAGCGCGGAAGAGGAGGAGGAAAGATATTTTCAGGAGTACTCTAGTAACGTTTTGAGAAAAAAAATGCGAAACGGGCCAAGAAAGAGGTGGTGGTTTGCCGGTCCGTCAGAACAGAGAAAGTGCGAAGAGAAAGGGGAAGAAAAACTTAGCAATATTTCATTTCTTGAAGTTTCATGTCCTCTGGCTTCTTCTTGGGGGGGGAAAATTTTCTGAACAGGGGGAAAAGAGATACTTCGTTCATTATCACCAGGTGAAGAAATGAAAAAATGAGCAAGAAAGGTCGGGGGATTTGCGGAGAGGAAAAAAAAAAATATTGGGGGGATCTACCTTGGCGGCGTCCATTTTGAGGGGCATTCGCAAACAGGAGGAGGGGTTAGGGCGAGGGATGGGTGTTTTGGGCTCGAAGTGAGCGAGAGAAAACTGCACGAATGGGGGGGGGAGGTGGGGAGGGGGAAAAACATCATTTCTGACGTGCAGCTTAGACGGGCCGAAAGACGAGGGTTTCACCCGCGTCAGGGCACCAGGGCGGGTTGACAGGGAAGGGCTTCTTTGTCTATCGTTGGAACCGAGGAAAAAGAAACTTCTAATTTGGGTCGGGGGAGGATTGTGAAGTGATGAGGTGCTGAAACCGAAGGAGAGAAGGAAGGGGTAATCAAACTGAATATCTCCAAATGGTGGAACGGGGCGGGCAGAGGTCTGGGCTCAGAAAGAGGATTCAAAATGCAAGGGGTTGACAAAGTCCGGGGGAAAAAACGCAACGCATAAGGCAGAGAGGTACTGGATGTCTTCAAGGGCTGCAGTTTGAACTTAAAAGGAGGGGTGGGGAACTGACGGAAAAGGGGCCTCCAAGGGAAAAAAAAGGGGAAATCGCGGGGAGAACGAGACCAGTCATTTAAAGGGGATCGCAGCTGGGGCAGGGGTGGGGCCGGCGTGGCGGGTCTTCAAGTTAAGTTGTTGGCGAGACGGGAGGATGTCGAACTTGGAGGGGGGAAGGGCAACTTTTGATACTACCGAAAAGCGCTTGGGGATCACGGCTTACAGCGCCGCGAGTCAGAGACGGAAAAGGGTTTTCGGAGACGTGGAAAATGACTTAGAAGTCACCGGTCCTAACTCTGATGACCTTAGAGGGGGACATGTGAAATTGGCTTCTCAAATTTTTAAAGAACCGGCAGTACCTGGGGGGGCGGAAAACTATTTGAGGGACCACATAGAACAAGGTAAGAAAAAACGAGGAAGTTTATTCGAGAGGGGGGGGTCGGAGAGAGAATCTCAACAGTTAGGAAGTAGAGATAGAGATCACTGAAACCGAACGCAGGCAGAGTTCCAATCAAAGCATGTGTAGCGGGACTCACCTCGGGGGTCAAGGAAAAGGGGGACGCGGGATGGCCCTGCGTCTTCCGCTACCGTTGAAAGCCGCAGTAGAGGGTACCTTAAGGATCATGGGCTACACATTCAAGCACGACCCGGGGAAAGGGGGGGAAGACGCGGGGTAATATAGACCTTGGACTTTCGACGCTAATCGCAAGGAGGAACCAATAAATACCAAAAACTAAAATATGAGCCCCATGCCAGGGGCAAAAAAAACCACCCACAAACAAAAAACAAACCAACCCACCGAAACCCCCACACCCACCCCACAAAAACAAAAAAAAAAAAAACACAAACAACCAAAAAACCGAAACCAAAAGAAAGTCCAGAAAACAAAAATCATCAAGAACACGAACAATCCAAGTGAAGAGACCATGGCATTCTTATTAGAGGACAAAAAAGAAGCCTTGGGATGAAATTTCGGAAGAAAAAAAAAAAAACAGGGAAAGTGGCAGGCACGCGACAGGGCATATAATCCGGAAATCGGTGCAAAATACGAAGGGTTGGAGTAATTAAAAAGTGAGTTGAAAAGCCTGCCGGCTCCGAGTTCTCCGGGAAGGCCAGGCAACAACGTACCCCATGTGGAAAAGCTTCCAGGAGAGAAAAGACAAAAGTCTATGACACAACAAGATGGAAGGGGAAATCCGACACAGAAGGATGAGGTTGATCGAAAGAGATAACAATACTAGCCATATCCATATCGGGTCACCGAAAAAAAAGGTTCCGTCGACGAGTTTTCAGAGAGGAAGGAATGATTGGCAGAAAAAACCTGATTCACAGCGCGTGAACACAGACAAAGCCCCAAACAGTCAAAGGTATCGATGCGGGAACATAGCTAAGAAAGAGAGACCAAAAGAAAAGAGCGGACAGAAAATAGTTGGCTATACCCATTAAAAGGGACGAAGAAAAGAGAGGGGGGGAATAAACAGAGAGGTGTTAAAAAGCTTAGCCAGCCCGAACGCAGGGCACTCATGGTTAATTGAAGAAAAATGATTTGAACTTACCCTGGAAGGCGGATCAAAAAGGAGAAAATCAAGGAAGGAAAAGAGGAAAAAGAAGCTTCCACCATGAAAGAATCGGTTAATGTCGGGTGGGAAAAAAGCAACGCAGGTGCAATATAAGATTTAGATTACGGGAAAAAAAAAAAGAGGGAGGAGATCAGGTTAGCAAAAAACAAGGGGATTAAAGAGAAGATCAACCTCGTTAATAACTCACATCACGGATGACAAGCGAAGCTCCCGAAGCGCAATCCGGAGGTAAATCAGGGTGGAGGCCGAAGGGAGATTCAGAATTCCACGCAGGGGCGGGAATTCAAAAAAGCCAGTGCCGTGAGAAGGAGAGGGTAAAAAACTGAGGATGAAGGGGACCTAGCTACCTCTTTGGCGGGAAAGAGGACGAAGGAGGCCAGAAAACAACATGGCGCTGGAAAGATCAGCGTCAAGGGAGCTAGAAGAGGATGCACGAGAGGGGGAAGAATTAGAAGAGAAAAGGCTCTAGTTTAATGAAATCTTCCATACGGAAAGAAAAAGATTTCCGAAGAGGTCATCAGGGAGGCTCGGTTGGGGAACTCTTTGGTTCGGGAGAGGCTAGAAGCTTGCCGCGTTCAATCAAAAACGTGATAAGGAGTGTGGACAACGTCCCCGAGCGCCAGAATTGAACCGAACCTTCGGAGAAGGCCAAGGCCCATTAGAAGTCCAGGAGAGACAAACATGATCAAAACCTTGTCTGCAGGTTTGAGCGACTCCTCCGCTTAATTGGGGTATGAGGGGCAGAGAGTAGAACAGACCGTGGTGGGGACCGAGCGGCATTGGAAGGATTTAGTGGGACAAAGAAGCCGCGTGAAAGCGCGGTAAAAAATGTTCGAATCGAGGGTGTGAGATCTGAGAGCTTAGCACGCGAACGGGACGCAACGGAATCTCTCAAAGTGCAGAGGATACATTTTACTCATAGTCTAAAGAGGAAGGGGGGGGGGTGCGTCATGTCAGGGAAGCATTCCGGCCCAGAACAAATCTCAGGCAAGCGGGGCATTGAACAAACGACGAAGGAAAAGAATCACACTCTTCGAGCGAGAGCAGCAAAGATGCCGCCAGAATCATTGTCTCTATGGTAACTGCAAAAAAACAGAGTTCCAGAATGGCGAGGTTGGCAGGAGGGACTGAATGCGTTGCACAGGAGGCACCCTTCCCAGTGTGGAGACAAACCTCATGGAAAGTCCCCCAGTTTTGTTTGAACTGGAGGGCTGGGGACCGTCCCACTGTTTCCGCGAGCAAGGAGGGTTTTGGCCGAGGACAAGGAGGTACCATCAAAGGAGAGAAACTTCGTAGCCGGGTCGACTGACTGGCATGAGCGGCGAGCAGGGCACGGGAAGGAAGTCTTAAAAAGGGCAGTCTTTGAGAAATAGAGGTGATCACTTCGTGAGGCATTGAGTAACGGAGAGGCTTGACTAGAGATGGGGAGGGTGTGGACCAGAGAATGAGAAAGCGTTTTTGGAGGAAAAAGGCGAAAAAAAAGAACTCTAGATGGGGGGTCCCAATAGAAAATGGAAAGGACCTTCGACCGGAATCTAGAGGGGGGTTGGTTCCCACGAACGGTAAAGGGGGTTAGGGGTTAGCAGCAATAGATGGGGTTCAAACTTTTAGGTTCATGCGGAATGCGATAGACAAGTCAACGGGGGATAGAGTGGGGAACAAACTACGTCAAAGAGTCAGGTTACAGAAGACTGGGGGAGGTACCCAGTAAAAAGATCGTGACGAAATTGGCGGGGCTTGAACAGTCCAAGCGTTTTAGAAAACTTTCCGGTGAGCGGAAGGATAAAATTATTGTCAACAAAAGCGAAATGCGGGTCCTAGGTACGTCATTTTTGTTAAACGCCAATCCGTGGAATGATGGTTGTTTTCCTCTTTAAAAAGACGGAATGCAATGCCGAGGGGTTACTCAGTAAGGGCACGTCGAGAAGTACGATCAAGAACCCTGGCCCGGGGTCTGTGGAGCAACGTGGCAGAAGAAGGGGAGAAAGGGTCGATGCCCTCGGCCATGTCAACCATGAGGAAAGGAGGAAAAGAAAGAGGCGCGGAATCGTTCAGAGGTTTAGAAAGAAAGTAAAAAGTTCGACATGAGCTTCCCTCGAACAGACCGAGAAGGGGGGAAAGAGAGGAAGGGAAAAAGAGCCTGGGGGTATTTCAACGGCATGTCAAGAAAGGAAGCGGGAAAAGGAAATAGTGCCTATGCTCTGAAAACGGGAGTGGAAACCGACTATTGTTTGACACGCTGGGGTTCAATAAGGAACCCGGGGAACGGGAAAGCACCGTGAAAGACGTTGTTGCCTGGCACCGTCGGCAGAAGAGGCAAGTTGGGTAGAAACGAAGAAGTGGCGAGTATGGACAGTGAGAAAAACACTGAATCTGATCTTTGGCATGCATGGGGTCGTACGAAGTTAAGGAACCAAGAAAAAGTAGGCAAAGCAAAGTAGGGAATTGCGCACGACAGAGGACGAGGCGCTGATCAAAATATCTAGCGTGACATGAAAGGGCAGCGCTTTGCTCCTCTATGGGCCATTGAAGAACAAGAGGTGAGTCGGAAGAAAAAGGACTTTTCAGGAGAGGAGAGGATTCTAAAGAGAGTAAAAAGACCGACTTTCGAGAAAAAGGCCAAGAGTGGGGACACGGGATCATTGATGAGCCACCCTCCCTGGACCAACTGGCGCAGAAGGGAAGAGAGGCCCTATCCTGAAGAGAATCACCCTCAGAAAAAGCCTTAGACGGAGGTCGGAGGTGGACGAATTGATGAAAAAACCCTGGGTTCCCTACCTGGGAAAAAAGGCGAGGGAAAAGAAAATGACTTTATCCGCGCTTCGGGGGGACCAACTTCCCCGCACGGGAAAGGGGGCAAAACGGAGGAGGACGGTCTACTAATCAGACGGAAGTCCCCCGAAGGGCAAACTCGCAGGAAGGACATGTTCTCCATGATTCATATGGCGTGCGAAGGCAAGAAGAGACGAAGACGGGAGCGGAAGATGGTACTGAGGGGGAAAAAGGCTAGGCCTCTGAGTTCTTCACGTACCATGCGGGAAGGGGGGGGGAATTAAAAAAATACTCCGAGGAGTTCGAGGTCAATTCTTAGGAAACTTGAGGAATAAATTGAATTGGATTTAAGGGGGGAGATCAGGAGTTGATGCCAGCAGCTCAAAACTCGAGTTTCGAAATGTGGAAAAAGGGCGTTGGAGCAAATCTGTCCCGGCGGGGGCACACTCGTTAAAATCCCGTAAAGAAAGCTCTATTGATGGGATACGACGCGGCAATTACTAAGATCGTAAAGGGGGTCGTATCAAGGGATGAATGCAAAGAAGGGACGGTCGGTCGCGTCAGGGAATTGTACCGAAGTGAGTTGCTGGAAGAGAACGGTACGTTCCTCGGCTTATGGCGCTTCGGGCTAGGGGAAATTAGCAAGGGGATAAAAAGTGCCCCGCGCTCGACCTATCTCTATAAAAAGGGTGGAGTCTAAAATACATGGCGCAGAAAGGATTCTTGGCGGAAGATTGCTGGAAGTAATGGCAACGAGGGAATAGAAAGATACGAAAGCGCTCGTGCTTCGACCGGACTAGCCAGTCCTCCGAGCGGCCCTCTCATAAGGATTCTAGAAGATACGAAGTGGTGGGTGGGCGCGCCGCTAGACAAGGCGGACGAAAAGCTTGCTAAGTCACGGGGACATGAATATAAAAACATACTGAGGACAAGACTCGCTCGTACAAGCCGCTGGACAAGGAATTAGGGGGAAGGAAAGGCACAAAAAGAGCGATTTTTGTATGAGATTCTACTGAGGAGGAGATTATGTGCGGCGCGATCGGGGGAGCAAAACGTGCTTCGTTAAGGTAGAAAGGGGGGTTTCTGTAAGGACGGAACCGATATCTCCATCTCGGGGTTTTTGTTGCCAGTACAGATACAGCGAGAGGAACATTTGTTGAAAAAAAGAAGAGAGACGTCGGGCGCTTGAGTTAATTCTGGAGCTTGGGCCTTTTTTAATATGGCGTACAGTGATTTACGGTGCTCTACTTCGTCAGGCAAACACCTATATGGTGAAAAAGGAAAAGGCAAGGATCCCACGTTCGCTGTATTGAGATAGTACTCTGGTTTGGGTATTCTCGATCCTTGTGGCGGCTCCCGTGGTTAAATGGGGCAGTGCAAGGGTTGGTGAGGCATGAGGGGTTGGGGGCCAAACAGACGCGATGATGAAAGGGCCGACCCTGGCAAAGAGGGGGGGGGGGAGGGGGAGTGTTCACCGGGGAGTCGGGGAATTAGGACGCCATCATTCCTTCAGAGACGGGACCGGCAGGAGGGGGGGAATCACTGCTAAGCAGGGGTTGACGGGAGGGGGGTCGTCTTATGGATTAAGGAATCGGGAACCGCCGTAAACCTAATCAAGGACGGAGAGATGGAAGTTGCTGAAAGGTTGTGCAAGGGAATGGTCTTATTCCGCAATTTCGAGTTTGGGTGTTATTTCGGACGGGAAATCTGGCCATTGTGACGCGGGCCGGCGAGAGAAAAATAATGCGAAGACGGCAAAGGGGCTGAGGCTGGGACCCGGCCAACGGGGCTAAAGGTAAGGGTGAAAAGCTCGCCGGGCGGAGTGGCCTGCCATTGAAAGTTGTTTGGGAGGGAATCCACTGGCCTACTAAAGGATTCTCTTTCTGGGCCGCAGACTAAGGAGGGAAAATGGGTCTATATTTTTTCAGGGGTTGGGGGGGGGGTACCGGCCGGAGGGGTTCTTGGGGGATGGCTGATTTGGGGGGTAAAAGGAAAAAGTGTGTCGATCTCGTTCACTTTTCTTCTGATGATTAGAGGACCTGCGAGGGCAGCGAGGTGGGAGAGCCGTACGCGGAAGCGGGATTAAGCTACGATATACTGGAAAAGGTTCGGGTTAGTGGAAGTAAGTTTCCAACCGGTCACGACTGGGAGGATTCAAACGTAATGAGATGGGCAGAGAGGGACCTAGGTGGCAGCACCGGGCCAGGTGAGGGGAGAACATTTGAATTAACCACATGAGAAAACTGGGCTGTCGAAGTGAAGAGGGGGAAAAGGGCGAGGGGGGGTCATTGTAATA
>Ga0179593_1643992_pt1 | contig 23533 bp, 24 predicted proteins | sample CZODoug2_1_08_16_FD_185931 | JGI IMG/M metagenome (GOLD analysis project Ga0179593, IMG submission 185931) | Vadose zone soil fungal communities from Angelo Coast Range Reserve, California, USA - CZODoug2_1_08_16fungal (PacBio error correction) | ecosystem: Environmental > Terrestrial > Soil >...
GGCCTGGTCCGTCAGGAGCCCAGCATCGCAAGTATGAAAGAAACGGAAAGCAGAAAGTGCCTGGGGGAAAAATATTGGGTTTGTGCGCGTTTCCAGGGGGTAGAGGAGCATTGGAGATTGGAACGCCGAGAAGACCGGAAAAACGCTATAGAATTACTCGCTTCTCGCCAATTGAAAAGACTAAGAAGGCTTCAAGGTCATATCAAAAAGAGAGAACTGCGGAAAGGAAAGAATCGAGAAGAGGGAAAGTCATTAGAGGAAAAGGGGAAAAAAGGGAAAACCATCGGCCGGGGGGCGGCAGGAGGAAGAACTCGGCAAAGGCCCGTGGGGTGCGGGAGCAAATAGAGGGGTTTCTGGGGGGGGGGCAAGAAAAGGACCGGGAAGAGAAGGGAAGGTCTTCCATCCGGAAAAGAGGGGGGAACAAACTCAATAAGGACTTCTCAGTCTGAGATAGGAATCTACCGGGGGAGCCATCGAAGGGAATTCAGGTTAAAGAACTTGCTTGAAAGTAGGGATTGACCTAAAGGTAAAAGGTCCTAACCGGGTTAGAGGAAAAAGGTTCGGTAAAAGCTGCATCTTTCAGGGAATGGAGAGAAAAAAAGCCGTGCGCTCTCGCAGGGGGATCTCAAACCAAAAAGGATTAACGGAGGGAGGAAAGATCGTAAATACGAAGGAAAAGGGGGAAGGGGAAGGGCTTACGGAGGATATCCATAACGACCCAGAGGAAAAGGTTTCGGGCAAACCTGCAGCTGTAACAAAAGAGAATCCTCGGGGCAGGGAGGGAGATTAAGGGAAGAAAATAAGGAGAGAAGTCGACATCTCAGACTGCGAAATGCGTCCGCGGGGAGACTTCTTCTATCCGGCCGAGGAGGACCTCTATCACAAAAAGAAAAAACCTAAAATGGAAATAAGGGGGACCACGGGCCAAAGGGGGTCACTTTGCGGTCTCTACCGAGAAAAGCGATGGGCGAAGGGTGCCCTGAAAGCCTCATAACGGGGACTTCGTGTCCGGAGAGAGAGTCTTGGAGCTCATATTCGTCGGGTCCGGGCCGCTTGGAGAGGGAGGCCTAACGATGCATCTCGAAGAAGAATGCCGGAAAAAAACTAGAAAACCATGGATCAGCCCAAGATTTCAGCTTCGGAAGAAAAAACTTCCGGAGCCCGGGGTTCACAAAGCACTATCTTGCCGGGATCCGCGAGGGATTTAGATCTCGAATGAGGGAGGAGGGAAAAAGGAGTATAGTGAAGGCGAACTTGAAAAGAGGAATTAGAGGTTTCGATCAGTAAATTCCAAAGAAATCTAGGGGGCTGAAGGCCAAAAATAACTAAAAAGAGATTGATAGGGGTTACTGGATCGTATCTTTGAGACGAATTGGTCAAGAGTCTCTAAAAATCATCATAGGAAGATAGGGGTCTGTGAAGCCTGGGCGTCGTATGGAGTCTCGAGAAATCCATAAGGGAAGGCTTTCAGTCAACCTCAGAAGAGAACGAAAAACATGGAGGGGGGTAATCTCCGAAGGAGGATATCTACCTAAAACCCTCCGAAATCCCCTTAACCAAGCAGGGCTAGAATTTACTCAGGAAGTTAGGCTTAGTACCAGGAGAAAGGGGGCGGGGGAAATCCAAGATCAATCGAAATCGAAGAAAATAAACCTGGGGAGGGAACGTATCTTAAAAAAAAAAAAAACTTAACGAGGTCTTTCAAATTTACAAGGGGAGGAGAGGGGGTATATGGAAGAGTTCCAGAGAAAAGGGTCCGGTCATCATGTCCCTGCTGGGAAAGGGGTCTTGGTCTAGAAAGCTGCAAAATTATAAAGCCTCCAAGACTTTCGTTCGTAAAAAAAGGTATCAGCAGTTCGGAGGGAAAGAGGCGTTCACTGGGCTGGCAGGATAAGACTCGACAAATGGGGACGAGGAAAAGGGGGGAAGAGAGGGTTCAGTTCTGAAGAAGGAAATCTAGCAATGTCCTTCCGCCTGGGGTGAGGGACGGACGGGTGGAGGAGAACCTTTCTCCAAGAACCCTCGTAGGGATTTGACCGCTTACAGAACTGTAGGTATCGTTCCGGAGGGAGAGAAAATCTCTTGGCTTAGGACTCTGGGAGGTGAAACTCTGTGGGAAATCTAACTTGCGAGAAGGGAAGGAAAAAGATCCTGCAAAAGCCCTAGGCTTTTAAGGACCCTCCCTTAGAGGGAAGGCTGTTGTTCTAATTCCCTTCTCGCTGACGAATAGTTAAGGAAAACGTACTCGGCGTGGAAGAAAAAAAAGCTTTGAAAGGGAAGGGATGACCAATAGGAAAGCTGCGGAAATATTAAAAGGGGAAAGGAAGTGGGTGCTGGGCCCTCAAAGGGAGGGCTACGGAAACTGTTATCCGAGAAAAGATCAAAGCTGGAAGGAAAGAAGGGTTCAGGGGGGAGAGTGGGGGGTGGGGGGAGGACAATTAGGTTGGGAGAAAAAAAAGAAAACATCTTCGAAGGAAAATTGAAATGTCAGAGGGAAAAAAACTTGGGTCACATGCCGGGAGGAGGATCCTCCAGCCCCCGGACTGATTGTACGGAAGGGGAGAACCTCGGAAGGATTATTCGGAAGCAGAAACCTATGTTCCTGTCATCTAGCACAACTGAGGGAGATGACGAGGCCTGGGAGGGGTCCTTAAGACTCCGAAGAAAGACCTAGTAGAAAAGAGAGGGAAATTTACTTCTGGGGTCAAAAAGCTAGGAAAATCGGGAAAAATATGGAAGAATTATCAAGTGCTCAATGGGTCTCCAGGGGCGAGTGGTAGTAGTCCACAGTTCCTAAGAGGACTGGAAAAGGGGCTTCCACTAGAAGAGAAAATTTCCGGGGGGGAAGATCTTCGATCACTTCCTTTAAAAGGGGGAACTGGCCTGCAAGGAGGTCTCCCCAAGGCTCTCACAGAAAGGGGGGATCGGTGGGGGAAAAATATCCCATGAAAGTACGTCAGGGGGGGGATTCGTCTCCTGCCGCGGAGCAATCTAATTAGAGGAAAGGAAGCCAAAAGGGGGTCATTAAGGGCGGGAAGGGTAAAATGGATAGGGCATGGCAGTGCCTCCAGAACTCAAAGGGGTTAATACCAACTACAAGGGGAAACCCTCAGAAGAACTAAGGTGATAAAGAGAAAAATGCTAAAAGTAGAGTGCGGAGTGTTCATAGGTACAATTTGGTTTCGGAGGTAGTAGGAAAGAAAACGCCGAGTAAAAGGGAAAAAAAACAGACAGGTACGGGAAGCAGAAGACTCGACGAAAAAGGAACCGAAAGTTCATTCGCGGGGGATCAACAAAGGAAGAAGGGGAAACCACCAGGAAAAGAAAATCAACTTTCAAAAAAGCATAAAAAGAAGAGGCTTGTACGAAAAGAAAGGATGAGGAATGGATTCATTAGTCGGAGCCACCAGGACTCCCACATGAAGGTGGATCTCCCCTGAAAAATCATTAAGAGACGACTGGGGTGGAAGAAGCCACATTAGACCAGAAAGGGGGCGTCATCCTCGTAAGGAGGAGGTCCCGATCACATAGGTCGACCATGAGGAGGACTGGTAACGATGGGGCATCTTCTGCCTTGGGGAGGAGAGAAAAAAAGGGCGAAAAAAGCGAGAAAAGAAAAGGATGTCTATCTGGGAGAACTTGAGAAAAGGAGGTCGAAAAAGGAAAAGGGGTCACCAGAGATCGCCCCCGTATCTTCTCTATATTAAAGAACAGAGGGGAAAAAAAGTCTTGGGTGCTAGGGGGAGAAGGTCCACCAGGAGGCCATCTTCAATGAAGGCTCGCCTCGAGAAGGAAGAGGACGACTAAAAAAAACGCTCCTGTCTTATGATGAAGGAAAGGGGGGGGGGTCTGCAAGGCTTAGGGGAAAGCACTCACAAAGTCTAAAAAGGGGCCCGCGGAAGGTACCAGAAGGATCGGACTGTCAATTTCTGGGGTCGCAAACCTCTCGTCTTGCAGGAACGAAAGTTGAAGGGGGGACAAACCACAAGAAATATCACTCCTTCTGAAATTCAGAGAAAGAAGGGAAAGAATCCTCCCAGTCGGTGGAAGAAAATGACTAAAAGGGAGTAAGAAGAAAGACGGGATGAATTTTGATGGGGTTGGTTTTCCGTTCACGAAAGAAGGGGGGGCCTTCTGGGGAAAATTCTAGTGGAGAAGGGGAATCTCCCATAAAGGAAGAGAAGGTGACGCAAGGGGGCATGACGTGAGGAAGTCCACTTGAAGGGGAAAGAGAAGAATCCAGACGTTCATCTCGGCTTACGATCGCGACAGGAAACTCTTCCTAAGGAAGAGCCTATGCTGAGGGTATTGGACAAAGAGGTAACAGGGAAGGGGGTTCACCGGGAAAGATCAAAACAGGAAAGAAGTGAAAAAAGCCGTTTGTTCTGACGCAGGTAAAAAGAGGAGTTTTCTGTAGGGAACGCTTAGATCGTCCTGATAAAGAAAAAGAGACTCCGCTTAAGGAGGGAAAGAGCATATAGGAGTTATTGAAAGAATAGCTAGCCAATCTAATTCGGCCTCTTAACAACCAGGAAAAATATCTAGAGAAAAGCCTCTTAGGTAAGATGTACCTACAAAGGGACAGTACTTACGCAGAAAAAAAGGATTAAGAAAAAGGGGTGGGGTTTCCCCCCACCCCAAACGGGGAGGGTCTTTCATGGGGGGAGAGTAAGAAAAAAAACGTCGGAAAAAGAGTCTCGTCGGGGAGGAGCCCATCCTAGAGAAAAGATGATTAGAAGAGAGGGGATCCTCGGACAGAAGAAAAGAAAACTGCACTTGAACTAGCATGGGCTGCGGAAGAAGGGAGAAATTACCTACAAGATCGAAAGCACCAAAACTGTTGGGGAGAAAAAGCCTTCCTGGAGGTCTTTAAGCAAGCTTACCGGAAGAGGGAGTCCATTTTTACAGGGACGCCGTTCGATGGCAAATAGGGGTAAGAGGTCATCAGACTGAAGGGATAACGTGCAAAGACCGGAGAGAAAGGAGAGGAGGCCTTGTCCGGATAGTATTAACAAGGAGTAGGACCAACTAGAAAGACAAGCAAGTCTTGGCAGCACCCACGGCGTCTCGGGTGAGAAGACGCGCCGAAAGAACCCGTATTCTAGGTTGGGGAGGGGGAAAGGATTGAAACAAAGCTGCTAAGAGAAAGTCCTCAGAGGAGAAAAGTCTGCCTTCTAATCGTCACGAACGATATGAAAGGGGCGAGAGGTGCTGAAATTGGGAACTAACTTCATGACAAAAACTCGATCGAGGGAAATTCGAAGGCCAGGTCTATCAATATGGGGAGAACGAGGGTAAGCCAAGACTTGACTCAAAGGAGGGGGAGGCTCAACAAAAGTGATCCCATAACACTATCTTGGACAAAATGTGTCTAGGAAGAAGCTGGAGTCTTCAGAATAGGACTAATAAGATGCGAATGAAGAAAAGTCCTACGGAAAGGAAGGAAAATAGGGTCTCCGGGGGGGAAATGGGGGTTGGAAAAGACGGTCATCTCGAGTTGTGGAGAACAAGAGAGGATCGGCAAAGAAGGGAGGAGGGTAGTTTGGGGTAAGGTAGGGGGAGTCAGGGCCCGCTTTCTCCCGGAACTAAGTCAAAAAAAGAAAAACGAATCGAAGGGGGGGGGGGTCGGTGAGGGGACCGGGGAGTCAGAGCGCTCAGAAGGGAAGATACGTCTCTCACCAAGTGGGGAAAAAGGCTCTCAAAAATAAAAAAAGGGAAGTATGAGAAGGGGGACTAGGAGAGAGTATGCCCTAGCTCCTGGGGAGAAATGAATCCTAGGAGGGCTCTTGATCAAATACCTCCGGGGGAAAGCAAGCTTGGCAGGAATACTCCGGAAAATTAGGTAAACAAGATGCAATCTCGACACATGCGAAAATCCTGGCATCTTCTGTGAGAAAGGATATTGCAAACAAAATCCTTCCATGAGGAGGCGTGAAGAACCTTGCGGAGGGTCCGGGGGAGGACTCAACCCGGGGGGGTTCCGTTGAAAGGGGGGGACCATACTGAAGAAAAGGGGTTAAAAAGGAAGATTTTAAGGGGGGGGGGCAGGAAGGGAGATCCTGACAGAAAAATGCCCAAATTGAGAAGCCTACCATATTCTCAAGAACGTCTTTCGAGACTGGGGGAAGAAAATTGCTGTGGAAGGAGTCAGGGAGGGCCTTTTTTCGGGATAGAGGGGGGAGTCTATCAGAAAACGCCTCGAGGGTGGCCTTTACTTTTCAGGGAGAAGAAGAGGTCCTAGAACGTTTTCTTTCGTCGGGGGAAGAGTTTGCTCGGAAGAAAATGTTTCTGGAAAAAGAGATTTGGAACCGTTCTTAAAAGGTTAAGGGGGGAGTTTAGTAGATATCTAGGGAGGGGTAGGGCATACTTTTCGCAACTCCGTAGGGGCGGCAGCATCATAGACGACTACTCAAGGGGAGAAAGGGCTCCAGGGGCTATGAAAAAATCCTGCCAACAAGGGTCAGAAAAAACTATTGTCCGGGAACCGCCACGGGTCAGTTCGAAGAGGGAGGGTCTAACGAGAAAAATTTCTAAAAAGGCCAATAGAGAAGGGGGCGAAGGAGAGGGAAACACCTAAGAACTTAAGGCAACAGCAAGGTGTTGGCTGAATGCAGGAGGAAAACGCGCTAGGATGCCCGAGGGAGGAAAAAGATCAAGAAAAGGAAAAAGGAAACACTCAGGTGTCCTGGGGGGCAGTGAAATGACACTCAGGGTAGGAGTAAATTTTTTGGGGCAGAACCTCCAGAAAGAGGGGGGGGGAGGGAGGCCATTTGAAGGCTCGGCGGGACATCTGAGGAGAACGCCTGGGGGAAAGGCAAGAAAATAACAAGTGGAAGATTCTCGTTCCGGGCTGCGGTCTCTGTAGTCATGAAGAACGGACCATTCAGGGAGGGGGGAAGAGGGGATCTCGATAAAAAAATTCGTGAAGAGGAAATTCGAGGACCTGTAGGGGTGCCATGAACGAAGCTCCCTCCAAGAGAAGAATCTAGCAGATAGGAATTTCAGGAGGGGGAAGGGGCTTCAAAAAAAGAGAAACTTCTGCAGGAAAAAAGAAAGTTTTCCGACCTTTATCCGGGGAAGCGTGAACTTCACCGAAGTCAGCGGGGAGGATTTACCAAAAAAAGGGAGGGGAAACCTCCACCGGAAGCTCCCAAGGAAAAAGAAAAACTATGGAAGAAGAAAAATTAAGGAGTAAGCTGCGTCGGAAATCACTTAAGTTTCAAGGCCAGGGAAATGAAGGAGGGGGGGCATTCACACAAGACGATGAGAAAAGTGCTGTGCAAACAGAGGAGTATAGGTGGGGAACCATCTGAAAATCTTGGGAATTAAAAAAAGGGGGTACTCCTAGGAACCTAGTGTAAGAGAGAAGGAAGGAACATTCATGAGCAGTAAGGGAGTCAGTAACTGATAGGTCAGAAGGCGACCAGGGTAGCTCAAATTCTCGGACTGCCGAAAGAAAAAACAAAGCTGCAAAAAGAATCACCGATAACTTGCCGGAGGAGCGACACGTATTACATCTGCTACCCCATGAAAAAAGACGGGAGGTATGAAGAACATAAGGGGGGTTGGTAGGGTCCGCCTTGGGAGGAGGGAAGAAACCCGAAAAAAGGACAGCAGAACATGGCTTAAGGAATACTCAAGAACGAAGTGCACTTCACCCAAAGAGCCGGGTCAAAAAATGATCCCCACGAGTATCAGCCAGAAAAAATCCACGCAAAAATCCTTAAGATCATCACAAAAGATCTACTCGTTGTTCTGGTTCGGGGAGGGGGGGGGGCGTTGGCACGGGAGGGGAAACATCAACCTTTTGAGAATTACGGACGAGCTCCCCGTTAAGATTCGGAAGAAAAGTACATAGGAGAGAGGTTAAAGAAGAAAGGACACCCGAAACTCCGATACGAGTAAAGGCAGGTTAGGGAACCTATCCTATTCGTAGGGGGAGGCGTCGAAGAAAAAAGGAGAGGGACTTTGCGCAAGGGAAGCGCCTTGGGGGGGGGTGAAAGGAAAGCTCTCGAAGGGGGACTCTGGCAGTCTTAGGTCCTGTGGGAATAAGAGCAGTGAGAGAGGGATCAAGAGTCACAGGAAGGAGCTGAAAAAAAGGGCTTCTAGCTTCATAGGATGGTGAGATGTAAAGGTCCCCCCTCTGAGGTCTTCAAGGAGCCGTGATGAGCAAAACTGGAGGAGAAGGAAAGGAATCTACCCAAAAGGGATTCTTGAGACCCGGAGAATGTCTACTTACCACAAGGAATATCCCTCGAAGGGGACCAGATTCGATAAGGGGGACGGCTGGAGGGAGGACGCACCGCAAAGGGGGGATGTTTAAGGGGGCAGAAGAGGACCACTACTCTTCTCCTGGGAAGAGAATTAAGAAGAAAGAATCCCGATCGCAGGAAACGTCTGGTGAAAGGGAAGAAGACGAACTGGGATCAAGAAGAAGCGCGGGAGAAGGAAAAGGTATTTCCGGGGGGGGGGAGAATTCTGTGTGGGGGGGGAAACTTTGGAAGAAATACTTTGAGGCAGACTTTAAACATGCTCTTGGCTCCTCGGGTCCATGGAGATCGCCTTTGAAAAAAAAAGGGACCCGCTTTAAGGATCTTCCACGGGGAGAAATCCGTCCGAAAAGAAGGAAGAGGGATTTGGAGATATCAGCCATCCTACGAAGGAATCGGTCAGGCTTTTGAGGGAGGGGGAGGGAAGCCACTCGCATGACGGAGGGGACGTTCTCGCAAAAAGAACACTATGAAGAAGAAAGGGGGGGGGGAAGGCATTGTTCGGGGAGGAGGGTCCGGGGGTTTTTCTCACGAAGGAGCCGGGAATAGGCGTAGGAAGGCCAGCCTTGATAAGCCGCGTAGGGAAGCAGAGGAATCTCGCCAACTGAGGGCCTCCTCGTACATGCCCGGGAATCTAACAAAGGAAAGGGTACGTCTGAAGGGAGAGAGAGGACCTAGAGGGAGACCTATTCGAAACCATTTTCAGCAGGTCCCCCACACCGTGAGAAAAGGGGAAAGAGGATCATTCTGGCAGCGGTGGATCTCCGACCGAACGCAGAAGGGAGAAACGTGAAGATCAGGAAAGGGTGACGAGGCACGTATAAAAAGAACAAAACAAAAGTAGTAGGAAAAAGGAGATTGTCCGTCAAGCAGAAAGGACTTCCACTTTGAAGAGAGGAAAAAAGATGAAGAAAAGAAAAGAGGAACCTCCCCAGGGGGGGGGTGAAAAAACCACTGTCCTTCCAAGTCAAGGGTTCTTTAAACGCACGCGCCGCGGGAAAGGAGTCAAATCGAGGAAGTCCGTTCCTGGGCCATCAGACATTTCAGAGGGAAGAGGAATCAGACATCAGCAGAGAGCAGAGGGAAAGGACTTCATAATTCTGTGTAAAGATTCCTGATTGCACCCCTTCGAAACCAGGACAAGAAAAGCCACTGAAATAGAGGCTTGCGAAGGGGAAAAAAATTGGCATAGGAAGATGGAGAGGGTTCAGGGGAATGCCAAATCGGCCGATGACTGTGTCGGGGAAAAGAAGACGCTCCTAAGAATAAAAAGAAATATTCCGAAGAAGGAAGGGGGGAGATCTTATCGGTGGCAGAGGAAGGAAGGCGCTCGGGGTAGGCCGGAAAAAGTCATCAAAGCCAGACGACGGCTTGACTCAGCTGGGGTAAGAAGAAAAATTGCGGAAGGAACGGAGGGAACAATTCTAAACAGCTAAACAAAAAGGGTCACATTCCAAGACGGGAAGCTGGTGAAAAAAAATCCCTAATACAAAGGTAAGAAAGAGACCCCACACTATGGCAATGGTTCCAGGAGGAGGAGTCCGGGGGAAACAGTGAGGGAAATATTCGCACAGGGAGGAAGGAGACTAGAGTCGACTCATTGATCAAGCGAAACCTGAAAAGGGAGGGGGCTTTGTGAGACCTACGAGGTTTTAGAAATTGCGTCTTTTACTCCTCGCAGGGGGGAGCAGAAAAAAACGTCCAGGGAGGAGAAAGCCACTCGGGGGGGAGAAGCTTCGCGGCAGGAAGTCCGAATACGAAGCTTGGGGTACTTACTCGGGGGAGAACGGTGATCAAGGCTCTCATAAAAGAAAGTTGTGAAGGGGGCCGTGCTCAGCAGGGGGAGTCCGGGAGAACCTCGCCCAACCGCGACAGTTCCGAATCTCCGCGGATGGGGAACTTTAAGACTGAAGGGGCCCTCTTTGAAACTGCTCGTGATAGAGGGGGGGGACCATATCTACCAGTAAGAGGGGAAAAGAATGAGGGCGCGAACTAAGGAAAATTCGAGAAACTAGGGAAAAAAGAGCGATAAAAGAAAATTCGGAAGAGCTCCGCATCGAGTTCCTCGTAAGTCGGACGGATTAGGGTAAGTCTTCGTGAAGGGTTTGGGAAGGGGAGATTACAACATTATTGTTCAATAGGTCAGAACACTTGGGCAAATAACCTTCTATTAACGGAGGCAGGGGAAAAAGATCAGTCCTCCTGAAGATTGAACCAAGGGATAGAAATAAACATGGGAGGATGAAAGAAGAGAGGACTTTCTTGGTGTATGGTCGTGAGAGGGTGTTCTCAAGGGGAGGCTTTTGGGAAGGGGGAAAAGGAGACGTCCAGGGAGCTTAAAAAGGGTCGGAAAAGGAGTTCGGGGAGCGCCTAATGACATTAGCCCGACAAACCTCAGTAAACCGGAAGAAAGGTTCCGGGGGGCGCTGGGCAGGGGGAATTTTGTAGGCGTTTCTCTTGAATGCGGGGTGAAGAGGGCGACCGGAGGTTAGTCTACTGTCGAGCAAAGGAAGTGTCGCCGGGGCCGTCGAAGATGCCCGGGGGACTCCTGAAAACGCCAACTGCCATGCTGGGGGAAAGACTCGCTACCCTAGGGGAGAGGCTTCAATAAAAAAAAGAAAAAAAGCAGGAAGACTTTCGACAGCCACTCTTTTCGAGGCAGCCAAATAAAATCCATGGACGGCTGAGTCAAAAGGGAGTGACGGTGCGCTCGGACCTTGGCTTCTGGGGGGGGGGGGGGGAAGAAGGAAAAGCTCGGGGGGAAGCGTCTTGCTCGACACGATGAGGGCAACCATCAGGCCGTGGTCAATCGAGCAGGTCAAGGAGAAAGCGCTGAGAAGGAAAGGGAGGTGGACAAGACAGCGGACGAGGGGGGCCTGGATAGGGCCCTATTGGGGAAATAAGGGAGGAGTACCTTACGGGGAAAGGGCGCTTTCGAAGGACCGCCATGAGAAGTGCTAGAAAGATGGGAACTTCTCTGAGCTTAAAAAAGAGGGGATGTATTTGAAAAGAGCCTAACAAAAGAGGGGGTTCCTTCAAGCAAGAAAAACAACAACCTGAGGAAAGGGGATTTAAGAAAGGGGAACTTTCGGAGGTGGACATGCACCCTCAATATCTCAACCTAGAGGGTCCACTTGAAGGAGGAGACTTGTTGGTATGGGCTGTCGAGGAACTCAGGAATATCCCGGAGAAAAGCACTCTTAAATCTACCTGGAAAATCCGTCATCGTTTAAGGAGAATGTAAAAATACTTGAAGAAGAACATTCGATGTGAGGTGGGCCCATCGTGCAACCGAAAAAAGGTCTTGGGGAAAGAAGACTTCTTAGTAGGACTTCCACTTAAGACACGTCCGTTAGCCTGGGAAAAGGAGGAGAACCACAAAGCTACTCCCAGTAGGGTTAGAGTGGTCCGCCCGATGGAATGGGTAGTGCGAAACTGGTCTGAGCTGGAAATACTCCGAGGAAAGCGAAAAAAAGGGTATACGAAGGATCACGAAGGGAAGAACATCATGAGGGGGAGGAAGTTTACCAGGGGGGAAAATCCAATTCGCCGCTCCATTGAGGAAAAAAAGGTACCTTGGGGCTGCCGGAAAATCCGGCGAGAAGGAAACCAGCAGGGCCCCGAAGGGAGTCCTACCCGAATACTAACAGTATCTCATTAACCTGAAGAAGGAAGGGGGAGAAGCATAATGACGGGGGAAAAAGGGGTCTCAAACAAGTGGGAAGTATCCCACGCAAGGAAGGGAAAACCAAGCAAAAAGGATCCCATCTAGCAGGCGGAAAAGTCACTTCCCGTACTCATGAAAAGGAAAAGAGAAGCCCTTAAAGGAAAAAGAACTCCAGAGAGGAAGCGTTTCAGAATGGAAGATCTACGGAGTGTAGGATTCGGTAGGGAGCCATTATGAGGGGAGGTGTCAAATCACACGGTTGGAAGAAAAAAGACCTGCTGCACGATCTCCCCGGTGTAAAAAAGGACATCATAGGCGCGACAATAATACACTACGGGGGGAACATACAACAGGAAGCCTCCGCCCTCCGCTCATAAGGCAGGGGGAGGAAGTCCCGAAAAAGGGGAGGTCGGGGGCAGAGGGTAGCTAGGCATCGAGAGGTGTCCTCGCGAAGAGAAGTGGAATTCGCTCCGACGAGGGCCTTTACAGTCTTGGATGTGACTGTCTCAACTGCACTATTCATGCGCTAATCCAGGGTTCACGAAGCTCCTATATCTAAACGGCGAATAGCCAGCGTCAGGAAAGGTGGCCGAGGGGGTGGGGAAGGGGGAGGATCGGGAAAAAAAAGGGAGATCTTTCAAGCCTTTCAAGATCAGGCTAAGATACTAGAATCACTCGACAAAAAAAGCTCTCGGAAGTCGTGCAAGAGATTTGAAGAAGGGGGCAAGGGAGGAAACCACAGAGTGCGGCTCCCAGAGCAGGAAGGTAGGCTCTCGGGAGGGCGGGTTGTCTAGCGTCACGCAACGGAACCTCGCAGGGGGAAGGAGAAATGGATTCCTGAGAAGGACCACGAAACAGAGGGCTCAACACTGGAATTTCAAAAACACGGATACAGGAAATCTCGATCACGTCATTTTGGGCATATTCTAGACTACTGGGGCTGAAAAAAAGTCCGAAAAAGGAAGGGAGCATTCCTAGATGAGTCGAATGAGTTGGGAGTTCCCGAAGCAGCGAGTTCAGGGAATCCCTTCGAGGGGAGAAGGGATCTGCCTAGAAGGGGAAAAAACCTCGACGGGGGGACGCTCGTGCCCGCGGGGGAGGAGGAGTTCTGGAAAATTAAAGGAAAAAAATCTCCTTCACCGGATTGACGAGAAGCGAGAAGATCGAATCAACCCCTCAAGATTCCATACCTCCGGAAAAAAAATCTTTAGTGGGGAAGAGGACCTTTGCACCTCAAAAGGACTGTCTGGAGAAGGGAAAAAAGCTACTTTCCACGAGGAAGGGGGTCTGTCCCACGGGAAAGGGTCATTGGAGGAGTGTGGAAGAGGCCATGTAAAATCGGCAGGCCTGGAGAAGAAAAAAGGAAAGAATGCCGCTTGGGGGCGGCTCATCTGAGAAGGAAGAGGCAGATTCCTGACTAGAAGGGGGAAGGGGCAGAGGAGGAGAGGCGATTGAAAGAGGATCGAAATATGCGGTAAAGAGCGGGAACTCGAAAAGGGCTCCATCTTCCAGAACCGGGGAGAGGAAAAAATCGTAGAAGGGGAAGGGAGGTCCTTTATATCCAAAAAAAAAATATTCTCAAAGTGAAGGAGCCTTCTCGGTAGGGGATCCCATCTCAGATAAAAAAAGAGTATTGGAATTGATTAAAAAGAGAAGTGGGCGAAGGGTAAAATAAAGATCATACGACTCCAATTTCGTCGGAAAGGGGGGAGAGGGGAGAGAAAGACCGACACAGGGAAATGAAAAGGGGGGGGGGCATTCATCCAAAGGTGAAAGATTTTTCGGAGAGTACCGAAAGACGGCAAGGAGGCAGAGACCAAAGAAGTTAATTAAGCCTTCGCTGGGGGAAGACCTTTACAGGAGGAAAAGAGGGGAAGTCATTCAAGAAGAGGGGAGTTTACCTGAAGAGATTACAAGGATGGGATCCCACTCTGACGGTACCATCAGTCAACAACATACTACATCCTGCAAGGGTTCTTGACCGGAAAAGGGGAAAAACCAAAGAAAAAAAAGAAAAAAAGAGGGGGTAAGAGTTCCTGGGGAAAGAGACCGCATAAAGGATGCGAGGGTGGAGTAAAGGGCCCTTGAAAGATCAACTTAACAGAAGATGCGGTCAATTTGCCTCCGAAGGCGGATCTGAAATAGGGGGGGAAAAGGGAAGACGTAGATGAAGGAGATAAGCCCTAAAGAGGCGACTGAGGACGATCCGACTACGTCAGAACCGCCAAATGGTCCCTCAAATCTATGCTGGGAAAAAGGGGACTCAGGAGAAAAGAGGTGGTGAGCAAGGGCAAAAGACGGATCGCAATGATCACAAAGTCTTGACACCCACCCTCACTAAAAAGCGTGATGGAGATTCTTGAGAGTGATCCAGGGAGGAGGAGGGGGGGACCCGAGAGTGGATAGGAGAGGGATCTGAAAATTGTCCGAAGAAAAATATCGTTTCCTGTGGGAAAGTCCTTCAGACCAAGATTTGTCTTCAGAGGGGTGTCGCCGGAACTCAAAAAAAGAAGAGGGGAATCCCCTGGCTAGGTGCATGGGGGGAAAACCCAGGGGGGGGGGCGTCTCCAGAATGAGAGACCTTTGCCGGGAGAAGGAAGAATCATCCGAGGTCGAGTGAAGAGAAGAGCGTGCATCTCATCCGGGAAGGGCTTGCCGATCTGCAGGGGAAGGGGCTACAAAAGAGGCCAACGACCAAGCTGTATAGGGCTATCTGGTTGAGAATACCTTGTCAGAGGGACTCTGGAGAAGATCTCACCTGAGAGGGGTCACAAAGGGAAAAAATGGTCCCATCAGAAAGGGGCATGAAGGGAATCTAAATCGATAAAAAAGGTCGTCGGATCCAATCGAGGGGAAAAATCTAGAAAAGAGGGCCCTAAAAGAAGAGAGTTCTCTCTTTCTCGACAGACGCCGGGACTGTTAGGCGTTCAACTTTCGAGGGTTAGGGTACCAAAGGGGGTATATGTCAAGGGGCAAGACTTGAAAAAGGGAAAATTTCAGAAGGCACCGGAGTGTAATCAGAAAGCTCCGCCCCATTCCAAGGAAGAATGGGAAGGTTCCACGAAAAAGCTTTAGGGTGGTCAGGAGGAACTTGCTGTGCCGTTCCTGGGAGGGGGCCAGAAGATCTATCGGTGTGGCAGAAGAACGTTCGCGGGGGCAGGTTGGGGTTGCGCTGTTTCGTCGATTACCATCTCGGGGAATACGAAAGGAGGTCTGGGAGGGGAAGGAGGGATGATGGAGGTGGGAAACGACTCCCACGGGGGCGCCGAACAAAATCTAGAGGAGGGGGATGAAGGAGGGGTTAGGGTGGGGGCTTCATGGACAGCAGGGGATTGTCGCCTATGCGGGTAAAACTTCCGAGTGCAAAGGGGGGGAGGGGGGGGGGTCCGCTGGATCCTTGGGGGGGCAAGATAGGGGGTTGTCGACAGGAGAGTGATCCTGCTAAAGGGCCGCAGAGAAATGTTCCAGGGAGATCAAAAAAAAAGCCCATTATTCCCTTCTGCTCTCGGAACGTGTGAAAGCTTGAGGAGGGGACTCGGGGGAGGGGGTACGGAAAGGGATCTTTTACGAGCAAGGACCAAAAGAGAGAATATCTGCTGGAAAACTCATCACTTACTGTTGAGTCGAGGGCCAGAGGGTTTCTGTAGTGAAGATGGATTTCAAAAGGGAAGAAAGAGGACTGCAGGAAGCGTGATCTAAAAGAAGAAGAGACACTTCAGAAAAAGAGGAAGGGGTCTTGCGCAAGGGATTCAGTGGATAAATCTCATTGTGGGAGGAAAATTTGTGGGGAAAAAAACTCTGAACGGAAGGAGGATTTCTCCTTGGATGTTGCAAGGGCTCCGCTCGGAACACATCGGGACGGAGAGACGCCTCAGGGGGAGAAGAGAAAGGCCCCCTTTAAAATTAAAAATTGTAAGAGAGGTGTGATTAAGAAGAAAAAAGGGGTCGCTGATAGGCAACGAGAAGAGCCATTATAGAACGGTCATCTCTAAGAAAAGAAAGGGAATGAGGGAAAGAGATGTTACAGGGTTCGTGGAGGGAAATTACTCGAATCCGAACGGGAAAGATCTATCAAATCTTCCACTGAGGAGGGGGGATTTCAAGGGGGGGGAGAAACTATCGAAAGAGGGGTGTCAGAAGCAGTAATGCATGCCCGGAGGAAATTCACCCGAGCCAAGGGAGCCCTGAAGGAAGGAAGTATTGAGGGGAGGGACCACAAGTCCTGAAAAAAAATAATTCCGCTAAAAGAACCGTCACCTCATGCTCCTAAAAATATGGGTGGAATCCTCGTCTAAAAGAGGGGGGCTATCACAGTAGGAATCAGACTTGCAAAAGGAAAAAAGATCATCAAATGGGCCAAAGTCAGCTTATCTGTTTTCCCCGCCAAAGAAAAAAAGGGGGAGCATAGGGGAAGTCCAGTTCCTAGGAAAAAAGGAGGGAGAGCCTTAGACAGGGTACAGCCTAAAAAGAGGGACTTCGCCAGGCAGACACCATTACCATCAGGGTTCATTGAGTGGGGGTAACAATGTCATAGGCCTAGCAGAATTACTGACCCCTAGACATAGATTACTGACTAAGCTTCTAGCAAAAAGGGGACAAATCAAATGTGGGGGGGGGACGCGCCGGGACCTACCAGAGGGCGAAACATCGCTGCCGCGCGCAGAGAAAGGAAGTCAGTAAAATTTCCCAGGAGAGAGAAAGTTTTGTCGTACATTGGGTAGTAGTAGACACGACAGTCAGCGCGAAACCGTAAAATAAAGTTCGGAAAGGAATCGTCGACGCGGGGGAACGAGAAAACGGAAGGACCACACCAGCGCCGGTCCTTGAGAAGGTATAGGGTCAAACCATTCTCCATATTAAGACACTTGAAAAAAAAGTGCTCAGAAGTCTCCACGGCGGGGGAGGATCATACATTGGGGAAAATCATGGTGGCTGAGGGCTGATGCGGGGGTCCGAAAAAGACTCCAAAGAAGGAAAGGCTGCAAAGAAACGTTCTATATGTCATAAAAGATACAGGGAGACTACCACAGGAAACTAAAAACGAAAACTACCCGCCCTCACGCGGAAGAAGAGGGGCGGTAAATATCAGAAGGGACCTAAAAATTTTTTGTGTTTTGGCTTGTGGTGGGGGTGGGGGGGGGGGGGGGGGGGGGGGGGGGGGGGGGGGGGGGGGGGGGGGTGGGGTGGGGGGGGGGGGGGGGGGGGGGTGGGGGGTGGTGGGGGGGGGGGGGGGGGGGGGGGGGGGGGGGGGGTGGGGGGGGGGGGGGGGGGGGGGGGGGGGGGGGGGGGGGGGGCACTTGGTTTCCAATGTGAGGAAGACGTGTCCAGATAGGAGTTTCTTGAGAAGGGGGCTCGCTAGGGGGGGGATCTCTTCGGTGGCTACCGGAAAGGGTCGTATCTCTCGCAAGAAGGTTCCTCGGAAAGGTTTAGTATAGGGCCCTGCTTGATAAAAAAGGAAAGGACGATGGGACTGCGGAAAGAGGGGACCAGACGAAGGATCTCTTCAGTTCTGTGAAAAGTCCAGCTTCGTCATACTGGAAGGGTTATAGGGGGGGGGGGAGAGGGTTCCCCCGGAAGATTAAGGGTTCCTCATGGAGTTTCTCGCGAATGAAACGGCCGCGTGAATCGCCTAGATTCTCGGGTGAATGCTTGAAATGGAAGATCTAAGGGTGGAGAGCCACCATCTGGGGAGAAAAGAGGAACCGAGTCACGTGAGTCTCTGCGTCGGAAAGTCGGGGTCTGGCAGGGAACCGCGGACGACATCGTCTCGTCTACAATGGTTCCTGGTCGAAAAGAAGTACCATCGAAAGAGAAGTCCATGAACCCGGATAGAAGAAGCTTTTTACGCAGATAGAGGGCTCCCTCAATCCAGCTCCCTTAGTGCCCTATATTGACGGGGATGGGAGAAGAGTTTTTTGTGAGGAGGGGAAAGAGCATCTTGGAGAAAAAGGGAGGGGTTCCCGTAGGGGTGTCAGGTGTAGCTCATAGTGGGGAAAGGAGAATCCTTTGAGGAAAAAGTTCCCGCGGTACAGATGCTGTACACGGAATAAGTGCATCCGGCCGAAGAGAGGAAGGCATCCGAGGAGTGGGAAAGCGCTCAGCCAGAGGAAAAAAAAGGAAATTATTCCTACGAAAAGAAAGAGAGGTAAAGGGGACGAACAAATCGGACGGTCGGCATGAAAAACCAACCCCCCACCCACCAAAAAAAAAAACGGAACCTCTTACCCGGGAGGGGAAAGGGGAGGTCACGCTGTAAGGGCAGGGAAGGGGCTCGCGGACCGGGAATCGAAATCGGTGCCGGATCCGGCCAGCTCATAGAATCCTTGATGAGGTAAAGAGTCTCGCCGAGGGAAGATGATTCCGCCTAAAAAGGGGGGACCAGAAAACAAAGGAATCGGGACGCTTCAGAAAAGGCAGAGGAGGACGCTTCCAAGGAAAAAGGGGAGGGAGAGTTCTGGCCGCACCCCTGTCGGATAAGCTGGGGAGATCCTCCCGCAAAAAGGGAACGTTAATTAAAGGTGGGAGTAGGGGGCGGGTGGGAGGGAAAGAATCAACAACGGAGGAGGGGGGGTTTCCCTAGAAAAAGCGATTATAGCCGGGACGCGGGAGATATAATTACCTCCCGAGACGGGGGGGGGACCCAAAGCACTGGCTGCAAAAAAGGGAAATTCAGGAGAGAAAAAAAAGGTCCTCTGGCAGAATCGGAGTCCGTAACGAGGAAAGATTGGAACGCAGAACCATTCGAAGGTCATCTGACGTCAGATCAGACGGCAGAGACATCCGAAAAACGTCATCCTTCAAAAAGAAGCAGCCTCTGGAAAACAAAAAAAAGCCACCTGGAAGGGAAAACGAGTGAGATTTAAAGACAAAAAAGGGAAGCAAATGGAAGAGACGTTGCGCGCAACGGCATAACTACCTTCCGAAGGGAAAAAGAGCCAGAAAAGGGGATCCTCCTCCAAAAAAGGAGGTCACGGAAAATATCTGAGCGCGGATTCGGAGGCAACTCCGAGATGTAAGGCGCTCAGAGTCACTGGGGAGAGTGACGATCCTACTAAGAAGTTTAAAGGAAAAAAGGAAGGTCTAGGCCGGAATTTAGAGGATCCGGCATGGGGATAAATGCCACGGAGCTCTATGCTTCTGCTCACACTCAACCTATAGGCCCCCGGACAGAAAAAAGTATCCTCTGACTGGAAAAGTTCTGAGGAGATAATTATCGAGGAGAGGGGGTAAATCGGGGCGGCGAGGTCGTGTCTAGAAAGTCCTTCATCTTGTAAACTACGAGGGGGGAGGAGTGGGGAAAAACGTCCAGACAAACGTTACAGGTCACGGCTCGTCCGGAGCTTTTCTAGAAGACCAAAAGGGGTCGACGCTTAGGGTCAGAAAAATGCAGCAAACTACGAGAGATGTTGTTCAGGGTCGGAAATCTAAACGCGTATAGGAGGACTCAGAATCCAATAGGAGCTTCCAGCGGCTGCTCATAATTGGGGGAAAAAAGTCTAGATCACCCTAATACGAGAACTAGGGATTCTACGAATAGGGGAGCTAATGTAAATTCCTTTGAAAAAGGGAGAGATCGACCGCGGAGAAGGAAAGGGAGCCCATCAAAAAAAAGGGAAAAGAAAGAAGGCCAGAGCATGCGATAAGACTAAGCTTCGCTTCCAATCGCTGAGGGGACCAGATTTCGTCATGACAAGGGAGAAGTGCTATGGATAGAGATCTTCAGAGTCTCTAAAAAAAGAAGTCCTTGATTGAAGAGGGGTGGGGCTGTCAAAAAAGAACACACAAAAAAAAAAACACCGGGGAGGAAAATTTTTCCTCTCTCTACGTCGAGGGAGTAGGAAGGGGGTTGTCAAGGACCTCTTCAGGCGTACGGCTTTTGGTGCACTCTTCTCTATTCCTAGTGAGGGGAGCTCGTTTCTTCTCGTCCCACGCGGTTAAACGAGGGAAAAGCATTAAAAATAAAACATTATAAAGTACAAAGGGAGGAGACCTATTACGATCTGCAATGAAAAATGTAATGGAGTTCTAGGTTGAGGGGGGGGATTGACCGAGGGGGGGTCAGTCTCTTTCCGGAGTACACTGAGTCGGAAACCGGCGGACTACTGGACGGGTCAAGGCCAACGCGCCTCGTGAGTCAGTGGGCCTTTCATGGGGGGGGGGGGGAAGGAATTCTGCCTGAAAAAAGCGTCAGAGGGGGCCTTAAAAGGGTGGGTGCGGCTCGGATTGTTGATTGATACCTATTGGAGCAAAAAACGCTCGGAGGTCTTGTGGAAAAGAACGGGGTGCGTGGAGAGAAGGCGGGAGTCCTAGCGGGGGCTTCCGTCACTGGGGGGAGGATAAGGACTGCTAGTCTGGTTGAGAAAAGAAAAGAGCTGGCGGAAGGGGGGTTATCTAAAGGGGGGGGCGGAGGCCCTATAAATGGAATCATGTCCCGCAACTCATGAAGGAGAAAAAAAAGTTTGAGAGAAGAGTACACTCGGGAAGATTTCTAATAGCGTAAAGAGGTCGACATAGCTTTTCGGAGGACAAGGGTACTTCAACTAGCGCATGGATATCCTAGCTGCAAAACAGACAATCAAATTGAAAGGGGAGAAGAGCCTGTGGGGACGACGGTCTAATAGGAGGAAACGACGGAGGACGACATAAATTAGGACCTATAACTTCGCGGGTCGATTTCAAGGCGAAGCTGGAGTTTTGATAATGGGGGGGGGGAACATCATTGTTGAATAAAGAGAAAAAGGAGTGTTTCATCTCCTGGGAATCCTTCTCTAAAAAGAAATTCTATCAAGTGGAAATTCAATTGGAAATAGGGAGGACCATAAGAAAAAGTGGTCTCATGTGGGAGCTCTCACAAGAGAGGGGGATCCAGGCGGACCAGGAAGGTAATTAAAAGAATATAAAAACAAAAGGAAGGATGAATATAGTTTGAAGGAGGGTACATTCAAGGGGGGGGGATGTTCAAGGAATAAAATCCGAATAGGAAGAAAAGCTCTCATAGAGTGAGGGGTAAGGATCCGAGCCACTTTTCGAAGGGGGAGGGGAGCACTGGGGGAAACGATAAGGAAAGCACCTTCGAAACCGGAAAACTTCAATATGTAGGGAAAAGTCCTTACCTCCTCCACATGCGATGGGGAAGGACCTTCCCAAAGGGAGGAAAAGATTCCGGTGAAGTGTCTACGATTCGAGAAAGTCAGGGGGGGGACAAAGCCGGCTGAAACTTAATAAAAAAAAAACAGACCGTGGGGCAAGTGCTTGGCTTGGAAAGATATAAAAAGGTGTGACAAGTAGTCACTAAAAGAAGGCGGCGAGAACCGGAGTACGGAAGAGGAGCCCGTTGGCGAAGAACAGAAGAAAAAAAAATAAAGCAGGAGGAAGGGGAAAAGCATAGGCCGAGACCGTTCGAAGGTCACAGAAAGAAATGAGTAGGGAAAAAACGGAGAGAAAGACCAGAAAGAAAACCAAACAGGTCAGAACGCTGGCGACATCTCTTACAAGGAGGGAATTAAACCAAAGGAGCCTGGAAGAGAATAAGGGGGGGGGTAGTTTCCAAATGTATGTATGCAGCTCCAAAAAGAACGTTCTTAATGCAATCGCGAAAGTGACTCGACGACTTCCACTCAGAAGAAGGTGGGACCGGCGCCGGCACCCGAGAGGGCCCTAAAAAAAGGCCATAGTGAAAAGAGTTCACACACTCAGAAAAAAACGAGGTCGAAGCGGGAGGGGTCCTGAAGGAAAGAATGAAGGGCATGCTTGAGGGAAAAAAAAAAGGAGGAGGGACCCCTACGCATGGACACTTAAAACATCGCAGAGAGTTCGAAGGGGGCACTCTTTCCCGGGGGTAGCTGGGGTGTCCCCTCAGGAGACACACCTGTACGTCTCAAAATGGGTATGAGGAAGGAAGGCACTCTCTTGCTGGTGTCGACGACTCTTGCTGCGTTCAGAAAAAGGGGGAAAGAAAGACATTAGACTGAGGGAGAGCCATTCTCGAGAGCACCTTCTTCAAAAAACAAAAATCAAAAAAAACAAAAAAGGATACAGAATCACAAAAAAAAAAAAAACAAACAAAAAAAAAAAAAAAAAGAAACACCAAAAACACAAAACAAAAAGAAATACCACCAAACCAAATAACAAACATCGCACTGAATTGGGTTTGTAGACAATCCCTTTGCCGGGAAAAAAATTCTATGGGGACGAATAAGGGGGGTCCAAAGTAGGAACTAAGGATCGCCGCGGGTTAACATCTACATCTCAGGCAAATTAAGGGAAAGGGGCTCAGAGAGACGTATGCAGGGTACACGGGTTGGCGGGGGGGGGTTAGGGAGAGGTCACCCCGTTCTATCTGGGGAGAAGAGGAAGGCATCTGGAAAAAGGGTAGACGACGACGGAAAAAGAGAAAAAGCTTCAGCACCCGCTAGGGAGACTTTCACGGAGGAGGGGGGCCATGGAGACTGGGAGAAGGGACCCCCCCGTCTCAAAGACCATCAATTACTGACCCAGATACGAGAGAAAACACGGATGTGCGGGGAGAGGAGAAAGAGACTCAAAAGGGGGGATCTCACGTGAAAGTGACTCTAACAACAGAAAGTCAAAGGAATTCTGAAAGGGAGAGACAAAGAAAGAGAGCGAGCGCATATCTAAGACAAAAGGGAAAAGGGGAACCTCGGAAGAATTCAGAACGGAAAGGTTCCAGAGGGAGGGGGTTTCTGGGGGCGAGGGGGGGGAGGATTTGAAGAGAGTGGGAGAGCCTTCTTGGGAAAATCAAAGGCTTTATCGGGGAAAGGGGAACATCAAATGGGAAAGCCTGTCTGACGAGGAGGTTCCCGCGGGAGGGGCGCGTCTGTCAAGGCCCGAGAAGGGAAGAACGATCTCATGCAGAGAAGGGATGACTCTCGGGATACTCTAGAAGAACTCGAAGGACTGGCTGCTCTAGGCTTTAAGTAGCGTGAAAGGGGCCCCAATCATAGGGGAAGGAAGAGGGTCTCACGAAACCGGCTCTTCCACGGAGTTTGTGATTCAAAGAATAATCTCGTAGGCAGTTGCTGGGAGTTTGGGGAGCGTTGGAAGGGGGGGCGAAGGGACGGCACTGAGGCAAAGTTTCAAGGAAGTTCCACGCAGTGCACATCCTCATCTGATAGGACTGGAGAAAAATCAGGGAAAAATGTAAAAGGAGATCCACGGAGCTCCTGGGAAATCGGAACAAAAAAGGCGTCCTCACTCGAAAAGGTTCCCCAGGAAAAAAAAACGGGAACCGCAAAAAAAAAAAAAAATGGGGTCGGGAAGAAAGGAAGTTCTTGCAGGGGCCTCAAAACCGTTAGAAATTAATTCGTGGACGCATCTGGGTAAAGGGGCACGCAAAGGAGAGAAAAACACAGGGGAAAAAAGAAAGAGGGGAACTACCAAAACGAATTACGTTGAACTTCTAAAAATCTTCGCGGGGAGAGACAGGAAACGAAAGGAAGGCTTCTCACCGAAAAAAAGTGGGGGGGGGGGGGGGGGCATTTTTGAGGGAAGCCACTTTTACTGAAGAGTCTGAGGAAGTTTTCCGGGAGCAATCCAGAAATGCAGAAAGGGCCGATCTGAGAAGAAAAGAAATTAC
>Ga0179593_1735568_pt1 | contig 23531 bp, 39 predicted proteins | sample CZODoug2_1_08_16_FD_185931 | JGI IMG/M metagenome (GOLD analysis project Ga0179593, IMG submission 185931) | Vadose zone soil fungal communities from Angelo Coast Range Reserve, California, USA - CZODoug2_1_08_16fungal (PacBio error correction) | ecosystem: Environmental > Terrestrial > Soil >...
GGGGGAGGCGCTCCCAGCAGAGTTTCGCAGAGCTCCGAAACTCCCCATACGAAAAAAAGCTGAGCTAACTTTTTGGTGTACGGCCGAACAGAGAAGTTTTAATGTTAAAGTACATGACAAAGCGAAGGTGGATGCAATTATAAGCCCATGCTGGGGAAGGGACTTACGACATTCCCGACAGGCCCGCAGGGGGGGCGTCCCAAAGGAGGGGGGGACCGCGACGTTGGACAGGGGTGAAGGAGAAAGAAAAACGCAAACGCACTCAAACCGGGGTGTGTGCCAGGGGGGGGGGGGGGGGGGCCCCTCGATGAAGGAAATAGATAAAAAATAGAAAAAAAAAAAAAAGAAGACCGAAGTACCCCACGCCTTGGGATTCGTCAAACTTTGTGTTAAAGGGATCAAAAGACGGGGCGTTCTTTGGAATGACTGGGGGAAAAAAAAAAAACTTGCACCAACCAACGCCTTCAGGGAGGAAACTGAAGGCCCAGCAGATTGAAACTGCAAGCAGAACCTCCCGAAACGAGACGGTAGCCGAATCCTAAAAAGGGGGGGCCTAAGATGCACGAACTACTGTCGGGGGCACGTCCATGAAAGACCAACTTGCACATTGACCATATCTCAATCAAACAAAAAAAAAGAAAGGAGGAAAAAGAAGAACAAGGTGCCACGGTTGGACGGGGTATACGGCACAAGACCTCTTCCATGCGGGGGGAAGGGACGTGAGATTAAGGGGATTCTCTACGAGAGGGGAGGCCGGAAAGAAGGCAACGGTCAAAAAGTGGAAATGAAAAGGGGGCAGTTTTGGGAAATGACATCTTCCAAAAAAGCAAAGAGCCGCATCGAGGGGAGATCCTTTTCTAGAAAAAAATCCGATCGGGTGGCAAGGGTCTGTGTAAAAAAATTAGGGGCACGGAAAAGGGTGGCAGGAAACATCGAGGCCAGATCACTCTTCAAACAACACTTCTTGAGGGAGGGGGAGAGGGGAAATTCAAAAGGCACCTGGCGAGAGGGAAAAAGCAAGAAGAACCCAAAAAGAACCCTAATCGTAGGGGAAACCATTACCGAGAAGTTTGCTTAGATCCCCCAAGGCGGGATCGGCCTGTGGAGGGGGGGATGTAACCGCTCACGCTCCTCCGAGAATGGAAGTAAAAGGGACTCTGAAGTGCACCCTGGGACATCGACGTGTCCGCCGCTGGGGCCAATGCGAAAATGGGGAGGACTCCGTGACAAAGGGACCAAACTTTAGAAGAATTAAAGGGGGGAAAAAAGAGAAGTTCCGGGGGACGGTTTCATGGTTCCGGGTGTTAGGTTCAAGACGAAGGGAGAAAGTCGCCCAGTGTCAGGGAGGAAAATCGAAAAGTCCTCGAAGAACCTGCCCCTAAGAGGCGCGCCGCGGAAAAGATTTGCCAAACCAAAAGGAAAAACTCAAAAAGTAAGGAGTTCACCAGATCAAACACCCGACTGGTAGTCCTGCTGAAGGTCCGGGAACAATAGTGAAAAAAAAGTGAAAAACGCGCTTCAAAATCGCGCTTAAGGGAGACCGCGGATGGGAAAAAAACCTGACAAAGGGAATCGCGAAAACCGGGGAATATGGGTGGGGATGCCGCCAAAGGACGAGTAAAAAGGAGGACAAAAAAAACCTAACGGAAGGGGGGTGGCAGAGGGGTTTGGGATTCAAAAATCAAAAAAAAAAACTGAAAACGTGCATGAGGGTGGGGACAACCATTTAAAAGAACCGTATAAAGGAGGGAGCGCCCGGGGAAAAAAAGAAAAAAATGAACTATAACGAAGAAAAAAGGGGAGGTCACCGCAAAAAGGTATAAAAGAAAGAACCAAAGCGAGCCAGGAAGGAGGGTCATGAGGGAGGGAATTGCCTGAATCGGGGACCTGCCAGTTTGGGCCAAAGCGAAAAAGGAAGAGAGAGGGGAACGTGGGCGGTGGGGGAGAACGGGAAAAAAAACAAAAAAAAAAAAAAAAAATGTTGCCAAACCGCCCTCTGGTAAAAAAGTGCAAAAACGAGAAGAAAAAAAAATTCCAAAAGCCCCAGTCGAAGCAGAAACCAAAAAAAAGGGTGGTGGGGACCGTGAAAAAGAGTGGGACTCGAAGCCGAAAAAGGGAAGGGGTAAAAAAAACCACAGGGGGGGAAAAGGTGTAAAAACAAAAAACGAATTGGAAAAGGGGGGGGGGGACTGAGTCTTGGAAACCCGTTTGAACTGCCAAAAAGAAAAAAACTTCCCCGTTGAAGGAGGAAGGTAGGGCGGAAGAAAGGGAGGGTCCAAAAAGAAAAAGTCGAAAGCTAACGGCGCCATGGAAAAAGATCATTTAAGGGGAACGGAAAGACTTCCCAGTCCGGACTGCTGGGAGAGGATGAGAAAAGAAAGGGTCAAAATGCCGGAAAAAGGGAAAGATCCAAATAAAAAATAGTGTTTTAGGGAAAAATTGGACCAAAAGCACACTCCTGGAAAGTGGAAGACGAAAAAAAGCCAGAATAAGGGGGGATTTTGGAACTTGGAGAAGATCCACGGAAAGAGCTGAAAAAGTTTGAAAGGAAAAGCAAAAGGAAGGACGCCGAAGGAAGGGGGCTCAACTGAAAAAACTTTACTGGGAGAAAAGCCATTGGTCAAGGACAGGCAAAAGTGGGGATCACAAGGGGAGAGGGGAAAGGAAGAAAAAAAAGCCGGGGGAAGTATCAGAGTATAGCCCACACTCAGGGCCTTGGAACCAAAAAAAAGGGAATCGAGTGGACATGAAGGAAAAAGGGAAAAATTGGGGGGTTGGTCAAAAAGAGGAGGGCTCAAAAAAAAAAAAAAAGGATCAATCGAACCAGGGATCGCAGGGAACTATACTGGGAAATTGAAAACGTACGGACTTGAATAAACACAAGAAGTGGGTGAAAATGAGGGAAAACCCCAAGTGGGTTGGTTCACAATCCTGAAATGACGGCAACTCGAGTTGCTTTCCGAAAACTTAACGGACTGAAAAAAAAAAAAAAAGGTTGGGGGTAGGGGTTTTGAGGTTTCTCTACAGGATGGAGTGGGAAGAACCTCCGATGCGGGCTTTAGAAAGGGAACCGGACCAAAAAGGGAACCTTTTTCTCTGTTAAAGAAAGCGTGAATCAAAAGAAAAATCGGGGCGAACTAAAGAGCTTGGGGACATGCCCGAAAAAGAAAGGCAAAAACCACTGAAAGAAAAAAAAAACGCAAAAGGTTGAGGAAATAATGCACAAAAGCTAAAGGGAGGGTGGGAAAAAAAAAAAGTTGGGAGTCGTAAAAAACCCCGAAAAGGGGGGGCTGTGGGAATGGGTGGAAAAAAGGGGGTCAAGAACCGAATACGGGGTGGGGAAGGGGACAAAAAAAGGGCTCCAGAAAAAAAAAAGGGAAAACGATCTATGGACCAGGGGGAAAACAGGGAAAAAAAGAAGTTGGGGACCCGGAAAAAATAAAAAAAAAAAAAAAAAACAAAGAAAAAGGGGATCGATCACGCGTCTGGCAAAGAGACAGGGGAGGGGTCAAAAAAAAAAATTCAGTGGGACAAGAGGAGTGCAAGTGTAGAGTCGGGAACTCCTTGGAAAATAGTCTCGGAGGCCAAATAAAACACCCATAAACCTCCAGGGGAAGAAAACAAAGAAGAAGAAGGGGGGGGGGGACTAAATCGGGGAGTGGAAGAAAAAAGGGGAAAAATTCGGGCAGGCTCAGAGATTCATTGTAAACCTTCCCAAAAGGAGACAGGTCCACAGGGGAAGGAACCCAAAGAAAAACGAAAAACTGTCCGGGGTTGAGCATGAAACTGTTGAAGGAGTCGGGATTTGGACAAAATTGCCAGCGGCACCAGGGGAGCGCAAAAGGAAAGGCGGACCTTTGCGAAAAAAAAATAAAAGCGGAGCGGGGGGAAAAGAGAAGAAAAACTCTGGATAAGGGAACCGGGGGGGGGACTGCAAAAAGGGGTTCTGGAATCCGAAGGGGTTGAGTAAGAAGACCGCTAGGAACGGACAATGGTGTGCGCGCGAGACAAAGGGGAAGAAAAGCTAAAAAAAAAAATCCGCCGGTGGGGAAGGGACCCAAATAAAAATAACCGCGTCAAAGGGGAGAGAAACAAACGGGGGGAAAGTTTTGGAAACGGGTATACCAACTCAAAGTTGCATCTTTTGATGCCTGAAAGGGAACCCAAAAAAAAAAAAAAACAAAAATTCCCAGCCCCATTGAAGAAAGGAGGCAAAAACGAACTGTCGAAAAGAAAAAAAAGCACAGAGCGTTGAGAAGACGAACGAAACCCCGTCAACCATGGGCCTTCTCAACAAAGGAAAAGAGAGGAAGTGGTGAAAGGAGGTTGAGGACGAAAAAAAGTCACAAAAGTCGTGCATCTGGGGAAGGGTTTGACTCGAAAGAAGTCGGGAAAGCTAAAGGGAGAAGAGGGGGGTTTGAGCCCAAAAAAAAAAAAAAGCGGACGTGTCTAGCCAAAAAAGGCCGATAAATTAAAGAAAGGGTAGTGGGAGAATCAAACAGAAAAAAAAGGCCAAAGTAGGCGGGGTGCGGGCTCAAACTTAAAAAAAGGGAAAAAGGACCCCGAAAGGCAAAGGGGAAAAAATCAGACTCGGCAAAGGGGGAAGAACCAGACGACATGAAAGGGGTGGGGACAGAAAAGGAAATTGGAAAGAAAACAAAAAAAAAAACAAATATCGCGAAAACGTTTAAAAAAAAAAAAAAGTCGGAAAGCTCTGGGCACCATAGGGATTTAAGAGAAAAAAAAAGGCTGGCAAGTACAAGAATCAACTGGATTAATGATTCCCGGGGGGAACTAAAAATGGGAATGTAGGAGGGAACGGTGGTGGGGTGGGGGAAACGTTTCAAGGTACGGAAAAAAGTTGGAAGGCCCCCCAAGAATGTCAATCGATCCAAAACACAAAGAAAAAAAAAAATGCAACTCCAACCGAGCATGTAAAAGAAAACTACGGGGAAAAAAGCCCTTGGAGCGGCAAAAATAAAAAAAAAACTGCCCAAAGACTACCCGGGAACTCAGGGGGGGATTCACCTCAGGAGGTAAAAAAAGTGGGAAAAAAGGAGAGCCGGGGGGGGGGGATTGAAAAACCCGTAAAGTGCAAAAATCAAAGAGCCTGAGGGAGGCCCATAAAAAGAAACAAAGTGAGTGAGTTTGGATCCATTGAAGTCAGTCGTGAAGTCTAGACGAACAGGGTCCAAGAGGAAAAGGGTCTTAAAAATGGAACTTGGAGGAATGACGAGGGGGGGAAAAGCTAAAAAAAAACGTTAGGAAAAAAAAATTGGGGAAAGCGGGAAGCGCAAAGAACTAGAGTAAAAAGACGGGGGGTAATTTGACACGGGAAATCCAGCGACATAAACGTTCCAGGGGGTGCCCTCAAAACCAGAAAAAAGGTAAAAAAAAAGGAGTCGTTCCCAGCGTTGCCCTGGGACCGAAACAACAAAGGAAAAACAAGGGGGGGTTAAGAAAAAAGGGGGGGCAAACAGTTCGGAAAGTCAAAGGGCTGGGGGAAATGTCGGGGGGGGGGGAACTTGCTAGGTATCGGGTCAAAGACGAACCTCTCAGGGGTGATTTCAGAGAAACTTCAATAAAAATGCATGAGGGGAGAAACCCACCGGGAGCTTCCCTAAAAAAAAAGTCCCGTATTTTGCCGGGATGGGGGGGTTCTAACCCAAAAAAACTTCAAGGTTAACGGGAAAACAAAGAAAAATCCTCAAAAAAAAACTAGGGGGAAAAGAGAGAGGGGGGGGTTCGTTGAAAAGGGGGCGTTAAGGAAAAAATGGGAAGGAAAAAAAAACAAGAGAAAGGGGGGGGAAAACACTGTTCGAAAGAAAAAAAAATTGGTTGCGGCTATTAAAGAAAAGGACTAAAACGGTGGAAAAAGTAGACTAAGGAAAAAAACACCAGGAAAGGGGGGGGTGAATTCCGCACCGCGTGAGGAAAAGGAATCTGAAGGTGAATCAAAAAATAAAGAAAGAACACGGGGACGTCCAAGACGGGGAGGGGTGAGAGGGTCAAAAAAAAAAGTAACCAAAGGTGGTGGTGACCCCGGGGGTTGGAACAAAAAAACTGTCGGGGGTCAAAACCAATCCAAAGAAAAAGTTGGGGTCTCTCCTTCATGTACAGAAGAAAAAAAAAAAACTTCGGGGAATTTACATCCAGGAACCATTTGGTCGAGGTAGGGAAAAAAAGGAAAGCAGTGAGGGGCGTTTTGGGGGGGAAGTTCCAAAAAGGGGAAAGAACTCAGAAAAAAAAAATCTCAGGTTTCAAGAAAAAAAAGATAGAAAACATCAGAGGGGGCCAAAGGAAAAGCCGGAAATAACTATGGGGGGGAAAGAATCAAGGTCAAAAAATACGGGGAAGGGTTTTAAACTGGACGGAAAAAATCCCAAAAAAAAAAAAAGGTTCGGAAAGCACTGGGAAGGGGGGGGTTCTGGGGGAAAACACCACGGAAGGGGGAAAAGGGGGGGGAAGCCAACTAAAAGAAAAAAAAAAAAAGTAATCACTGAATGGGAAAAATTTACAAAGAAGAGGACTCTTCCGCAGGGTTTGGAGAAAAAAAATCAGGAAAGAAAGCCCTTGGGGGGGGATGTTAAAAAGCATCCGGGAAAACAAAGTTGAGGAAAAAAAAAAGCAGGGGAAAATCTGGGGGGAAAAATCCCACTAAAATCCAAAAGGGGAGTTGCCAAGCTTACCACCCGGCTAAAGGATCATAATAGACGGAAACTCAGGTGACATTAAGGGGAAAAACTTCCCGGTCGAGAGGGGGGGCTTCCAGAAAAAAACTCAAAAAAAAAACCCAACCCCCTGACTAGGGGGGGATTAACAAACTAGGTGAAGTAGACTGGGGGGTAATAAAAGTTTTGGGGAAGGGCCCACGGGCCGAGCAAACAGTGAGAAGAAACCTTACCGAATGGAAAACCAAAGGTATGCATTACAACAACAGCAGAGGCCGGTTGACTGCAGGTCCAAAGAGAAAAAATTGTCCTCGCAAAAAAAAGACCTGTGGGGAATCTCGGTCAGAAAGGGAAAGGTAAAGCCACTAACGCCAAAACTCAGAAGTTTTGTGGAAAGGGCCTCAGGCTTATCCAGGAAAAAAACCCTTGAAAAAGTGCCCGGACTGCGGGTATAGGACGGGCGAAGGAAAAAAGCCCAAAAGGGTAACGACCTGGAAAACTAATACTGAAAAGGGAAGGAGAAAACTGAATACAAGAAACGTCCAGGGAAAAAAAAGTCTCGGAAGCCCAGAAGGGGGGCTCCGAGGACAACCTTAACAAAAGGGGACAGTGGGCCAAGAAAACGGGAATAAGAAAGACCCCAATTTTCCCGGGGGGGTGAGACAAGCCAAAAAACCCCCAAAAAAAAAAGGGAAGTCCACCCTTTTTTGGCAGGGAAAAACAGGATCTTGAGAAACATATATGGAGGTAGAGATGAGGTTAAAGAGATCTCCCTTCAAAGGAAAAGGAGGGTTGGAGGGAGACCAGCGGTCAAAAATCACGTGGGGGAAGATTCCAGGACAACAATCCGAGAAGTTTCAAAAACGTCTGGGGGGGTAAAGAGGTATTGGACAAAACCGAATGGAGGAAGGAGGCGTTGAAGTAGGAAGTAACTGCAGGAATCTGGGGGGAAAAAACCAAAAAAAACCTTGGTAAACGGGGACCTCAGAAGATTTCAAGCATCCGGGAAAATTGTAGAGGGAAAAAAAAACAAATTTTCAGGGGTTATCACTTCAAACAAATGAAAAAAGTTTAAAGGGGTCTAGGTTGCGGGAGGGGAAAAATCTGGCGCGAAAAAAGGGAAAATGGGGGAATTGGATTGGGACCTAAGGAGACACTGGGGATTAATGGAACAAGGCAGGGGAAAAAATGGAAGGGGGTTCGCGAGGGGGTGGGGAAAGGGTCGGAGGTTGGGGTAAGACAAAGAAAGGGGGGAAGAAGGCGCCGGGGGAAAACCAAAGGCAACAAAGATTCGGGAGTACGGGGGGAATCGAAGATGTCAGGATTGACCAAATCTAAAAGGGTTCCCTGAGCCAAAACTCGGACAAAGAAGGAAACCCCCGGGAACTGTTACACAAGTTAGGGGCGGAGCGGTGAGGGTCTAAGGAAAATCCTGCGGGGGGGGGGGGGTCTCATCAGGGAAAAAAAAAGGGGAGAGTAATAATTGTTTCGAAAAAAAATGACCGATAACCGAAAAGGTTATTATTTCGGGACAATGGGAAAGGGGGAGCAGTTAGGAGCGGCAAAAAGTCGAAAAAGGGATCCGGAAGGTAGTGGCAGAACTGGGGGGGGGGCATTTGAAAAAAGGGGGGGATGGGAAAAAAAGGGGACCATAGGAGAGCAAGGATCCTGGAAGAAGGCTCAGTGGGGGTGGGTGGGGATAGCGGAAGGGAGGGAAGTAAAAGAAGCCGGTGACAGGGAGGTGGAGGGGGAAGTAAGTTCAGAGTCTAAGGGGTAGGAGGGAGGGGAAGGGGGGGGAGATGGAAATAAGAGTTAATGAAAAAGGGTCGAGATAACGGTTGCGGCGGTATGGGAGTCTGAAACAGCGGAGAAGAGTAGGTGGTGGGAGGGGTTAGAGGGAGAGGACCAGGCAGAGGAAAATTTAAGACGAAAGCAGGAGGAGGGCGGAAGGCGCGGGTGGGGGGGAAGGAGGAAGGTGGAAATGAGTCGGGGGAGAAGGGAGGCATGAGAGGGGGGGGAGGGGGGGGAAGGTGATGGAGGGAGAGTGTCGGAGTAAGGAAGGGTTGTTGGAAAGGGGGATTGAGGTGGGGAGCGGGAGTTAGAGGGAAAAAGCGAGAGAAGAGAGGTTCTTGAGAGGGGGTCGGGTGGGGGGAGGGAGTAAGTAGATTCGAGGTTTAGAGAAAGAGATGAGGAGGAGAAGGGGTTAGGACAGGTGAAGGGGGGGGGTAAGGGTGAAAGTGGAGGGGGAGGGAGGGGCAGCTGGGCTGAGGAGTGGTGCAAAAGCGAAAAAGAAGAATACAAGAGTGGGGGAGGGAGGAGCCGGCGATGAGGTTGACGTAGAAGAGAGGGTAGTGTGGGAGTTAAGGAGAAACAGGAAGAGGTGAAGGGAAGGGAGGGGGTTAGAGGGGGGGGAGTAGGAAGGGTCAAAGAAGAAAGGGGGAGGAGAGGTGGGTGGAGCAAGGCGCGGGTGGTGAATAAGTAGAGTAGGAGAAGAGGGTAGGAGTGATGTCGCCTTCCCTTTTGGGAAGTATTAAAACCCTCTCACTCATTGGAGATAGTTGCTTGACACGAAGGGAAATTCCGACAAAGGGACGGTAGCCAGAACACTTCCTGGAAAAAGAAACAATCAAGCCTTTTTGAAAAAAAAGAAAAAAAAGAGGGTCCTGGGGGGAAAAGAAAACTGGTTGAAAAATTGGGGGACGTTGAGAAGGAGGACCTGAAGGGGCCCACCTGGGTAATACGAAACAACATTTAAGTCATTGGGAAAGGGGAAATCCCAGGTAAAACCGGGCCGAGATGGCCGGGTGTTGAGGGAATTCACGAAAGAGATGGGGAAAGAAGAAAAACCTTTGGGGAAAGAAAGCACGAAAATTGGGGGGGGAGGGGTCTGCGGGAAGGGGAACGTCAAAAGGTGAGGGGGGGGGGATGAATGGAAAAGAACCGAGCCGCTGAGTCGCAAAAGAAATTGCACCGGGAGGGGGGAAGGGACCAGTGGGGGACATCACACGGCGGGAGTTGGCGGGAGGAACACGCCTGGGCTTGGGGAAAACTGGGAAACTAAAAAAAATCTCCAGATAGAAAAGGGGGAGCATACATTTGTGGGGTTGAAGAAAAAAGAAAAGTAGATCCCATGACCCTGGGGTCAGGGGGGGCAAAGTACGGGGTAGAATAAGGGGGGGAAAAAAGGCCGCGGCAAAAAATATCTGAAAAACGGCCGGGAAAAAGGGAAAAATTCCAGGAGTGTCAAGGCCACGCAGAAAAAAGGGTTAAAAGAAAAGGAAGGAAATGACTTGAACAAAGGAGAAGGGGAGGGGTGCTCGAAGTCCAAAAAAATAACAAAAAGAAAAAAGGGGACCGTAACCAGAGGTTGCCAAAGAAAGTGTCAAAGATGGGAAAAGTGACCCACGGCAAAAAGACGAAAAAGGAACCATTTGGGAGGGGGGAAAAGGGACCCAAACAAAAGTTGTGTTGGTGGGGGGGAAGACACTCCGAAAAAGTCATTGAGTTCAAAGATGAAGAAACCGCGAAAGAAAAAAAAGGGTTGTGGGGTTCAAAGACAACATCAAAACTTAGAAAATTCATAGAATTAACGGTAAACATCGAGAGGTCGCTGGGGAAAGGAAAACGGACCTGGAGGGTGGAACACTTTGAAAAGAGAACCGCAAAGATTGTCTTGGGGAAACTTCAGGTGGAGGAATAGAAAAGAGAAAAGCCAGGAAGTATTGTTCCTTCAAGATCCGAAATGCGAAGGAAAAATAATGAGGGGAAAAACCAGTTGGTACCCGAAAAAGGGCCTTCAAAAAAGCAAAGGGGGGTCCAGAAGGATAGAAGGAACGGTTTTGGAAATCAACGAAAAAAGTTGTCTCAAGGGGGCAAAACACGCGGCAATCTGACTTTGCCTGGGTTTTGTAGGAAAGCCCACACTGAATGGGGGGGGTCGGCGGAAAGGAAACTGCCCAAAGAAATGCCCCGAATGCAAATGCCCCCTGACGATTCCGGGGGGGGGTCTCGCGAGGAAAAGCAACGAGGTAGGGGCTTCCTGCAGGAGAGGAAAAACCAGTGGGGGAAGTGACCAAATTTTAAGAAAACCGGACCGGAGGGGAGGTGCAGGGAAGGGGGGACGGAAGAGGGTTCAATCAAGGTACCACGAGGGGACTCATCGGGAAGGGGAAGAGGCACAATCGGAAACTCCTCTCTGAAGGAAATCGGATAAATAAAGCTAAAGGGGAAAGGACCTTTAAAAGGTGCTCGGATCTCTTTTGGGGGGTAACTTTCAAAAAACCCTTCAAAAATAAATCCACACTGGAAACGACGGAACATACTCCGGAAAAAGGTAAAAGAATGGGGGAGGATAAAAAAGAACTTTGGGTAAGAAAAGGGTTAAGGAAAAGGGCCCAAAACCGAAGCCCTGCAAAGACGCGTGATCAGGTCAGGGGAGCCAAACTCAGGACAGTAATCAAGTAGGGGTGGAAAAACGGAACACGTTAGGTTACAAAAAGCAAAATGGAATGGAAAAAGTCAAAAAAACTTCCCCGAAGGAAAAAAGAACTACAGGGACGGGGCCTGGGGAAGAATGTTTTCGTTGTTTTTTTTGGTTTGTCGAAAAGTGAAAGGGAATAGAAAACTTCCGGACTACCCGGGGGAAATCGGCAAAATCCGAAAAGAAGCGCCCTAAAAACCCCTTGCCCTTGGCCCGATGTTGGGTATAAGGAAAAAAGTGAAATCGAAAAAGGCCGCTGTACCTGGCCGACTGAAAAAAAAGCAAAAGAAAGGGAGGGCCTAAAAACAGGCCCGACTCGAAGCGAGAGTTGGGAGGGCACGAAAAGCTGAGGGGGGGGGAAGGAGGATCCCCCAGAGACCACTTTGCAAAAAAAGGATCGGACAAAAAATAGTTCGGGGGGAATAGAAGAGGACCAAAATGGGGGTCTGGGGGAAGCAGGACCAGCAAGAGTTTCCATGCGTTGAGGGGGGAGGAAAAGGAAAACAGAGGCGAGTAAGGAGAGCAAAGCATTGAACAGCAGCCCCAGTATAAAGATGGGAGGGGTGTGCAAATTGTCTCGTCACCCAGACAGGACCCTAGATAGGAGAAAGGAAATCGAAAAAAAGCCGGGGGGTGGAAATCAAGGTCTAAGGAAGGCAGGAAAATAGGAACCTAGAGCCGTGAAACCAGCAAGGAAAAATGGCGGGGGAAGAGGGAATTAAAAAACAAGCGGAAACTCCAAAAGGCAACAAGGGACGGAATCGGGTTCCAAACCACGAGCGCAAAGGGGGGAGGGCACAAACACCCTAGTTGGGGTATCTGAAAACATGAAGGAGAAATGTTGGTCTACTTCAAAACAAACCACCACTCCACTCTATTCGGGGGGGAGGGGGACGAGGGAAACTTCGGAAAGAAGAAAAATTGGAAAAGGAGACACCAATCACCAACAAAAGGGGAAATTGACACGCGAAATAAAGTTAAAACTCAAGGGGAAAACCTAGGATTAAAACATCAGATTAAGGGGGACCGTGAGGATGGGTGTAGGAAGTGATGGAGTTTGACTTTCGTTGCGTTTGGGTTTTGGGGAACGGTGTTTTTAGGTTTGTAAACTTCAACTGCTCAGGGGCAGGGGTTCCGCTTGAACTCAAAACCACCGGGATGAAAACTGCTGGCTGCATTGGGGGGCTCCCGGGGTAAATATGGCCTGGAAACAGGACGACGAGTCCTTAGTCCTAGTGGGAAAAAATACTCAAAAAAAAAAAAACTGGGAAAATCTTGTCAGAGGAACTTGAAGGAAAAACAAGAAGCCACAGACGACAAAATGGAAGAGCCCAATCCTGATTCATGTGATCTACGCCGGGGAGTGTCAAACAAAAAGGAACGAGCATGGGTACCAGGAAAGCGGTCAATTTTATAGGGGGAAAAAGGGGACGGAAGGGAAAGGGGGAAGGGGGACTGGGGGGGAAAACCAGTTGATGTTTTTATGTTGGTACCAGTCGGAGGGGGCGAAACTTTGTCTAGTCATTGTGCAGGGGGGGGTTTGGCAAAGTTAGGGGGGACAGAAAAAGGCGACAGAAGATTAAAAATGGAGGTTGTTAAGGGGATGAGTTTTTCAAAAAGAACTGTGAGAATAAGTAAGGGAAGATCACTTTCTTCTGAAGGGGGGTGGTCTTGGGGGTGAGTTCAAGTCGAGACGTAAGAGGAGGGGTTGAAGAATTTTTAAAAGTGACTTGAGGGGCAAATGTAATCCCTCGGGGAGAACTTCTTCTAAGCCCAAATGGAAGAAAAAAAAAACGAAAAAAAGTAGGGTCGCCAGGCCGAAAATTTAGGGGAGGGGGACCAACATGGTAAGAAGGTAACAATCAAAAACTCCAAAAGGTTGGGGGAACTGGGCGACAGTTCAAGGTTCCCTCAGAAGACTATGATGAAAGGTCGGGATCAGGCTATAATAGGAGAAGAAAAAGGGCAAAACCTCAATTTGGGGGGGCCGACCACGACAAAAGGACGATGTGGGAAAAAGGGGGCGCTGAGAAGGGGGGGGGGGGGAGGGACAAGTCAAACTGGTGCAGGCTAGTAGAAACGTCCACCGGGAAGGGAAGAATTCGGAGCGCCTTCAGAAATCAAAACGGGCGAGCCTAAGGACCTTTGCCGGGATAGGGTGCATGAAAAAGGGGGGAAGTAAACAAGAAGGGGGACCTTGTGGAAAAACTGACCGGAAAAAGCTTTCAGGAGTCAAAACACGCAGAATCTCTACACCAACAAAGAAAAAAGCTAGGAAGGGGGGGTGCCAGGCAGAAACGAAAGGGGGTGAGCCCGGCTTGTTGCCGGTAAAGACAGGTAGAAAAAGAAGGGGGAAAGCAAAAGGAAAGCAACCAGTGAAAAATCCGGGACGGAAAAAGTGCAGCGCCGGATCAGTTTGGATCAAATCCAGGCCTGTTGGGGGGGGGAGGGAAACCTCTAAAAAAGTGAACTTTCGGGAAAAAGGGGGGAAAAAAAATGTGTTTCGATAAGGTTATATCCTCAGAACCTTAGAGCCATCGAACAAAATTCAAGGCATCCGAAAGGATTTCCCTACTGCAAAAAAGGGCAAGGCAATCGTGGGGTTGGGAACCCCGGGGGGGGTGGGGCCGACGATGGAGAACGGGGGGACCAACGTGATCCCCGCCCCGAAAAAAAACGACACCAACCCCACCCTTTTTTTAAGGTTCGCGTCCCAGACCTCAGGGATTTGGTGAAGCAAGGAAAAGTTCAAAAAAAAAAAAGTTTAACAGGAAGGTTCTTGATCACATTGGGTCTGACTGTGCCCAGGGCGGGTTCGAAACACGAGTGAGCCAATAAGAGGGAAAGGGTGGCAAACTGAGTCTCAGGCAAAGACATGTATCGCAGGGTGCTGACTATGCTGTGTAAAAAATCAGTAAATTGAGTTCGTAGAAAAAAGTAGAAGGGTTAAGTTCTGGACGTTTCAAAGCGGCGACAAAGGGGTTGACACTGGGGGGAAGAAACAAATCGAAAAAAAGTTTTCCTTTCTCTGTATTTGAAAAAAGCCCCAGCCGATGGAAAAGCCAAGTCAAACACCGCAGGTGACAAATATCCAGGCGATGAGATTGTCCCTAAAACGAAGGTTTTGGAAAAGTCCAGAAGGGGAGGAGGAAATCCAGTTTAGGGTTGTAAAAAAGAGAAAAAAAAAGAAGAGGAATAAAGAAATTAACAAACTAAAAAAATCCCTCACGGTTTTCCGAAGGGGAAAAAAAAAAACAAAAGAAACAAAAAAAGTGAAGGGGGAAATGAGGGGCGATGGGTGAACGACATGAATTCATCCCGGAAAAGGGGGGGGAATTGAGGGGACCCAACTACGCGAATGCTTGGATCATGGGTAAATATCGGGGGGGGGTATGTTAAAACCGGGGGAAATGCGAATCACTTAGATTCCTGGTAACAACAAAAAAATCGAAAAGAGCCAAAAAAAAACCCCGGAAACGAAGGAGAACTTAAACGTTGACTTGGACCGTGGGTTGACATTAAAATGTAAAGGGGCGGTAAGGAAAGGCTTGGGGCAGTAACCACTTCGGAAGGGGGTCTCAGATCTCATTTCAGAAAAAGTAGCGAGGAAAGCCTGGTTAGCGCAAAAGCATCGAAGGTAAAATGTAATGTGGATGGAGCCCCTCCAAAAGGAGATGGTGAAAAGAAGTCGCAGGACTTGTAAGACCTTTGGTTTGGGAACTTGGGTTGGTGGACTGGGAAAGGGGAAAACAACTAAATAACAGGAAAGTCCCAGTGTTTGGGGGTCCTGTGAAACTCGATTATACTTCAAAAAATAGACCATCTTGGTTGGAAAAGAAAAATCCCAAGAAAAAAGGATAAACGGGGGGGGTGGTAATCAGAAAAGGGGTGCGAAAGGGGGTGAGGTGGAAGGAAAGTAAAAGAAAAAAACAGAAAGACGTGCCAGAAGGCCGAGGAACTAGCGCTGATAAAAAAAAAACCTCGGGGGATACAAAAAAAAAAAATTGTAACCTGCCACAAACTTAAATATGGGGGGAGTCCCCAAAAGCCCACAAGGGGGGGGGAATCCGAAACCAAACAACGGAGGAGGGACGGTTCAACTTGCTCGAGTCTTGGAACACCTTTGAATGTTGAGACACAAAAAATTAGGCCCCAAGGAGGGTGGAGTTGCAGAATCTTTAAAGAAACGCTCGGGTCCTCTAACTTCAAAGGAAAAGGGGATTTCAAAACGCCTGAGGGGAAGATTATGGTGCAGGTTGGCAGTGCTCAGTAGAAATCGGAAAGGTCGATCCAAAGCTAGTACCACAAAGCCCTTCAAGGTCCCAAGGGGGTATTAAGGGCATCAGGCAGTAGAAAAGGGGAGATCAAAGTCCCAAAAGGCCGGGTTCGATCTGTTAATGATTCACATTTCAGAAAAAAGGGGAGGCGAAAAGGCGAGCGCCGAAAAGGCCGTAGTGGGAAAAAAATCTCAGGGGAACTGAATGTAAAAAAAAAACAGACATGCGTGGGTGTGGAAGCAGTGGTACCTAACACTTCGAAGGGACGCGTAACAGGGGATGAAATGCTCAATGCCTGTGAGGGAAAGCTTCAATGGGAATGAATAAAGGCAGGTCGGAAGCGGGGGGCCGGAGTTGGTTCCACAAGAAAAAAGAGGAGGGGAAGACAGGGAAACGGTAAAAGTTCAGGCGTGGTCGAAAAATGAAGGGGGGGGGGAACCAAGTATTTTTCCGGTTTGTTGTCGTTGGGGACTAGTCCGGAGGAGGGGAACCACAAACCAGATTAGCTGAGGAACTAAGTCAACCGGTAAAAAGGAAGTTGAAACAGGAAAGGGCCTTGGAACCCGAGATGAAAAAATGACGTTGAAGACCCCGACGAAAAAAAAGCCCCCGGGACGAGGAGGCAAAAGTTTCGGACACTATTGGCCAGGGGACACACGGTCAGAAACCCAGAGAACTCTCAAGGGGACAAGGTCAAAGCCGATTTAAAAAAAGACAACTGAGAGGGATAATGGGGAAATTCGAAGCAGGTGGGGAGGGGGAAAAACTGTGAAAACCATCCAGAAATGGGGTGGGAGCACGAATTGTTGGGGTTAAAAAACATACAAAACAAAAATGCGAAAAAACGTCGCGGGCGTGGTGACGTCTTAAAAAGGTAGACCGGGCAAAAAGTTATGACGAAACCGAGGAAACGATAGGGATCCTCACAAGGGAGGCCTGAAAAAATCAGAAAAAGACGGAAAAAAATCAGGTGGATTCGGGGGAAAGCGTATCCAAAAGAAACTGTCAAACTGGAACTGGCGTCCGGCGTGGGAAAAGGGTGCATCCAGCGAACATTGCACCCAAAGAAGGAGAGCGGGAAAGAAGAGAGGGTACCGCCCTGAGGTCAAAAAAAGCAATTCCACAGCCTGCGACAGAGCAAGAGAGAACATGGGAGGCAAATCAAAAATAGGCCGGGGGGGAAAAAAGGGTCGGGAAAAAAAAAGAGCTCGAAGGTCCTGAAAAAAGCCCGATCCTCTGGCGAAACACGGGGGGGTGTGGGGGTCCTGGGGGAAGTTGTGAAACTAGCAAGAATGTTAGGGGGATTACTTCCCACAAAAAAGGGAAAGACCTGTGTAAAATCAAAACGATTGGGTGGAAAAAAAAGATGGGCAAGGCATCAACAGGGAAGGGGTAAAAGACCTAGACCGTGTTTGGGAAGATAACACGTTATTATATCAGCAAAACAACTCAGAAAAGGTTGTCAAAAAAAAGTCCACGAATATCGGGGGGGGGGGAAAAGTTCGCAGGTACGGAACAGGTCCAATCTGGGAGAAGTTATGGACGGGCCATCTAGAAGCTCAAAAAGAGAGGAAGAAATTCCCCCCTCCCGAGTCAGGGCAAAAATTTTGTTGCGGAAAGTTAAGAACCCTCAAAGAACGTGGACGGCGCGAACCCGGGGGACCGTCAGGGTGGGGGGGGATTGGCTTTCAAAAAACGAGCTCCAGACTCACAACAAACTAGGATTTTAAAAGAAGGCAGCACGTTTGAAAAAAGACAGCTTTAAGAGCTGGGGGAGAGTCCAAAAACGGTACCGGGTGGGGGTGCAGGAACCAGGAGCCCCGGGCGTGTCCACTGAGAAGAAGGGGAGGGCGTCGAGGGGGAAAAAAAAAAACCTGACAAGAGCGGTGAAAAGCCCGGAATGCATCAAACCAGAAGAAGGGGGTAACGTCCGCGAAAAAGATTCAGTTGAGGGACGCGAGGGGGATCAGTGGGCACCATGATAGTTTGGAAAAAAAAAGGACCCGAGAAAAAACAGGGGAAATCATAAGAAAAAGGGACTCCAAAGACGGGGAAAACCTCACCCTACTTTGGGGGAAACAACAAAAAGGGGGGGAGGGGGATTCAAAAAAAAGGGGGGGTGGGGGGGAAGGGTAATCACTAACGGAAAGGGACTAATCTTGTCGATGGAAGTCCTAGTGAAACCGACCAAAAAGTTTAGCCCATCACCGGGGTGTTCCCAGAACGGGCTTCAGGCCCGCGCCAAAAGGAAAAAAGGCGGCCAGGACCCTTGGGTGGGTTCTGGCGTTGGGTTCGATTACCTGAACGAGGGTACTAAATCGCGAGACCCTGGGACGGAAGGGCCAGAAAGGGAAAAAACCCAAGAGAAATCAGCAGGGGGGAAACTCAGTAAGGGGGGTCATATCCAGTGCGGTGGAAGGAAAAGCCAGTTGACTATCCGAGGGGAAAATGGGTGAAGGCCGTGAAAAAAGGAAAAGGCGGGACATGAAAATACGGTGTTGGGGGGGGAAAAAACTTTGAGGAAAAAAACACAAAGGGGAAAATGAAGTTGCAAATGTGGAAAAAGCATGATGGTCATTTGTCCGGGGCCGAAAATGCCCGGGGAAAGAAAAAAAAAACACTGAAAATCCAGAGATGAATTCCACAAAGGTTGTCTATTAGGAAAAGTTGGAGGGGGGCGAGCAGTGCCGTTAGAACCCTCAAAATCTGGGGGTCGGGATCCCCGGGGTTTGGAGGGGAAAGAGGGGGTTCCCAGACAGTTCACAAATAAATCATGGGACCGCCGCGGTAGGGTTGAAAGAGGCGATGAGAGCGAAACAGAGGAGGAGACTTGGGGGGGGGAGACAAGGAAAGTAGCGCACTAACCTATCATTCGAAAAGTAAAAGAAAACAAAAGTGAAAAAAAAAAAAAAAAATAAACTCACAAAGAACCTGGAAAAAAAAAAACTTTGGGGGATGAATTGTCACTGGGGGGGTAATCCAGAAAAGGGGGAATCTGGGGGGGGTAATGCTTAAAGGCCCTTCAAGGGAGATAACCCCCAGGCCAGTGAGAAAAAAAAAGCAGGAGGGGGAGGAGCAAAGAACTTTCGAACAGGAAAAAAAAACGCGATCCTCAGGCAGTGGGGGGGGGTTGAAGAAAGTACAGAAAGGGGGGTATGGGGAAAAGGGAAATAAAAAAGAAAAAAAACCCAAAGGGGATGCGGGTTAAGCCCTGAGAAGGGTGTGAAAACTTTTAAAACTAACGAGAAGAAAAAGCCCAGCCAGGTGTTGAGGGGGAAAATCGCCCTTGGGGGGGGTCCCGCGAAAATTACAAGGGTGAAAGAAGGGACAAGAAGCCCGCCAAGGGTTGGGGGAATCTGGAACCGGAGATATCACCCTGGGCACACGAAAAAACTTAATAAAAAAAAAAAAAAACCCTGGGGCAAAAAAAAAAAAGGGGCCCGGGGGAGAAAAAGGGTGGGTAAGGGAAAGCTTCGGGCGGCTCTGTTTGAGGAAACTTTAGGCACCCAAGGAAGGAAAAAGGGGGAGGAAGGCAGGAAAAAAGAAGGATCAGGGAAGGGGAAGAAAAGCCCGACGAAAAAAGAAGCAGCCAGAATTTCAAAACTGCCTAAAAGCCTGGGCGCGGAAAGGGGAAGGGACCAGAAAAAGGAAGAAGCCAGGAAGGGAGCCCTCAAAAACGAACGAAAAGAAATAGAGGGACCCCAAGTGTGCCCGCCGGGGGAGAGCCTCTTAAAAGGAAGAAGATCTTCAGGAAAAAAAAAAGGAAACTGGATGAGGCAGTAGTCAGGGGCCGGGCTGTGAAGAAAACCGCGTCCTCAGCGTATATGGAAGTCCGGGTTTTTGAGGAAAAAGTCAATCAAAAAAGAAAAAAAAAACTCGGAGGGGAAGACTTTCTAAGTAAAAAAAAAGGGGGAAGACTTCCAGGGGGGGGGGCCACGGGTAAGCCGGGAATGGAGGTCAAGGAACATCGGGACAGAAAAAAACACAAACAACAAAAAGGTGGAAGGGGGAGTATTTCAAAGGGGAGGAAAAAAGGACCAATCGCGGAAAGACGGGAAAAAAAAAAAAAGGCCGGCAGCGGGGGTCCGTTAAGAGTGGGAAGGAGGGAAAAAAAGGAACCCTTCAAAGGAGCCCTTAAATGTAAAACATAAAACATTCAAGAGGGTAATTCACCAAAAAAACCTCACCCAAAGCTCGCATGATTTTGACGAAAAACTGCGGAAAAAAAAAAGAACTTCACGGGAAAAAAAAAACCGCAGGGGAAAGGCAAAAATTGCCAAAAAAAAACTGGGGTGCCACCGATTAAACTCTGGGGGGGAAGGAAAGTAAGGAAGTGGGGGGTATTGGAAGGGGGCTTTGAGGGGGGAGGGGGGATTTTGGAAAAATGGTAATGGGAATGGAGAGAGACTGCTCGCAGGAAAGAAAGAAACCACGAAAAAGTCCGGGAAAGAAGACTCAGAGGGGGGGGGGAAAAACGTAGAATTGAAAACTCCCGGGCAAGGAGTGGGGGGGGGAAACCCCTCAAACTCACACAAGAAAAACCCTTTGTCCCTGGGCTGGGAAACTAGTGGGAGAGAATGCCAAAAAGGGAAAAAAAGGCTGCGCTTGCTGAAACTCAAGACGGTGGATTCTCCGCGAAAAAACACAGCGTAATCGGAATTATGTGTGGGGCCGAAAGGGGGAGACAAGGGGAAGAAAGAACCAGGAACCCGGGTAGAGGCATTTTTTATGGAAATATCATGGAAGGAGGTGAGGGGGGGGGGGAGGAACTACAAAGAGGAAAGAGGGGACAAAAGGGGAGGGTCCTCCTGGAACGATAGAGCAATTACCTGGTGGTCTACTTTTTGTCACAAAGGAAAAATCAACATAGATGACAAGAGGAGAGCAAAAAAAATCCTGGGGGGGGGGTGAGAGGGGGGGGGGGGGGGGGGGGGGGGGGGGGGGGGGGGGGGGGGGGTGGGGGGGGGGGGGGGGGGGGGGGGGGAGAGGAAAAATTGTACCTGAAAAAAAACTCTCCTCAGAGGTATACAAACTGGGAGGGTAAAAGTTGGTTTATCACGAAACCATGCCAAAAAATCCTCCCGGAGGCGAAGAAAGAGGAAGCCAAAGCCCAACACTGGGAGAGAAATAACAGTGGTGGCGCTGTTCCCCTGCAAAAAGATATTGGATGGCTCCGGAGAGGGGGACTGGCACAACCGGTGGGGTTTAACTTTGGACAAACGTCAAAAAGAAAGGGGGGGAAAAAGGTATTTCAAATAAAACCATTGACGTTAAAGGTGCGAAGGGGGGGGGAAAAACAGGGGTTGGAATACTGGACGAAAAGGTCGAAGAAAAAAAAACCGAAGAACCAAAAAAATGGGGAAATAATCGAAAAAGATTTAAAGCCGAAGGAAAACCAGGTGATGCAGTCATGGAAAGGAGGAAAAGCGCGCGGGGAAAAAAAAGCGCAATCGCAGACACTTGGGGGGACCGGGTGTGAAGGGTTTCTACAACGGATGGAAAAAAAGGGGGTGGGACGGCCACATGGGGATTAAACGCTCGTTGGTGGAGTAAGGAATCCTAACAAAGAAAACGGATGAAAGGGGAAAAAATTTCACAGACCAGGGGGGGTTTGGGGATAAGGAAGAGAAAAGGAAATGGTGTCACCACAGAAACGTTTCAAAAAAAAAAAAGAAAAAATAATTTAAAGAAATCAAGCAAAAGGGAGACCGGCAAAGATCCAAAAAGCGAGCAGCGGGGGGGAACCGGCCGACAGGGTGGTGGCCAGGGCCGTCCAAACCGCAAGGAGGGAAACTGGGACGTCGCACGAAGGAAATTCGTGCCAAGGGTCTAGGAAGGGGCGTAACGAGATTGAGGAGGATCCCTAGGTAGAAACAGGGAAAAATCACAGGAAAAACTGGGAGGACCCAGAAAAGGGAGTCAAGGTTGTAAGTTGGGGGAACCAAAAAAGTGGGGGGGACCCGTTTGGCCTTAAAAAGCGGGGGCCCAATCGGTGGAGGAGTGGGAAGATTGAAAAACCCAAGCCAAAACCAGGGGGGAAAAGTTGGCAGATTCAAGCAGATGGCGGGGGCAGAATCTGTGAGCCAAAAACCGGGGAGGGGAGAAAAGGGGCTGGGGAGGAGGGGGGTCATCAAAGGTGAATGCAACGCAAGGGGGGGCGAAGAAAGTGGCAAAAGTTCGCCGAAAAATTCCAGCAAGGGGAGCATAGTCCTTCCACCAAAGGTTAGGCAGGGGGAAAGAGGGGGTTAATTGAAAAAAAAAAAGTGGGGGAGAACTAGTTGAAGAGGGGTCTTCACTAGGGTTCCACAAAGGTAAAAAAAAAAGGTTTTTTGGGGGCCAGATCCCCGTGGACAAACACGGGGAGTTCTGAGGAGGGGGAGCGAGGTTTGAGGGGACTAAAAACGAGGGGGGGATCAGGTGCAGGAAGGGAGTCCATGAAAAATTGAGGGAAAGTCACAAGGGGGGGAGGAAAACTGAAAGGAAAAGGGGTTTGGACAAATAGAGAAGCGAGGCATAACGCGAAAAAAACGCGCGAATTTTGGCCCGTCACGGAGGGGAGGTTCCGAAAAAAAAAAAAAAATTGCCGGGGCAAAAGGGGGGGTCGGGGGATAGAGGGGACCGAACTCGGTTCCAAGACATGGGACGCAGGTGCAAGGAAAAGTTTGACCAGAAGGAGGGCCTACCAAAGTGAAATGACGGTGGTTGAGATGAAGACTCCGGAAAAAGGGAAAAAATCAGTGCCAACAAACGAAAACCTGTAAAAAACACCCCGAAGGAACGCACCTGAGGTTCCTGCATGTTTCAAAAAGAATCTGAGGCGGGAAATCCAAAAAAGGCCCAAAGTCAGAAAAAGTGTAATAACAGTCAACCAAGCTCAGATCTTGCGCTTCAAAAGAATGGGGGGGGAAAAAAGGTTCGAAAAGAGAATTTTTATTGAAGGAAAAAAAGCAGAAGGTAGAGGGGGAATCCCAACGAGAAATTAAGAGGAAGGTAGGCAAGGGAGTTGTTTGGAGGGGACCAGCAGCTTTTCCGCGAAAGGGGGGGGAAAAGGACCGCCGGGCCGCCTGGGGTGTGCAAGGGTAACTTGGGCCGAAGACTCCAAGGGAGAAGGAAAATCAACAGAAAGAGTTGAGGGGGAAGGTTGGGGATAGAAAGAACGCGGAGGGGCGGCCGATTTTGGTGATGCCTGGGGAAAAGTAAAAAAAACTGCACACAAAGGGAAGTTAAAAAGAGAAGAAAATCTCTACCTCAAAAGATCGACGAGGGCAAAGGGGTACCGAAAAGGGAAAACTCCCTGAGGACGTCGCCAACCCGGGCACAAATTGTGGGAAATGTGGGGGGGAAAAAAAAGACACCACAAAACACGATAAAAAGAAATAAGAGCATGGAAAAGGTTTTTCGGACCCACTAAGCAAAGAAGAAGAAAAAAAGAGTGGAGGAGTCTGCGGGGACGCAGGCCGCACACCCTTACAATGGACTTCGGGGGAAAAAAGTTTTTCGTCATCAATATCAAGAAAGAAAAAGAAGAAAAAAAAAAAAGCCGAAAAGAAAAAAAATGGGTCTTAATCAAATCCGTAAGGTTGAAAAGTCAAAAAACATCGGAGGAAGGAAAAAGGCACAAGAGGACGGAGAAAAATCAAAAGGGAAAACACAACGTAACGAAAAAAAAACACAGGGCGCCCCAGCGCAAGTAGGGGGGGGGGGTCAAAAGAAGGCTTAATAAAGGGGTAAACCAGATGCATGGGGGCTTCCAGGTAACATAAAACTTAAAAGGGAGCCTAAAACAAAAAAAGACGACACGGGAGGGAGGGGGAAAAAAAAGAAGCTCCACACAAGGAAAAAACTATGCGCCGCAAAATGATGACCAGGGAGTGGAAGTGTTACGAAGAAAAAATTCAAATGGGGGAGCAGGAATTAACAAAAAAAAAAAAGGGGGGATCGCGGAGTGGGGAATGGTTGGGAAAAAAAAAGGGGTGGTTTTCACAGGGTTGGACGGGAAGTATCAAAAGGGAGAGCATGGCAGGCGGCAAACACTGGAAAGAACACCAAGGGGGGAAAGTCCCTGGGTAGAGCCAAAAAAAAAAAAAAAGTATTGGGGAAAAA
>Ga0179593_1445571_pt1 | contig 23530 bp, 25 predicted proteins | sample CZODoug2_1_08_16_FD_185931 | JGI IMG/M metagenome (GOLD analysis project Ga0179593, IMG submission 185931) | Vadose zone soil fungal communities from Angelo Coast Range Reserve, California, USA - CZODoug2_1_08_16fungal (PacBio error correction) | ecosystem: Environmental > Terrestrial > Soil >...
TGCCTCGACGAGACAGGGATTCGGGAGGTATAACGGGGCGAACCAAACGTCTACATGATTCCTAAAAGAAGAAGGGGCCAATACGGCCGACCTGTCACTCAAACCGGGCCGATACAAACGACTCTGTCTTAAGCAACCAAGTGTGTCAAGCCTGCTGACGCATATCTCGACCCCCAGATTGAAAGTACTTTCCGTTAGGGAACCTCTTCATCAACACGCGTCAGGAAGGGTTCAGCGGCCGGCACGACAGAGGGCGACAAGCTTGATTCAGCACTGCCATGGTGACGGCGGCAAAAGAATTTCTGAAGGATGCCTGAAAACTTTCAAACGCGTTCAAGAGTGCGGAATGTACAAAGGCAGTTGATCAGGAAGCTGGAGCGCAAGAGTGTAAAAATTTGAAGACGGACGCGCCTAAATTGGGGGTTGCGTTGCATATCCTTCGCGAAAAAGAAGAGAAAAGAAGGGGTGGACAGAAACTCCACGACGTCAAGGAGGGACACCACTGAAACCGATAAGGGGATGGATTGTAGGAGGAGTCAGGGCAACGTGGGTATTAAGCGGGCGGTGGTGGAGGGTCGCTTGCTCCTTTGGAAACAAGGGGGCAGTGGCCGTACAAAAAGATCCCAGGATGTGGGGATGAGGATTGAGCCGCACTGACCAGAAAGCCGATAGGACTCCGGAGAAGTCGGGTGTACTTGGAAATACGGGGGGGGAGAAAAGTCCTGTGCATGAATGAAATTGTCATCAACCGCTGATTCGGAAAGTGGAATGGACAGCCGAAGCGTCTCACCTAGGGTCCGATTTGATACTGGGGGTTCAGGTGGGGGAAGAAAGGTGAAAATTGCTGCTAAGGGGGAGAATCGGGGGGGGCAGCGGAAGGCAAAAAAGTGGAGATGTGACATGTGTTGTTCCGGCTGTACGGGAATCGGAGGAAGAACGAGGGGTGGGGGGAAGGGAGAAAAAAAGGATGAAGAAAATTCAAAAGGGAGCGACTTCGTTTCGAAGGTTGCGGCTCTGGAGAGGCAGAACTGCCAGAAGGGACGCAAGCTGCGGAACAATAGAGAGACAACAATGCATTGGGAAAAGAATGGGGATGTAGACAAGAGAGCGAATGGCTGCGCCTCACTGCCGCGCTCCAGAGACAAGGGGAAAAAAGGCCGACGTCGAAAAAAAGTCATACTCTGGTGGCGATTCCGAATTTGAGTATCCAAAAGACAAACGGTCTAACACGGTTCGTACAATTGTGGGGGAGAGAAATCCAAAAAGGGAGATCCCGAGGATTTTGCTAGGGGGAAAGCACGTGCGCAAGAACGATTCAAAATACAAGCACCGGAGAAAAAACCAGTATCAAATGGCCAAGCGGTGATCCCGCAGTTGGGGAGACGAAGAAAGACCTAATAAAACTAGGTGACAGGGAAAGTGTTTAGTAAGGGGGCACAAGGTTTGGAAGTTACCCAAAGACGGCCAAGAAAAATCGGCGGGAACGACACTTCAAAAAAAAAAAAGGGGGAAAATCTCACCGAATCGCCGATCACTTTACCGGGAGTACGGCAAAAGACCTTTAAAAGGCGGTGCATCAAGCCAGAAGCATCAGCGACCGATAACCCTGCTTAAATCGGTTGCCGGAGAAGGAATCAAGAAGAAAGAAAGTGCGGAGGGGGGGGCGAGCCAGATGAACGGTGGAGTTTGCGTATGACTACCCGGCTGGGGGGGCGCCGGAGTAGGGAAACGGGAAACTCAAATAGGGCGCGTGCTCTGCCAATTTGGGAAAGAAATCTGAAGAAGCGTTCCGTATCCAGCAAGGCAAAGAGCGTGGAAGCATCAGTCTCAAATGCAAGACGCCAGAAAGAAGCGTCCTTGCCGATTTAAATCCACTTGGCTGAGCAGCAGGGAGAGGGGAGGACCGCGGTAAAAGAATAACGACAGTGGGTTGGGTACAAGAAGGGGGGCTTCACGAGCAGAAAGACTGGAGTCCACTTTTCAGAGGGATGGCGCCCGAAAAGGAGGGAGGAAGAAAGTAATTATATCGAACCGTATGCATATTACTGGCGGGAAGGTGGGAAGGCAAAGTTTGAACGAAAAAACGCTCCCATCACCAACTCGGCAGGAAAGTCCCTAATCCCGCAGAGAGCAGGTACGATTAAGGTTGCGAAAGTAGCGGGAAAGAGACCGGGAAAGTTTCACTAGTCGAACACACCATGAAGCAGGGGGAAAGAGAGAGTTCGGCTCCTTAATGCCTTCTATAGAAAAACCGAAGTGAACAGAGGTTGCGGACTATGCCACAATGAGGCTAAAAATCCGAGTACCATAGGGGCGGATGACCGAAGGGGGCTCTTAGGCGGTTCTCCACCCAGAGTCAAGTTTTCCCGAAAAAGCGTCATCAAGTGGTAAGGCCAACAGTTGTAGCTGGATTGCCGAAAAGCCACCGAATAAAAAAAAAGCCGAAGGGGAAGAAAAGACTTCTGTTGAAAATACAATCTTCCGGAAAGGGCCAAACTGCGGGCCTTTCCAGGAAAAGCCCGTCGCGAACTTCTTGTCCATGAAGAGAGACCAACAAAAAGGAAGGGGAGTAGTAGATTCATTGCAAGCAGAGTGCCTTTCGGAAGAACTGCTCCGAAGGGAGGTTTGTCTGCCGGGAACCCGCGACTTGCAGGGCGAAAAAAAAAGACGTTAGTCGACTGCGGGTGGTTCAGGGCCAAAAACCAGCTGAACGGCGAGGGCTTGCTTGAACTCTGGCCGGAAACCTGAAGATCTGAGGAAACGCCGAAAGAGCCAAGACACTTATGCACCTGGCGGAAGCGAAGGGGGGTTACTTTGCAAGGGGGGGCGTTACTACATACGATGGATCAAGAACTTTTCTGACGCGCTTCTGCGAATTTGCATACTGGAATAAGAAAAGAAAAAGGGGGGAAAGGTTGAGTGCAACTTTGTATCGAGACAGGCTGAAGGTGGCCATTGAGGGGGTACTCCTGGGACACGATGCCCTACAGAAAAAATAAGGGGGAGGCCGAGGAGAAGCTGGTGGCAAGATTTCAACACAAAGAAAAAAAAAAGAAGAAGTGCAAAAGGCAAGACATACAAACGCTTGGAGGGATCAACGGAAGGGTTGAGAAATCTGATAGCTTATGTTGGGAGACAAGGGGAAAAGGTAGGGAGTCGTGTCCGGGGAGAACCCGAGCAATGTCTACTTGGCCGAAAGAGGGACCATTCTTTGCGGAAGCGGAAAAAGGGAAAAAAGGGGGCTTTGCGCGAAGGTACTGGGAACCTATCAATCGCAAATGGGAGCGGGGAGGAAGGGGGATTGGAAGAGGGCTGGAGCTACATATTGACTCTTGGGAAGCGGCACGGAGGGGCTGGCAGTTTGGGGAAAATCACCGACAGACTGCCTGTTCACAAACACAATCAATTCTGGATAGGAAACTCAGTAATGTCTGGATTGGAGACTGAAAACCAACGTATCGCAGGGGGGGAAGGGGGGGGGTCGCTGATCCTGCACCCCAGGAGGGGGAAAGTGGGCAAGGCCAATGCCCATTCAGATTGGGTCCCGCAAAGCTGCAGAAAATTCAGGATAGGGAGCCGACGATCAAAGGGAACGTATAGGGAACAAAGGAAAAGGAAAAGGAACTGAAAGTTTCGGACCGAAGGTAAAGGAGGTGCGCACGTCATGCTAAACTCGCGGGGGGGTCCGAGTTGATACAGTTGGAGTGGCCATCCGTGCTTTATGGTCTGACTATCGTTCTTGCAAGAGGGGGGGCAGCAGCGGAAGGCCAGCAGGCCATGTCAAGGAAGTACGAATCAGGGAAGGTAACTTCGGAGGAGAGGAGAAAGCGGTTTTGAATGGATCCAAAGGCTAAGACACCAGACCATGAGCGAAGAGGGGGGCTGGGGGGGCGGCTAAGGAAGGATCGCAGCCCGATTCAAAAAAAGAGTGACCTCCTCTCTCTCAAAAATACAAAATGAAAGCCAAGAGAGAGAGGCCAACTATTGAAGGATGAGCAACGGCCCGAGCGGCCAAAGAAAAGCCAACCGGAATTCGCATTTCATTCAGACTGAATTGGTGGTAGACAAAAAACGGGATCAGGGGGGTTAAATATCCAGGACCTTTGTGGAGTACGCGAAAAAAATTGAACATGACTCCAACAGAACTTCCGCTGCTGCCCCAACCGATTCGCCGAACTCCTAAAGCAAGCACGGATGTGCCAGAAAACCAGGGATCAAATCGAAACGCCCGCGAGGGTGAAAGAGAGATTGGAGCGCCTAAAGAAAACCGGAGTGAGCACAGGACTGTTCCGGGATAGCCGGCCAAGTACACAGAATAAACTACTCCGCCTGGAAGAGGGGCGTATCACCCGAAGCCAAAAAATAATCCCTGGGAACCCTAGATCCGAGCCAAAAAGGCAGTGCGGGCCTGATCCTAAGAGAATAAAGTCGCCCACACCGGCCCCCCCTCTTAATTCCGGTTGCCGCCGAATCCGCATTAGATCCTAATGAAAGATGGGGGTTGTCAGGGGGGGGGCGTAAAAGACTTTATAAAGGGGGGGTGGACCTTCCTTTAGCAGGGGAACTCAAGGAGGTCAAGTCCAATTTTTTTCAGAGAGGCTGACGCCCATCCGCGACGGATCAATCACGCGCATCATCAACTGGGGGCGCCGAAGGGGGGAATGAAATCACTCCGCTCTTTACTAAACGGGGTTCAGGGGACTTAAGAAAAAGACAAGGTCGCCCCGCGGGATGAAAGGAATCTGACGGGGAGTGGAGAGGGAAAAAAAAAAAGTTAAAGGCCACGGACCTGTCAAAAAACTCGCTGTCAAAGGGGAAAAGGGTCCAGTGATTTACCCGAAGAATGAAGAGGGACAAGAGTGACGTTGCCTGCCTTGGCTCCTGGCATTTGAAGAAAGAGGAGCGAATCGGAGAAAAGAGGGGGGGGGACAGGCAGAGAAGTTCCTCTGCTCATGAAGAAGAAAAAGGAAAAAGTGGACTCGAACGAACACCAATCCAGATTTCATCTTTCCAGGAGCAGCACACACCTCGGAACGAGGACCTTCCAAGCTCCAGGAGGAAGAAAGATTCGATTCCAGCGCTGGCTTAGTAGTGAAAGAACTGTCGGAATCCTTTTCTAGTCACAATGGAGGAGGGAGGGAGCCTGTTCAACCTCAAGAGAATGGACCCAGTCTAAATGAAATTTTCGACCCCGGTTACGAGCTAAACAGCCAGAATACAAGAAAAAAAACAAAAAAAAGAAAGGAAACCCTTCCATTTACCGGAGAGGATAACACCCTGCTGGTGCTTTCAGATAAAAAACCCTCGGCGAACTCATTGATCCATATCCACAAACCAACAACGGTATGAGGGGGATATTGGCATGACAAAATAGTTTTCTAAAAGGGGGGAGACAGAAGGGGGCGGTTATATCGGCCGGTCAACCGCGTGTAAAAGCGCAGGTGGAAAGTATTCGATCTCGGGGGGGGAGGGAGGGGAGGGTCACTCCAGATCTGGGTTCTCTAGGGAAGGGATTAACACACCCACCTGGGACCGTTAAATCTCTTAAATCTTCGGGCAGGCGGGAAGAATCACGAAAGGTTCCTACGACTGCTTGTACAGATGGGGGGGAGGATCGGAATTGGGGGCATTAAAAACACTATGGGAAAGAGGAGAACTTTCTTAAGCGGTGAAGCTGATTTATGGCAGGGACAGAGTACCGCGAACGAGCTAAACACTGGCAAGGAGGGTCGTTGGTCGAATTCGAGAAATTTCATGCTCAGCTTTGGGGGGAATCAAATAAGTCAGGGAGTATCCTGGGAGCCTCAGAACCCTGATTCGTGCTCCTTGCCGCCGACAAGAAAGACCGTTAGATCGTCGCGAAAAGAGAAGGCCAAAGCCCGTCGGCACAGGCACAACCTTCCTAGCTAGAGAAGGGAGAACAAAGGAAAGGAGGGGAGAATAAAACGGAAATACTGACCAGTAGTTTTTCTCGTCAGGGGCTCGGAAAGTCTTTCGTGACGTGAACCTAGACCCGACGCAGGATGGCTTAAAAGAAAGCCATTGCGAAGGGGATTCTGGGAGCGAAAGAAATGGCCAAAGGGGATTGAAGGAGGCAAAAAGAACTTTTGAAGAAAAGTCAAGAAGGGAGATGAAGCGGTGGAAAGGCAAAAAAGAGGGACGGGACATATTTCATCCAAATGGGAAAAAGGCGAGCCCTATTTGCTATGAGGGGAAAGACACTCGCCGGCGCCCCACCGCCGGTCTCACAGAGGTCAAGTCTTGATCTCACGAGCAGAAGAGGGAGGGGTGTAGATCTGCCTGCATTAGGAAGAAGGGGAAGGGGGTTTAATGGTCGGTGACTCCGGGGGGAGGGGACACCGAAAGGAAAAAAAAAGGGGGGGGGTCAGGGGGGGTACGGAAGAAAAGATGGGTCAATTCATTTCGATATTCGGGGGATGACACAACTGAAAGAGAGGGGACCAGAGGCAGGGGGAATGGGGGGACGGATGTCGGTACCGGAAACCCTGACCTAAAATCAAAAGGCAATGTTGCCACGAAAAAAGAGAAAGCCGGCTCCATCAAGGGATGGCCGAGTGTACACAGGGGGGTCATGTGCCCTCTCCTGGAGGGAGGGGGAGGAATGTTGGGGAAGAGCGTAGGGCCATGCCGTGGAGATCATGGAGAAGTGTAAGTTCCAACAAAAGGGTCCCTTATCAGCTGAGAACAGGGGGGTTTTGCGTGGGATAAAAGTTCAGTGATCTCCACAAGAGAAGCAAGGAACTTCAAAGGTTCGGAAAGTTGAGGTACTTTAAGTCTGCGCCTCTGGAGTAAAGAAAGGAACGGGAGAAAGAAAGAGGATCTCAACAACAAAGGATTATTTGATGACTCCCCAGCTGCGTCAGAATAAGAACAACCGGGGGGGGGGAGAACCAGACCGCACTTGGCAGAAACCGGCTTCTCTGGGGGGGATATTCAGAATGGGTGTGAAGAACAATGCCAAAAACAACGCGGCCCCCGTATATACGCCTTTACGAAGTCTGACATAAAGAAAGGGACCCATACGAAATGCTTGCCCTGTACCGAGGCGGAACAAAACAAAACGATTCGCCATAACGATCAGGTCAAGAAAACAAGAGGAAAAAAGCAAACAGGGTATCAAAGAGGAAACAAGAGGAAGGAAGAGATGGATGTGGTTCGGCGCCGAAAGACGGGTGGGTACCGGACAAGAGTTCCTTCCAGGAGGTCTCCCCCGAAGAGAAAGGAAAAGAAAAGGAGAGGGGTCGGAGTCACTATCCTACTTCTGGGACGCTTTCGCGCCATCACTGAACACGGGGGCAAAAAAAAAAAGGGACATTTTCTGTGACATTCAAGCCAATGAAGGGGAATACAGCGACCAGGACTAAAACCGCAAAGGATTGGAAAAGACGTGGCCGAGCCGAATAACTACCATCCAACAGCTGCTTGAGAAAGGCTTGGGGGTGGGGGGAGGGACAGGATTGGAAGAGTAGGGGCCGCGATTGCTGGAACCTCAGAGAGTCACTCTTGAGGAAAAAGGGGGGAAAGAAAGATAAGGGGCTCGCTCACTCCCTCCTTGTCAGCAAGGAACCAGTGATGCACCAGAAAACTAAGAAAGCGGACTTGTGAAACGAAGGGGTCATCCACGTTGAAGTTTTCTAAGAAAAGGGTAGAGCCCTCAAAACAAGGGTTTCCCGTGCAAAAGAAATTCCTTACTAGGGGGGGTAGGGGGTGGAAGAAAGGAAGTAAAAAGAAACCACGGACCTGGAGGGACAAATATAGCTTGGGGAGAGGCAGGGAGTGGAGAGATTAAATAATTGAGAAACGCGTTATCTCCTTGACCTTGGAAGGCAAGGTCCGGAAAGATGTGGAGAAGAGGTAGAACGAGTTCGGGACAAAAAAGGCTGCGACAAGGCGCCCGAATCTGGATCGTATCCAAATCGCTAGGGAAGAAGCGTATCGAAGGATCACGAATGAACTTTTTCGCCAATCGGACCATGGGCTTTGGGCGCTAACTGTGGGGGATGGGGGGGAGAGCTGGGGGGGGAGGTAATGTCACTGCCATCGCAGGAAACGAGGGGCTTCATAAAGATGTTCGAATGCAAGTGGGGGGAAGACAGGTTGTGGGAAAAAGAAACTCGCACCATTTAATCGGTGCGGACGCAGGAGAACGGGGTCCACAAAGGGGGCTAGAAGGGGAACAAAATGCCCCCGAGAAAAAGGTATAACCCGTTTAGAGGGGAGGGGGGGGGAACGAAAGCCCCGAAAGCACCCAAGCCTGATACATCACCTGCGTGGAGCCGGGAAGAGGGAGGGGGGGGGGAAACCTCAGTACACTCCAATTCTTTAGCAGGGAGTTAATAAGAAAAAATGAACGAAGGGAAAGACGAGATCACAAATATTGGAAAGAGATAGAAAGGAATGACAAGGGGTAGCAGAACGGGATTGTCTTCAGGCTGCTAGGAATGAGGTTATAGACGAATCTCTAGGGAAGGGAGAAGGAGAACTGGTGACGGTGATTGGGGGGAGGGACGCTTTTGTTCTGAAGAAAGCAAACGGGGGGGGACAGAAAGGTACATTTGACGCCTGGCCTTTAAACTCGCGCCAAAATCCCCACAGGAGAGAAGGAGACATATGGGAAGAAGCACCGCTTGGAGGAATATTGTTGGGCTATTTCCTTTCTTGGAAGGGAAGGAAGAAGGGGTCGGAGCTTTTGACGGGGGACTCGAGGTCGCTCTGAGAATGACGTACTTAACGAACTCCCAGGAAAGAAAAAAAGAGAGGGGTTGCGCTTCTCAGGGGCTGAATAGAGAAAAAGATTGGGGGGAGAAAAAAGAGGAGGGAAGGGCGGCGATTGCATCTACGAGCCCGAGGCGCTTCTTGCGGAAAAGCGGGTTTCGAATCCAAAAGCCTAAGCCGTCATAGGCAGGCACAGTCATAAAGTGCCGAGAAAGGAAAGAAATCCAATGGATGTCAGCTCAATTTGTCTTGGATAGGGTTTGCTCACAGAAAAGTGATCGGGGAAAGTCGGGCATTTAGTGGCACCTCGGGACACTAAGGGCTTCGGTTTTCTTCGGACGAACTCGGCGACCAGGAAGGGAGTGGATCTCAAATTAGAAAGAAAAAGACTGGAGTACGGAGTGCCGGGAATCAGTCACGAGTCAAGATTTCTGAAAAATTTGACTGGGAAAAGTTCGCAAAAGGGAGAGGGGAAAAAAAGTAAAAAGCGAAAAGACTCCTAAATGTGTAATTTCCAGCACTCAAAGGAGCCTTAAAAGACGGGGGAAAGTTCTCCGCCACTAAAACCAGGGAAAAGGGACTGACGGAAAAATGAAAGGGAAAAAATGTCTGGATTGATTAGTCTCTCAAGGAAGGAAAAGGGAAGGTGGGGGTGGAGAATGTCTCAGGATCCTTCAGTGCTTGGAAAAAAAAAAAAATAAATGGGGGAGGTCTGAGCAAGATGGGGAAAAGTCTTCTTCGGAAGGCCCGAACGGAAAAAGAGGGGGAAAAAAACGGGATGTTTAAAAACTTGACGGAGAAGTAAATGTCCGAAAACCGGGGGACCAAGGACTTCAAAAGGAAAGAAAAAGGGTCGTTTCGGGGAAAGGGCACCAGAGGAAGGCCATCCTAGCGGCTGAAAACCCTCTTATTGCCGAATACCTGGAGGGGGGGAAATAAGGGAGGGTTTTGATAGTTCTGGCGAATAGTTGGCAGCAAGTAGTAAGGAAGGGACGAAGGGCTATTGAGTAAAATCTTGTCGAGAAAGATGGGTTGGTGGAAGAAAAGATGAAAAGGCAACAATATAATGCTGCGCGACTTCGGTGGGCGTACGAAAAAAGAGGAGGAGAGGGTGCAGCAGAAGGTCATGACGAACTGCAGGAAAAATCCAATATCTCAAAAAAAAAAGGGAGAGGGAAATAGGAGAGGGAACAGCAGAATGAGTAAAGGGAAAATAGGGCTGTCTCAAGATCCGCAAGAGCCGAAAAAGGGAGGAAGAAAACAGGACATGGGGGGGAGCTTCTCTTGTGGAATAGGAAAAATTTTGTTAAAGGAGAAAAACCGTTACTAAAACGTCACAAGGAAAAGACGACAAGTACCTTCCAGAGAAAGGAGGTGAAACCTCCGCTTTTCCACCACAAGAATAAAAAGGATAGTCAGAATCAGCAACCGATGAACACAACAAGTTGGAAAAAAAAAAGTACCTCTCCGGGGGAACCAGGAGGGAAGCGTTGGTCAGGGCGGCCTCACCCCTATAAACGGCGGGTAACAAGGGAAAAGAAGGGTAAGGGTGAACCCTATCGAGAAAGGCAACGGGGGAAGATCCTACTTAGAAAAAAAGAAAACTCCCCGGAACCGCAAAAAAGAATAAAGAGGAGGAGCCGAAAAGAAAAAGGGAAAGTTGAGTTTCACGCGGAAGGCATCAAAAATTTAAAAAAAGGGAAATGAGTAATCAAAAGTTGACGGTCCGCCCCGACTAGTCTCCAATGCTTCAGGGTGGGATCCGGAAGGGGGGAAAGGTCTCTTGACATACAAAACCTTTCGAGATGGCAGGGAAGAGAGGGAGGGGGAAAAACAGAAGCGAAAAGATGACCGCTCCAATGGGGAAAAGAGGAAGATGACGCAGAAAACAGCTTGATCGGAGAAAAAAGCCGCGCGTGAGCAAAAGATGGAAAGACCGAAAAAGGGGAAATCACCGAAGAGGAAGGGGCGAAAGGTGTGGCAGTTGGAAGAGGCCTAAAATCTCTTTTCACCCAGGGAGAAATAAGGAAAAGAGGGGGCTGATGTCCAAGAGAAGGCCCCACAGGACAGGAAAAAATCTGAAAGGTCAATTTCTAAGCAGGTGAAATGACCAGCCATGCGAATTGAGGGGAGGACCCAGTTTCCTGTGCTGGTCTTGTGCCGGAGGGGGGACGGAAGGGAAAAAGAGCAAAAACGAACGTGGAGAGGGGGCTCAAAGGGAGAAAAGAAAGAAATGGTAAAAACGCTTATTCTCCGAGAATCAAAATCAAAACCAGAAAAGATGCATAACGGTCATAAGTAGGTAGAGGGAAAAGAGGGGGGAAAGAGAAGAGCCACCTGTAAAAGCCCATAAACTTAAGAAAAAGGAAATAGCTGGTTCTAGAAGCACGCTTCCAAGACACGCCCCACAGGGAGAGGTACCATAGTTATGTCTCAGGAGACGGGGACACCCGGGGGCAGAGAGTGCGGACCTAAAAAGAGAAGACAATGTAACGGGGGAGATGAAGGGCATGGAAGAAAAGCCCCGAAGAAAACGGCGAACCCACAAAAGGGGAGCGGAGGGGGGAAGGAAAAAGGGGAAGAGGCTATGAGGCCTCCCCCAGATTTAAGAAGACCCTCTCTAATCGGGGGAAAGCCAATCTCTCAGAAAAACAACAACGGAAAAAGGGGAGGAAAGATCTCTTGGGAAAGATTGTATTGGAAAAGGAAAGGAGAAGAAAGGGGTTTAGGTCGCTTCACCCTCTCTTCAGGCGAAAAAAACTTTCAAGGCGGACAGGGTGCTTTCGGGGAGGTTAGGTTCCCGCTCGGCACGGGCTTGAAAAAGGGGGGGGGAAGGGGGAAACGACTCGTAAACCCAAACCCACCCAAAACGATGGAGGGAACTCTCAAAGAAACCCTTATTTTCCTAAAAAAACGATATGGGGAGGAGGGGGAAGGGAAAAATTTAGAAACAAAGCGATGGGGAAATGGTTCTCAGGAGGGGGGGGTCCTCTGGTAAATAACGATCCCCTTTAACCATTATGCAATAGGGGAGGTGGGGCTATCTATAACTTTCCACTAAGCTTGGGAAAGAAGGGAGGGAGGGGGGGGAGGTCAGCTGGCCCTCGCCGATTCCGGGGGGGAGTTCGTTGCCTCTAAAGCGGTGAAACGGAGGGAAAAAAGCGGCATACAAACACAACCACGGAAAACCGATCACGAAATAAGAGAGGTGGATTCAAGTTTTTATAATCCAAGGTAGATGGGGTTCAAGGGGCCGTGGCTCGGGAGTCTTGTCAAGTTCTTGGCACCATATCACAAACAAAGAGGAGAATTTTCGGAAGACACGCGGGAAAGAAATCGCTTTGGAGAAACACTTGAGGGGACGGTACTCGAGGGAGGGAATGGGAAAGAAATAGGGGACGGAGGGATTGCGGATGACCGCAATTGCCGTTGAAGGTGATCGGCATTGGAAGAAAGGCTCCTCTGGAAAAACGGCATGACTATTGGAGTATAGGAAGAAAAAGCAAACGAAAAATTACACCTTATGTCAAATACGAAAACTCCAAGGGCAGGAGGGGAAAGAGGGGAAAAAGGAAAAGAGAGGGTCCGATTGTGGAAAGCAACGCTTGGAACAAGGGGAAGGGGGAGAGGAAGGGTGCGAAACAGCACCGCAAAGGAAATGGGGAGTGGGTACTGGTTCAGGGGAAGGGAGGGGGGAGGATCGGGGCTTACCAAGTCATTGAATAAGAAAAAGGTTTTGGCAAGGGGAGGAAGTAACGTGTAAGGGTTAGAAGGAAAACATGGGCAGACTTGTAGGAGAAGAAAAGAGGAAAGTCAAAGGGAGACCTCGCGGGATTGGCCTGATCACAGTTGGGTGAAGGGGGCAAAAGTGGAGGGGGGGGAGGGACAATCGTGCGTTGGACAAAATGGCAAGCCGTGGAGAGACATGGGGGGACATTTTTATTTCCAATAAGGTTCCGTTAACTGGGGTATGAGGGAAGAAAAACCAGAGGGGGGGGGGGGAAAGGTACCGAATCCTGAATACCCAGCACATTAACGACTTCGGTTTCTGAAAGTTGGTCTCGGGAAAGGAAGGGAGCCAATTGAAAAAAGACAACTCAAAAAAAAAAACAACAAAAGGGGAAGAGTGATGCTAAAAAAAAAGAAACAATGGGAGAGAAGAAAAAAGAAAGGCGCGAGCCGCAATTCGAAAAGAAGGCTATCATGGGCCGGAGAGGCTATTAAAAAAATGGAGCAAAACAAACCGGTCCTCAGACCGATAAAATGAAAAGGGTTACCGTACTGGTCGTGACACTTGAAATAGACAAGGAGGGGAATTCCGCGGATGGACCCTATTGAAAAAAAAAATCAGAAAAGAAGGATTAACATAGGTATCAAGTGCCAGACCCGGTCGATTGACGAATACAAACGGGGCTAGCAAGAGAAAAGCGGTTAAAGGGTATGAAGAGTAGCATACAGGCTTCGTTAAGAAATAGAAGGAAAAGGGGACATCGGGAAAAGAAAAGAAGAACCGGGTCAACCCAAAAGCACCGACATCACGTGAACACAGAGTTAAAAATTATACCCATTTGAGGAACCAAAGAAGAAAAAAAAGGTTCAGCGCACCCACCGGCAACCTGTTGAAATATTCAGTTGAAGCCTGAAGTAGACATGAGAGAGTCAGGGTTGCGATATTAATTATGGAGGGAAAATAGGAAAATGAGCCCGCTGGCGGTAAGGGGGGCGCGGCGAAGGCTGGAAAAAGCAGACGCAAGGCGCGGGGGGGAAGGGAGGGACCCTTTTCAGCGGCTCCTGCTCGGAAAAACCGGCCAAGCGGGGAGTCAAAATGGCCTCGCAAAGTATCACGCGAAGAAAGGCGGGGACTCGCCGTCATACAAGGGGGGGAAATTGCAAACTTCAGAAAGAGGGAGCGTGCGTCAGTATGGGGAGAGGGAAAAAAAGGAAGGAGTGAAACCGAAAAAAAAACTCAGACCTGAGCACTGTCAGACTGAAGGGATTTCATACAAAAACACTGGGCGGTGATTCCATCGGTGCGGGAGTGACTTTGAGGCCGGAAAATGTCGTGAGAGGGTAGGAATTTAGCTCAAGCGAGCGGCGGGAAAGAAGGAAAAGAAGGAGGAGGCTCCAGGATAGCAACTAAAAGGGAGGGAACGGGCAACTCTGGGAAATCTGAGTTTACTCGAATCGAACCAAACCAGGAAGACTTGCAAGGACGAGAAGAGTCCAGAAACTCGAATAGGCCACCGCGGAGAAAAGCTTCAGTCAAACCATCAAGGGGGAGGAGAATCCAAATTGCAGACCAAAAATTCGCAGAGCTGGGCCGGGAAATAGTTTGGCGGCACGTGCAATTAAAAAAAGAGAGGGGGGGGAAAAGGAACGACCGGGCGTCAAGCATGACTTCGGAGACAAGGTGCCGGGAGGGGGGACTAGCACAACCGCAGAAGAAAAGCAAAAACCTCTTTACCTTCAAACAAAGAGAGAAACGGGGGGAAAAGGGTAATTTCCGTCAGAGCCCGTCGAACTCTTAGGGGAAACGAGACTCGGGAGGGAAAGAGATACAGGAGGAAACGGGCTTTTGGGTAAGTCACTGAGTGGTTTAATGAGCAGGGGTCAAGGCGTTGCAGATCCGTTTCGGGGTTAAAAGGTGGGAGCCAAAAACAAAATCTCAAAAAGAGAAAGGTCTTGCGTGACCGGGGGCCGGGAACGAGAGGACCAGCTAGGGCAAAAGGGAAGATCCGCAAATGGAAACGCACCGCGGGACCGAAAGATGGAGGGGGCAGTTCATGTGAAATCCACGATAAAAGCGGGGAGGCACCGGTCGACTTCTAGGGGAGATTCCGAAAGAGAGCCTGGCCCGGGGGATGCCAGAGTAGGGGGGTTTTCGTGATAGGCCTCTTCTTAATGCTCTAAAGAAGTGCAGGAAAGAAAGGTCCGAGGGCGCCGCGAAAAGTGGCTTTCTTGACGAGCAGGAAAGCCGGTTGCGAAGCCCGGAAATTCCAAAAGAAGAACTCGCAAGAACAGGGAAGGAAAAAGCTGGAGGGACTACGCAAGTGGAGGAAGAGGCCTATATGGGGGGGGAGAAATTACTGGAGGGCCTCTTGGACACCCCATCAAAAAATCGGACAAATGGGGGAAGTCTTGCACTACAGAGGGTGAGGGAAGAAAATGACACGGGGGTGTGACGGAAGCAAGCCTTTTCTTCGTGAATGAGACACGAAGAGAAAGAGGGCTTATACACGTTATGATCGACCGGAAGTACTAAGGGAAAGGGCGGCCAGAAGGTTTTCCAAATCGCCGGCGAAAAAGGGAGAGCCTGGATCAATAGACCTCCACACATTCATCGTATCTCCACAAGTGACAGAGAATGTAGGGGGGAGGGGGGAACTTGCAAGTTAAGGTGTTTGCTGGAGGCGGAAACGGTCGGGGAAAGCCAAATAATTTCATGGAAGAACTAAATATGTGTTACCATGGGAGGGGGAGGATAGGGGGAACCTGACGCAAGGAAGAAGTACCAGGAAGGGGGAAGATGGGGGAAGGACGGTCGGTAAAAAGGAAGGACGGGTAACCTCGGGATCTGGGGGAAGGTTAAAAAAAAAACCTACAATCACTACGAGGCGAGTACACTTGGTTTCAGTGGACCTCGGTTCTTATGGGACGGAGAGGGGAGGGGGGGGAAAGTTGTGAGCAGGAAGGTAAGGCGTGGAGATCAGGGTGTATTGAGGTCAGAATCCATTGGTTACCGCAATAAACCGCGGTGTGTTTGCCAGGAAAATGAGGGATAAAATAGAAGGCACATTGAGTTGTCGGAAAGGTGGCTCGAGGAGGAAAGGAGATGAGAACTCCGGGTTACCATGACAGGAGGGTCGGAAAAAAAGAGGTTTACGACAGACGTCGCGCGAGACGCAGCGATACAAGAGCAAGATTGACTGGGGGAAAGATCAATTTCCTTAGAGTTGTCGAAAAGGGGGGGAAAAAAAGACACTTGCAAACGGGGGCTCGAACAGCCGATATACTGAAGTACCGAAAGGGGGTGGAGCCAAGAAAGGACCCAGTAAAAAGTCCCTCCGGGGGCACTCTTCTTGCCCAAAACAGGGAGTAACTATCGAACCTAAAAGCACGGAATTGAAATAACCCAAGGGGGGGGACCTCCGAGAGGGTTTATCACGGAGACTAAACGGGGGGGTTCTTCTCCTAAAGATAAACTAGTTACCGTACAAGTAATCAGGGAAAGGGGAAGGGGTCTTTACAAATAGTCCAAGTGAAGAAACGTCTGTCAACTTAGGTAAGGGGAGCCGCCATCAATCCAAATCAATGGGAACAAGAAAGGATCCAAAAAGACCCATTGGGAGTTGTCCGAAAAAAAAAAAAGTCTTCAGAAGGGGAAAAAAAGGAGAAACCACCACTTTGGGCGGCGCCGCTAAGACAGGACCGAGAAGTGGCGCTAAAGGGGGGGATGGGTGAGTTTTCGGGGTACCCGGGATAAGGGGGGGGGAAAAGGGGTTCTTGTAACAGATACGCAAATACTATAAGGTCTGTCCAATTTTTTCAAGAGAAATCGGGAAAGACCCGTGCTAGTTCAACCCGGCAATCACATATGCGACGGGGAAAAGGTTTCCTCCGGAAAAAGGGCGAAGGAATCCAGGGGGAAAGGGGCGCGATAAATCGCTGTAGCAAACCTAGGGCAGTGGAAGGAAAGAAAAATCTGAACGGAGAGGGGAAGTGAAAGACTTGAAGCAAAAAGGGCCAACGGAAAGAAATACTTCGGATTTTGCAAAAAAGGGACGGGGAAAACTAAAGCTATTATTCTTGAGGACGGCCCGGGAGGGCCTTTCCGACAGGGAGGGTTCCGGCGGGAACGCCCGTAAGTCACCACAAAAAGCGTGCTGAAGAAACTGCAGTAGAGAGAAAAAAGGTAGCAAAGAAATTAGTGGTCCCAACTCTGTATCGCAGGAAAGAGGAAGGGAGTTGGCCCAGCCTTGAACAAGAGAATTGGCGAGAAAGGAAAAGGCCTTCGAAGCGCAAAGAGATGAGGCTTCATAGGATCCATCGCGGTGCGTACAGAAGGGGACAAAAAGTTAAATTCCTGTCAAGTACAAGTTGCGGAGGACTAAGTGGAGGATTCGTGGAAGAACCTCCGAAGCTGGACACGAGAGTTTCCCGACACAGGCGGAGCATACTGGCTTCGCGCAAAGGGAAGGAAGTTGAAAAACGAAAGCCGCCGAAGTACTACACCGACGATTTAAAAAATAGGGGAACAGGCGAGAGAAACACAAAGGGGAGTTGCCTTCAAGAAAGGAAACGTGCGAACGAGGAGGGGAAAAAAGGAACACGGTGAATAGCATAGGAATGGACAAAGTTCAGAGAACAGGCTTGGATGCCAGGGGCGGGGGGGAAAAAGTAAAACAGCTTGCACTCAGGTTTCGTGATGTGAGAGGCGCGGGGGGGACGGGAGGGGGGGGGCTGGGGCCAAGCTCGCGAACGGGCGAGTTTACATTGGCTTGAAAAAAACTGTACAACGATGCCAGTCGCGGGGAAACAAAAAAAAGACGCTCAGTTATAAGAGGAACTTTTATTTTTGTCTTTCCTGCTGTGGAGGGAAAACGTGGGGAGCACTTCCCGTGGCCAGAGGAGACCGTTAAGACGAGTCCAACTAAGGAAAAAAAATTGAGGAAGAGGAGGGGCACAAAAGGAACTGTCCTCGCTACGCAAGTTGGCCGCAAATAAAGTTCAGGGCGGAGAATGGAAACGAGAAAAATTCCGGGATCTAGGCGGGCGAAGTGAAAGAGGGTTGAAGGCCGGCCAGGAAAGTCGGCCCAGAAAGCCTATAGAATAATCGCAGGAGGAATCAACGCGGGCTGAGAAATCGGGGAGGACCATTTTTTTTGATACAGGGAAGGGCGGTAAAGCTCGGGCCCTCGCACTCAAAAAAAGGGAGTTTAGTCTGGGAAAGAAAAAAAAATTCTTGGGACAAGAAGAAACGGCAAGTGGAGGACGGCACATTTCTTCTTAGGCCGGAATAAAGGGAGAGGAGGAAAAGGCTGAGGAACCTTAGGTCCGAGCAACGAGAGTCAGATTGGAGAAAAAGGGAAGCGTCAAAAGGAAGAAAATGCGGGTCAAAAAAAAAAAACGAGGAGAAACTGAAGGAAGCCGGGTCCAGAAACTCCACAGCCATATTTGAAGGGGAAGAGAGACAACAGGAAAGAAGAGAAAGAGGGTTGTAGATCGGGGTACTCAGGGAAAAGTGGTGGAAAATTGGTCGCTGAAAAGGTTAGCAACAAAAAGAGGGGCGTTGCCGAGAAGCTTTTGTGCCCATATGAGTCGGAGGGTGAGCCCACGCACAATCGGATAAGGTGACTAAAGATGAAGGGTGTCTTGGACGTAGGAACCGGAAAGTCCTGTCAATTCAATGCCGAAGCGTTTAGGGGGAGGGAGGCGCAGACCAACGTCAGAAGACGGAAGAGTAGACCAGAGGGAAGGGCAAGGTACCTTTTCATGCTTGAGGGACCGTGACTGGGCGAATCGGGGGGTGGCACAGACAAAAAAAAGGGCAAGCCGGGATCTCAGGGCAAGTGTATTGGAAAAAAAATTACTAGGCGTCATAGGAGGAAAAAAATTTTGGGGAGTGTATACCAAAGAAAAGGGAGAAAAAAGAGGGGGGGGCACGGGGAACGAAGTGAGCTCTTCATTACTACCTGCCCCTATCAGGGGAAAGAAGGCTGCTAGCAAGAGGAAAAAGACACGGGAGGAGGGGTGGGGTCTAACCCTCAGCCTTCTTATAGGGCGTCGCATACACTACCGAAGAACAAAGAAGAAAAGGGACCGGAAACCGAGTTTGACTTGGCTTTCTTAGACCCGAAAAAACACAACGCGGTCTCGAAATATAGGAAAGGGGGGGAAGGGGATTCAGGAAAAAACCTAATACTTCCAGCGATCAACGGCTTGCCCTCGAAAGGAGGAAAACCGCGCCAGATTCAGGGAGGTCAAGAAAGAAGGATGCCAAGAAAAAAGATCGGAAAAGCAACGAGGTGAAAAAAAAAAAGGTACTGGTAGCGCCCTAAGCCCGTAAACAGTACAAAAAACCCGGAAAAGGGAGGAAATGGAAAGGACGGGTCCGGGATCGTTATACGTCTGCATGACCAATCACTAGTGGGAGAGACGTGCTGTATAAGGAAAAAAAAAGACGACATCAATGGAAAACATCTGGTGGACCGCCAAGACCCAGTTATTGAGGGGCATTCAATCCAATGACCGGAAATCAGAAACATGGAGGAGCAACAAAACCTTCGTAAATCATGCGACGCCAATCAATCACAAATTCTCTGCTTTCAGGGTGGAGGATGGGAGGGGACGGGGTGGGCCGGCGGTGAATGGGCGCGAGTGCTGAACCGCATACGCAATCTGCGCGTGCCAAGTCTGTAATTTGGCAGAAAACCAGTCCTCGGAGCATACAAAGAAACTCGCGTGTCAAGAAGAAATTGAAGCCAAAACGCAGGGAAGAAACTAAACCCCGAGAAAGGCGGGGTCTTGACCGTCATCACGTTGGAAGTGGGGCCGATGAAGAAAGAGAGTCACCGGACGGGACTTGGACGGGGATCGAGTACGAAAGACTTAAGGAACCACGACCTGGAAAAAGAGTTCGCATTGAAAAAAAGTGATCGAATGCTTGATTCCCGGACAGATGGATTCGTGATCGGCAAAGAGGACAGGTGGAGGAAGGGGAGGAAGGGTCGGGAGGATACCTCCACCCGAGGCGAGCAAAAGCCTAGGAAGGCGAGTAGAGAGAAAAATGATTGGAGAAAACTCGGCGTTCACAAATAAGGCTTCTCTCTGGCATAGGGAAAAACAGAAGCGTGCATCACGGGAAGGATGCGTTGTCGTACGTTACTGGGAAATGAGAAAAAAAGGAAGACACATTAAAAATCAGAGAGTCGACTCCAAACAATTGCACGCCAGAGAAAAAAAACTCGGAAAAGCGTCCATTGTCGTAATAGGGTTTGAGCAAGAAGAATTAAATCCAGCCAGAAGGGTAAGGGAAACTTCGGAATCAGGTACTTTGGTTCCAGAAAAGTGGCGGAGAGCTTGAGGAACCCCGCGAAAATACAGAACCGGTGATATTAAAGCGAGAAACGGTCGAAAACAACTGTAGCGAATTTGGATAAGCCAGGAGAGAAAAAAAGAGTCTACGCAAAAACACCAACTGGGAAGGAGTGGAGAGGAAGAGATTAGGGGCGAAGAGGAAAGGCTTTGGGGGAGAAAAAAAAAAGGGGCACGTCTACCTGGGAGGGTGAGACCCGGTTTTGGGGACCCGGAGAGTGAAGGAGCAATCCGGGGAGGGTCTTCTCGATCAGGGGTCGGACACTCCATCTAGGCGCAAAGTTGGAAAGGACACTAGTGGGCCAGAGCGGGGACTAGGGCTTTTAAAATCAAGAACGCGCCACTGAAGGGCCTACGACACAGTTTAAAGGCCTGATGTTCCTTCTGTTACGCGCGATGGAAGAAGCGTTTTTCTCGCGGTAAAGGGCTAAAAGGAATCTAAGAAATCCCTCCTTAATATGCGAAGGAAGGGGGGTCAGAGGGGTAGAAAATGATTAGCTAAAATCTGCCGCAAATAATGAGGGGAGGTCTTGAAAAACAATGAGGAAAAAGGATGCGTTCCTGAGAAGATAGGGGTGTCGAAACTTCTAAATGCGGACCTGTAAAAAAGACCGGCCATACCGGCAAGGCAAAGTCAAGAAAGGGGGGGGGGGGGGGGGCCGGCACTATCATGGAGGGAATCAACAGGCGGGAAAGAAGAAAAAAAAAAGGCTTACCAGTAGATTTGGGCAGGGCGAGGTAAAGGCTTGGGGACGGGCTCACTCGTCAGAGGTTTTTCGCACGAACCAGGGAGAAAACGCGGGGGCGGCGGGGCAACGGGGATTTAGGCGGGAGCAAGGGAAGGATAATGAAAGGGAACGGGGGCGCCTCAGTTGCAGACGATGGTGATTGATCCAGAGATAGGACTAGAAGGCACCTCCTATTTGCGTTGTGCCAGAACGAGGAAGAGAAACAGTGAAAAAAGCCAGGGGGGAACAGACCAAATTCTGGTCGCACGGCAAAGAGGAATGGGAGGGTTGGTAGAGGCAAAAGAAAAGAAAAAAGGTCTAAGCAGGGGGGCAAAGTTGTGGGATGGGGCTCTGATGGATTGGCTTTGAATGCAAAGCCAGGAAAGGGGTAGGACAATACTAGAAGTTCCTGATGGGGATTCGGGATGTCGCCAGACCAGAGGAGGGAATAGGTCCGACGAGCTTTTCACTTGGACTATACGGGTAACCGAAAAATCCTTGCAAAAGTACTGAAAGGCTCACGAAGGGAGGGTAGCGGAAGGGAGGCAATAAAACTCAGAGCGTCTCACCGCGGTAGGGCCGATTGTATCCTTGTTTCAGGTCAAAGAAGGCTGGCATGGACATGATCTGAGAGTTGGGGGGTCCTGAGGAAAGGACCAATCATGCATTTGTATTGATTTCGAAGAAAATTGGGAATAAAGGAGTAGAGAGGAACCGAGGAAAAAGCGGAATGAATTCCCCTTCTAGGGGAAGGCGGGTTTATGAAAGTTGAGGCGGAGCGGCAAACCTCCGTAGTTCATGACGGAACAGCTGCGGGACCACATCAATCTCATCAACACAACCAAGAAATTAGTAAAGATATATATTGTAGGACGAAGCAGCCTGCGTAGTGCTGCGAACACTTAATGCCCTAAAGAAAAAGGCACAGTCGATTCAATGTAGAGGGCTAGCAATTTGGTCCAAAAACAATTTTCGTCATCAGAACGCAAGGGAAAGGACAATGGATCAACTGGCCCGAAGCGAAACGGCTTGCACCGTCCGCGACTACACCAATTCAGCAAAAGCATCCAAGATAAGACCACAAAGAACAGTAAACGGCACATAGCGAGGGTAGAAATAGGGACTGAAGGGGGGGGGGGACCGAAAGAGACTTACAGTGAATACCTTTCACAGAGTTACGGACTAAGATACGTCCAAGAAAAACCTATCTCGGAGAAAAGAACTTTTGTAAGCGGGCGGGCCAAACAAGAAACAACTCCCTTTAGTAGCCGGTAAAGAAAAATGGAAGGTTGGCTTGGGGCAAGACGTGACACGCCCACCCCCGCAGAAAAAAACGCCCAGGCGGGAATAGGGGAACCCCGGCCTCAAATTCATAAGGTCAGGGTTGCTAGCAGAAATTTGAATGGTCTGTGGAGTTAGAAAGAAAAGAGGGAGAGGGAACGCAACGAAACCATACTGCAGCACAGCTTTCAAGGGTCCAGAGAATCGACGCTCCCACGTAAAACAAGCTAGGGTCACATGAAGAATGAAGGAAGGAGCCAGGAGTCCAGAAGAAGAAAAGACTTGAGGCAAGGGAGAACACTGTGGACCAAGTGACTCGGGGCGCCGGGAAGGAAGAAACAGTGACGGGGAGTGGGATCATGGGGTGCCAAAAAGACTGAAGGAACTAGGAGCAAAAATATAGGTCTTCAGGATTTCTCCCACTTGAGGGGTCCAAAAGGGAGGAAGGCGTGATCAAACGACCTTGCCTGCCGGAAGGAGTAGTGGGAACGCATTAAGAAAGAGGAGTAGCACACGCCGCATCAAGACCCCGATCGGCCCAGGAGAGCGAAATGGGGTTGGGGCGCCAGCCTATCGGAAAAGACAAGAAGGAGGAAAAGGGGAAACGAGAGCTGCACACGAAGTCTTGAGTGTCGGAAGAAGGGACATGAGCAGAAAGAACACAAGCGGAATAAAGCAGATCCATCTCGTTGTTTCGGAAGATAGACGGGGAAAAGGGCAAGGAGCACCATCTCGAGTGGGACGTGGGGAAATAATGGCGCGATTGAAGAAAGAGCGGGCACGGTTACCAAAAAATCCCCCATCAGAAATTACTTTCGCAGCAAAGTGAGAGGGGATGGGGCCAGAAGAAACCCCAAAAAACAAGCGCCTCGACAAAAGAAACCTCGTGGGAGCCGGAAAAGCGAGGGGACGCGAGGACCAGAACGATGTATCATTCCTTAATGAAAGGAACTTCGCAAAGGACCGTTGACAATGGAGAAGACTAACAACAACAAGAGGAAGAAATTCCATGGACACAAGAGGACGCGACGGGACCGAAAAAGGGACCAAGGTTTGGATAGCCTTCACCCTATCTAACAAAACTGTTTGGTGGGGATTGGAGTCGGAAAAGGAAAGGTGAGTAAAAAGGGGGCTTAGGGCACAAGGAGGAGGAAGGTACATGCTTACAAGAGAAGGACAGACTCGTGGCATCTGAGGGGAAACTAAAACGATGCCCGACCACTTATTGTACGCAACTGGTACAAGATGTTTAGGGCCAAAATGGTTCAGAGTACGACAAGAGGGAGGGAAGCGGAAAGGCTTTGCCGGGCCGGAGGTTGAGAGGCTGGGGCGCGATTCCTACGAACGAAAGCGACCAGGGGAGGGAAGAGAGGGGTGCTGAGAGAAAGGGAAGATCGAACTTAGCTTGCCGCAAAAATTTTGTCTCCTTGGGGCCTCAGAGACCGATGCTCTTTCTTGCCTAGAGGAAGGAGGTGCAAGAAGAAGGAAAAGGGATGTCCTAAGCATCGTACTAAAGTTCCTATTCGAATAAAACAGAGGAGCAAAAAGGGGGGGAGGGGAATCCTGGAAAAATAGTGCATCCCGGAGGACCTTGGGCCCACCACCGTCAGATGGAGTTCACAAAAGCGAACATCGCGGCCTCAGCACATGACCCTCTGCAACGCAGGGGAGGGAGGAAGGGGAAGAAAAAA